>Ga0302326_10012354_pt1 | contig 18236 bp, 10 predicted proteins | sample Palsa_T0_3_FD_202264 | JGI IMG/M metagenome (GOLD analysis project Ga0302326, IMG submission 202264) | Peat permafrost microbial communities from Stordalen Mire near Abisko, Sweden - Palsa_T0_3 | ecosystem: Environmental > Terrestrial > Soil > Palsa > Peat permafrost | place: Sweden: Abisko...
AGAAATCATAAGCGATGCGAACGAATACTTAGAGAACTATCGCAACATCGTGCGACTCCTCGGGAAGACTTTCCCTAATATAGGCATCGAGATCCTGTTGCACGACCTCGCCAATCCGAGTCGATCCGTCGTTTGGATCGAGGGTGCCGAAGTGACCGGACGGTCGCTACATATGGGCACAACGACGCTCCTTGTCGACCTAAAAAAGCGACGCGCCTTAAACGAGGACAAGCTGAATTACGAGCTGAATCTTGGGGCGCGACGCTTCAAATGCACGACCATTCCGATTGTCCGCAAGGAATTCGGCGTCGTGGGTGCAATTTGCATGAACATTGACATCAATTACATTCGAGACGAGGTGCTGAAGTCTGCCGAAAGCGTTGCCGAGTTCTTCGGTCATTTCTCTCAGACGGACATGCAACTAACCGAGAATATCCTATCAAAAGGGGAGTATCAGAAAGCCCTGCAGGGCAAGAAACACTTTCGCGACACCGTCAGCCTCAAAACTTAATAATTGTGTCATGGTCCGTATGTTGACCAAGAACTCGCTCAGAAGATCGGAGCATTCACTGTGCTCGCTCCGACTAAGCTGCGATATTTGGATCTGGTCGTCGATTCTGAAAGAACGCCGGAGTCAGTGCAGCAGGATATAGTGAAGGCGTTTCAAGTCGCGTCGGGGCTGCTGGAAAGAGCATTTAGAGCAGTTGCAAACCTTGTGAAGGCGGCTTGGGGCGCGGAGGTGTTTTCATCTGAAGAGACGAGCGCCGAGAATGAGATCAGCGTGGTTCAGTGGGCAAGCTTGTGCGGCGCGCAAATTCTTTTGACCGGGGACGCGGGTCGGGCCGCACTCACAGAGGCTGCGGATTACGCCCCAGTCGCCGGACTCGTTCTTCCGGGGATCTATCGATTCCAAGTCCCACATCACGGCTCCAGGAGAAATGTCTCTACTGAGATACTCGATCGGTGGGTGGGCCCACGCTTACCGTCGCGGCCTGCGACCGGCAGCGAGACGTGGACTGCCATCATTAGCTCGGCAAAAGAAGACACAGACCATCCAAGGAAGTCAGTCGTCAGAGCATTGATTCATCGCGGAGCCAGCGTAATCGCGACCGAAGGCCAAAACATATACGTATTTTCGCAGTTTGCGCCGCCGCGCGGCTGGGGACCGGTACAGCCGATGGCGTACCCAGAGGAGCAGGAAGAATGAATTATCGTGATCGGTGCAGCTTCGGTACGACTTTACTATCAAAGAACGTGAGCACGGCGAGTCAGCCGGAACGGATCGATGGAAGAATGACCCATTGCGGGAAGTAGCCGCGGCTCCTCTCGGATAAGCCGGCAAACCGTTGAAATGCGACCTCATATCGTGCGGTCGTGAGTGGACGATGTACCGATAGCGGAACGGGGAATGATAACTCGATCAGGCATTTGACTTCGACGCATCCTGGATTTTCACGCGCCCTTCCCGCCGCAGCTCCAACAGATCCGCGATCACGGCCTCGGTCGTCGGCCACCGGCCCGCACCGCGTCCGGTCACGACGGTGGTCTCGCCACTCACAAGAGTGATCGCAAGCTTATTCCACTCGCCGGCGATATTCGCCAAGACGTGGTTCGCACCGATCCATTTGAGGCGGACGAGCGCTTCAAGTCGCCCCGAACTCACCTTGGTCGCCGTTCCAATCAACCGCAGTGTGTGACCCGGGCTCACCTCGGACAGATGCCGCTCGAGCGCATCATCTTCGATGCCCTCGACCGTCAAGGTGTCTACCTCGCGCCCAAAGGCGTGGCGCGCGAGGATTTGGAGCTTGCGCGCGGTATCGCGTCCCGAGAGATCCTCGCTCGCGTCCGCTTCCGCATACCCAAGCTTTTGTGCTTCGCGCAGGGCCTCGAGTAGCCGCACGCCGGCATCACACCGCTCGAGCACATAATTGCAGGTACCGCTCAAGATCGCGGTGAGGGATGCGATCTCACCATCCGCCGCCAGGCGCCGCACCGTCTCGATCATCGGGGCGCTCCCGCCTACGGTCGCGGAATAACGTAACGAAGCTTCGTGTCGTGAGGCGAGGAGCGAGAGTATCGGCCCGGACTGCGCGGCGAGCGCTTTGTTGGCCGACACGACATGAATCCCGCGGAAGAGAAACGCGGTCACGAGCCGCGTAGAAGGCTCAAGGCCAGGTAGGGCATCCACCGTGACATCGCATGCCAATAGCGGTAAGGCCTTTTCATCGGTCTCTACGAGCTCTCGTGGAATGCCTTCTTGACGCGCGCGAGTGCGAGAGTGGACTAGCGCACCCACGACCCGAAAGTGCTCCGGCATCGCGAGAAGCCGTCGATACACACCACCGCCTACCGTCCCTAATCCCAGGAGCAGCACCCGCGTCGGCGGGCTCGCAACAGCCTCCGCAAGCGCCGTGTTGCTGAAGCCGACATGCGACTCATAGGCCGCGCCCAGTGCTGCAACTTCCGCGGTGCGCTGCTGTCGCTGCAGGAAATGAACGGCTTTGGGTTGAATGAGCGGACCCGCAAGGGCTAACGCCTGTTCATACCCCAAGCTTGAAAAGCGGCGGGGCTGATAGCCAATCGTTGCCGCCGGATCCGATTCATACACACCGTCGACATCCTTGATGAGCCGGCAGCGCGTCGCGCCCGCGGCGCTGGCGAGGAATGCGGCCGTCAGATCCGATCCACCGCGCCCCAAGAGATGAAGCCGCTTCTTCTCGTCGTATCCGAAAAAACCCGGCACTAGAAGCACCGGAAACTCGGTGAGGAGACTTTTCAACTGTTCACGATTAACACCGACCGGCTCGCTGTCGAGCACGGTGCCGAGCGCGAGAAGTCCGATGGTGCGCGGATCTACCACGCGGGCGCGCACGCCCACCCGATCGAGCGCAACACCAAGGAGCGCGGCTGCCGCACGCTCGCCCGTCGCGAGGAGCTCGGCGAGCGCATAGGGCTCGGGCGACGATGCGAGGTCGCGGGCCGACGCGAGTAGAAGATCCGTCGCATCTCCGATAGCCGAGACGACTGCGATGACGCGATGCCCGTCCCGATACCAGCGGTAGATCTCATGCACCGCCGAGGGGAGATCCTCGCGAGCCCGCAACACGGAACTGCCAAACTTCAAGACGACGATACTATCGCGCACACCCACTCCCGCACCCAACAGGGCGCATGTCTAACGAGGGAGCAGGGGAGGCAGGACCGAGCAGCGAATCTGCAAGGGCCCAAGCCATGCTATTTCACTCGCACACGCTGGGGTCGTGTTGGAACATGACAAAGCGCGCGCCCCGCTACCATTCTAGTAGGACATAAATAACATCAGCCGTCCTCGGCTGCTTCACAAATCGCATTAGATAGGCTCAGAAATCTTGAGTCTTGTATCCACTGTTCCTCTAATGCAGAATTTTGTGCTGATGCATTTCCAAATATGCTTGGAGAACAACGAATGTTGAGGCGACGCGATTTCTTCGCGATCACTAGCCTCGCGGCGATCGGCGGCAAGCGGGGATTCGCGAATACGAGTGACGCGCGTTGGCCGGGTTATCGGGACGCTCTCGCGATCGACGGCGAGGCCGCGTCTCGCGTCTTCTTCATGAAAGGCGCAGACCCGGCAGTAGCAAAAGAGCTCGACGCAATTCGAGCATCCGGGCTCAGTGGAATTCTACTGACGGTGGCGCCAAAAGGTCGGTTTTGGTTGAGCGATGCCGCATTCAAAGATGCTAAGGAGTCCATCGCCGCGTGCAAGGCGAAGCTTGCCGTCCACTCGGATGTGTTCTTGTTGGTGGGCGAGTCGGCCGACCTTCAACGTGCGCATCATGAAAAGCGTCTTGGTGTGATTATGCGTTTCCAGGGAAGCGAACCACTCGGCGAGGATTCGGATCGAATTGCGCTGTTCCGCAAACTGGGCGTACGCGTTATTCAGCTCACGCACAACCGGCGTAACTTGGTCGGTGACGGGTGCACCGAACCGAGCAATGCTGGGCTGAGCAATTATGGTTACGAAGTAGTCGCACGCCTCAATGCCGAAAAGGTCATCGTAGACCTAGCGCACGGCGGACAGCGCACGATCGCCGAAGGGGTGCGGGCGTCGAAGGCGCCAGTTCTAATCAGCCACACCGGCCGTCGCGCGCTCGCTGATCTGCCGAGGAACGTAGGTGATGCCGAATTGCGTGCGATGGGGGACCGCGGCGGCGTTGCCGGAATTATTTTTTGGCCGTACTTGCGAACGGATACACAACCGATGGCGAGCGACGTGATTCGGCACATCGAGCATGCGATAGACGTATGTGGCGAGGATCATGTTGGCATTGGAACTGATGGCTCAATTGCGCCGACCGAGCGCACGGCTGAATTTGAAAAGGAGAACAGAGAGACTATCAAGAGCATGACGGATACTGGAACATTTGTGCGCGGGCGACCGACAGACTTGTACGTATTCATTCCAGATCTAGACATGGCCGATCGATTAAACGTACTGGCCGGAATGCTGTCGGCGCGAGGTCACACGGACGCCCGGATCGCCAAAGTGATCGGCGGCAACTTCGCGCGCGTAATGACCGACGTATGGGGATAGCTAACTGGCTCCGGAAGTGTGTGAGCGGCGAAGTTCAGTCAGTGCACTGGGTTTTATCGTCAAAGCGTGCAGAATCTTTAGAACGGCCTCTCCACAGTGAGTCGCTCGCTGAGTACCTCAAACCAGCGAGCCGGTGACCAGTCGACCATATGGGAGACGTTAGAAACGCGCACGTAGAAGATTGCGACGCTGATCACGAGGCGCCCCCCAAAAAATTGCGACTACCCACCGCCTAACAGAATGCTTCGATTGGGCGGTCGCATCTAGCTCTTTGAAATACGGCTCGTTTGCGGCATTCTCGTGAGTCGGGACGCGCTGCTGGTGGTCCCTCGCCCAAGGAATCAACACGGCCGTGCCGTTTTGAAAACCGATCGCTCATGACAGATGGCGCGTCAAAGCCTGCACGGCAAAGTCAGATCTGCCTACGACTGCACAGACTGCCGGGGGCTTCTCCAATGCGGATTAAAGGAGCGACTTTCCTACCTGTCGATGGCGAATTACCAACGACAGTCAATTGCAGGCAGTGCTTTGAAAGATCTCCATTCTGCGCGATGAGGTAAGGTGAAAGGGCAATCGCCGAGAAGTACCCGACTGCCATCAGTTCCTGTGTTTTAAGTGTTCGTCAAAGAATCTTTGCAACGCCGTATATAGGTGAGTCTCCATCTGCCGTGTCGAGAGTAGATGTTTTCCGCCGGGATACGTCATAAGCTCGAATTGGACACCGCGCCTTTGTAGTTCCGATATCAGACTCGTCGAATTCACAAACAGCACGTTATCGTCGGCCATTCCGTGTGCAAGAAATAGCGGTGCGTGCAAGCCGTCAAGCGCCGAGAATACGGACGAGTCGGAATAGCCGTGCGGATTGTTTTGGGGGCGCCCAAGGTATCGCTCGGTATAGCAGGTATCGTAGAGCCGCCAGTCAGTCACCGGTGCCACCGCGGCTCCCGCCGCGATGACATCCGAGCCCTTGGCAAGGAGCATTAGTGTCATATAACCGCCATAGCTCCACCCAAACACCCCGATACGGTTCGCGTCGACCCACGACTCACCCTGAAGCCACTTCACGCCGGCCAGTTGGTCGCGTACCTCGACGTCCCCGAGACGCCCCTGAATCGGATCCGAGAAAGCGCGACTGCGGCGTGAGGAGCCGCGATTGTCGAGTCGAAATACGGCGTAGCCCTGGCGCGCCATGTATTCGTCGATGAAATCCGGCCACCGCCGCTGGACCTGTTGCACGCTTGGTCCTCCATAGACTTTGATGAAAACAGGATAGCGGCGGGACGGATCAAAGCCCGGAGGCTTCATTAGGGAATACTCAAGGTCCTCGCCGTCATTCGCTCGAATGTGGCCGAACTCTGGGATGACATGACGATCACGGAAAGGCCAGTACGGGTGCATTGAATTAAGAGGATTTGACTCGATCCATCCGAGGCGACGCCCGTCGGGAGCATTGATGCTGACTTGCGGAGGAGTATTCGGGTCCGAAAATGTATCGACATATAGCACTACACGATCCGCATCCTTGGCAAATTGCGCCGCGTGCCAGCCGTCACCGCGGCTGATTCGACGAGGAGTCGCGGCATTCTTGCCGTTGAGTCGGACCGTATAGATCTGCTGGTCGATGATCGCGTCTTTGTTGGAGTTGAAGTACAAGAGTCCCGCGGCCTCATCCAGAGCCAACGCGCCGTCGACGTTCCAGGCGCCCTCGGTCAACGAGTGGCGCAGGCGTCCATCGAGGCCGTAAAGGTACAGGTGCTTTGTGCCAGAGCGCTCGGAGGACCAAATAAACATAGGCTCGCCCTTCAAAAAGCGCAGGTCATTCGATAGATTGACCCACGATGCGGCGGTCTCTGAAACGAGTAGCATCTCTTTTAAGGTGACGGCATCAACCAGGACGAGGTCGAGCCGTTTCTGATCGCGCGAGAGGCGTTGGAACGCAAGCTTCTGGCTGCCTGGCGTCCAGTTCACGCGCGCAAGGTATATGTCTGCATCCGGGCCCAGATCGATCCACCGACTGTCGCCGCCGCTCGGTGCGACCAAGCCGAGTTTGACGCTGACATTCGAATCCCCGGCGGCGGGATAACGTTCTTCCACTACGTCGAGGCGGTCCGGATAGACCTCGAAGCGGCGTGCAATCGGTACGGTGCTTTCATCGAAGCGCTTGTAGGCGATGGCCGAATCGTCCGGAGCCCACCAGTAGGCGCTCGTTTGATCCATTTCCTCCTGCGCCACAAATTCTGCCTCGGCGTTATGAACGGCTCCGCCGCCGTCTGTCGTCAACCGACGCTCCGTCCCACTCTTAAGCTCGATGACCCACAGGTCCTGGTCGCGAACAAAGGACACATAGTGGTTTCGCGGGGACACCTGTGGGTCAAGGATCGGCTTTGCCCCGTGCGTGAGCTGCGTTAGTGCCCTCTCGGGCCGAGCGTCTAGATCGTACAGATACAGTTTTTCGCCGAGTGTGAATAGCACATGACGCCCATCCGGTGCCCACTCATAGTCGACAATGCCGTGATAAGCGGCGATGCGGTTCCGTTCGCGTCGTGCCCGCTCAGCGTCGGACAGCTGCTCCTCAGGCATGAGATGCTTCGAGTCCACCCGCATCTGGAGCGTGCCATCCCTGACATCATACGTCCACAAGTCAAGTTGGTATTGATCGGCGGCGCTACCCTGCAGGAGTCCAACTCGGCGGCCGTCCGGCGACACTTTTACCGCTCGCGGTGTTGGACCGGCGAGCGCCGGGTCTCCAAAGATCCGCTCGATCGTAAGTTCACTGGCCTTAGTGGGCAACGCGACCAGCAACAGCAGACAGCAGATGCGGCTCATTTGGAAAACTCCGCTCGCGGAACCATGCACGCATGATTCGTGTTTACGCCATCGCGCTTATTGCTCTATGTTGACCTGGCTCGCGTGGGATGTTCGGCCCGGCGGAAACCAGATATCGAAGCGAGCTTTCCAGCACGGCCAGATCCAAGCGCTACGCGTCAGAAACGTACGCAGGTCCTGCAGCCGCAGGCTCGCGATGATCTCGGCGCCCATCTGGGCGGCAGCCTCACCATTGTGCACGCCGCGGCGCGGTCAAAGCGCACGAGACTCCAGGCGAGGATGAATGTCGTGTGTGCGAGCTCGAGTGCCTGCCGAAGCGGAGAACACCATGCGCCCCCTTCGATCCGACTCGGTGCCTCATCTCATACGCGAGCAGCGCTGCATGTCGATCACGGCCGAAGCCAGTTACGCCCACGAAGAAACTCGAGATCGGTAAGTCTTGGATACTGGAGCACGAAGCCCTTTGGATAAGATCAAGGGGTGCAGAATTTGTGGAACGGACTCTCCACCGTATGTTGACCGCCAAGAATCTCAACCCAGCAAGCCCCTGCCCAGTCGATCTCTTGAGAAACGTTTGAAACGCGCTCGCAAAAGAAGACGATGACAGTCACGAGACCCACAAATAGCAACACCGCAACCCACCGCCTAACAGAATACTGGGACTGTGCAGCCGTCTCTGTCGCTTTGAAATATGGTTCATTCGCGGCATCCCCGTGAGTCGGGAGGCTCTGCTGGCCTGTTGCCCAGGGAATCAACGTGGTCAGTTCCACTTTGAAAACCGAACTCTCGCCGCAGATGGCACGTCAAAGCCTGCAGGGGAAATTCCAATTTGCCTCACGACCGCACCGACTGGCGGATGTTCGTGCAGTGCACGTCAAAGGCGCGACTTCCATACGATTTGGAGCTAAGAACGTTGTGCGAAGAAAGGTGGCTACTTCATAAAAATGTCCCATTAACGACACCCCATCGGCACTTCGTGCAAAGAACACCGCCGCTCGTGCAAAACGGGCCCCATATCGACTAATACGCACGACTCTCGAAAATATGTACCTGAATCCACTCAAAAGCCGCTTGAATCCTCTGCCTGGTCGGTCCACCCTAATACAACGAAATTGCCCCACAAGGTCGGCGCGAACGGCGCCTCGGGCCCATGCAGGCCATATGAGAGCAAACTCACCTCCGCCGGATAAAGCTCCAGACAATCTTAGCCTCGTAGCGCAGATGCGCCCGTCGCTGGTGAAGTACTTTAGGCGTAAGACGGGCAACTACGTTGAAGCCGAAGATCTCGCGCAGGACGTGTTGGTACGCACACTGACGCACGCTGATTGGAAATCCTTCGACGAAGCGAAGGGCTACATCTTCCGTGCGGCCGTGAATCGCTGGCGGGACCGTTGCCGACGCCAGAAAGCTCACGGGATCACCGTTCCCTGGAATGAAAATTCGATTGAAGAATCAGGTACACAAAACCCGCCCGAGTGCGTACTAATAGTTCGGGAGGAGCTCATTCAGATTGCTCAAGCTCTCGAGGAACTGAGTGTTCGAACCAGGACGGTGATGATGTTGATCAAACTGGAGCAAATGAAGGTCGCCACGGTCGCCGAGATGCTAGGCATTTCGGTGAGTGCCGTGAACAAGCACTTAAGCAAGGGCGTTGCGCACCTCGCACGGCTACGCGAGCGGAAGGGCCGATTGCGATGATCGGAAAAGAGAAATTCCTTACCATCGAGGAGGAGGCTTCCCATACCTTCGTGCAGCATCTGCACGGCAAATGGACACCCATCGATCAACACGAGCTCGAAGCACGCCTGGAGCGCGATTCCGCCTATGCCGACGCCTATCGACGTGTCGAGGAGTCATGGTCGGCACTCGATACGCATGCAGAGACTCCTGAGATCATGGTCTACAGAGAGGAGGCGATCGCGTATGCACGCCGTTCAAACGCACGCCGGTGGCTCAAATCGACCCCTTATATGCGCGGCCGGTGGCGCATGGCTGCCGCATTTGTCTGTTGCTTGCTCGCCCTAGCAATGGTCTGGCAACTCTCCCCGTATGGCTATAAACCCGGCCAATACCACACCGGTATAGGCGAACAACGTATCGTCGAGCTTGATGATCACTCGCGCATCGCACTCGATGCAGCGACGCGCCTGCAGGTGCGGTTTTCGAGGGACGCGCGTATCGTTGAGCTGAAGGAAGGCCAAGCGCAATTCTCCGTCGCGCACGATCCCACGCGGCCTTTTGAGGTTCAGGCTGGCGAGCAGACGATTGTCGCGTTGGGCACGGTGTTCACCGTTGAATACATCGACAGCAAGGTCCACGTCGCGATGATGGAAGGACGGGTTGCAGTGGCGCACCGATGGGAAAACGAGGGCGCCACGCGGCGCGACGTCGAGCTCTCCGCCGGCGAGGAATTGCGTGTGAACCCCGACGGTCGCGCCACTGTTACGCATAATGCCGATCTGGAAGCCGCGACGGCATGGCGCGAAGGTAAAGTGATATTTCGTACCGAGCCTCTGGGCGAGGCCGTTCGGCGCGTGAACCGCTACTCACGTATGCAAATCGAACTCGACGATGGTGCGTTGGCGTCGCAACGCATCAGCGGTGTATTCGAAGCCGGCGACACCCTGGGTTTTGTGAGCGCCATCCAACGCTATTTGCCGGTTACGGTGGATTACGCGAACGCCAAAATGATTAGGCTTAAAGCCAAGTAGCTCAAAGCTACGGGCAGCTTTGCCGAGTGGTAGCTCTCGGCCACACTTTAATTTAACCCCTTAAAGTTAGGGGTGCACATTTTGCCTTCTCGTGCGTGTTGATGGATAGACGGATGAAAATCCGCAACATAACCGGGGGAACGGGGGGCATGAGAATAAGGATTTGCAGTGCTTTTCTTCAATTGCTTTGTGCCACTTTTATTTTAGGTACAACGGTCGCATCACCGCCGGCGCTAGCGCGAAGCGACACCTATGATCTTGATATCCCATCGCAAAATCTGAACGATGCGCTGCAAGCCCTCGCGCTCGCATTACATCACAAATTGCTGTACTCATCGGAGTTGGTGGACGGGAAAAGCAGTCCCGCACTCAAAGGCAAGTTCACCGCGGTTGAAGCAGTCAAGAAATTGCTGTCGGGCACAAATCTTCGTTACCAAGTCACCTCGGATGGCTTATTGTTGATACGCGCGGCAGGCGCTCCGATGTCTTCGAATGCGACGAACCTACCTCCTACTTCAGATGCGGGGGGGCAGGCTTCCCAGGTCACGACGGTGCCGCTCGCGCAAGCGGATGTCCCCGACCGTCAAAACGCGCCACAGACGGAGAAAGAAAGCGCCGCGAAAGATCAGAAGGATTCATCTAAGGAATCAGCTGTCGGGTTAGAGGAAGTTTTGGTCACGGGTTCGCATATCCGGGGTGTGTCCAACGATAGTTCGCCGATGCTTCTCTTCGATCGAGATTACATCGAGCACTCCGGCTTCTCCAACATGTCGGAGTTTGTCGACTCACTACCGCAGAATTTCAGCGGTGGAGCCGGCGGGTCTTCTGAAACCGCCGCGTTTGGCAATTCGTACTACGAAGGCCAAAACCTGAGCCGGGGCACGGGATTCAACTTACGCGGCCTGGGTTCCGTTGCTACGCTGACTCTGATCGACGGACGGCGTGTGGCGCCATCTGCTGAGGGGGAATTCGTAGACGTTAGCACGATTCCACTCGCAGCGGTCGAAAGAGTGGAGATCTTGACCGACGGCGCGTCGGCGGTTTATGGAGCCGACGCCGTCGCGGGCGTCGTGAACATCATTCTGCGCAAAAATTTTGACGGCGCGGAGATCTCCGCGGACTATGGCACGGCAACGCGCGGCGGAACGTCCGAGGATCAGTTGTCTCAAACGCTGGGCAAGAGTTGGGCGGGTGGCAGCGCGCTGCTGATAGCGGACTTCGACAAGCGCGAGCCTCTCGACGCGCGGGATCGGGATTATATTGTCGCCGCAGGCGGCGCTCCCCTCGATGGACCAACGTGGCTGCTTCCGAAGAGAAAATCGGAGAGTTTGATTTTCAATCTTAATCAGGAGCTGCCGGATAGACTCGATGTGTTCGCGAACGTGCTGTACTCCCATGCAGACGTGGGTCAGGCTCAGACTGATACCACCGAGGACTTACTCACCGATCACCCAGTCACTGATGACTACAGCGCACTGCTGGGGCTGGGCTATAGCGCTTTTGGCGATTGGCGCTTTGAGTTCGATGGAACGGTCGCACAGGCCCTAACAGTAACCGACGTCACCTATACGTACATACCGACGGGTGCCCTCGAGTTTCTGATCAATGATTACCGGGACAAGTACGACACCTGGTCGGCGGATTTCAAGGCAGACGGTTCACTGTTCAGTTTGCCCTCCGGCAAGGTGCGGCTCGCCACGGGAATGTCGTACCGAAAGGACGACCTGATTTCTACACGGGACCAGGTAATACCGGACCTCGGACCGGCAACTCATGCGAACTACAGTCGGAATGTGGATTCCGTCTTTGCTGAACTGTTCGTGCCGATCGTGAGCAGGGAACAAGGGTATTCTTGGGCAAGGCGAATCGACCTGTCGCTTGCGGCGCGCTATGACGATTATTCGGATTTCGGCAAGACGACGAACCCCAAGGTCGGTCTAGTCTGGACTCCGGTCGACAGTCTGGATTTGCGCGCAAGTTACGGCACATCGTTTCGCGCGCCCACCGTTCTGGAGGAGGCTCAGGTAACGCGCGGGATACAGATATCAAACGTCGATTTGGATGCACTCAATGGCAGCCTGGTGCCGGCCTTTTACCTCGCCGGCAGCGAGCCTCTGACCGCTGAAAGGGCAAAAGATACCTCAATCGGCTTTACTTTTAAACCGCAATCTGTAAAAGGAGCCGCGCTAACGTTTAACTACTTCAACATCGATTATACGAATCGCATTTCCATTCCGCCGTTTGACGCCACTGCGCTTTTTAACCGCGGCGAGTTCGCCAGCCTACTCACGGATATCCCCAACGATGCGGCTGCGCAAGCCTATCTGGCTGCACAGGTTGCCGCGGGCGCTCTCTTTATCGATCAACTGGGCACGGGCGCGAAGGGAGTGCGCTACGTGTTTAATCTACTGCAGCAGAACGCGGCCCGCACCCAGACCAACGGCTTCGATTTCACCCCTTCTTACGTTGTCACGCGAGGCGCCGATACCTACAATTTTAATCTTAACCTTACTCACATCAACAAGATCCTCAACTCGTTGCTGAGCAACACGACGCCGATCGAACAGGTAAATACGTACGAACAGCCACTGAAAACGCGGGTGCGGGCGTTGGGCACCTGGACTCGGGGCGGTTGGAATACCTCCGTTGCCGCGAACTATTCGAACGCGTATGTGAACGGCTATATCCTCGCGTACCAGAGAATTAAGGCATGGACGACGATCGACACGGATCTGACTTATGAGTTTGGAAATTCGACGGGCTCTGCATTTTTTAATGGATCCAAAGCCTCTCTCGGCATTAGCAATTTGTTTGACGTAAACCCGCCGCATGCCACCGACCCTCTCTATAACATGGGCTTTGACGTCTTCAACGCCAATGCCTTGGGTCGCTACGTCACCGTGCGTTTTACCAAGCGCTGGTAAGGCGCGCAATGTCCTCGGGCATACTGCGTCCGTCTTTGGGATGGAAACTTTCCATCGGAATCGTATTCTGGCATGCGCAAATCGCTGCTAGCTCGTTGGATCCACATCAAGGAGTGCCGGTGGGGGCAATTCAGGCGCTGTCATGGCGTCTTGTCGGGCCATTCGTTGGTGGACGCTCGGTCGCAGTCGCAGGTGTGCCTGGGGAGCCCGAAACGTTCTATTTCGGCGGATCCGACGGCGGCATATGGGAGACCACTGACAGCGGCAACCGCTGGCGCAACATTTCGGATTGCTGTCTGACGACCGGTGCGATCGGTGCCATCGCTGTTGCCCCATCAAACCGGAACGTAATTTACGCCGGCACCGGCGAACCCTTTCCTCGCGGGGATATGGCCACCGGCAACGGTGTCTGGAAGAGCGAGGATGCGGGTCGGAGCTGGAAGCACATCGGGCTCACGGAGACACGCGTCATAAGTGCGATTGCCATTTCGCCGCAGGATCCGCAGCACCTGTATGTAGCCGCGCTCGGCGATGCTTTTATACCCAACGAGCATCGCGGTGTATACGAATCGTACGACGGCGGCAAAAAGTGGCAGCGCGTGCTATTTGTCGATAGGCGTTCGGGCGCGGTGGATCTGTCCCTAGATCCTCGCGATCCGGCCGTGTTGTATGCGGCGACGTGGGATGTGCAGCGTCGTCCCTGGTATTTCAGCAGTGGGGGTCCCGGCAGTCGGTTGTACAAAACTACCGACGGTGGTGCGCATTGGTCGCTGTTGAGCGCCAATCCCGGTATGCCTGGGACGCCTCTGGGCAAGATTTGTATTGCTATAGCGCCCACCCAACCGCGACGCGTGTATGCACTCATCGAGGCGGAGAAGGGTGGTCTTCTGCGTTCCGACGATGCGGGCGCGACTTGGCGCCTCGTGAACCGTAGCGCTGCTCTTGTGCAGCGTGCTTGGTATTTCAATCGTGTCTACGCCGATCCAAATAATCCAGCCAAGGTCTTCGTGGTGCAGCGGGGAGGTATCATGGTGTCGGAGGATGGCGGCACCACCTTCAGCACAGTGCGAGCCAACTATGGCGACAATCATGTGCTGTGGATTTCACCTAACGACACGCAAACGTGGATCGTCGGCAATGATGGTGGCGGAACCATCACTCATAACGCGGGGCGTAGCTGGTCACTGACCAACAACCAGCCGACAGGCTCGTTTTATCATGTTGCGGTCGACGATCAATTTCCGTTCCATCTTTACGGTGCGCAACAGGACAACGCAACCCTTTCCATTGCGAGCCGCAATACCTGGGGCGCGCAGATCGGCACAGACCAATGGGCCGTCGTTGCGCAGTGGGAAAGTGGTTATTCAGTTCCGGTACCTGGAAAACCCTGGATCTCTTACAGCTCTGGCGCCTCCGGCTTGATCGAGCGCACCGACCGGCGCAGCGGCCAGCATAGCTTCTTCGGGCCGTGGCCGGATGCGAGCGTGGGCCGTGGCGCCTTCGAACTGAAGCATCGATTCCAGTGGACGTTTCCATTGGTGGTTTCGCGTTTCGCGGCTGACACCTTGTATGCGGGGTCGCAATACGTGATGCGCAGCCGTGATGGTGGCCAAAGTTGGCAGCGCATCAGCGATGATTTGACCCACAATGACAAAAGCAAACAGCGTCCCACCGGCGGCCCGGTCGCGCTCGACGTTACCAGCGTCGAGTACTATGGCACTGTATTCGCACTCGCCGAATCACCGCTTTGCAGGGGACTGTTGTGGGCAGGCACTGACGACGGCAAGGTCTGGATAACCAAAGACGATGGCTCACATTGGCGTGATGTGACGCCGGCGGGTCTTCCAAAATGGACCACGATCAGCAACATCGACGCCTCGAATACCGCGCCGGGCACTGCATATCTTTCCGCACGGCGCGAACGCCAGGGCGACTACGCCCCTTATTTATACAAGACGTACGATTTTGGACTTAGCTGGCAGCGCATTACCGGTGGCATGCCGATCGAAGATTCAAGTTTCGTAATTCGAGAGGACCCGAGCCATGCGAGCCTGCTGTTCGCCGGCACGCTGCGCGGCGTGCACGTCTCATTTGACGGGGGCGAGAATTGGCAGCCCTTGCAACTCAATTTACCGCACGTTGCTATACACGATATGGCCATTTCGCGTGAGGCTAATGCACTGGCGCTGGCGACTCACGGGCGAGGCTTCTGGGTGTTGGACAATCTGCAACCCCTGCGCGAGATGTCAGCCGCGACCGTCGATGCGCGCGCATTCCTTCACACGCCGCAGACCGCGTTTCTGACCGGCGGTTCGCGCGACCCGAATGCCGTAACGAACGGATTTGGCGAAAACCCGCCGAACGGCGCTCGAATCTTTTATCAGCTCAGCGATGCGGCGAGCTCCGCTACGGTGTCGCTCGATTTCGCTGACGGCAACGGCCGGAAAATAGCGTACTTTTCGAGCCGCGCGTCTACCGCGGCCCCAGTGTCGAATGCGATCGAAAAACATGCGTTGGAGATGATTCCCAGCCGTGCTGGAATGAATGAATTTGTTTGGGATTTACGCTGGCCCGTCACCATTGCACCCGTCGGCCAATCTTGCGCAGGACCAGCCGTGGTTCCCGGTGCATACAGGGTCACGCTACGCGCCGGCGACTTCACCTCGACCCGGGAGTTCACCGTAGTCAAGGACCCGAATATCGAAGCCAGCTCTACAGATCTTCAGGCGCGCTACGATTTCTTGCAACAACTCAGCACAACGTTGTGCAGGTTGGACGGGGCCGATAAGCACATTGGTGAACTACGTAAGGCGTTGACAAACAACGATCGGGAGGGAACTGCGCGCCGCGGTCAAAGCGCACGAACGACCGTCTTGTTGAAAAAGTTGGACTCGATTGCCGATGCACTGTTCGAGCCGCACTCTGAATCCGAAGTTGAACCCGACGCCGATGCCGGTGTAATTGCGCTTTCATATCCGGCGCGCTTGCGAAGCCGCCTGGAAATGATCAGCGGGATCGTCGATGTGTCTTTCACACGTCCCGGCGAGTCAGCCTATCAGTTGGCTGACGAGTTGACCGCCCAGATTAATATGCTACTGGAGGCATTGCAGGAAATCGATGCAATGACATCGCAGCGAGCCGCAGCCGCAAACTCAGCATCGTTGCATCCGCATTTTTCGAAAGCTTGGAGCGCACTCAGATGAAGAGAAACTGTTTTCGCGAGTGTCCGTTAACCATCTTAGGCAAGTTGAGCGTCGTCATGGTTTGGGCTTGTGCGGTTGCGATGCCCCCGGTTGCGCTGGCGAAGCTGCCACCGCAATGGACCACGCTCACAGGCATGTTCGATGCCACCTTGGCCGAGGACCACGTGGTCGGGGGAAGCGTTGCGCTCGTGGAGCATGGACACATGGTGGCGCGGCGTGACTACGGTTTCGCCGATCAGGCGAATCACAAGCCGGTGGACGGCGATACGATTTTTCATTGGGCGTCGAACACGAAAACGCTTAACGCGATTTCGATCATGCAGCTACGCGATCGTGGGCTACTGACGCTCAACGACCGGATAACTCGTTATCTACCGGAGTTGCGAGCGGTTCATAACCCCTTTGGCTCGATGGATGACATCACGCTGCGCATGCTGATGGATCATTCGGCGGGCTTTCAGCCGACGACATGGCCGTACAAACAAGGCGTCGCGTGGGAACCATTCGAGCCGACAACCTGGCAACAGCTGGTCGCAATGATGCCTTATCAGGAAATTGCCTTCATGCCTGGCAGTCAATACAGCTATTCCAACCCGGCATGGATCTATCTGGCACGCACACTCGAGATTCTGACTGGCGATCAGTGGGAGAACTACATACAAAAGAATGTATTTGCACCGATTGGAATGTCGCGCAGCTATTTCGGTTCCACACCGTACTATTTGCTGCCTCAGCGCTCCCACCGCTACGTCGTAAAGAGGGACGAGAACGGAAAGTGGAACGCAATTGACTACGGAGCGGACTTCGACCCCGGGATTACCATACCCAACGGCGGATGGAATGCGCCGTTGGCGGATGTCGTCGCATATATTTCTTTTCTCACCGGCTCGACCGGCGGTAATGAGGCGCTACGGCAGCGCTACGATGCGGTCCTAAAGCGCTCGACGCTCGACGAAATGTGGCAGCCGCAGTTACCAACTTCGACGGAGCCGGATGCGCCCTTCATGGGACTGGGTTTCTTCTTGTTGACGCAGAGTGGTCGGAATATTGTGGGTCACACGGGTGGTCAAGGAGGTTTTTCGACGTTTTTCTATTTTAACCGCGCAACTGGACGCGGAGTGGTTGCAGCGTTCAATTCCGCCGTCACGATCGAAGGCGAGGACCACCTTTATTTCTCCAAGATCAGAGAACAGGCGCTGAAAGTCTTAGCGGACGTTTCATGAGGGCGCATGGCGTGCCATGAGTGAACGTCTTCCACCCTTACTTTGGGTTCGGGTGTTCGAATCTGCAGCGCGGCACGGAAGTTTTCTCGCTGCAGCGAAGGAGCTTTCCGTCAGCGCCGCGGCGGTGAGCCGCACAATAAAAGAATTAGAGAAGTCGATTGGCGTCGGCTTGTTCGTCCGCAGAGCTCGTGGCGTTGAGCTTACAGACATCGCCCGCACCTATGCTCATGCGCTTGCTCCGGCGCTCAGGCAGATCGCATCGGCATCCGCAGAGGTCCGCACTGCGGCGCAGCAAAAACGCTTGCGGGTGACCGCGATGCCGGTGCTTGCGCAGCGCTGGCTGGTGCCGAGGCTCGGAACTTTCAAAGAGCGATACCCGGATATTACGGTGACCGTCTCGGCGGAATCCATCGTCCTTGATCCGTCGGGAGGCGAATTCGATGTCGCCTTGCGCTACGACGAGCATAGCCCTGCGGATTGCGAGCTAATCGAGTTATTCGACGACGCGCTCTTTCCGGTCGTCAGTCCGAGACTTGCGAGCACGCTAAAGTTGCCGCAGGACCTTTTTCAGCTGACCGCCCTCTACGATACCTACTGGGAATCGGATTGGTCGATTTGGTTGTCCGCGCGAGGCCTTGAGGCTCCGAAACGCTGGCGCGGACTTTATTTCACGCTTTACACCATGGCGGTGGATGCTGCGGTTGCGGGCTATGGCGTGTTGATCGGGCATGCCCCTTTCATCCAGAACGAACTACGTAGCGGCGAGTTAGTCGCCC
>Ga0302326_10012355_pt1 | contig 18232 bp, 14 predicted proteins | sample Palsa_T0_3_FD_202264 | JGI IMG/M metagenome (GOLD analysis project Ga0302326, IMG submission 202264) | Peat permafrost microbial communities from Stordalen Mire near Abisko, Sweden - Palsa_T0_3 | ecosystem: Environmental > Terrestrial > Soil > Palsa > Peat permafrost | place: Sweden: Abisko...
TGCGTCGCGGCAGCGTCGGCCTCCGCTCGAATCATCGCCAAAGCGCCGATCGCGATCGGCGCGAGCGCGAGTTTGGCAAGAAGGTCGCCACGCGACAGCTGCTGCTCTTTTTCCACGCGTCAACTCCGCTCGAAACGAGAGGGAACTATCTCCCTTTGCCGTGACGTTAGCAGAACTGCATTCAATTAGTCCAGCCTAATTTAGACCCAAGCCGAGCCGTCGCCGGCGTACACGTTTCCGTAGAGATCGGCTGCATCCGGTGAAGGCTCTTGCTCGATTGCGTCAGTCGTCGCGTTGACGGTAGCCGTGATCTCGGCGCGCAGCGCTTCCAATTCAGCGGCGCTCACGATGCCTTCGTCGATGAGCTTGCGTTCGAAGCGCGGCACCGGATCGAGCGCGCGCTGTTCGGCCACTTCCTCGCGGGTACGATAGGTGCGATCGTCATCGTCGGTCGTATGGGAAAGGAAGCGGTAGCATTTCGCCTCGACCAACGTCGGTCCGCCGCCGCGCGCCGCGCGGGCTCGCGCTGCGCGCACGGTCTCATAGACCGCAACCGGATCGAAGCCGTCCACGATCGCGCTCGGCATACCGTAGCCGGCGGCGCGCGCCGCAACGTCTTGGTTGACCATTTGCTTGCTCTGCGGCGTTGAGATCGCCCAACGATTGTTTTCGCAGATGAAGATCACCGGCAGGCTTGAAATGGCGGCGAAGTTCATCGCTTCGTGCCACTCCCCCTCACTGGTCGCACCCTCGCCGAATTGGCAGAAAACGACCCGTCCCAATTCATGCCGCAACTTGAGCGCATAGGCGGCGCCGGCGGCGTGCGTGCACTGCGAAGCAATGATCGAACTAAACGAAGCGATGCCGAGATCGTGCGCGGTCACATGGTTGATGATCTGGCGCCCCTTGGTGCGATCGGTTGCCCGCGCAAATTGCGAGCGGAAGAGGTCGTCGAGCGGAAAGCCGCAAGCCAAAATCAGGCCCGTATTGCGATAGTACGGAAATAAAATGTCTCGGCCGCGCTCAAAGGCTAGTCCGGTTCCCGCTTGAACCGCCTCGTGGCCCTCCGACCCCATGGCGATTGCAATCTTCCCTTGCCGGTTGAGTTGGAAGCCGCGCGTGTCGACCGCTCGCTGTAAGAGCATATTGCGGAGTAACAAGAGTGCGCGTTCACGTTCGCGTTCACGCTCGTGCTCGACGCGCGGTTCGGGTCCGGCTTCGCTCATGCGAACTAGTGTCGAGAGTGCGCAGAAGCCTCCTGCAAGTGTGCAATCTACCACTTTACAGGCCTAGGTCGCAGCAGTATACTCGGGCTACGTCTCGAGACGAAGAAATACTAGAGTGACGCCGAGGAGGGTGATTGACCTCGCAAGATCCACCCGGGCACCATAAGCGGAGCGTGCGGACGCGACTAGCGCATTTCGAGTAGCGCAAGCGTACCGAGTTGGACGGAGATTATCCGGGCTAGGGCGCAGTACGAACTCCGATAAAAACGACATGAGCGCCGCGGCAGTCCCGCGGCGTTTGTGCTATCCAGGAACGATTGCGGCGGTTTTCACTTTGTGCAACGGCGACCGCTAGATGCACAACGCTTGCCCCTCCATCTTCGCCGCTTGTCTAATGCCAACGGTCCCTTCCGCAAGATACGATGGCTCATCGAAGCCATCTCTTTAAGTGGGGGTAATTGGTTGTTTTTAGCGGATGTGAACCCGCTGATCCCGGCGCCTAGTTGGCTAGACTCGGGTGATACTGCGTGGCAGTTAACTGCTGCGACGTTCGTTGGTCTGCAAAGCTTACCGGGCTTAGCAATTCTCTACGGCGGTTTAGTCAAGAAGAAATGGGCCTTGAACTCGACCGTGATGTGCTTCTACGCCTTCGCGGCAGTCCTCGTCGTGTGGATGCTGTGGGGCTACAACATGGCCTTCGGCGCGCCCGCGCTGATTCCAGGGCCGGCTTTCCTGCAAGCCACGGTCGGAATTCCGCATCCCGCGATGGGACCGGAATTCGAAATCGGACAATCGACGATTCCGCTCGCTGCGGGCGGGTTGCCGGATCTGCACTTCCCCGGCTCCGCGATGATCTTCTTCCAATTCGTGTTTGCCGCCATCACACCGCTCTTGATCGCGGGATCGGTGCTCGGCCGTATGAATTTCAAAGCCTGGATGGTTTTCGTTCCCGTCTGGAGCTCGATCGTCTATTCGGTCGGCGCTTTCATGATCTGGGGCGGTGGTTGGGTTTCACAACTTGGCGCCGTCGACTACTCGGGCGGGTACGTCATCCATCTTGCTGCTGGTGTTTCCGGCTTCGTCGCTGCCGCGGTCGTCGGACCGCGACTGCTTGAAGACCGGCAGGACTTCGAACCAAATAACTTGATCATGGCGTTCGCCGGCGCGGGCATCTTGTGGCTCGGCTGGAACGGCTTCAACGGCGGCGACCCGTACTTCGCCAACGCCGACGCCGCTGCGGCCGTACTCAACACGAACATCGCGACCGCAGTCGCATTGCTCGCCTGGCTGATCCTCGACATGTGGGCGATCGGCAAACCGAACGGCGTTTCGATGATCAACGGAATGATCACCGGGCTCGTCGGCATCACGCCTGCCGCCGGTTATGTAGACGGCTGGGGCGCGGTTGCAATCGGTCTCGGAGCCGGCATCATCGCTTGGCTCAGTCTCAACAAGCTTGGTCAACTTCCAATATTGAAGCGCGTCGACGACACGCTCGGCGTGCTGCACACGCACGGCGTTGCCGGCTTGATCGGCGGATTGATGGTCGGTTTGGTAGCCAATCCGAACATGATCGAATATCTGTCGACCGACAAGACGGGCAAAGTCAGTGCCGTCTCGGTCAGCGGGCTCTTCTATGGCGGCGGCTTCGCCCAACTCAGCCATCAAGCCGTCGCCGCGCTCGTCATCATCGTCTTCGACGCGGTCATGACGTTCGTGATCCTCAAACTGATCGGCCTCGTGATTCCACTCCGTGCGAGCAGCCCGGAAATGGAAGGCGGCGATCTCGCAATCCATGGCGTCGATCCGATGCCCGTGTACATCCCAACTCCCGGCATTCGTCCGCCGAGCGTTGGAGGAGCACCGGCCGGCTAGGCAACTTCCCCGATTGGGTAGCCGCAGCAAACGCGCCGTGAGAATCGGCGCGTTTGTTGCTGTTGCGGGATCGCTTTATCGAAGGTCGCTCTTTAGCCGCCTGCGGCGCGCCGGAAGCCCTGCAGGCCGCGCGGGGCGGCACCGGCACGTTCGGCCTGCAGGACACGTGCGAAGGTAGGTGGGTTGGCCAATACCGCGCTGATAAATCGGTCGACTTCGCTCGGCTCACCCTCGACGTCGATTTCGAGCGATCCGTCGCGCATATTGCGCACCGTACCGGCAAGGTTGTAGTCGGCGGCGATGTCGAGGATCCGGTCACGGAAACCGACACCTTGCACCCGCCCGGTCAGACGCACGACTTCGCGCTCGATCACGCGGCCTTCAATTTTGCGCACCGAAGAGGGGAGCCTTCGTTCGCGCAAAATGGCGCAGGCATGGACGACGACGCGTCGCCGGAGCGCGTCGCTGCGGCAATGTACGAACGCGACCGGGCTGCGCACGCGATGGGGATCGAACTCCTCGAGGTGCGAGCCGGGTTTGCGCGCCTCGCTTTCAACGTACGCGACGACATGCTCAACGGATACGATATGTGTCACGGAGGGTTTGTGTTCGCGCTGGCCGATACGGCGTTTGCCTATGCGTGCAATTCGCGCAATCGCGCGACGGTGGCGCTGCAATGCGCGATCTCGTACGTTGCGCCGGCTCGTGCGGGAGAACGCCTGATCGCGACGGCGCAAGAACGTGCGCTCGGCGGCCGAACCGGCACCTACGACGTCGAGGTGCAGCGGGCGGACGGGACCGTCCTTGCGTTCTTTCGGGGCACGAGCTACCGTGTCAACGCCTCGGTCATGTAAAGCTGGAAGCGCCTCATGCTGATCTACGTTGCTACGAAAAATGGCGGTAAGCTGCGCGAACTTCGGCAGTTGTTTGCGCCGTTCGGTTGGCGTTTGGAAACCTACATCGGCTACGCGGACGTCGCCGAAGGCGATACATCGTATGCCGAAAACGCCGCGTTAAAGGCGGCGGCCTTGCACGCCCAGCTCCGGTCGGCGGGCGAAAGCGCGAATGTGCTCGGCGACGATTCGGGTCTCGAGGTGAGCGCACTCGGAGGGCGTCCGGGCGTTCTGTCCGCGCGCTACGGCGGAGCGCAGGCCTCCTGGCACGAACGACGGGCGCACTTGCTGGCTGAGCTTGCGGCTACGGGGTCCGCCGATCGTAGCGCGCGCTTCGTTTGTGCGCTGCATTTTATCGGTGGGGACGGCCGGGTTCGCGCGGTGCTCCGCGAGGTCGCGGGGACGATTGCGAGTACCGAAGCCGGCGAGCGCGGATTTTCCTACGATCCGATCTTTTGGTACCCACCGGCCGGTAAGACATTCGCCGAGCTGACGGACTCGCAGAAAAACCGCATCAGCCACCGCGGGCTCGCCGCACGTGCGCTCGTGGACCTCGGCGGCTCAGCGCCTGGCGGCGGAACGGAAAACGAGCGGCCACCCGTGAAAAGCAGCGCAGACGCCGGGATGTAGCTCAGCTTGGTAGAGCGCTTGCTTTGGGAGCAAGAAGTCGCAGGTTCAAATCCTGTCATCCCGACCACCGTGGCGCCCGTGGTCTAATGGATAAGGCACGAGTCTTCTAAACTCGAAGATGGGGGTTCGATTCCCTCCGGGCGCGCCATACGCTTCCGAGATGGAGGACCGGCGTCGCCGCATGGGCGAAAGATCGGGGTCGCGCCGTGGTGATCGTAGCTCAGCTGGTTAGAGCGCTGGACTGTGACTCCGGAGGCCGCGGGTTCAAATCCCGTCGATCACCCCAGCTTTGACGAAGCCCCGCACCGCGGGGCTTTTTTAACAAAGCCCCGTACTCCGGGGCTTTGTTCTTCCGTGATGGTGTCCCACCCGGGGACGCGGGACGCTATCGTCGTAGATCAGACCAGGTACCGCGCTTGCGAATACCGGTTCCGAGGAGCTCGCCATTTCGAGCATATCGCGTCCGATGAAGGGAAGGCGTTTCGACCGGTCGCTCGTCGCGCGCGTGACATTGCTTTCCGTGGCTTTCTTTCTTCCGCTGACGGGCGCGGCCGCAATACTGATCGGGCAGCAGACGGCCCGGATCGCGATGACCGTTCACGAGAGTGAAGGCATTGCATCCAGCCGGCTTATGACCGACGTCGTCCGCGCTTTACGGCAAACGCGCGATCGCCTGCAGTTCGACGGCAACGCAGCCGCGCCGGAGCGCATCGCCGTGGACCGATCGTTGCAACGTCTCGACGCATACGATGCAGCGCATCCGATTTCGAACGATTTGACGGCCCGCTTGAAGCGTTTCGAGGCGCAATGGGCCTCGGTGCCGCGTTCGGTGGGGGCAGGGCCGCAGGTCGCCGCGGTCCTTGCGACAGCGTTCACGCTTCAAGATGCCATCGGACAGCATTCCGCTCTCGAAACGGATCCCGCCGCTTCGACCGCCGAGTTGATCGATGCCTATGGAGCCCAACTTCCGGCGGTTGCCGAACGCGCCGATCAGGCAAAGGTCATCTTGTTGACCGCGATTCGCGCGCGGCGCCCGATTGGGGGCGAGCGTGTTGCCGCGGCCGTCCTCACGGGCCAAGCGCAGCACGCCCTTGAAGTTGCGATGGGCGAAATCGAAGGGTCGGCCAAGATCGTCGGCATCGATGACAAAAGCGACCGCATCGCAAGCATCGCGAAGGCCTTCGATGACGTGTTCGGCGGCAGATCCGCGCAACGTCCGGCCGGTCCCCCGAAGACGACTGCGGCGCTGGGCGATGTCGTTGCTTCCCTCGGGCCGATTCGCAAGAGTCTCGAAGCCTCGATCGCCGCCTCGACGCCGGTTGCGCCGCCATCCCGTACCCCGGCGGGCAATGCCGCCACGATCCGGGCTTCCGGCAGCGCAATCGCGGAGAGCGTCTATCTTGCCTCGAACCGTCTTGGCGACGCCCTGGGCGAACGTCTGGCGGACCGCGCGCGGCGCGAACGCTTCATGCTCGCCTTGGAACGCACCGAGGCGGCTCTTGCGGTGCTGGTCGGCTTGCTGCTCGCCTTGAACTTGGCGCGCGCCATTCACCGCCGCGACCGGCGCGAGCTCGAACGGGCACGCAACGAAGCCGAGAACCTGTCGCAGGAACTCGAGCGTCAGCGCATGTTCGAGGCGCTCTCGGTGACCGAAGCTCATTTCCGCGCCGTCTTCGATCGTTCGTCGATCGGCGTCGCGGTGCTGGATCGCGAAGGCAACGTTCTGCGCAGCAACGCCGCGCTTGCGGACATGATGGGTTCGATGGACGACCGGGAAATCGGTGCGGCTCACGCGCAGTTCGCGCACCTCGTGGCGGGCGAGATCGAGTCGTTCACGACCGAGCTCGAATCAAAGTCACCCTCGCGCATGCGGTCGTGGTTCGAGGTGACGCTCTCCCTCGTGCGTGACGATGCCGGCGAACCTCGTTTCGCGATCTCGATGCTCAAGGACATCACCGAACGCAAGCGCATTGACGAACGGCTGCGCTACGAAGCGACGCACGATGCGCTGACCGGTTTACCGAACCGCGCTTGCTTTTTCGATCGCGTTCAGGCGCGGGTGGGTGCAACCGGCGCGGGCGCAGGTGCCGTTCTCTTCGTCGACCTCGACGAATTCAAATTCGTAAACGATAGCCTTGGCCACGCCGTCGGCGACCAAGTGCTCGTTACATCGGGGGAACGTTTGCGCCGCGCGGTCGGCCCCGAAGATTTGGTGGCGCGTCTCGGCGGCGACGAATTTGCCGTGCTCATCGAGACGCGTGCCCAGGACGCCGACGTCCATGCGGTGGTGGAGGACATCGAGCGCTCACTCGCGGAGCCTGTTTTTGTCGACGGTCGCGAAATATTCGCGACGGCGAGCATCGGAGTAGCGCTTCTGAGCGAAAGCTATCGTTCCGTCGAAGAGATCGTGCGCGACGCCGACACGGCGATGTACTTTGCGAAAGCCAACGGCCGTTCGCGATCCGCCTATTTCGATGAGACGATGCACGATCGCGCTTCGCGCCGGCTCGACATCGCAACGCAGTTGCGCCGAGCGCTTGAACGAGACCAGCTCTATCTCACCTACCAGCCCGTCGTCTCGCTTGCGACGGGCGGCATTCAGTCGCTCGAAGTGTTGTTGCGCTGGCAGCATCCGGAACTCGGTACCGTCGCGCCGGTCGAATTCATCGAGCTTGCCGAGGAGATCGGACTGATCGTGCCGATCGGCCGTTTCGTACTCGACGACGCCTGCCGGCAATTCGCAGAGTGGAGACGGCGCGGCGGCGCAGCTTCACCACCGCGCCTGTCGGTCAACGCTTCGGTGCGCGAGCTTCTGCAGCCCGACTATGTCGACGCGGTCGAAGAGATCGTCGAGCGTCACGGCCTGCTACCCGGCGAACTGCTGCTCGAGATCACGGAATCCGCGGTGCTCTCGAGCGAGAAATTCTCGCATCATACGCTCGAGCGGCTCAAGGCCGCAGGCGTCGGTCTTGCGATCGACGATTTCGGAACGGGCTACTCATCGCTGCGCTACTTGCAACAGTTCCCGTTCGACGAGTTAAAGATCGACCGGTCGTTCGTCGGCGGCGCGAACGGCGCACTTGCAAGTGAGCCCATCGTCACGATGCTGTTGAGTTTGGGAGCGGCTTGCGGGGTCACGGTCGTTGCCGAGGGCGTCGAAACGACGACGCAGGCTGCGCGCTTACGCGCCCTTGGCTGCCCGAGCGCCCAGGGATACCTATACAGTACGCCGCGTCCCGCAAACGAGGTTGCGGACCTGTTCAGCCGCGAAGCGGCGAGCTATCCGAACGGGCGGCTCGTGCACGGCATCGCGCAGCGAAAGCGCGCCTAGACTCGCTCGGCAACCGCTTCGGTTCGGGTCGAGATTTGATTGCGCCCGGCGGCTTTTGCGTCGTAGAGCGCGCGGTCGGCCCGTTCGAACAAGGCCGTCGGGGTCAGGTTTCGCTTGCGTTCGCTGAAACCGATCCCGATACTGACCGTCACTCGGCCGAGCGGGACGCTCTCGTGAACGATGTTTTCCTCCAGCACTTCGGCACGAATGCGGTTCGCAACTTGCTGTGCGCCTTCGAGTGAGGTCTCCGGCAACAGGATAATGAACTCTTCGCCGCCGATGCGAGCCACAAGATCCGTCGTTCGTTGCAGGCTGCGTTGTAGCGCGACTGCGACGAGGCGAAGCGCGTCATCACCGGCCGCGTGCCCATAGCGATCGTTGTATTGCTTGAAATGGTCGACGTCGATCATCAGCAAGGCGATGTGGTTCGTCGTGCGCCGATTTGATTGGAGCGCATTGTCGAAGCGCTCCTCAAAGACGCGCCGATTGTCGAGTCCCGTCAGCGAATCCTTTCGCGCGATATCGTAGAGCCGCCGATAGAGCGACGAAAATCCAACGAGGAGCATGAAAAGGACGACCGTCGAGGTCAATACCGCTTCAAGCTTTCCGACGTACCACACGACCGAGTAACGTGAAGGTGAGAGCGCGTTGAGGATGCCGTCAAGCAGCGCCGTAAAGAGGGCGATCCCGAGCCAGATCTGTAAGCGAGTCGCTTTTCGACAGCGTCGCAGGACGACGATGAGACCGAGCGCATTCCAGCCGACGAAGGCTGGTGCGACGACCGTGGAGTAGAGCGCCGTCAACCGGCCGTGCGCGACCACAAGAACGGGGAGGTGGTTGCGACCGAAATAGATCGCTGCGGTTAGCGTTGCCGCCGTTACGATGGTTAGTGCCACGCTTCCCGTCAGCACACGCGGAATGTTGCCCGGAGCAATAACGCGGCGTGCGAGCGTCGGATCGAAGAGGGAAGCACCAATGATGCAGAGCGGAAAGCACGTGTGCCAGAGAACAAAGAGCCAGATCGAAATCTGAAGGTCGCCGATTGAGAGCGGACCGGATTGAAAGAGTCCCGGGAATGCAAGCAAATACGGAATCGCAAGCAGACCCGTCAATCCGTATGCCGCAGCTAGAATCGTGCTTCCAGCCTTGCCGTCGACGTAGAACTGGCTCAGGAACAGATACGCGGTCAGCAGATCGGCGCCGATCCAAACCGTCGCGCAAATCGGGAGGAACGCGAGGATTACCGGGCCTTGAATGTGGTGAAAGGCCGCTGCCAGCGCCGCCGAAAGCGCCAGCACGACGACGAACGCGACGCGCACAGCCTTCGTCACGAGCTTTGATCTTGTTGCGCCTAGTTGCGGCAGGAGGGAAGCCGCGCCAAAGGCCATACTGCTTGCATCGGCGCCAATTTCGCGTAAGGTGCGCAGGCCATGCGCCTGTTGTGTCTTTGCGGGCTTTCCGTGACAGACGTCACCGGCCGTGTGCATTCGGGCGCTTGCTGTTTTGCTCGTTTGCTGCGGGGCGGGCGGCACGCGACGCGCGCCGACGAATCGCCTGAACTGCGGGACGATCGTGCACGAAGGCGCGAAGGACGATGCGTTTCGGTCAATCGGGTCGTGCCCGAACCTAGGTGCTATTGGAGAGAAGCTTGCTATGATCGTCGAGATGCGTACCTACACGCTTGCGGTAGGCGCAACCGCCCGCTACCTGAAGAACTATAGCGAGAAGGGCCTGGCGGTGCAGACGCGCATCCTTGGCAACCTCGTTGGTTACTATTCGGTGGAGATCGGACCGCTCAATCAGGTCATCCACCTGTGGGGGTACGACGGTCTCGACGACCGGGGCCGGCGTCGCGCCCAGCTGTGGGCCGACGAAGAATGGCTTGCCTACGCGCGCGACCTCGCCGCCAGCGGCATCGTGCTCAAACAGGAGACGCAAGTGTTAACCCCCGCTCCGTTCTTTACGGTGCCGCAGCCCGCTTAACGAGCAACGCTGCGACGGCGGCCGCCGGTTCGCAAGGTTGTCCGTCCGGTCTCTCGAAGCGAGGTGGCCGCCAGTGCAAGCTCGTCAGGAACGCCGCGTGAACGATAGATCAAGCGCGATCTCGCAGTCCGATCGAGTCGGGGCACGACCAACGCCCCTAGCGAATGACGCCCGCATCGGCCCAATCGTTGTCCATGCTTTGCGCGGGCGCGCCGACGAAGTCGATCGTGCAACCCGGATTCTCAGCAGAACCCAAACGTCGGGGCAGAGCAGCGTTATTCTGCTGACCGGCGAGCCCGGGATTGGAAAGACTGCCTTACTGAACGCGATAGCCGACCATGGGCGGCAAATGGGTTTTAGCGTCGGCGCTAGCAAGGCAGAAGAATTCGATCAGATCGCGCCGATGGCACCGCTGCTGCTCGCGCTGCGTTCGGGATCGGCGCCGCTTTTATCGCGGGACGAATTCGCGGACCTGGCGCCGCTCTACCAGCAGCAACTGTGGCTCGTCGAACGCCTTACCGCAACGCTCGAGCAGCGCGCGCAGAAATCCCCATTGCTCATTGCAATCGACGACCTCCAGTGGGCGGATCGCTTGACCGTGTTCGCCCTGCGCGTCATGCCGGCTCATCTGGTCGGGTCACCCATCGTTTGGCTACTCGCGTCGCGACCCAATCCCGCGCATCCCGCGAACGAGATCATTTCGGCGGTGTCGCCGGACGTCCCGGTGGAGACGATCCAACTAGGCCCGCTCAAACCGCCCGCCATCCTAGAATTGGCGCTCGACCGCCACGGCGTGACGCCGAACGGAAAGTTGAGCGACCTGTTGCGCCGGGCCGACGGCTATCCGTTTCTTGCAGTTGAATTGCTGGAGAGTTACACACGCGATGAAGGTGCAGCGACGGAGTCCAACCCGCAAGCGGAGTTCTACGTTCCGACGGCCGGCGGCGAAAAACTTCCCGGCCGCCTCATTGCCGTCGTGCGCAGCCGGCTCGGGTCCTTGCCGGCCGAGACATTGCGGCTCGTGGAGATTGCTTCGGTTCTCGGGCGATCGTGTGCGCTCGCAGACGCTGCGGAGCTCTTACATCTCACGCCCTGGACGCGCATCATCCCGTCGATCGAGGCGGCCGTACGAGCCGGCGTTCTCGAAGATCAGGGACAACGCATCGCGTTTCGCCACGATTTGTTTCGCCAGGCCGTCTACGAAGACGTGCCGCAGCCGATGCGCTTGGCTCTCCATCGCGCGGCCGCCGAAAGATACATCGCCGCCGGCCGGGGTCCACTGGAAGTGGCTCCGCACGTTCTGATCTGTGCTGAGCGCGGAGATCGCCAAGCCGTCGACGTGCTACGACGGGCCGCAACCGCGGTCGCTTCGACGATGCCTACCGTGTCGGCCGAGTTGATCGAGCGCGCCTTCTCGTTGCTCGACGCGAACGATTCGTTGTGGGTGGAGACGGGCCAGGATGCGATCGCATTGATGGCGGCGGCCCGGCGTGGAAAAGATGCGATTGCCATCGCCGATCTACTTCTCGCGTCAACGATCGACGACGAGGCGGTGGCTCGCATTCAGACGCGCGTCGCGCGAGTTCTTTGGGAGATGGGTCGCGTCGGAGAGATGCGCGAGCGACTTTCGAAAGCGATGAATCTCGAGGGCCTTTCCCCGCAAGTGCGCGCAGGACTAATGGCGCTGCATGCGCTCGCACAGTCCGGAGAACCAGAAGCAGCCGAGGGGCTCGGTGCCGGAGATCGCGCGCTCCGGGAAGCCCAACGGGTCGAGAACATAACGGCGGAGGCAGATGCGCTTCGGGCTCTCGGCGAGGCGTCGCGAAATAGCGGGCGTCATGGGCTGGCACTCGATTACTTCCGTCGCCTGCGGGCGCTTATCGACGCAACGTCTCCGGTCGAGGAGCTGATTTCCCTCCAGGTGTTGGACCGCTACGATGAGAGCCGAACGCTGCTCGCAAAGCTGCGGGTCGAAAGCGAGGCTCGGCGCGACGCCTCGAAGGCTCCTGGGATCGCCTTCGCACAAATGTGGCATGACTACGGCCTCGGTCTGCTAGACGAGGCGGAAGCCGACGCCGGCACGCTCGCCCAATTATGCGACGACTTTCAAGTACTCAACTACCCGCTCGAAGCGCGCATCATCCTCAGCCGCATCGCTCAACTGCGCGGTGACCTTCCCGCGGCTCGTGCCCATCTCAGATCGGCAGCAGACAATGCAGAAGGTTCCGACGAGAGCCGGCTGCTCATGTTGCAACTCATGGCCGCTTGGATCGCGGAAAGTGACGACGACCGCGTCGCGGCCCTCGCGTCGGTCCGCGACATCGTCGGGCGCGCGCGCCGCGTGCGCCACCGTTGGTTGTGGCAGCCGGCGTGGCTCGTTGCGGCAACCCGTATCAGCCTGCGCGGGGGCGACTTGGAGCTTGCCAAAGAGACCGGTTCGTTCGCGCGCATGCTCGCTGAGCGCAACCCGGGGGTTGCTACGATCGCGGGCATCGCGTCACAGGTCGACGGCCTCGTTCGCGCTGATGTGAGCCTGCTACGCCGTGCGGTCGAGTTGCTGGGGGGCAGCCAACGGCAACTCGTGCGCGCGGATGCAGCGGCCGACCTCGGTGCGATGGAACTAGCAATGGGTCGACGCGATGCCGGCGCGGCAGCTCTTGACGGCGCTTGGGACACCTACAATCGCCTTGGGGCGCACGGCGAAGCTCGCAAGGTACAACGCGTTCTCGAGGGCGCGGGCGTTCGCCGGCGCCGTTGGCGGACGACGACGGTACGCCCGGTGGAGGGCTGGGATGCACTCACGCTGACGGAGCGACGCGTCGCGCGGCTGATCGCGGACGGTCACACGAACCGCTCGGCCGCCGCGGAACTCGTGCTCTCTCCAAACACCGTGGCCACCCACCTTCGCTCGATTTTCGGAAAGCTCAACGTCAGTTCGCGCAGCCAACTGACCCGCGTCGTGATCGGTCAGACCGGCTGAGTTTTACCTAGGCCATTTTGCCGCCGTCGACTCCGATGATCTGGCCCGTGAGAAACGATGCCCGCTCGGAGGCCACGAACACGATCGTCTCTGCAATCTCTTTCGGGTGACCGAGACGCCTGAGCGGGACGCCCGCTATCAGGGCATCTTTGTTCTCCTCGCTTCCGGCGAATCGTGTCAACATTCCGGTATCGATCGGGCCTGGTGCAACGGCGTTGACGCGCACCCCGAACGGCGCGGCTTCGAGCGCTGCGGCCTTCGTCAGTCCTTCGACGGCGTGCTTGCTCGCTGTATAGACCGAGCAGCCAAGAGTGGTCCGCTGCCCCAGCGCCGACGATAGGTTGACGATGCTGCCGCTTCCCCGAGGCTGCATGACGCGCAATTCGTGCTTCATGCACAGCAGCGTACCGAGCACGTTCGTGTCAAAGGTCGCGGCGTACGTTTCGGCCGTTTGCTCGAGGACAGGCCCCGGATACCCCTCGCTGCCCGCGTTGTTCACCGCAACGTCGACGCGACCAAAACGTGCAACAGCTTCGTCGATGAGGTTGCAGACGTCGCTCTCGTAACGAACGTCGGAGTGCAAGAAAACAGCCTCCAGCCCGAGATCGTGCATCTCGGCCACGAGCGCGTGACCATCCTCGTCGTTGCGGCCGGAAACGACCACACGCGCGCCCCCGCATGCGAAAGCGAGTGCTGTCGCGCGCCCGATGCCGGTAAGGGCTCCGGTGATCAGAACGACGCTCGTATCCATTGCGTCCTCTTCGATTGCCTACGTGGTAGCTGTATCGCTAGCTCACCACAACCGGTCGCAACGATGCATCCCCGATATTGATCAGACAGCTCGGAAGTGAGCCGAGCGACAGCGGCGCATTCGCTTGGATCTTCGTCAATTCGGGGGATTCGCCGCTGCGCCGCATGGCGCTTCATGGGAGCAAGCTTTCACGGAGGTCGCAATGCGCCGCACTCTACCGTCGCGCCACGGGGTCACGCATGCCGTTTTGGCCCACCTAGCGAGCAAATGGAGTCCAAGCATCCTCAAGGAGTTGCGGGAAGGATGCCGTCGTTACTCGGAACTTCGGACGCGAATTGGCGGAGTCTCGGAGAAGATGCTCGCTCAAACGCTACGCGAGCTGGAACGCGACGGTCTGGTGCTTCGCACGCGGCTTCCGCTCGTTCCGCCGCACGTCATGTACTCGCTCACGCCGCTGGGACGAGAATGTGCGGAGTTGGTGGCTGAACTGGCCTGCTGGCTTCAATCGAAGGCCGCGGAGCTCGAAGCTGCGCAGCGGCGGTACGACGCGGATTCCAGGGACCGGGAATACACCGGCGGTCACGAAGCAATAGCTTGCCGTGCTGCACCGCATTCGACTTCGGTGGACGCTGCCGCTTGAGGCCATAGGCCTCGGGCTGAAGACACGCGCCGGTGCGCCGGCATGGTGATCGCTCGCATGCCGCTACTCGGCCGCCGGTTTCTTCGGATCGAGCTCGCCGAAGGCATTACGCTCGCGAAGCTTATCGTGATGTCGGCGGCCTTGGTTTCATTGTTCGTCGATCAGTCGTTCGGCGGCGTGTATCAAGCCATCCAAAGCTATATCGGCGGCACGCTCGGCGCAAGCGCGGATGAATTGCCGTGGACTTCGATCGGTTACAACACCTTCTACTACGTGGTGATTCTGCTGACGCCGTGGCTCATCGGCCGCTTTGGGCGAAAGGTTGTGTTCGGTGGCGGGCACCTGATCTTCGGCGCCCTTTCCCTCTACCTCGCGCTTGCGACCTCGCTCCATGGTTTCATGATTGGGCGCTGTTTCCAGGGGCTGGCACAGGGAACGTTCTTCGTCTGCTCCGTCGCGACCGTGCTTACGATCTTCCCGGTGAAGTACCGCGGCATCGCATTCTCGATATTTTCGGTGACCTCGCTCTCCGGTGCGGCCTCGGGCACATTCATCGGCGGCTGGTTCATCGATCACGCGTACTGGCGTGGAGCGATGGCCCTGTACGCGCTATTCGCCACCTACGCGGGCCTCATCATCGCGCTGCTGCTCGAGGCTCCCGTCCCGAAGCCGGGCTGCCGGTTCGACTTCCCTGGCCTCTTGTTTGCTTTGCCCGCGTTCTTTGGACTTCAATATATGCTCTCGTTCGGTGAACGCCGGGACTGGTTGTGGAGTCCCGATGTCGTCGCCCTCGGCATCGTTTTCGTCCTCGGACTCGCCGGCTTTATCTGGCGCGAACTCTGCGAGGACCGCTGCGGCTTCATCCAATTGCGGCTCTTCAACATTCGAAATCTTGCGGTGGCAAGCGTGCTTGGTTTCGGGCTCGGCATACCGCTGTTCGGCGCCGGCCTCTTCGTGCAGTACGCTCAGACGATTCTTGCCTTTCCGCCGTCGACGGCCGGGGCGATACTCACGCTGCGCATTCTAGCGATCGTGTTCGTCGCGCCGGCGGCCGTTCTGCTCGTCAACGCCGACAGAATCGACGTACGCATTCCGGTCGCGATCGGTTTCGTGCTCGTGCCGATTTCGTACGCTCTGATCGCGCTGCAAACGACGCCCGAATCTGAATTCGGGACGTTCACGCTTGCCGTCGTCCTTTCGGGCGCTGGTTTCGCCTGTCTCTTCTCGCCGATAGCAAACGTCATGGTTCGTTCGCTTCCCGAGGAAGTTCGCCTCGAGGGAATCGCGCTTTTCAAAATTGTGTTGCTGTTGGGTGGGTCGATCGCAACCACCGCGCTTGCGGTGATCTACGATCATAGCTTGGCTGCATACCAAACGTTGCTTGCCGGTGAGGCCACCCTGCGCCATTTCGCACAGCTTGGTATCATGCGCCCAGGTCCGGCGCTCTTGAACGCCGCAGCGCAACAAGCGGCGGTCCTTGCTTACGCGGATAACTCAAAGGTCGTCGCGCTTGCCACCCTAGTAAATTTGCCGCTCGTCATCTTGTTGAGAAAGCCGGCGCCGCCCGTGTAACGCAGCCAAGATCCGGTTTGCGCGGGCCGACGCTACGTTAGGGGAAGTGCGCGCAGCGCGGTACGCACCTTCCGGTAAGCACCGCCTAAGCTCGCTCCCGATCTTGCGGGAACTACTCCCGCGGATTACCATCCCCGTGCAGGTTCTCTTTGGAGAGCGGGATCCGATCGTATCGCCGGCTCGCGCCGAGATACTAGGCCGGTCGCTGCCGCACGTGGGTCTCGTCGGCCTCGACGCCGAGCACTTCGCTTGGGAGGACGCTGCCGTCGAATACGCGGCCGCGCTACGCGGCTGGGTAGACGGCAGCTATCGCGAAGTGTAGGACGCTCCCGTTCTGGACGCGCCGTCCGTGGCGCGCTATCATGAGGTAATGAAATTGCCGATCGTACCTGTGGCGTCGCACGTGACCGCGTGAGCGAGCCCGGCGCTCGCGTCGCACTCGGCCCGATCTCGCACTTCAGCCTCACCGTCGGCGATCCGCAAACGAGCGCGCGTTGGTGGACGACGAACTTCGATCTTGAAGAGTGGTCGAGTTCGGAGGATCGTGTGCTGCTCGGAAACGACGCACTTCTGTTCTCGCTGATTCGGGGTCGTCCCGACCCCAAGGTTCTAACGCATTTGGCTTTTCGAACCCGGGACATGCCGGCTCTTGAGTCGGCCCGCGATCGGCTCTCCGACAGCGGCGTGAAACTCGAGGATCCGGGCGACGAGATCGGACCAGTCGCTCCGGGTTCAGGGAGCATGGGCCTTTGGTTTCATGACCCCGACGGTTACCGCTGGGAGCTTTACGTCCGAGGCTGACGATATCGCTCGCAGGACGAGATTGCGCACGCTGAATACCGGACGCAAGGTTCTCGCCGATCCCGATTCCGGGCACGACTGCATCTTTCAATACGCGGAGCCGTCTTCACAAGGAAGCGCTCGGCTTTCTCAATGACAAATGGAAGCCGTCGACCGGCTAAAGCTCCCCACAGCTCAAAGGTCGACCGGTGCCGCTACACGTCGCGGCGTGTCCACTTCATCTACCGCGGACACCGAGAAATTACTCACCTGCTTGATTTAGGTGATTCGCTCGTTTGACGAATCGTGCTCTACTGGCGAGGCGTACTGCAAAACCACTAACCGGCGAAAGACCTTTACGCACTGCCGGCCTACAGCTTTCAGTTTTAGGCCAGGGGGGATCATATGCAAATACTTGCCGCTCTCTTTCTCGGCGCGCTGTCGCTCTTTCCGTTCATCACAACGGAGAAGCCGCCAGTGTCGATAAAATCCTGCGATGTCGCATATATCGAGCAGGACGGAATCATAACCAACGCGATCCAATTCACCAACGGTGTGACCGTCAGTGCCGTGAACACGAGCTCGAAGCCCGTCGCCAGTTTCACGGTCAACGGAGCCTACAACGGCTTCAAGGTCACCGACACGTGGTCCGGCAACCTGCTCCCGCACGCGACGATTTCGCTCTGGAAGCACTACGCGCAATTGGCGTATACGGGACCCACCGCCGAGTGCCGTGTGGTGAAAGTGAAATTCGCCGACGGCACGTGGTGGACCGCGAGCGCGACCGAGTAACACCTCCCTTGTGACGGACCGCTCGCGGTCGGCGAACGCGCCGGCCGCGAGCAGGATAATCGGGCGTGAATCGTTTGCAGCGCGCTACATCTAGCGGCGCTTGGTTTTTTCTTGCGAGGACCGGCTAGGGCCGACGCGAACCAGGTGAGGGAGCGGCGAAGGCTTTCCGGCCGTCGAGCGAAGAAGAAACGAGGCCGGAAAAGTCGTCGAGCGTGCGCGCGCCTTTAGCTCAATCGGTAGAGCATCGGACTTTTAATCCGCTGGTTCCGGGTTCGAGTCCCGGAGGGCGCACACCAGACTCCGTGCCGGTGCTATCCGCAGATGCGGACGAAAGCGACCGCCGAGCATCTCTAGGCGAATTGCACTGTTCGCTTGATGCAGTCGCCTTCGCCAGCTGGCCTGCGCGCGACCCCGCTTAGCGGGTATCATTTCTAGCCGATGCGGGCAGCCGCCGGGTGCAGCGGGCAAGGACGGCAACGCGGCCGGCCGCCTTTGCGTTGGTAGGAAAGGGTCCTTTTGGGAAAGGGAGAAAATGCCGCGTCGCGCACCGCTAGCTCAATGGTAGAGCAGTTGACTCTTAATCAATTGGTTGAAGGTTCGAGTCCTTCGCGGTGCACCAGTCTTACAAGCCGCTCGCGCAGCGAGCGGCTTTTGCATGCCTCGCTCCTGCGAACGAAAGGCATCCCATGAAGCTTCTGCTGCAGATCCTGGTTGCAATCATCCTGCACCCGATCGCGCTACTGCTCATGATACTCAATCTCATCGGCCGTGACGATCTC
>Ga0302326_10012356_pt1 | contig 18231 bp, 14 predicted proteins | sample Palsa_T0_3_FD_202264 | JGI IMG/M metagenome (GOLD analysis project Ga0302326, IMG submission 202264) | Peat permafrost microbial communities from Stordalen Mire near Abisko, Sweden - Palsa_T0_3 | ecosystem: Environmental > Terrestrial > Soil > Palsa > Peat permafrost | place: Sweden: Abisko...
CTGTCTGCACAAACATTTCGCAGCTCTCAGGCACAAAAAAGTTTGGAGCGGGAGACGGGAATCGAACCCGCGACCAACAGCTTGGAAGGCTGTGACTCTACCACTGAGTTACTCCCGCCAATCATGAGCAAAACCACGTACCTCAGGGGCTAAAGCCCGTGTGTGCGGCTGACCTTGGCGGCACGGCTAAAGCCGTGCCCTTCCGGGTTAGCTTGAAACAAATTCTGAAGCTGATCCTGATTGCTTCAGGTACCCAGGGGCTAAAGCCCAGGATTTTTCTGCGCCGTTACGGCCCGGCTAAAGCCGTGCCCTAACAAGAAATAGAGTTTTTCCGCAGGCTGTAAAGTCCCTGCCAATGTCTACACTTCCAGTCCTCACCAGGGCTAAAGCCCGGTCATTGCAAGAAAAAGCATTCTCGCGGGTTTAAAAACCCGCTTCCCCGGACTGAAGTCCGGGGCTGGCACCAAGCCAGCGGCACGGCTGAAGCCGTGCCCTTCCGGTTAACCAAAACTGGAGCTGATGACCGGGATTGAACCGGTGACCTCTCCCTTACCAAGGGAGTGCTCTACCGACTGAGCTACATCAGCCCTAAAACTCCACTGCGGTCCATGCTATCGCGAAGCAAAGCCGGCGAGCACAATCCGAACCGCGAAAAACCCAAACAATAGCAATACCGCCGAGCGCAATTTGCCCGGGTCCATCGTTTTTGCTGCCAAACCACAGAGCATCACCAGCAACCCGAGCCCAATCCACATGCGTGCTCGCGATCCCGGCGCCAAATTCATACTTCCCAGCCCTGGTGCTTCCAATCCTTGGTGCACAGGGGAGGATTCGAACCTCCGTAGCTCCAAGGAGCGGCAGATTTACAGTCTGCTGCCATTAACCGCTCGGCCACCTGTGCACAACCAAAAACTGCAAAACGGCATGTCACACTGCAGCACTCCGCAGACGCTTTCCCGCGCAGACCAGCACAAAAAGAGCCAGAACAGTCGGTTTGGAATGATTGCGGCGGGACATTCCGGGCTAAAACTCTGGAGCTGGCGAAGGGACTTGAACCCCCGACCGTCTGATTACAAATCAGATGCTCTACCAGCTGAGCTACGCCAGCCCGAACAGCCGTGTTCCCTGCCCTCATCGCGCAGGATCACAATTGCCAAGGTTATCACAGATTCCTGCCCAATTGTGGGCCAGCCAGCGGCTTCCCGGATGCTATGATTCCCTCCTCGCATGCCCAGGCGCACCAAGGCGACCATCCTCATCGTTTTACTCGTTCTCCTGCTGCTTGCCCTGGCTGCGTACCTGCACCGCAAGGCGCCACCCGAAGTAGCCAGATTGCTGCCCGAAGCGGACTGCATTCTCTATTTCAATGTCCGCCCGCTGCGCGCGGCCACCCATTTCGACAGGAACCAACTGCCGCACGATCCCCAGTATCAGGCGTTCCTGGACGCCACCGGTTTCGAATTCGAACGGGACCTGGACGAGGTGGCGTTCGGCCTGCATCGCATGCCGAACCCGCTGGGGCCTAACGGGGCGGTCGCCTTTTCCGAGGTCTTTCTCGGCCACTTCGACGACCACCGGGTGGCGAGGTACCTGGGATCGATCGCCGCCCAGACGGAGGAGTATGCCGGACACACCATTTATGACATTCCCAGCCAGGGGCGGACGGTGCGGGTCGCGCTGCTCGGTTATGACATGGTGGCTGCTTCGAATACTCCCACAACGGAACAGATTCACTCCATGCTGGACCGCTATCGCACCTCAGCGCTGCCTTTTTCCGGCTCTTCGCTGCTCAGCGAGCATTATGCTGAGGTTCCTTTGCTTTCGGTGGCCTGGGGGATTGGGAAGGTCAGCGTGCCGCTCAAGAGCGATGGCATCCGGATCATGGGCTTTCATTTTCCCGTGGCCCTGGACACTACCTTTATCGGCTCCCTGCGCTGGGCGGGCGCGCTGCGCCTAAGGATCGAAGAGATCGCCCCCACGGAAATGGCCGCGACCGTTTCCTCAGACGCTTTGAATACCATGATCGCCATCGGCCGGGCGGCGGAAAATAATCTTCCTTCGGCCATGACCAACGCTGATATACGGGACTTGCTCAATTCCAGCGACGTCGAACATAAGAACGACCGGGCCGTGGTCACGGCGACGCTGCCAGTCGCGCTGCTGCAAAAATTGGTCACCGCACCCAATTCTCTGCGCTCGCTGCCTCAGCCGGGAGCAAAACCGGCGCCCTAGCGTAGCCGTGTTTGTTACTCGAGCAAGCCTTGCAAGAGCGGATGCCTGGGATGCGCACGTGCATTCTTCTTTCGCGGTGACCAACCGTTTGGTTTGTGGAAGTGGAATACAGAGCGCTGATCAGAGGCGAAGAAGTCTGGCAAAGATCAGCCGGAAGTAAGCGTCTGCGTCGAGACTGCGCAAGACAAGTGCGTTCGGAGGCTTTCCGCTTACGCTCCACCAGTCCACTACGCTGGCGCCTAAGGTCAAAGGACTGGCGCATTCGATGTCTACCCGCACCTTGCGGCCGGAAAAGAGTTCGGGCGCCAGGAGATAGGCAGTGACGGTAGGGTCGTGGAGCGGACCGCCCGGCCATCCGTATTTGGCGCGGTCGAAGCGCTTATTCCACTCCAGCAGATGGTAAAAGGCCGTTCCTACCGGCGTGGCCGCCCGGCGCAAAACCTGCAAACGTTCCTCGGTGGTCAGCGCCTGGTGAGTGCAATCGAGCGGGATCATGGTGATGGCTGCGCCACTCAAGAAGACCCTTGCGGCGGCGTCAGGGTCGACATAGAAATTAAACTCCGCGGCGGCGGTGATGTTGCCGCCTTCCGACATGGATCCGCCCATCAGCACGATTCCGGCCAGGTGGGTTGCCAATCGCGGCTCTCGCGCCAATGCAATTGCTACGTTGGTGAGCGGACCCGTGCAGCACAGGGTCACGGTGTTGGGCGGCCGCGACATGACCAGTTCGACGATGGCGCTGGGCGCAAACCCGGCCTGCAAGGGCATTTCCGGTTCGGGCAGTTCGTATCCGTCAAAACCCGAACGCCCGTGCACGTGCTCCGCCGTCACTAGGGACCGCACCAGCGGAGAGGCGGCCCCGGCATAGACAGGGATATCGGTCCACCGGGCAAGCTCGAGCGCTTTGCGCGCGTTCTTCGAGGTGAGCTCTACGGGAACATTGCCGGCGGCCGTGGTGATCGCCAGTACGTCGAGATCCTCGGGCGAAGCGATGGCTGCCAGAAAAGCTACCGCATCGTCCGGCGAGGGGTCACAGTCGAAGATGACTTCCCGTCTCAAGCCAGCGCCTTGAACAGGGCTTTCTTCCACCCGGGAATGTCCATCTCCCAGACGACGCTGTGCTTGCGCCCCCGGTCCACAACATCGCTCCAGGCGGCGCGGTTCCTGGGGTCGGCCGCTACGCCGAGTTTGTCGACCACGCTCATCCCCCGGGTGATCCCACTGTCGATCTGCACATCCATGGAATGCTCGGTGGAAACCAGGGATAAGGCCGGATCCAGCAGAATCGCCATCGCCGTAGGATCCGGCAGGGCGATCCCAACCTCCCCGGTCTGGGTCTGATAGGCCCTGGCGGCGGTGTCGTTGGCGTAGACGGCGAATTCCCCAAAGCTGGTTCCCAGGGCCAGAATTTCTTCGATCTCCCGACCGTTCACCACCGCCGATCCCCGCGAAAGTTGCCAGCCAACCAGTTCGATCGGTAGTTGCGAGCGGAGCACGACCCGGGCGGCTTCGGGATCTACCCAAAAGTTATATTCGGCCGCCGGAGACACGTTGCCTTCACAGCAGGGCGCTCCCCCCATGACCACGCAGCGGCTTACGTTGCTGGCGAGAGCTGAAGACTGGCGCAGAGCCAGCGCTAAATTGGTAAGCGGCCCCAGGGTGATGATCTCTATGCCCGGATTGGCTTCGATGACCCGCACCATCGCGTCTACCGCAAATTCCTTTTGCGCAGTGCGGGCCGATGGCGCATAGCCTCGATCGCCCAGCCCGTCCCGCCCGTGAAACCAGCTGGCGTCCTCCAGCGGACGGCTCAACGGCGCCGCTGCCCCAGAGAATACCGGCACCTGGGAGGCACACAATTCGACCGTGTAGAGGGCGTTTGCCGTCCCCTGCTGGACCCCGACATTGCCCGCGACCACGGTGATCGCAAGCACCCGCACCTGGGGTGAACGCAATGCCATGATGAGCGCCACGGCGTCGTCGGATGCGGTGTCCGTGTCGATGAGAATGTTTCGGGTGCTCACTCTAGCTAACTATATTGCCAGCGGCCACGCGCAAGAGTTTCGAAATAGAAACCAGCGAGGCTGGACAGAAAGCAATGGTCGGGCTCCGCCCGGTCGTTTTCGTCCCATGTACGCTGGTGCGAACATGGGGCACCCGGACAGGGTGGCGGCATGGGAAGCTGGAGTTATCATCTTTGAGACTTCAAACCGAGAGGAAACAGCCATGGCTACGATCGCCACCACGGAATTAAAGAAGGATCCCGCGCAAGCGCTCGAAAGTGTTCCCCACTGGATTGGCGGAAAGGCCGTCGCAGGCGAGGCAAAATCGTTCGCCGACGTGTTCAATCCGGCGACGGGGGAAGTCAAGCGGCGGGTTCCGCTGGACTCGACCGCAGAGCTGGAGCAGGCGGTGGCCGCCGCTAGCGCGGCATTTCCTGAATGGTCGAACCTGCCTCCTCTTCGCCGCGCTCGGGTGCTGTTTCGCTTCCGTGACCTGCTGGAAAAGAACACCGACCGGCTGGCCGCGATCATCACTTCCGAGCACGGCAAGGTACTCGACGACGCCCGCGGAGAAGTGACGCGCGGTCTGGAAGTGGTCGAGTTTTCGACCGGGATCCCGCATTTGCTCAAGGGTGAGTTCACCGAGCAGGTGGGCACCGGGATCGACAGTTGGTCGTTTCGCCAGCCGCTGGGCGTGGTGGCGGGCATCACTCCTTTCAACTTCCCCGCCATGGTTCCGCTGTGGATGCTGCCACTGGCCATAGCGACCGGAAACTGCTTCATTCTCAAGCCCAGCGAACGCGATCCTTCCGCCGCTCTGTTGCTGGCCGAGTTGCTGAAAGAAGCCGGCCTGCCGGACGGCGTCTTTAATGTGGTTCACGGGGATAAGCGGGTGGTGGATGCGATCCTCGACCACCCTGGCATCCGGGCGGTCAGTTTTGTGGGTTCGACGCCGATCGCCGAGTACGTCTACCGCCGCGGCACCCAGGCCGGTAAGCGGGTGCAAGCCCTGGGCGGGGCCAAGAACCACATGATCGTGATGCCCGATGCGGATATGGACCAGGCCGCCGACGCGCTCACCGGCGCGGCCTTCGGCTCAGCCGGGGAGCGGTGCATGGCCATCTCGGTTGCTGTGGCCGTGGGCGAGGGAACCGCCGAGGCACTGCTGGGGCGCATGAAGGAACGCATCGCACGGCTGAAGGTGGCCGACGGCAGCGCATCCGGCGCGGAGATGGGTCCCCTGGTCACTGCCGTACACCGGGACAAGGTTTCCGGTTACATCGAGCTGGGGGTGAAGGAAGGCGCCGAGCTCTTCGTCGATCCAAGGGCTCAGGACACGCTGCCCAAAGGCAATGGCTTTTTTGTCGCTCCTTGCCTGTTTGACCACGTCACCGCGGATATGCGTATTTATCGCGAAGAAATTTTTGGCCCCGTCCTTTCCGTGCTGCGGGTGGCCCGATTCGAGCAGGCGCTCGAGCTGGTCAACCAACACGAGTATGGCAACGGCGTAGCCATCTTTACCCGCGATGGAGACACGGCCCGCGCCTTCTCGAACCAGGTGCAGGCGGGCATGGTGGGCATCAATGTGCCCATTCCGGTGCCCATGGCCTTTCACAGCTTTGGCGGCTGGAAGCGCTCGCTGTTCGGCGACCATAACGTGCACGGCATGGAAGGGGTGCGCTTCTACACCCGGGTCAAGACCGTGACCGGCCGCTGGCCAACCGGAATCCGTGCCGGGGTCAATACCTCCATGCCCACGCATGGATAAAATCAGCGACGTCTGTTTTCTAGTCCAGGATCTGGACCGCGCGGTGCAGTTCTACCGCGATGTGGTGGGGTTCCGGCTGCGGCGGCTGGCCCCCGGCTTTGCCGATTTCTTTACCGTTGGGGCCACCCTGGCGTTGTGGCAGGTGGACCATATGCAGAGACATCTCAAGCTGCCGCCGGGACCGGCCCAGCGCGGCGGCTGGCGCGCCATGGCCGCGGTCCACGTGGATAGCAGTGATATGGTGCAGAGTATGCACCGGGAATTGGCTGCTCGAGGGGTGCCGTTTGTGGCCGAACCGCAAGCCTACCCGTGGAATGCTTACGCCTGCTACTTCACCGATCCGGAAGACAATCTTTGGGAGATTTACACCTGGCAGTCAGGCGGTCATGCCAACCTGATCTTCAGCGGCGAAGAAGACCCGCAGTAACCACGCATTTCCTTACCTCTTTGTATTTCCGAGGGCAGCAAAATGGAAGCCGCCGACGGCGTTGCCACTCCCGCAACTCATCATGCGATGGGGATTGAAGGCTTCGCCATTGAGCCGATTCCCGATGCGCTGAAGACGGTACGCTGGCCGGACCTCTTCCTGCTGGTCAGCAATTTCCTCATCAATCCTTCGACCATTCTGATTGGCGGCCTGGCGGTGGCCTCCGGTCTCTCTGTTTGGGCGACCATTCTCAGCAGCACCCTCGGTATCGTGTTTGCCTTTGCCGCTTATATCGTCATGGCGACGGTGGGAGTGGACTACGGCATTACCGGGCAGGTGGCTTGCCGTATGGTGTTCGGCATCCGCGGGGCCAAGTGGCTGCCATCGGTGATGCGCACCATTGCCTCTGCCTACTGGTTCTCGGTGCAGACGATTGTCGGGGCTACGGTCATTGTGGCCATCGCTCACCAGTGGACCGGGCGCAATTATTCCGTGGTGCGGACGGGGATGGTGTTGGCTGCGCTGCAGGTCTTGATTGCGCTGATTGGTTATGAGTGGTTGAAGCTGATCTCTCGCTTCAGCCTGCCGGTCAAGGTCCTGGGCATTGTGTATCTCTTCTGGGTGCTGGCGCATAGTCCCGGGGCCAGCTATCGAGAGCCGGCGGTAATGCATTTTCACACCCAACTTCATAGGTATCTGGGCGGCGGCTACCTGCTGGGAGCGGTGTGGCTCAACAGTCTAACCGGGGCATGGCTCACCATGATCACCGACGCCGCGGATTTCTGCCGCTATACCCGCAGCCGGGCCGATATGTGGTGGGGCACCATGCTGGCCGGGGTGCTGGCGACCGGGTTCTCGGTTTCGCTCGGCGCCTACGGAGCAGCGGCGTCGCTGGGCCGGCAGCCGAATCCGTTCTCGCTGGCGGCCGCGGTGCATCCGCAGTGGATTACGCTGCTGGTGCTGTTGATCGTGATCGCGCTGGACGAAATCACCATCAACGTCATGAATCTTTACACCGGTGGGCTTTCGCTTTCCAACCTGTTTGAGGGGCCGGGGAGATTTTGGAACACGCTTTTTGTGGGCATCGTCAGCACTATCCTTTCCGCGTTCCCGGTGCTGCTCGATCGGCTGATTCCGCTGACCACGGCCTTGGGCAACCTGTTCGCTCCGCTGGCGGGGGTGTTGCTCTCCCACTACCTGTTTGTCGCGCACATGCGGATCGATGTCCCGGCGCTGTTCGATGCCCAGGGCATTTACCACTATTGGCATGGGGTAAATGTAACTGCCGTTGTCTGGTGCTTCTTGGGTGGTGGCATCTATTACCTGCTGCCGATTGGCGCCCTTCCGGCGGTGATCGTGCCCCTGATCACGGGTGCGGGGTATCTGCTCACCATGCGGTGGCAAGGCCTTCACGAACTGCGGAAAAAGTCGAATTGGGCAGAAAAGACGTACCTGCGGGGCTAAAGCGGGTGGGGAAAGTCGCGAACCGCGGATAAGCAGCCACCAGGGCTAAACAGGCTGCGGAAAAACTCTCAAGCGGGCAAGAAAGACCGTACCTCAGGGGCTAAAGCCCGGCGTATTTTCGATCACTTGCGGCACGGCTGAAGCCGTGCCCTTCCAAGGACCGAGTTCTGACGCGGAAAAACTCGGTCCAGGTAAAATCCTAGCCCTCAGCGGCTAAAGCCGACTGATTCTAGATTGGTTACGTACGGCCTGAAGGCCGTACCCTTCAAAAGCTTGGGTTTTTCCGCAGCCTGTAAAGCCCTAGAATTCATGGACCGTAGCGTTCTCACGGGTTTAACAACCCGCTTCCCCGGACTAAAAGTCCGGGGCTACACCCCGACAGAAGTCGTGCCCTGATACAAACAGAGTTTTTCCGCAGCCCGTTCAGCCCAATGGCGGCCGGAGCACGGCAAGCCAATCCGCTTTAAACTACTCCTGGAGTTGTTACCCATGAAATTAACGGTTGTGCTGACAGCGATCTCGCTTTCTATTCTGTCTTTCTTGCCTGCTGACGGGCAGCAGACCCTGACCGGCCAGGCGGCCTTTACGGATTACACCCAGGAACATCCCGGTGTTCGCCGCAAGGTCACAGTGGCCGACCTTCCCCAGCCCTACGCCAGCGAATCAGCGAACAATTCCCCCGCGGTCTCGCCGCGGCCAGAGGGGGTGTGGCCACAGGCGCCGGCCGGGTTCAAGGTAGAGCAATTTGCCACCGGTTTAGAGAATCCTCGCTTGATGCGACTGGCACCCAATGGCGATATCTTCCTGGCCGAAAGCTCGCCGGGAAATATCCTGGTGATTCGCGGCATCGGCGCCGACGGTAAGCCCGGCCAGATGGAAACCTTTGCTACCGGCCAGAAGGGCGCGTTCGGCATCAACTTCTATCCCGCCGGCCCCCATCCGCAGTGGGTCTATGTCGGCAACACCACTTCGGTGGTTCGTTTTCCTTATCAGAGTGGAGACATGAAAGCCCGCGGCCCGGCGCAGACCCTGGCCGAGCTGCCCGGGCCCGGCGGCCACCGCACCCGGGACATCGTCTTTACCCCGGACGGAAAACATATGCTGGTTTCGGTCGGCTCGGGGTCCAACGTCTCTGATCCGGACACCAATCCTCAAGAATTTCATCGCGCGGATGTGCTCGAGTTCACCCCGGAAGGGAAATTCGAGAAGGTGTACGCCTACGGTATCCGTAACTGCGTGGGTGAAGCCATCCAACCGGGCACCGGGGAACTGTGGTGTTCGGTGAATGAACGCGACGCCCTGGGGAATAACCTGGTTCCCGACTACATCACCCATGTGCAGGAAGGTGGGTTTTACGGCTGGCCGTGGTTTTATATGGGTGGCCACCAGGATCCGCGGCTGATGGGCAAGCATCCCGAACTGCAGTCGAAAGTCCTCACACCGGATGTTCTGGTTAACCCGCACATGGCTTCTCTCGAGATGCAGTTTTATGAGGGCACGGAGTTCCCCGCTCAATACCATGGCTGGATCTTTGCCGCAGAGCATGGTTCCTGGAACCGGGAACCGCGCGGCGGGTATGAAGTGATCGCCGTGCCCGTGGTGAATAACAAGGCGACCGGAGAATATGAAGACTTTCTCACCGGCTTCGTGCTTCCCGACGGCAAGGTGTGGGGCCGCCCGGTGGGCATTGTCGTAGCCAAGGATGGATCGTTGCTGGTTTCTGACGACGGTTCGAATTCTATTTGGCGGGTTACGTATACGGGCGGCAAATCAGCGCCGGCCGGCCAGTAATAGAGTGGGTGTTCCGGTAGAGCGAATTTTCCAGGAGAAACCTACGTCTCCTAGTAAACAAACGAAAGGCTGTGGTGGGCTTCGCCCATCGTTTTCGGCCCACGTACGCTGGGGCGAACGTGGGGCACCCGTGTGGATTCGCGGGACCCGCCAAAGGCTTGAGGGGGAGGCCCTCGGTATCCCCGGAGATTGGGCGGGGATAGAGTCCAAAAGCGCGGTGCGGTTTGTTCTGGTTGTCACATGAATTTTGAGACCGCTGAAGTTTAATGATTTCAGGATGCGCAGTTCAGAGTGGATCCAAATCGGGTTTGCCGTCATCCTGGCCCTAGCGGCGTGGGTGCAAGCACTTTCCCGTCACCCGCTGCCAGTGCGCCGACGATGGAATATCACCTTGCTGGCTGTCGTCCCCATCGCCGCCGTCACGGTGGCTCGTTCGACCGCGATTTTCCTTCCCCCACTCTCTGTCTCCGTCCTTCGCGACTGGCTGACAGTGGCCCTCTTCCTGGTGCCGTATTGGCAGACCGGACAGTTTTTCCAGGGTCCGAACCACCGCATCGAGGAACGCCTTCTGGCCTTCGACCACCGATGGATGCCCCGGACGGCGGGAACCTCGGGTACCGCCCGCACCGGCCTGGGCTTGATGTTGGAACTCTCCTACCTGTTCTGCTACCCGCTGGTGCCGCTCGGGCTGCTCGCCCTCTTTTTTGCCGGCCAACGGGATCATGTCGCGAGCTTCTGGCTAGTCGTTCTGGTCGCAACCTATCTGTGTTATGCGATTACGCCGTTTGTCCCCGCATACCCGCCCCGGGATCTTGCCGGAAGCCAACCACCCCGGGCACAAACGGGTAAGGCGCGCATCTTCAATCGCTGGATTCTCAAGCATGGAAGCATCCATGCCATCTCGTTCCCCAGCGCCCACGTTGCTTCCACCTTTGCCGTCTCGCTGGTGCTGCTGCGTTTCGCGCCGCTGTTGGGGATGATCTTTCTTTTTATTTCGGTCTGGATTTCGTTGGGAGCAGTGATCGGCCGCTATCACTATGGGCTCGATGTGCTGCTGGGAGCAGCCACCGCGCTGGCCGTTTTCCTGGCCTGTTACCGATATCTCATTTGACGCCGAATAATTTCATGGCTGCGCCGGCCACGAGTTTCTGCGCCGCGCCTTGCGGCTTCCCGTCGGCGGGAGGCAGAAAGACCGCGGTCAACACCTGGATGCCGGCGGGGAGTTGCGCCGGTCCACCCGGCGTCGCCGGAGGGAAGAAGCGCGTCAGGGCTTCCCGCGGCTGGTTGCGCATCAGGTCCAGCATGGCGACGCGGTGGACGCAGGAAACGGTACAGAACGGCGCACAGGGCTTGACCGTCGAGTACTCGCGATCTAAATCAGCCTGCCCGTACTGAACCAGGGGAATCGCCGGATAGCCGCGCTGCTGCGAGCAGTAGTGCACTAACCCCTGTTCGCAAATATAGAGATAGCGGCTTCCGGCGCGGCATCGCCAATCGTTGGCTTGGCCCAGGGCCAGATTCTTGTGGAACAGGTTGTCGTAGGCGAAGGCAAACAGCGCCGGTTTCCGCTCTTTCAGGATTTGATCGTAGACCGCGCGCTGGTTTTCCTGGAGTGGATCGAGCTGACCGTCGTGGTCGTGAAGGATGCCGACCGTGGTTTCAAAACCCAGCTGCAACGCCCGCCGGGTAATGGTCAGGGCATCTTCCGGATGAGCCATGCCACCGCCCAGAACGGAGTTGATGTTGACGTCGAATTGCGCGTGTTCCCGCAGCCACTCGAGCTTGCGGTCGAGCACCTTCAGACTCTTCTTCGAGACTTCGTCCGGGATCACATTGTCGATCGAGATCTGCAGATGTTCGAGGCCGGCACGGTTCAGCCGCTGAATCCGCTCCGGGGTCAGCAGGTAGCCATTGGTGATGAGGGTGGCGATCGCGCCATGACGGCGGATGGCGCGGATGATCTCGTCCAGATCGGGATGGAGCAGGGGTTCGCCGCCGCTGATGGTAATAATGCCCGTGCCCAGTGCCGCCAGCTTGTCGATCCGCCGCAGCATCTCGGCCGTGGGCACCGGATCGGAGACTTTGTCGTACTCGTTGCAGTAGGCGCAGGAAAGATTGCAGCGCCGCATGGGAATGATGTGGGCCAGGATGGGATGATGTTTCGACTTGATCGCTTTCGCCACCATCCGGGTGTGACGCAGGGTGCGTTGATAGCGGCGCATCCGGCGCACCACGGAGTTGAATGCCGTTGACATCATTACCCTGCCAAGGCACAGTTTACTCTCGACCGCGAAACCGTTTGGTTAAGAGTGAGGAGAAACGATGAAGAAGTTTCCGCTGCGCCGGATCGCTCTGGCAGTGCTGATGTTCCTGGCGGTTGGGATGGTTCGTTCCGAGAACAGCCAGACGCAACGGTTTCCGCAATTCGACAATGAAGACGTGAAAGTCTGGAAGTCGGTGGTGATGCCGAACTCGCCTTTGACCATGCACCGCCACGACCATCCGCGGGTCATCATTGCGCTGCGCGGGGGAACGATGAAGATTGTGACCCAGGACGGCAAATCCGAAGAACACGTTTGGGAAACGGGAAAGGCTTACTGGCTACCGGCAAACGCACCCAATACCCAGCATGCCGATGTCAACGCCGGCGACCAGGCGATTGAAGTGATGGTGGTGGAGCTCGAAAAAGAACAGTAGTCAGCGATAGGCCGCGGCCTGGATGCCGTAGAGCTCGGCGTACTGGCCCTTCTTCGCCATCAGCTCGTCATGGGTGCCCACTTCGACCAGCCGCGCTCCATCGAGCACCACGATCAGATCGGCCATGCGCACGGTCGAGAAACGGTGGGAGACCAGGATCGTGATCCGGCCGCTGCCGTCGTTCCCTCGCGCGGCGGCAGCGTAGCGCTGAAACAGCGCGTGCTCCGTTTCCGCGTCCAGCGCCGCCGTCGGCTCATCGAGGATCAGTAACAGCGGTTGATCGCGCATGAAGCCCCGCGCCAGGGCCAGCTTTTGCCACTGGCCAAAGGAAAGCTCAGCTCCGTTAGGCCAGGTGGGGCCGAGCTGGGTGTCGAGCCCGGAGGGTAGCCGGGCCAAGACGTCCCCTGCTCCGGCCCGGTCGATGGCTCCGCTCACGGCCGGCTCCTGGTCCATGCGCGGCACATCGCCCAAGCCCACGGTGTGCCCGGCACGAAATTCGAAACGGAAAAAATCCTGGAACGCGCCCGCCAGGCGGGCTCGCCACTCCACGGCAGACAAGCGCGCCAGGGGCAAATCGTCGACCAGGATTTCCCCCGAGGAAGGCTCGTACATTTTGGCCAACAGCTTGACCAGGGTCGTCTTGCCGGCGCCGTTTTCGCCCACCACCGCCACCACCGCACCCGCCGGCAACAGCAGCGATATATCCTCCAGCACCACCCGGGAGGTCCCGGGATAGGTGAAAGAAACATGCTCGAAGCGCACTCCCTGGTGCAATGCTTGCGGGGCGGGCAGATCGCCGGATGCGGCCTCGGAGGCGGCATAGTCTTCCAGCCACGCCAGGCGGCGTGAGCCGTCCATCCAGAATCCGCGCAGGAAGCCGATCTCGCCCACCGTGGCGCCAATGTAGCCGGAAAGCCTGGCGCCGGCGGCCAGCACCAGCAGCACCGAACTGGCCGGCGATCGGAGATACAAAGAGACGAACACCACCGCGCCCACATAAGCCAGGCCGAAGATGGCCCAGCCCAAGGCCAGCCACCACGCCGAGGCCCAGCGCACTGCGGCGACGGGGGAATACCAACGCTCCCACGCCGCGCGGCGATCGGTGACCAGGCGCTGGCCGATGCCGGTGACCCTTACCTCTTTGCCCGGCGCGGCGGTGGTGGCAATGGTAAACAGGTGGCGCGCCAGCCGGTTGTGGGGTGCTCCTCGCTCTTGCGCCGCGCGCTCGACCGCGGGCCGCCAGCCCGAGGTCAGCACCGTGGGAATGGCAAACACCGCCAACAGCAAGAGCGCGGGATGAATGGACCCGAGCAGGGCCATGGTCACGCCCAGGCGCAGGATCCATCCCAGGGTCGAGAACAGCGACATGTACATGTGGTCGAGGACGAACACCTGGTTGCGCAGCATGGACAGGCGATCGAGATATTCCGGACGCTCCTGGTGGGCCACGGTGACCACGCTGGCCTGTAGCCTGGCCACGTGGGCTTCGAGCGCGATGGTGACCCGGTCGCGGAAGCGGCGCTGCACCCTGGCGCTGAGGGTGCGCAGAAACCAGGTGGCGGCGGTCGAGACGCCCAGCCCCACGGCCGCGATTTCGATCCAAGCGGTGCGATGTTGGAGGACGCCTTTGCCCAGCAGCCACAGCCACAAGGCGAGCAGCGCATCGGGCAGCGCCGCCAGTTGCGACAGCACAAAGGAGATGACCATCAGGCGGGGCTCATAGCGATAGCCCAGCCGGCACAGCCGCCACATGGAGCTGAGCGCCGGCGGCAAGGGCTCCAGGCCAGCAGCCCGCTTAGCTGAGGGTGTCATAGGTTTCACCTCCGGGGGTTACGCCTTCCGGGTCGGGGAGATGGAAACGCTGCGCCTGCAGATCGAACATGGTGCGGTAACGGCCACCCAGAGCCATGAGCTGGTCGTGATTGCCGAGCTCGATGACCCGGCCGTGCTCCAGCACGCAAATGCGATCGGCGTGGCGGACGGTCGAGAAACGATGAGAAATCAGGATGGTGGTGCAGTGCCGGGTAGCCGCCAGCAGGCGATCGAAGATTTCCGCTTCTCCGCGTACGTCCAATTGTGCCGTAGGCTCGTCGAGCAGCACCACCCCGGCGCCGAGCGAAACGGCGGCCAACGCCCGGGCGAGGGCGACGCGCTGCCACTGGCCGCCGGATAGGTCGGTGCCGCCCAAGTATCCACGAGCCAGGATGGTGTCGAGCGAGGCCAGGTTCGAGGCACCGGCGGAGGTGAGCGCGGCCAGCACGACCTGGTCGGGCGCTCCGGCAGGGGCCACATTTTCGCGCAACGGCAGCTCCAGGCGGAGGAAGTCCTGGAAGACGGCGGTGACCCGCGAACGCCACGACTCCAGATCGAAGTCGCGCAAATCGGCGCCGTCGATGGTAATGACTCCGGACTGCGGGTCGTACAACCGGCACAGCAACTTGGCGATGGTGGTTTTGCCGGCGCCGTTTTGGCCTACGATGGCCAAGGACGACCCGGCGGGGATGGTCAGGTCGAAGTGCTGGAGCACGGGAGAAGGGCTGGCCCCGGGGACCGGCGGGTAGGCGAAGGTAACGTCGCGCAGGCGAATTTCTTTTCCCGGCATGCCGTCGGCGAGCCGGCTTCCGCAAGCGAGCGCGCCCGCGGGCCGCATGGCAGGCTCTAAACGCAAGACTGCGGCCACCGGGGCGGCCGATCCATCGAGCGCCCAACTGAAGCCGCCGAAGGCAATCATGGACACCCCGATCGCACTTTGCACATAGACCACCGCCTCGCCCAGCGAAATGCGGTTATGGGCAACGGCGCCGGCCAGCATCCAGAAGACGATCACGTTGGCGGAGCCGACCAGCAGCAAGCTCCAAATGACGGGCCGCTCGCGCAGACGGGTGGCGGCGTACTGTAACTCGTGCAGGCGGGTGCGGCGGGCAATAAACCGATCGATGGTCCAACCGGCAAGGCCGAACAGCCGCAGCTCTTTGCTCGCCGGCGGGTCGACTGCCAGCCGGTAAGCATAGTCGGCATCCCGCTGGGCGGCGCGCACTTCCGGGTTTTGGCGGTCGCGCCACACTCCGCTCTCGCGCAACAGCCAATGGGTGGCCAGCCAGGCTCCGGTGAGTAGCAGCGGCGCCCACCAGGCGTAGCGCAACAGGATCAGGGCGGAGGCCACTCCGCCGGTCATCTCGACCATGCCGTTGGCAATGAAGTCCATGGCAATCGAAAGCGGCGGCCCGGTCATGCCCAGGTCAAAGTCCCGGGCCACGGTCAGGTCGGCGGTCAGGGTTGGATCTTCCAGATGGCCGATCCCCGCAGGGCGCACGCAGGCTTCGGTAAGCCGGTCGTAGAGCCAAGCGGCGGTGCGGTCGCCCAGGTTAGCGCTGACCGCCTGATGAATGGGGTTGAGCACCTGCAGCAGCACAAAGACCGCGCCCGCGAAAGCCAGCGGTCCGGCGAGCGTTTGGCCGCGCTCGACCGCGCCCACCAATACGCCCATGGCGATGGCGAATGCGGCCGGCAGAATGCCGCGCAGCAGCAGGACGGCCCACCAGGCGGCAGCCAGCCCGGCGTCCGCTTGGGGCAGGACGCTGAAGAACTTCCATTCCTTGCTCGCCCGCAGTCGCTGAAGCACGCGCCACACCCCAAAAATCACCACCCTATAATACGGAAATCCACCGCAGAGCCCGCAACCTCTGCGATTTTTTGACCGGGCCGGAGGCAGAGAGTTGTTGCCAGAGGGCATGAGCATGAGAGAGATTCTCGAGCGACAGATCGATCAAGCCCTCGGCCGGCAACCTGCGGACCTGGTCATCCGCAATACCCGGGTTCTGAACCTGGTCACGGGGGAGTTGGAGGCGGGGGACATTGCGGTGTGCGGCAGCACCATTGTGGGCACGCTCAACAGCTATCGCGGGAAGGAAGAAATCGACGCCCGGGGCCGGGTCGCGGTTCCCGGCTTTATCGACAGCCACGTGCACTGCGAGAGCACGCTGGTGACCGCGGGAGAGTTCGACCGCTGCGTGCTGCCGCATGGGGTAACCACCGCCATCTGCGATCCGCACGAGATCGCCAATGTCTTAGGCCTTGCGGGGCTCAAGTATTTCCTCGAGGCCGCGGGCAACACCGCGCTCGATCTGCGGGTGCAACTCTCTTCCTGTGTGCCGGCGACCGATCTGGAAACGTCCGGGGCCCGGCTCAACGCGGCGGATCTGGTGCCCCATCGCCACCACCCCCAGGTGATCGGCTTGGCCGAGTTCATGAATGTGCCCGGGGTCTTAAGCAAAGATCCCGAGTGCATGGAAAAGCTGGCCGCGTTTCAGGGCCAGCATATCGACGGCCATGCGCCGCTGGTTTCCGGCTATAACCTGAACGCCTATCTCTCCTGCGGCATTCGTAACTGTCACGAGACCACGAACCTGGCCGAGGGACGGGAGAAGCTGGCGAAAGGTATGCAGGTGTTGATCCGGGAAGGGTCGGCGTCGAAAGACCTGGCAGCGCTGGCGCCCTTGATCACTGAATTCAGTTCCCCGTTTCTCGGCTTCTGCACCGATGACCGCAATCCGCTGGACATCCACGAAGAGGGCCACCTGGATTACCTGGTGCGGCGGGCCATTTCGCTCGGCGCCCCGGTGGCCGCCGTCTATCGCGTGGCCAGTTGGTCGGCAGCCCGAGGCTTTGGGCTGGTGGACCGGGGGCTGATCGCGCCCGGATATCTGGCCGACCTGCTGTTGCTGGATGATTTGGAAAGCTGCGCGGTGCACACGGTTTTTCGCCGCGGCCGGGCGGTGACGGACGAAACGTTTGCCGGGCGTGCCATGCCCGCGCCACCCGGAGGGAACACCATGCACCGGGCGCCGGTCAGCGCCGAGGCTTTTCGCGTGCCCGCCACCGGCCCGTCGACGGCGGTGATCGGCATCATCCCGGGAAAGATCCTAACGGCGCGGCTGGAGGCCGATATTCCCTTTCGCGACGGCCTGCGGCACGCCGATCCGGAACACGATCTGCTCAAGATCTGCGTGCTCGAGCGGCACGGCCGCAATGGCAATATCGGCCGCGGGTTTGTGCGCGGATTTGGCTTCCGCCGGGGGGCGCTGGCCTCCTCGGTCGGTCACGACAGCCACAATATTTGCGTGGTCGGCGCGAGCGATGAGGATATGGCGCTGGCGGTCAATCGCCTGCTGACGCTAGGGGGAGGATTGGTGGCGGCTGAGAACGGCCGGGTAACGGCCGAGCTTTCGCTTCCCTTCGCCGGCCTGATGAGCCTGCAGCCCTTTGAGACCGTCCGGCAGAACCTCCATACCCTGCGCGCAGCCGTCGAGGCCATGGGGTGCCGGCTCGCCGAACCGTTCCTGCACCTGGCCTTTCTTCCCCTTCCCGTCATTCCCCACCTGAAGATTACCGACCGCGGCGTGGTGGACGTGGATCGCTTCCAACTGCTACCGTCCTGACAGGCTGCCGAAGCTTTAGAGGCTGCGGAAAAACTCGGTTTTTGAAGGGTACGGCCTTTTAGGCCGTACGCAAGCAATCTAGCCCTCAGCGGCTAAAGAGTCTGCGTGAGAACTCGAAAAACAGACATCAGGTGGGAGAAATTCGAGAGCGGGCAAGGGAGGCAGGGGCTAAAGCCCAAAATATTTTCAATCGTTTACGGCACGACTAAAGTCGTGCCCTGATACAAAACAGAGCTTTTGCACAGCCCGTAAAGTTAGCCCCTGAGGGAAGTCGAGTTCTCACGCAGAGGGTGTAAATCATTTTGTGTAAACGATCTTCGCTGATAGAAGGGGATCGTATGAAGAAGCCGAAGGATTTGATTGACGAGTTGCTGGCGGGGTGCAAGACGCCGGCGGACATAGCTGGTGAGA
>Ga0302326_10012359_pt1 | contig 18231 bp, 26 predicted proteins | sample Palsa_T0_3_FD_202264 | JGI IMG/M metagenome (GOLD analysis project Ga0302326, IMG submission 202264) | Peat permafrost microbial communities from Stordalen Mire near Abisko, Sweden - Palsa_T0_3 | ecosystem: Environmental > Terrestrial > Soil > Palsa > Peat permafrost | place: Sweden: Abisko...
GAAGCCCGCGCCACCGGTTCGATTACGGGATCGGCAGCAGGGGCTTATCGGCTGGGCGCACGTGCTGATCGAATGCGTTCAAAAGAATGGCGGTGGAAGCGTAATCGCCTATCAGGGAAACAAGATTGACGGTCCCTTGTTTGCCGAACAGGCCCAGAGCGCGCGCGGCTGTCGCGGAACTGGCATGATGTTTCTCGATCGTCTCGCGGCCCAGTTGAATGATGGCCGCGTCTTTCTCCGCGATCCCTTCCGTCGATTTATGAAATTTTACTGCATCGATAATCTGCTGCGGCAGGCCGGCCTTCAGCCCCTGCGGCTCATGGGCCGTCCACACATATTCGCTGTCGCACTCGCGTGCCGCCACCAGGATGGCCAGTTCCACGTAGCGCGCATCCAGGCCGGATTTGTGTCGCAGATAGTCATTCACAGCCACGAGGTGTTCGTCCAGGATGGGGCTGTAGAGACGGATCGCGCCGGGTCCGAACGAGTCCGCCGGGCCTCCCTTGGTGTCGAAGATTTTCTTTCCGGCGTCGTCCAGGTCGTCGCGCTTGATGGCGGGGAGGCGGTTGCCCGTATCCGCGTACACATCTTTCGGAAAAGCTTCCGCGGGTGCCCGCGGCGGCGTGCCAGGGGCTCCGGCGGCAGCTTGCGCGGATCGCACGCCGAGCAGACGGCCGGCGGCCACGCCGGTTCCGATCAAGAGCAGCAGCGCAATCACAGATTGTATTGATTTCACGGTTTCCTCCTATCGAGTGTCCCTCATCCTAAACCCAATCGCCCGAAAGCAAGCGATCTAATTAGGGAAGAAGACGGTTTTTTTCGTGGTGCCGGCGTCTCGCCGGCGATTGTTGCGATTTCTCCACGCTGTAAAAATCCCGGCGAGACGACGGCGCCACAAAGCTTTGCACGTTTAACTCGCGGGTGGCAAGGAATGGCAGGTCTGGCAGACCGTCGGGGCGCTGTGCTCTTTGTAGCATGTGAGGCAATCCCCTATGGTGGTCACACTCGCCGCAAGTTGGCGATTAAGTGGGACAGGCTTCAGCCTGTGGGGTTTGGTCCTTGCAAGGACTAAAACCCACAGGCTGAAGACTGTTCCACTTAAGCATGTTCGGCAAACTACCTACCTGCCGTAGATCAGCACCGTAAATGTTCCGGCAACCGGGACGGGCCGGGGGTTGGGATTGTCGGGGGTCGGCGCCGGCGGCGGGCCAAAATCCGCCGTGACCGTGAAGATGCGATGGCTGGAAGTGTCTAGAGCCATGGTGCGCGCGCCGCGCTGCGTGGAAATGGTGTCCACCACGGTGTATTTGTCCGGGGAATCCTCGTGCACGACGGTGATCGTGCCGTCGCCGCAGGAGGCGAAGGCGAACTGGGTGGCGGAATCGAAGGAGGCGGCGTCCACGCCCTGCCCGATGGGCACGCTGGCGACGACTTTTCCCGCGTAATCCGCCACGAGCATCACTTTACTGTGGCAGCCGATGAACAGCCGCTTGTGGGCCGTATCGATGGCCATTCCTGTCGGTTCCTCGCAAGTTGCCAGAGGCCAGGTGTTGAGCACCTTGAATTCTTTCGAATCGAATTCCACAAGCTCCGCTTTGTCTTCGATGTTCACCCAGATATGGCCCGCGCCATCGGCTGCCGCCGCTTCCGGCTTGCCGCCGAGCGGGACCGTCCCCGCCACATCACCGGTTTTGGCGTTCACGGCCGTAGCATCTTTGCTGCGCGCATTGAAGACGAAGACGCTTTTCGAAGCTGGATCGTAAAGAAATCCGTCCGGCCCGTCCGCCGCCGGCAATTTCACTTCGTTAATAGTTGCCAGGGTTTTCAAATCAAAAATGGTCACCGAATTGGCTCGCCCGTTGCTGGAAAAGCCGCGGCCCAGCTCCGGCACGAGTTGCGCGCCGTGCGTTCCTTGCACGTTGGGAATATCGCCGACGACGGCGGCGTCGGCGTCCACGACCACGATGTGCGTGCCGCGGGAGATGAACACGCGATGCGAGACGGGATCGGCGGAGAGATAATCCCACCCGCCTTCGCCGCCCAGCACCACTTTTTTCAACAAGTGATAGCCCGAGCCTTGGGGGGAAGGGGCCGCGGCCACAGTCGCAATTGCAATCGCAGCAGTGCAAATAAGAAATAGAGCAGCCCAGATTGTTTTTCGCATGAATTCACCCACCATTTTTTGATTTAGGATTTGTGCTTGGCCCGGTGCGTAAATCTTTGTCAACCTTCAGACGCCCGCGCAAGGCGGGCAGTTCCATTTTTTTTCGGCCCTGCGGAGCGAGAAATCCGTCCCAATTCACGCTCACCTTACATGTGCTTGCCGTCGATTGCCACGATGCGCTTGCTGCCCACGTCCGGACGGGTGGACAAATAGTCGAGCACGCGGAACTTGACGGGTGGGACAGGTAGGTGTGTATATTAGGGGCTACGCGGGGAACGGGAGCCAATCAAACTGATTCCCATTGGTGTTGGCAGGGGGTGCGGGCAATAATTCTTGGGAATTCGCGCTAATGGGAGGGACCGCCCTGGACGATAGAGAGTATCAGGACTTCTGGCAATTGCAGAAAGCCGGCCGGCTCGCGGGAGAAAGAGAGTCGGCTATACGATGCAATGGCAAGGGCCAATCGGCCAAGCCATTCTTCTCGGTTCGTTGAGCGGAGCAGCGGGTTCACACCAATGTTTCTTGAATTCTTCGGTTTGCGGGAACAGCCCTTTGGAATGACACCGGATCCGGCGTACCTTTACGCCAGCCGGACGCACAGCGACGCGCTCGCGTCCCTTTCGCTCGGAATCGCGGACAATCGTGGGTTTTTGGCCCTAATCGCCCAGCCGGGAATGGGCAAGACCACGCTGCTGTACCGGCTGCTTGAGGAATTGCGCAACACCACGCGAACCGTTCTGGTCTTCCAGACGCTGTGCAACTCGCGCGAATTCATCGAGTACATCCTCCGCGACCTGGGCGTCGATATCGGCGGAATGGGTCTCGTCGCCATGCACGGCAAGTTGAATGAGATCCTGTTTGAAGAATTGCTCGCGGGGAAGCGGTTTCTCCTGGTCGTGGACGAAGCGCAAAATCTGGACGACTCCGTCCTCGAAACTGTGCGCATGCTTTCCAATTTCGAGACTCACAATACCAAGCTGCTGCAAATCGTCCTGGCCGGCCAGCCACGCTTGGCCGCCAAACTGGCCCAGCCCCGGCTCTCCCAACTGCGCCAGCGCGTTGCCGTCCTCAGCCGCCTGGAACCTTTCACAGTGGTGGAAACGGGGCTGTACATCGAGCACCGGCTCAAGGTAGCCGGTTATTCCGGCGAGCCGATCTTCGATCCGGCCGCCGTCACCCGGATCGCCCGGGAGAGCTGCGGCATTCCCAGAAATATCAACAACCTGTGCTACCAATCGCTGCTGTTGTGCCACGCCGGCGAGGTGCGCACCGTGACTGCCGAGATTGTGCAACTGGCTGCCGCGCGCTTGGATCTGGATTGGGATTTGGACGCGCATCCGGACACCGTCTCGCTCGTTTCCGAACCACTGAAGGTTGTCGATTTCGCAGCTGCTCCGGTCGCGCCCCGTCTGGTTGCGTCTGATCCGCCTGCAAAAGTTTCGGCGCTTTCGCCCGCGCCGATTCCCGCCCCAAACGCTGCGAAGGTTGGTCGAAAGAAGTCGTTTCTTACCTATGATCCAGGCAGAAATATCAGGACGCCGAGATGGTCCGCGAGATCGGCGATCTTAGCCGCCCTTATTTTGTCTGGGACATTGCTGCTCGCCATCTTGGGCCGCTCGGAGTCGATCCGAGGAATCAGGCCCGCGATTTTGGGGAATTCTTCGAGCGCCCTCTTCAAGCAAACCATCGCCGGCCAGACCGCAGGCGCGTCCACAAGTTACGACGCCGCACCCCAGGATACTGGCAACGGCCTGGTGATCACTGTTGCCGCCGGTCCCCAGCAAACAGTAAAGGACCTAAGCCTGCGGTATGCGGGATACTTCGACAGGGCCTTATCGGAAAAAATATTTCTCCTCAATCCTGGCCTGAAGGACCCCGATCATCTGGAAACCGGCCAGCTCATCCGAATTCCTTTGGCCCCCGGCGCCATACGAAAAGAAAACGACACGGCGGACGCCCCCGCGCCTGCTGAGCCGGTAAGTTCCGGAGGCCTCTTTACCAGGTTCAGTGCGCTGCTGCGAGAACGAAAATAATAGTGAGCGCATTCGCGCCGGCGGATTTTTTTTCTCTATCCATTCGAACGTCGCAGTTGAAGAGAAGGCGCACCCTGCTGTAAGCTGTTGGGACGCAGGAAACCGAAATGCGCCCGTAGCTCAGCTGGATAGAGTCCGCCGGAGGCGGAAACCAGAGTGGGACCGGGAAGCAGGGCAGAGAGCTGGAATTAATCTCAACGAAACGCGCCCGTAGCTCAGCTGGATAGAGCGTCTGGCTACGAACCAGAAGGTCGGGAGTTCGAATCTCTCCGGGCGCACCACTTTTAACCAGTAAAACAAAGGGTTTTATCGAGGGCCGCCAAAAGCGGCCCTTTCTTATTTTCTACCGTGCCATCGTCCGTGCCATCGTTCGGACCCGGATTATGGGACTATCTAAACACTAGTAGCAGGAGACTGGCTGCGCGGACCGGCTGGAATCGTCGCAGGTTTGTGACTTTCCGTTCTATATATAGGCGCGTAGCTCAGACGGAAAGAGCACCCTGACCTAACGGGGAGGTCGCAGGTTCGAGTCCTGCCGCGTCTACCCATAGTTAGGTTTTTCAGGTTGAACTTGCAGAAGGTAGGGTGTAGGTTCTGCCTACAGAAAGGGGAACACTATGGAACATCGTGAGGAAGTCGAAAAATCTTGGACGGCATTTCAACGGGAACACGGCGACGGGATAGCGATAAGCGCGGCACAGCTACTCAAGTGGGACAAGCCGCGTCCTAAGCATGGGGACACCTGGGGAAACTGGCAGTACGATGCAAAAGTGATGGTCCTAACTTACCTCCCCGAAGATTACGAGATTGACCTAGAGCAATGCACTACCAGTGCTAAAACAATGGATCGGATTTTCCAACTCTGCAATAAGACGTGGTTGAGCGCCAAAGACGGCGGCGACATGCTGCAAGCCCTTAACGATTTATTGGACCCGCAAGCCAATCTCTGCTCGTTCGGCCAAGACAAGAAGTTTGACGCTACGAAGCACCTAAAAAATCTAGGCCGCTAGACGGCCATCACAATCACGGCGAACACGGCGACGAGTACGGCACGGGGGCACAACCATGAAGGGAATGTGGAAGTGGCTTTGTGAAGCCTATGTTGCCGTAACCCTTCTTTATCTCTTTTTCCATTCGTGGGCTTGGTCGTGGACTTTTGCATTTCGGACAGCGTTTTGGATTTTTCTCGGCGGCAGCGGAATGCTCACCCTCTTTGGGTATCTGTGTGCAAAAGCAAGTATGCCACGGCCCGCAACGGATTACTTGGGTAAGGATGGGGAGGTCAGAATGCCGCTGGGAGTTAGGGTTTTAACTTGGTCAGCGTATGCCGTGATTCTGGTCGGAACAGCATTGATTCTTGTCGCAGTTTTTTTCGAGGTGCCCAGGTAGTTTGAGAATGGACCAGCCGTGAAGCTGGGTTTTCCTCGTTGGCCGTGAACAAGAGAATGACCATTGACCTTGATGCCGTGCGAAACAGAGTAGAAGAACTTCTTCTCAGCCGAGGTGTCTTTGATATTGATGCTTTCGGATGGTTGAACGAGAACGACGTTGACCCTGAGTTTGCCGGATACGCTATGTGGACACTTGACCCTCCGTATGACCACGATGTTAGTAGTTGGCAGGAAAATACTCCGCCGAGTCGAGCGCCCACGAAAGCAGAACAGCGACTGATGGAGCTTGGCCATGACTTCTTTGGTCTAATGAAGGGGACTCGTCACTTCATTGGCCACGCTTTGCTCCATCAGCCTGCGGTCCGACCGCTCCGTGTCGAGCCGACAGATTTTGATTTTAATGAGTTCGCCGCGCTCGTAGCCCTGACCGCAGCTTCCGACCGATTGAGAGATTTTATCATCGTGACAAAACGTCAATATAAAAAGACGCGTGACAAACTTCATGTGTCGAGCTTGGGACTTGAGGATGCACTAAAAAAAGGATTCGACGCCATCGACAAAGCACGATTCGATCGAAACGAAGCAGCACACGAACTCGCAACTCAGCCCGCGCGTGTGCAAAGACAGTTGATTTCCGCAGACCGCAGAGCTTTCGAAGAGCAGCGATGGCCTGTTCGCGGTAGCGGGGAAGGACCATATGAAGATTTTATCGCCGAACAAGAACTTCTCGACGCAAAAGAGCTGGCGGACGTGGAGGCTCGGGCGAAGTTGCTATGCGACTGTTACGTAACCCTCGTCAAAATGGGGGAACTTAGTTTTCGGATTGAACATAGTTGGCGTCAAGCGAAATAGCAGGCCGTGATGATGGCGGGCGAGTCACAGCGGGAACCGATTTTGTTGCATGTCCTGGTAGTCGATGACCGCGTGATACAAATGCGGCAGGATTTCCTTTAGCTTTTCCTCGGGCATGTCCGGCAGGATGGACACGATGCTACGCACGACGATAACGGGATCGTCCGGCAGTTGGCCGCGAAAAGAGCAACACGCGACTTTGAACACGATTTCGTGACAGACTTTTCGCAATGCGATGGTCTCGGGGTCAGGCATGGCGGGTCCGCTTCTTTCGGGGTTTCTCGCGCAGCCCGGACCATCGGAGCACTAAGACGGAACACTTTAGAATCCGGCTCACGGTCAGCAGGCTGTGGCAATGTTGCAGAAGAGTTCGGGCGCGCGCGATTTGCAGTTCGCTCAAGGTTTGCATGTCGGGGGGAAGTTGCTGGTCAATGGCGTGTCGGCAAACCCTGGCCGGAACTGTGGCACCCCCAAGAGTTTTCGCGCGAGGGCCAGAATCAACTTGTAGGAAACTTGGTATTTCCACGCGAGGTCAATCCCAAAGTTTCGGTGCCCTAAAATCTCTTCCGAGATTTTCCGCACGATGGACGGCGATAATCGAACCGATGCGCGCTCCGTGATGTCTTTGGTTCCGTAGCGGTAGCCTGGTTCGCCCGGTCTGCGATGGAAGCCATGTTTCTTGGCGCAGAGGCGAATGCAGCGTTCCCCGACGCCTAACTGTCTGGCAACTTTTTGCGCGCCCTTTCCTCCGTTCAACAAAGTGAGGACTTCGATTTCCTGGGTTTCAGTTAAGGGCAGTGTGCGCGGTCCATGACGCGGCAAAGTCAGGTCCATTTTTTTCTGATAGCGATGGACCGTTGACCTGCCCAAGCGCAGCAGGCCGCCGATTTCCTTCTGGGTTTTGCCTGCCCTGGTGAGTGCGCCGATTTTCTCTTGAGCCTTGCGGCTGATCTTGTTTCTCATTGTGAATCCATTTCGGCGGGCAGGAAGCCTGGTAATCGCGGACCAAGAGCCTGCCCGCCGTTGCGACGGCCTGGATGTCCACAGGCTCGGCGCAAACTCGATTAGGCTAAGTTCGTCCATGCGCCAGCGACTTTGACAAAGAACGTGCTGCCTGTAGTGCCGTTGATGTTAATGAACAGGGAACCATTCGCCGCGCTCACCACGGAGTTATCGGTTATCGCGGACGGGACTTCCGCGCCGAACAAGATGGCGAGCGGTCCTGTCGCGCCAGCACCAAGCATGAGGCCGCCAAGTCCAGCAGCAGGATTGCCTGTAATCTGACTCATATGTCACCATCCCCAATGCCGATCACTTTTCCTAAGTTTGCGTCAACCGTGTCGCTCAGTTTTTGAAAGTCGCGTTGCCCTGTGCGAAAAATCGGACGCACGTTATCCGGCATTTCGCCGATGATGCTGCTTACCTGGTCGGGCCGGAGGCGTTCGCCTGGATCAGCACCCATGCCAAAGGCTTTTTGCAAATCGCCTTCGGCAATCTTGTCCATGCCTTTGCAGCAGTCGAGCGAAAACTGGCAGGCTTCCTCTTCGCCGTCCGCCAGATCGTCACAGATGGAAGCGATATTTTCCGGGTCAACATCGCTTTGGCGGTTATCACTCGGGGCCATGTTCGAAACCTTTGCCATGCCCGCGAAGCATTTGCCCAAAGCGCGATAGGATTTTGCTTTTTGCAAATGATAACCAGCCGCTTGCTTGTGCATCTCTGTCAGATGTTCTCTCACGCTTGCCATTGTGTCCCCCTTCAATATCCTGCAAAAACTCGAGATCCGCGGTCAGGCCGCTTCCAGTTCATCGGCGACTTCCTGGAGCAAGTTGGCCGTCTCCTGGTCGTGCCGTGCTGCATGGTCGATCAACTCTCGCGCTGATTTCCCTAACGCCAGTTCGCCACGCATCCACGCGGACAGACCTCGTTTGCGACGGTCAAGGCCGGTTTCCATCTTGGCGAGCTGGTGTTCTTCGTCGGTTACGATTACTGCCGGCGCCGGCGTTTTTTCGTGTCGCCAGAGTTCGCCGGCGCGTTTGTGGATGTGCGAAGTCTCCGCCTGTAATGCAACGGCGGCTCCTGGTGTTCCGATGGCCTGGTCGAACACCGCATCCGAAAAGAGTTTGGCGATTGGGTCCGCATGGCTGGCCTCCGGGGTGACGTCGGCCTGGATGGACAGGCTGCCATCACCGAAAATGTAAGCGTTTAGTTCCGGGTCCAAGTGGTCAGTCATTGTCTAAGTCCTCCGTTCGTTCTCGCCGCAGTCTGTCTAACTCCATTCGCCAACTCGAATGCGGTCCCGTGGCGTGGTCCGTCATGGATTGCAGCCGGTCGATTTCCTCATCGTTCGCGTGCGGAAGCTCTTCCTCATCGGCGATTCGCTTGCGGTTCTCTTTGGCGTCACGACTCAAAGTAAGTCACCTCTTTTTGCAGCGACCGCCGGAGTTCGACGGCCTTTTCCTGGAGCACCACGAGGCGCGCCCGCAGAGCCTCGTATTTCGCTTCGTACTTCCCATCCATGCCGAGGGCCTCCATGCGGGTCCGGCGCGCCCAAGTCTGTTTCAGCACTTGCACGCACACCGCGATTTCGCCTTCCACCTTCGAGAGCTGTTCTTCCAGTCGTGCATCAACCAACATGGAGCACCCCCGCGATGTGGCGCGACTCACCCGCGTTGACCGTCAGGTCGGCCAGCTCTCTCAGAATCCGACTGCGCTGCTCGTTCAACAGGAACTCTTGGTTCCGCAGGTTGCGCTCCTGGTCCGGCAACCGGCCTAGCTCCTCCAGGCTTGCGCCGAAGTAATCCCCGTGCGGAGTCTTGTGCGTGAACAGGAACTCCGTGAGCCTCGCAGATAGCTCTTCCACTTCCGCGTTCAAACGGTCCAGGTTCACGCGCAGTTCCTTCTCGCGCATCCGGCGCATTTCCTCGCACGTCGGCTCCGGCGTCGGCTCCGGTTTCGATTTGAACCAAGTCAGCATCCATCCCTACATATCAGAAAAATGCACCACAATAGAGAACTGATTTCAGTTTCAGTAATGTTTTGATTTGGGTGTACCATCTCGCTATGGCGCTACCACCAGAAGAACCGAAGCCGCCCTGCCCGCGCTGTGCATCCCCGCTCACCGTCAAGATTGCGAACGCGCGGCACTGCAACGCCTGCGGCTGTGATTTCGACGTGGAAAGGAATACGACCGCCCGCGTCGTGCGCGGCCCCTGGTCCGGTTGGCCGGTGCGCGAATGAGTCACGGCACATGCTCGGTTTGCAGCGCACCCGCCGAAGTCCGGCTCTCTGTCGATGATGCGTTACAACGAAAAGAAAAACTGCGCGTCATCGCCAAGCGATCCGGCTTTAGCAAGTCGGCCCTCGGTAGGCACAAACTTCACGCGAGGCCCGCACATAGACGGATGTTCGACCAGACTGTTGACCGCCTATTCCTCCAATACCCGGATGTCATCCCTGGATACGAAAACGATCCGAAGGCCGGAGGTCTTTTCCATTGGCACAGCCTGAAACCGGCTTCTATCGCAGACGTGCGCGAGCAAGACGCCATCATCGTCATCCAGTACGATCCACCCGGCGACCACTACGGCTATATCGTCCAGACCGGCCCCGACCAAGGCCGCTATCTCCGGAGTGAACAAGCGCATGCTGCCGCGCTCGATGAAAAGCTCCAGCGCGAACGTCAAGCCGAAGTAGTCGCCTTCGATCCTGATCCTGTAGCCACACGGCCAGCAGAAGCGCCCGTAGCGGAACTCGATCCACCTTCCGCCATACAACCGGAAGCTCCTGCCGCATCCCCAACACCAGCGCCCGCCCCCCCTCGGCAGCCTAGCGTCTTAACATGGCTGAACTCTTTCCGCGTCCACTGAAACGGCCCATTCTTGACCTTTGTAGGCCCCTAGGAGCCTCGATCCCTCGCGGGACTACCTTCTCCAGGTCCATCCCTATCATCCCTGGGCCTCGTCCCGCCTTTGTCCCGCTTCTCCATCCGGTCTAACTCCTTTTATTTTCAACCAAACGGAATATCAAAACCGGGTTGCTCGGGACAAATACCTAACTCCCTTGCCTTCAATCGCTTAGCCGCGTCCCGCAGAATACCGAGAGAGCGGCGCGCCATTATGGAGTGTATTAACTCATAAGTAATGAGGCGGGTTTTCCAGGTGCCCGAAAGAAACGAATGATGACACGATTCGCGCCGTCCATCTGGGATGGCACCAGAAGGCCAGAACGCTTCTACACGCATGGCTATTGATGAGTTGCGATGTTAATCATTTCCGTGTCATCGGTCGTGCCATCATTAGCGCCAGTGTGATTACTGGAGAGTATATACATGTGATTGTATGTTTACCATATATGTAATGCACCTCGCGCTTGGGACCGTGTTCCCGTGGTCGGGCGAGTGGCGGGATTTTTCCTGATTCCAGACACACAGAGCATAGGCCGCCTTTCTTCCCCTAGTCTGTTAGGGAAGTGTATTGGAAGTCTTGCCTACTGTGATCTGTGACTCTTGCTCTCCCGTGCGGCAGTGCGGGTACGGGAAGCCTAGAGAGTCATGGCCGTTCCAACAAATACTCTGCACGTTGGCAGCAGACCGTTTTTAACGAGCCGTCAGTGGACGTGCTCGGCGAAGCGACGATTCCAGCGGGACTAGGTTTCTTGCCAGACCCGCAGGGCGGAAACCGCTGGTCTTACCGTCTTGCTTCGCGTTGTGCGCCTGGTCAGAGCCGATCTGCAAGTCAGTCGGCGTGGTGACGTAAAGCACGGCGCGTGTCGCTTACGGATTCAGCCCGCGTTTGTATGCGGTATCCGGGCAACGTGGAACGCGCTGCGAATGTGGGAGATTGACGGCGGGAAACTTTTGGCTTGACGGAAGCAATCGAAGTGCGCGACTATCCGAGTGCCAAACTTCCTCGAAAAAGTTTCTGGTACTGTTTCCCGCTGCGACTCTCACGGTCGCAGTGTGTGCATTCGCATTCCAGCAGACAATCGAAACAAAAAGAAACGGAAAGTGATGTGCTCTGAAAGATTTTGTATCCTGGATACCGTATTCGGGATACCGTATCCTGGATACTGTTCCTACTTAGTGACGTTCTTCTTTGTCAATCGTGCGACGGCTGCATCAACCTCTTTGCGCTTCTTATTCACGCGGACACGCAAGTAAACTTTGGCTTTTTCGAGTGGCAAGTCTGGCCGGAACTTTTTGGCAACGGTCCAGTACGGACGGCCCTCGGCGATGCAGCGGGCGACTTCGGTAATCATTTCTTCGGTAGTCATGCGCTTTGGTTTCTTGTAGGCTCTCATGGCTTCGATGATCTCTGGGATGCTGGCCGTCGCTTTGATCTCGGCAAACTCGGGATCGACTTCGATTGTGACCGGCCCGAACGTCGGCGGCGCAAGGGCGGCCTGGTCGCGCGAGGCTCCGGCAAGCTGCTCCATCTCTTCGGCGGTCGGGGGCCGACGTTTCTTTTTGCCGGTCATCAGAACGGACCCTCCTGGTCATCCGGGTCCGGGATCATTCTCCTGCAAGGCTGCGCAAGAGTTTCTGCCGCTCTGTTTCGAGGGCTTCCTTGCAACCGAGACAATCTTCGAACGCGGCGCGATCCACCTTGAGCATAAGTTTCACTAATGAGGTGTTCCCCGGTAGGCGGTCGAGCCATTCCTTCTGATCCAGCCATTCGCGTCCGTGAAGTGCTACCCCTTCGAAGCTGTATATGACAACAGGTATGCGTGAATGGTAAGTTGCCATTGCTTCTTGCATGACCTCTTCGATTTTGCTCATGTGAGTGTTTCTCCGTCCTTTTTTAGATCGTGACTTCGACTTCCGAGACTGCGGCTGCGCTTTGGCGTTGACCTAGACAGGGCCTTGGCTTCGACTTTGACTTGGCACAGATAGTAATGACTCAGTAACGGTAAACAAATCTAAAAATATCATCGCGTCGCATTCCGCCGTCGAGTCTTCTTGGCGGGTTGACAGGCAACGAACGCAAGAATATCTTCGCCGCGATAGAGCACGGCCTGTTGAGAGCCGACTACAGACTTAACGGGCTTGAGTTCGGGATGCGTGCCACGGGAGCGCCAGACAGCCAGCGTCCGATAGTTTCTCAGGCGAAGGAATGTGGCGACTTCTCGATCTGTGTAGAGTAATCCCGGTTGTGGTGGCGCGGTTGCTTGTGGTGGTGCGAGTCTTTCTGGTTTTGGTTTGCTGGTCGTGCGTGTACGTGTCGTGCGGGCATGGCTCATGGCTGATCCTCCAAAGGATTCGGAAAGAATCAGACCAGAGCCGAAGGGTGAATCAGGTGCGCGGCGGGGCCGGTCTAGCTTTCTTGTACTCCCGAAGCATTCCGCATCCTGTGTGCGGGCTACGCTCCGATTGACCATAGTGTATAGCAAAGGCGACGAACGGCTGTCAATCGTGACTGACAAGTAAAAACGGGGGATGCAGTAGGTCATCCCCCGTTGCGTTCGTGCGTCTAATCGCTTCCTGTTGCGTTTTTTCAGGCCGGAACGGATATAAGTTGCAGTTTGCGCGCTTTTCGCCTTTCCTCGGATTTGATGCGCTTGGCTGCATCCTTCATCATTTGCTTGCGGGTTTGTTCGCCAGACTCGATAGACTGCCGGACTGCGCTTTGAACTAGGTGACTGTAGACTTCGGTGCTCTTTGAGTCTTTGTGGCCGAGAGAGCTACCGACCATTTGCAGAGATGCGCCCCCGATGGCCTGATAGGATGCGAAGGTCCGGCGCAAATCGTGCGTGCGTATATCGGCGACACCAGCCGATTTTCGTATCCTGTTCCATTGCGTCCTGTAGTCCGTGACGTGTTCGGTCGTGCTGCCCGCCTTTGTTGGGAACACCCACGGATTGCCGTCCACGCGCTGCGCCTCTCGCGCCTTGAGTATCTTCATCGCGTCATCCGTGAGTTGCACTGTGAGCGGTTCGCCATTCTTCGTTACGGGAATATCCCACGCCTTGCGCTCGAAACTGATTTGTTCCCACCGTGCCGAGTACAAGGAAGATTTGCGGACTCCGGTAGATAACAATAACTTCGTGAACTCGGTCACGTCTTGATTGGCTTCCTCGGCCAGAACCTTGTCGAGCCGTAGCAACTCTTCGGGTTGCAAAAATCTCTTTCTCTTTTTCTCCTGGTGCATTTCGACGCCGCGTGTCGGGTCCGTGGTCGCCAATCCTTTTTGAATCGCTGTGTTGAACACGGCGCGAATCAGTTCAAGTGCTCGGTTCGCCGTGAACTTCCCGCCTCTCTTCTTGCCGTCAACCTTCCTGGTCTCGGATAAGTCCGCATGTAGCTCTGCCATACTGGATGGCGTCATGTTCTCTAGCGGAGTGTTCTCGAACCGCTTAGACAGACAAAAACGACTCGCCGATTTCTCGGATTGGTTCGCATCGTAAACGTACCGAAGATTTTTTTCAGTCCTGTCAGGATCGTGACCTTTGCCTTCACTTTCTTTCCGCGCCTGACGCACATGAGCCTCGAACATCTGGCCGAATGTGATTACTTCCTTGTCTACTGGCTTCGCCAGTGGCGCGACACCCTCATAGTCGTTTGCTTTCCAGGCTGCGTTTTGGTTCAACAGGCGACGTGCTGTTGCCCTCGCCGCTTCGATCTTTAAGTCAGGAAACTGGTCAAGTGTCTTTCGGTAGGTGACGCCGCGTGACCGTTTGATAACGACAAAGGTCCGCGTTCCGGTCGGCTGGCAGCGCAGTCCAAGATGCGGGACTTCACTATCGAAGTAGACGATTGGTTTGTCGGCTGGAACGGGCAACGCTTCCAGCTTCGTGACGGAGAAATGAAACCGTTTTGGGTGTCCTTCTGGTTTGCTCATGCCGGGTCGCCCCTTTCTTCGTGCCATCTCCCGTGCCATCGGTGCCATCAATCACGGGTGTCTGGCGTTAATCGCTATGCCATCAAATGTACTCTATCTACCTGTATTGTCAATCACGATTAACTGGAATAAACAGAAGGTCACCACCGTAAATCTGCCCTTGTTGTTCCTACGAACCAGAAGGCCGGGAGTTCGAATCTCTCCGGGCGCACCACTCCCTCATGTACTTCGTATACGTGTTGCGGAGCAAAGCCACGGGCCGCCATTACGTGGGATTTACATCGGATTTAACTCAACGCGTTGGTCAGCATAACAGCGGAATCACTAAGTCGACGAAGAATCGTGGGCCATGGGAGATGGTTCATCACGAAGAGTTCCACACACGCCCGGAAGCGATGCAAAGGGAGCGCTTTTTGAAGACGGGGCAAGGCCGGGAGGAGCTTAAGAGAATTCTAGCTTTGCCCGGGAGGCCAGCTGGATAGAGTCCGCCGGAGGCGGAAACCAGAAGGCCGGGAGTTCGAATCTCTCCGGGCGCACCACTTCACAAAGCGCTCCTTCTAAACCGCTTCCGGGCGTTTGCGTTTTAGACCTTCATCCCTCGTGGTACCCGAGCCCCGGTCAGGTCATTTGCCATTACATCGATCGAATTTTCATGTATCGGATGATGTCGGGACTTAGCCCAACTGCTCCGACTGCGATGATTGTCAATAAAACTAAACCGATAATTAGCTTCATAACGAGCCTCCATTGCTTTCAAATGGTTGAAACATCCTTGAGTTCATCGCGGCCATTCCAACGTTGCTGCGATGATTTTCATTCCTGCAAAACCAGGGAGCCGTAAATTTGGACCTACGCACTCTCCGCCCGGGATTTCGGTTCTCCGAAAACCGCCAGCATTTTCCGATTAAATCCTGGAATATCGTCCGGCTTGCGGCTGCTCACCCAGTGCTTGTCCTGAATCACTTCCTGATCCACCCAGTTCGCACCGGAGTTGCGAATGTCATCCTGAATCGTGAAATAGCTCGTGAGCGTCCGTCCCCGCGTTAGACCAGCGGAAATCAGCAACCACGGCCCGTGGCAAATCACGGCTATTGGTTTGTGTTGCGAGTCAATCTGCTTGACGAAAGCTTCGGCGGCTTCGTTCATGCGCAACGCATCGGCATTCAGGGCCCCGCCCGGCAGCAAGACCGCGTCGAAGTCGGCCGGATCGGCTTGCTCAAAAGTTAAATCTACCTTTACGGGGCCGCCTTTCTCATGGTGCCTCATCGCCTGTAGCCTCCCGCTCTTCGGAGCAATCAATAAGGTTTGTGCCCCAGCCGAGTCGAGAGCCTTCCGGGTTTCGACCAGTTCTGCTTCTTCAAAACCGTCCGTTGCCAGGATGGCAACGCGCAAGCCTTGCAGATTTTTGTTCTTTTCCATTCGATTTTGCCTGGCTGGCCGCTCCCTTCACTTTTTTCAGCTGACCTATATCATTGTCTGGACTTCGTTCGGAAATTACAATCGGGCCAACTGCGGAGTGAGAAGCTAAAAAATATGTAGTGGCTTCGGCCATCCGCGTGCGAGAGGCGAACCCTTAACGAAATTGAGTCCGCCCTCGCCCGAATGAGGAGATGCGAATACAGAACTTGTGTCAATTGTGGGAGCAGGATTCCCCGGGCGCGTCTCGAAGCGCTGCCCTGAGCGCGGCTTTGCTTGCGGTGTGCCGAATCCGCGACGAATTCGGGCGGCCTTCCCGTAGCATTCTGAATTCATTTGACCAAAATTGCAGGGAACTGGCAGTTTTGCGTCTGGTTGTAAATCTTTATGAAAAATACATGGAACCCTGGATGTTCAGCAACTTAGGGGAAGGTTAAAAGGTACGGGTACGTTTTGGTTCCGCCGGAGGGACGGGATGCGCCCATTTCGCTCGGACACTAACTAGCATATCATTCACAGACCGGATGATCACAAATCGAAAACGGAAGGCTAAGGTCTAAAAAATGGGAAGCTTGCGAATCCTGATTGCCGATGACCATGACCTCGTGCGCCGAGGGCTAAAGATACTCTTGGAGTCGCACTTGGGCTGGACAGTTTGCGCCGAGGCGCACAGCGGGCGTGAGGCTGTTTCCATGGCCGAAGAATTTCGGCCGGATATCGCGATCATGGATGTCAGCATGCCTGAATTGAATGGGATTGAGGCTGCGCGAAAAATAAAGAAGCTCTTGCCGAACACTGAGATGCTCATTCTGTCCATGCATCACACGGATCAACTCGTCCGGGAAATTATTGGGGCGGGGGCGAAGGGGTATATTATCAAGTCCGATTCTGACCGGGATCTGGTTGCCGCGGTCGAATCTTTGGCGATGCATAAGCCATTTTTCACTCCTTGCGCAAATGAGATCATGCTGGAATGTATGCGCAAGAAGGGACCTGCTTCTGACGTTCCGCAAACCATCCGCGAGCGGCTTACGCCTCGGGAGCGAGAGATCGTTCAATTGCTTTCCGAAGGGAAGAGCAGCAAGGAAGTCGCCGTGATCCTCGGCATCAGCGTGAAAACCTCGGAAACGCATCGCTCCAATGTGATGCGCAAGCTCGAGATTCATTCGGTCAGCCAGCTGGTCCGGTACGCGGTTCGGAATCAGATCGTCGAAGCCTGATCAAGCTAGAAAAAATCCAGTTTCGCCTTCGTTGCACAGGGAAGGTGCGCTTTGAAAAAGTTCTTCCCTGTGGGCGCGGGAACCACTGCCGAGATCGGCTCCTTTCCCTCGTTCGCCAATTTAAGTCCCCAAGGTTTGTTATGAATTCTCTTTGAGAGAAGGGACAACTCGCGATGTCGGCGGCCGGTTAGGCTCTCCGATGCAATGGCTGCGGAGGCGCCCGGATGAGGCCCATGTCTCCACCCAATGCCGCTTGGCCAACATTGCCATTTGAGTCCCGCTCCATCGGCAATTGCAGCGAAGGGCAAAGGAGAGAGCGTCGATCTCTTCTGCACGGTCCTTGCCTCTATAGCTTAGAACAGCGAGCTCCTGCAACAAAATCAACCCACGGTCATCCAGCTATTCAGCTTTCCTTCTGCATGTATCCGTGGATTTGCGAATCGCGTTGAAGGAGCGAGCATATCGCTGGGCTTCGAACTTCCCGAAGACCCAGGGACTGATGCTCAGGAGGCTACATGGTACCAGGACCTCTAGACGCCAACGCAGGGCCCGACCGATTCGCAACCATGGATGAAATTCAGGCAGCACTCCCCTTTCTGCCCGGTATTTTCATTCCAGCCGTGACGGATAATCTGTGGGAAGTGCCATCCGACCTCGGAGGTCACATACTGATGGACCGCGAAACCGAGGACGCGGCGATTCTAGCTCTCTTGGAGAAATCGGACACGACGGCCAGTTAGGCGGGCGAGTCTGCGGCCGGCCCGCTTTACTGACGAGAGGGAGGCTAATCATGATTCCAGACGATCAAGTCCCTCCAAAACCGATTCGCCATCTCCGAATTTTAGGGATCTGCTGGGTCCTATACGGGATTCTTTGCCTGGTCTCGTCGGTCGGGCTATTCCTTTTTCGTAATACCGCCACCGTGATGTTCGGAGCGCTCTTAAGCCGGGTCCGTGATCCATTCAGCATGATGAATCTATTTCATTTCCTCTATGGACTTCGGATCGCCATCGCAGGGGCAACCGGGATTCTTGGGATCATGGCTGGATTCGGGCTTCTCGGCGGGGCCCGGTTCGCAAAAACGCTGGCTATCGTCGCGGCGTTTCTTTCGCTTTCGAGTATTCCGCTCGGAACTACCCTGGGAATTTATAGCCTCATTGTGTTGCTAACGTCGAGTCATGACCCAGCCTTTACCGCCGTCTCTGGCGTTTCCGCTCCGAATGTGAAGCGCCTGCCATTGATATTGTAGCGTCCGCAAAGTTGAATATGCCGGCGCAATCCTTGCGATTCCGCTCTTCCCCTGTTTTTCACTGCTTG
>Ga0302326_10012363_pt1 | contig 18225 bp, 14 predicted proteins | sample Palsa_T0_3_FD_202264 | JGI IMG/M metagenome (GOLD analysis project Ga0302326, IMG submission 202264) | Peat permafrost microbial communities from Stordalen Mire near Abisko, Sweden - Palsa_T0_3 | ecosystem: Environmental > Terrestrial > Soil > Palsa > Peat permafrost | place: Sweden: Abisko...
GTTACCAGGAGACAAACAGTAGTGGAATCTGCCCGCTGGTCTGCGACCTGCAGATCAGCAGCGCCACCCCCGAACAACGGCTCGGCTGGGGCAAAATCGAAGTACTGTTAAATGAAAAACTGAGGGTAGCCCGCGAGCAAAGCACCGGCGCCATCTCGCTGACAGACGAAGACCTCCGGGACCTGTCCCCCGCCGCTGACGAACTGCCACCATCTATGTCAGTCATGTTCCGCTGTATCGATGACGAAAATATTTACCTCGAAAATGCCGGCGGATCCAGCGCTGTCAACCTCCTCGGCCGCTTCGCCCATGCCGACCCCGCCATTCATGAGCTCGCGTCGGACATCGCCCGGCAAGAACAGGCACTCGACCAGGACGTCATCTATGCCGAGATCGTCCACCTCCCCGAAGCCCGCACCGGAAATATCCTGCTCCACCCCGCCTTTCGGGCCTATGAGATCCCTTACCTCGCTCAATCCTCCCTCGATAAAGAATGTCAGCTGGACCTGCAGGACCTCTGTGTCTCCATCAGGAAAGGCCGGGTCGTCCTCCGCTCACAACGGCTGAACAAGACGATCGTCCCTCGCCTCAGCACTGCACATAATTATTCGCTTAGCTCCCTGCCTGTCTACCGGTTCCTCTGCGACCTGCAGGCCCAGGGCAAAAAGAACGCCCTGCGATTCAACTGGGGCAGCCTCCGGCATCAACACTGTCATCTGCCCCGCGTCATGTACCGACGGACGATCCTGTCAGCCGCCTCCTGGAATTTCTCGGCCGGGGACATCGATTGTTTGAAGAGGACCGCGACAACCGGCGAACTAAACGATCAGGTGGCCGCCTTCCGCACAAAATGGGGACTGCCCGCCGAAATCATCCTCTGCGATGGTGACAACGAACTGCCGGTGAACCTCGACAATACCAACATGGTACAGCTGTTGCTCGACTCGGTAAAGAACAGGGACCAATTCCTCATCAGGGAATTTATCCGTCCCGGCCTGATAACACAGGATGAAAACGGCAATCCCTACGCCAACCAGTTTATCGCCGTCCTGACCCGCAACAATACCAACGCCCCGGCTCAGGTCCACGCCCCCCGCCGCCACCCATCACAGCTCGCCGAACCCGCACAGACACCCGAACCTGGCGTCTTCGCTCTTGGCTCCGAATGGCTCTATTTTAAACTGTATTGCGGCGTCAAATCGGCAGACATGATCCTCTGCGACGCCATCGCCCCAATCACCCGGGAACTCCACGAGTACGGGCTCATCGACAAATGGTTCTTCATCAGGTATAACGATCCGGAGTTTCATCTCCGTGTCCGGTTCCACCTCAATGATACCCGCCGCATCGGCGACGTCATCCTCCTGATCCACTCCCACCTCCAGCCCTTCATCGACGACGGCTACCTTTGGAAGACCCAGACCGAAACCTACACCCGCGAACTACAGCGCTATGGCACGCTCGCAACAGGCATGGCTGAATCTCTCTTCCACCTCGACAGCGAATGCCTCCTTCAAATGCTGGACAAGACCCCTGACCATAACCGCGAAGCCATCCGTTGGATGTGGGCCCTCCCAGCCATAGACCGGTTCCTCGACTGCTTCGACCTGTCCGCCGATGACAAGCTCACCCTCCTCCAACAGCTCAGAGACTCCTTCGCCGCCGAATTCAATATGGACAAACCGCTCAAAACCCAGCTCAACGACAAATACAGGGTCAACAAACAAATGATCGAATCCATCATGCAACACGGCGACATCCCCGCCGAATGGAACCCCCTCATCGCGATCCTGGACGAAAGATCCGCCGCCGTCAGGCCCGTCGCCGCCAGGATCAACGACCTCTTCGCCGCCGGCAAAATGGAAATCTCCCTCTTCAGTCTCCTCGGCAGCTATATCCATATGATGGTCAATCGGATCGTTATTTCAGAAGCACGCATACACGAGGCCGTTATCTATGACTTCCTTTGCAGATGCTATAAGTCTCGTTCGTACCTCCAAAGTGGTGATTTGTGTAACAGAATTTGAACCCGCCTATCCGGCTTCTATCTTTACACTACAAATGCAGCAGGCATTTAAAAAATTAAAACCATTTAAACTTTACAATTATGTCGAAGACTAGCCAAACAAACAACCTCAATTTCGAGAAGTTCATCGTATCCGTTCTGAGCAGCACCACAAAACAAAGCCCGAAGCAGATCCGCCAATTCCTGAACGATACATTAAACTCCACCAATCCATTGTGCGACACGCATGTCACCACCACGCCGACTTCGATCGCCTGAGGCTGATAATTTTTTTACTACCCAACGGGAGCCCGGATATATCCGGCCTCCCGTCGTAGTTTATACAGGTACTGAATGTCGGATTGTAATTTTTATTATATTTGGCCCAACGACGCAAACAACATGATCACCTTATCCGGGGAAAAGAAATACAAAGTCATTTTGATCCATGTCGCATCCTGGGTGGCTTATGTGCTCCTACAAGTGCTGCAGCGCGTGGGTCGCAATCCAGGCTCTCCCGTCAACCTCCTCGATATAGTTTTCACCATATTACCGGGAGTCTATGTGTTCTATGGCAGCATATTCGTCTTTCGATTTTTGTCGGCCAAAAAATACATTCTTTTCGCCGTCACCATATTCCTGTTCTATTGTTCCTATTTTGCCGTGGCTTATGTCAACGCGTTTTGGATCTCACCCCTGTTTATCCCGGGCCTGATGACTCCGCCTTTCAACACAACCGAAATGATCGCTGCATCACTTTGGGTTTTCTTTAATTATTCCGCATTCGGCTTCGGCTATTATTTCGCCTATCAGGCAGTGAAGAGACAACAACAGCTCCGGCTCGCTGAAAAACAACAGATGGAGGCACGGCAAGAAACACTCATGGCCGAATATGCCTTCCTCAGAAGCCAGATCAATCCTCATTTCCTGCATAATACGCTCAATTTCTTTTACGCCAGGTCCCTGGGCACCTCTCCCGAACTCTCCGAGGCCATTCTGACCCTCTCGGAGATCATGCGCTATTCACTGGAAAAGGACGAAGACAACACCGGCAACGTCCCGCTCACCAAAGAAGTCGAAAACCTGCAAAAAGTCATCAAGATAAATGAGCTCAGGTTTAACAACAGGCTCAATATCGATTTCTCGGTATCAGGCAATATCGGTTCCGTCAGGATCATCCCGCTCGTGCTGATCACACTGGTCGAAAATGCATTCAAACACGGCGACCTCATCAACCCACGCGACCCCGTTCGGATTGCACTGCAGGTGGAAGAGAATGGGGGCCGGTTCCGTTTTCGTATCCGCAATCTGAAAAAAACAGGCCCCAGGGAACTGGGCCACGGCATAGGCATGGACAACATCCGCCGCAGGCTCGACTATGCCTATCAAAAAGATTACGACCTTATCATTACCGACGAAGATCATCATTACAGCGTCGAGCTGACGATCCGCTTCCAGATGAATCAGCAGGCCATTAACCATTAAATTAAATCTTAGCGCATGATCAATTGTATGATTGTAGATGATGAGCAGCACGCCATCGATACCCTTGTCCATCATGTTAAACAGACTCCATTTCTATCCCTCGTCGAGACCAGTACCAGCCCGATGGAAGCGCTCCATATAGTGAGCACCAAAAAAATCGACCTTCTCTTCCTCGACATCCAAATGCCCGAAATCTCAGGCCTGGACTTTATCAGGGCTATGCAAGGCAAGACCAAAGTGATCCTCACCACAGCCTACAGCGAATTTGCCATGGAAGGCTTCGACCTCGATGTGGTGGACTACCTCCTGAAACCCATCTCCCTGCCCCGCTTCCTCCGGGCCGTTCAACGGGCCGTCAATCTCATCACCCTCGCCAACCCTAACATCAACGAAGAACCTCTCGATGATGACTATATCTTCGTCAAAACGGAATCCAAAGGCAAAATGCTTAAGATCAACCTCAGGGAAATAGATTACATCGAAGGGATGAAGAACTATGTCGCTATTTACCACAATAACCAAAAGACCATGGCCTTGCTGAACATGAAAGACCTCCAGGACCGCCTGCCCCGGAAAAGCTTTATGCGGGTCCATAAGTCCTTTATCGTTTCCCTCCGGAAGATCACCGCCGTAGAAGGCAATCTCATCCACCTGGCCAATACCAGGGCCGAGATCCTGCTGGGCGATACCTATCGGGCCGACTTCCTGGAGACGATGAAAAACAAACTGTTATAGTCTCCTGACCCTGGTTTGTACCGGGAATCAGCCAGTTGGTGTATAAGAATGGCTCAAACAGATGGTCAACCGTAGTTTTACTGATCGGTAAAAACCGGGGACTTTATGCGACATATCATTCAAACACAGCTGGATAAAATAAATACTGCCATAGAAGGTGGCAGCAGCAGGAATGACTCGTTCCTGACCGGAAAGCTGGGCTTGATCTTCTATTATTTTCACTTGTATAAAGCCACCGGGTCAATCGGATACAGCAATAAGGCAGAAGATTTACTGGACGATGTCATGGCCGATCTCAATACGGATTCCCCCAAACTGATTGGGGCCTCCTTCGGCGCCGGCGGCTCGGGCCTGGGCTATGTCATGAATTTCCTCCTCCAGGCGGGCTTCGTCAATTTTGACATCGACCGTGAGTTTGCCGATCTCGATCAGTATATTTTCAATATGGCCATGCAACAGGTGAAGGAAGATTTCATCGACTACCTGTACGGAGCCATCGGCGCTATCCATTATTTTTCGGCAAGAAACCCTACTCCGCGTATCAATGATTATCTCGACAACCTGATCCTCGCCGTATGCAACCGGGCCGTCCGGGAAGATGCCGGGTACTGGTTCCGTAACTACCTCCTGCGCACAGGCGCGGAAGACTATATCAACTTCGGCCTCTCTCACGGCCTCAGCGGCATACTCCTCGTCATGCTGAATACCTATGAAAGGTCCTCTCATAAGCCCCTCATCCGCAAAGTCGTACTGGAAGGGATCCGCTTCATCCGGAAATATAAAATGGATATCGATTTCTCCCGCGATGAATATTCTTTTTTTCCCAATTTCTTCCGCCAGGACGCGGCCGAAATATCCGGGTCGAACCGGTTGGGTTGGTGCTATGGCGACCTCAACCATGTCCTTCTTTTTTATCGGGCCGGCAAGGCTTTTAACTTCCCCGAACTGATCCAGCTCGCCGACCTCATCGGCACCCAGTCCATCATGCGCAAAGATGCTGTATCAACCCTGGTACAGGACTCCAGCTTCTGTCACGGCACCTCGGGCCTCGCCCAGTTTTACCGCAGCATCTACCTCGAAAGGCCCCTGCCCTCCTACAAACTGGCCTGCGACTACTGGACCGAACAGACGGTCATCCATCTCGACAAAGACCTCGACAGCAGCCTCTATTGCGGAAAAGAACACGAATTGCTCGACGGTCTCCTGGGCGTCGCCTTCCCCCTCTTGTCCTACCTCTCCGACTCCAATCTTGAATGGAGCAAATCCCTCCTCCTCTAACCTCTCCCCCTAGTTCTTCAGGAACTCCACGGCATTTCTGAAATTAGTCCCGGTGATCTCGACTATATAGACGCCCTTAGCAAGATCACTGACAGGCACCTGTACGCTGGCCGATGTCGTCGTCATCATCCGCACTATCCCTCCAATGCTATTGAACAGCCTGATGTTGACCGTGCCGTCAACATGGGTAAGGGCCAGGTTAAGAAGGTCGGTGGCTGGGTTGGGGTATACACTGACGGTGACATCGGAACTGCCGCCGAAATTCACCGTACGGATGCCGGAATAGGCAACGGTACCATCCTCGTCCACCATAGCCAGCCGGTAATAGTTCAGCCCCTTCAGCGGCTGGAGGTCCGAAAAGGTATACTGTCCGGGGACCGTAGTGTAGGCTGCAGCAGCGACCGATCCGATCGTTGAAAATTGCGCGCCGTCACTCGATCTTTCGATCTCGAAGTGACTAAGGCCGGTTTCTTCCTGGGCATTCCATTCCAACAGGCTGCTGCTGCCCTGCGCGACAGCGGTAAAGGCAGTCAGCTCTAGCGGAAGGGTCGTGGCACTGTAAACGATGGTATAATAGCCGTTGGCCAGTTTGGATGCCGTCAGCTTGAAGGACACTATATTGCCGGATAGGGTGGTCGAGGTGGCGGCCACCAGCTTGTTGGTGCCGGTAGCAAAAGTACCGTCCGTAGCATTGTACAACAGCGAGTAGGTATTGACAGCCGACGGCGTGGTCCCGTTATAATCTGAAAAATTTAAGTTCAGCGTGACGGCTCCCGCAGTATTTCCGCCCGTCATTTGTACGTCCCAGCTGCGGTTCCAGCGGCTAATCGGGCTGGCGCTGGTGATGCCGGGAATAGTCGCGTTGGTGATGACCGTATTGGTCTGGGCGTTGTGTGCCGCCATCAGGTAGCCTGCGGTATTCAGAAAATCGGTGGCGCCGCTGCCGCTGCTGAAACCCAGCCCATCGGTAGAGCCCGCCAAATCGGCCAGGAAATTATCTGTCCCGCTCGTATATCCGATACCTATCAGGTTGGTCCCATAGGTAGTGGTAGTAGGCGGCGTATACTTGCTGACACTGACGGTCTGGTTCCATTCCGCCGACTCATAATTTTCCAGGATCACGCGCTGCGTGGTATTGAAGGCGGTATTATAAACCAGGATTTCGGACATCGTGCCGGAAAAATAGTTATCGGCGGCCCAATTGCTCCGCCCGATGTAATTTGAAGTCCTGGCAATGGACGTGGGTAAATACGTCTCGCTCGATCCGGCCTGCCCGGAGGCTGCCTGGGCTGTACCTGCAAGGTAATGCGCTACATTGGTCAGTGTCGCCGCAGTGCCCCCCTGCTGGACAGCCTCATATACGTTCTCGGATCCATTGACGATGGTTGAGGCGGTGGTCCAGGTCTGATCGCCGCTGGTGCCATTCCAACCTTCATAATAACTTTCAGCAGTATTTCCATTACGCCCCATCATGAAATTATTGTTGGCCGATCCGTTACCGAAGTCGAAGATCCGCTGCCAGCCTGACCCTGTTGGGGCATTATAGCTCGCGACCGCAAAGGCGCTGACGCCGGCTGTAAAGGAAATAGATGCCGGCAGGCTGGGTGTGCTCAGGAATTGCGTGCTGGTGGCAGTAAAGGTCAGGGCAGACCTGCCCGAAGGACTTGCCGCCGCTCCGTAAACGGGTTCCTCTGAAGTAGTGCCCTGGGTGAAATTATAGCCATTGCCGCTCAGGTCGGACCACTGGCTCACCTGATGGGAGCCATTTTGCGTAATGGAGCTGCTCTTATTGGCGTTTACCCAAACCAGGAGGTTGCCGTTGCCCATACCCCCGGGATAATAACTTTGGGCTTTCAGTGCCGGTACACTTATCCAGGCTATCGCTGCAAGTAAAAGGGCTTTTTTAAATGACTTTTTCATAAATATTGGCTTAGTCAGCTCCTATCTTGCAAACGCCGTACTAATCATCAACTGCGTTGATTACCAATATATATTAAAAAAATTAGTATACTCTTTAGCCTTTTTTCGGGACAGGGTTCCCAATTTGGGCCAACCCTCTTATCTCACGAAAAAGCTGAGAACGATGATAGCCAATTCGGCCAGTACTCCGACGAAGAGAAAGGGAATGGTATATTTGGTCGGCAAGGCCGCAAGGTTAGTCACAAACACCGACACCAAAGGCACCATCGCGGCAACGATTAAGCCGAACGATGCGCCATTCAACAGGATCGAAAACATCGTGATAGGAAAGAAGAAGGCGGTCATCACCGTGATGGAAAACCCTACCCACCCGATATGGTGGTCCACATCTTGGTTTTCGGCCCAATCGAAGAACCGCTCAATGAGAGATGGATGGCTGACCGCAGGCCTGTACAAGGGACGCACTAGTCCATGGGAAGTTGTAGTCGACATATTACTCAGTTTTAGACTACAAAAGTGGCCAGGAAAATTGCCATAATATATGACCGCCATCATGCCTCCACCTGATCATGAACACCCCCTGATCACTTTTGTACCCGTCAAATCAGGATATCCCGGTTCTACCCAAAAATCAGTACATTTAATTAAACTCCATCTGATCAATGAAACGCATTCCCATCCTTCTACCCGCACTTCTTGGCTTATTCGCCCTTTTGACCCAACCTTCTGCAGCACAGGTCCCTTACGGCAATAATCCCGCGGCAGGCCATTACCTCGAGACCCGCGGAGTCAAATTGTATTACGAAACCTATGGCCAGGGTCTGCCTTTGCTGCTCCTACACGGTAACGGAGGTTCCATCAGCAACATGAGCAACCAGATACCTTACTTTTCCAAAGATTATAAAGTCATCGCCATCGACACCCGGGCACACGGCAAATCAAAAAACCTATTGGATTCCCTGACCTTCGAACAGATCGTCGACGACTTCAACGCCTTGCTCGATACCCTCCACCTCGACAGTTGCTACGTCATTGGGTGGAGCGACGGCGGCATCGATGCACTTCTCCTCGCCATCCGCCATCCCGACAAGGTGAAAAAGATGGCCTTCACCGGCGCCAATCTATGGCCCGATACCACCGGCCTCACACCGTTTGTATGGAATTTGATTCAACGGGGAAATGTCGCCCTCCACAAACAGCCGTCGACACCCGAGGTCAAAAGACAACTCCAGATCTCGGACCTGGACCTCTATCAACCTCATATTACCCTGGACCAGCTGCATCACATCACCTGCCCCACGCTCGTCATCGGCGGTGACCACGACGCCATCCCGGTCCTCCATACCGTCCTCATTGCACAGAATATCCCACAATCCTATCTGTGGATCGTGCCCAACTCAGGCCATTCGGTGCCGATATTCAAAAAGGATCAATTCAATACCTTGATCTATGATTTCTTTACCCATCCGTACCGGAAGATCGAAGGAATTGCGACGTTTCAATAACGCTCACTTCCCATCGCCGCCCTCAATCCTCTTCCTGAAGTCCGATGGGTTCTCCCCCGTTAGCGCTTTAAATAATTTATTGAAATAAGATAAACTATCCAGGCCGATGGCATAACAGGTTTCACTGACATTGTCCCCCTGCATCAGCAGATTTTTGGCCCTCTCGATCCTGTATTGATTCAAAAAATCAGTGAACGTCATGTTGGTCTGCCGCTTGAAATATCGGCAGAAGGCAGGTGTGGTGAGATTTACTTTCCTCGCGACGACATTGACGTCAGGATTACTATGATAGTGAGCATCGATATATTCATATACCGCACCCATCCTGATCTTATCTTTCAGGATAAAATTTCGGCTCTCCAGGTCATGATTCAATATCGTCCTTTCGGCTGACCCCGCCACAGCCAGCTTCGTGTCACCATCAAAAGCTATCCCATATGCCGCATCCTTGAATAAAGCAGCAATATCCGATAACTCAGGAGCCAAGCCCAACGCCGTCCCCATAAAATCACATCTCAACTGAACAACGATCTGGTGGTAATCACTCCTTAACCGGTAATCGAAATTCAAGTGCGGCAGGTTACCGCCGATAAAAACCAGGTCATTTTGGGTGTAAGTGGAAATATGCGTTCCGACATGCCGGATCCCCGCATCAGCTTCCACATAAACTAATTCGAACTCAGGGTGATAATGCCACAGGAAAGTATTTCGCAGCCGGGGCGAAAAAATCCTGAACGATTTGCCTGGCTCAAACGGAATGCTTTCCAATTGTATTTTACCATGCTCCATTATCCTGATTGTAAGCCTGAATTTACCAAAAATGTCAATACACAGCAAATAGTGGTCAATGGATGATACAGGCAACCTTTACAGGCACCTTAGCTTTGTTCGATAAAACAGCAAATCATGCAAACAGCCACCATGAACGCCCATAAGGATATACCGGGCAATCCTTCGACCGCCAAATCCAGTCAGCAGAGACTGAATGACCGTAGCGACGGCCAGCCGCTACGCGTATTAAGTGATGAAGACTGGGATTTCTGGATCACCAATGGCTATGTGATCATAAAAAATGCAGTCCCCGCGTCACAGGCCAAAAGGCTCGCCGATTACCTGTGGCAGTACGAAGACAAAGACCCGGAAGACGTGTCAACCTGGTACAGGAGGCCCAATACCGAAATGCAGATGAAAGAGCTGAACAACACAGGCATGGTGGAGATCTACAATCATCAGTATATGTGGGACAACAGGCAATCTCCCCGTATCCATCAGGCATTTGCCGATATCTGGGGGACCGAAAAGCTCTGGGTCACGATCGACAGGGCCAATTTGAATTTCCCTATACGACCTGGATTTGAGTACAAGGGATTCATACACTGGGATTACGATCCGGAGACAAAACCTCAGAATGTACAGGGAGTGTTGGCACTGGCAGACCAGACCGACGAAGACATGGGCGGCTTTCAGTGCATACCCGAACTTTTCCGCACCTATGATAGTTGGAAACTAACCCAACCCGCCGATCGCGATCATTTTAAACCGGACCCTACAGGCTTTGAAAAGGTCAAAGTGAAAATGACAGCCGGAGATCTTCTGATATTCAATAGCCTCCAGCCCCATGGCATCCGCCCCAATAACAGCGGCAACAAAGTCCGCATCGCCCAGTATATCTCCATGATGCCCGCCGAGGAAGAAAATCAACAGCTCAGACAATGGCGGATCAATAGTTGGCAAAGCAGGGATGCAATGGAAGGCTATGCTTTTCCCGGTGATCCACAGAAAAGGGAACACCAGAACCCCATCGCCCAATTATCTCCTTTAGGAGAAAAGTTATTAGGCTTGGCAACCTGGTAGCCCGCGCCCCCGTCTGCACCCGCTCTGCCAATCCTCACCCGGCCCGCCCGCGGTCCACGCCCTATTTCACCTTCCCCGCCGCATTCTCCAACACCACATGCGACAGCACCGTCGTGTCGGTCTTCGCCGGCAAATGCGAGCAAAAACCTATTCCTGCATAAAAAGGTCCCTCAATATGAAGTTGAACAGGATCCCCCACCTGATGCATAGGCTCGCCATGCATCGATATCCATACCGTGAAGGAATCCCCTTGCTTTTGGATTCCGATCCGTTTCGCAAGGCCTGCATTTAAACTGTCCGTGGAGTGATCTTTCCGGTGGTTAACCCGTTCCTCCTTCATCATCGAACCCGCAATAGGCCGCCAGGCCAGGTGCATCAGGCCAGCACCATGTAATGCCACCACCATCTCCTTGGAATCGTCGTCAAGACTCTGCCGGATAACCAGCACGGCCTTCCGGTCATTATAGCCGGCCGGATCGGGAAAGGCTACATCGGCAGCCAGCGACACATCGCCGGACATCTTCTTCCACAGATACCTGAACTCATCCCGCTGATACCATATGTTATATCCGGCAGAGATAATAGTATACTGGCCCGTAGCCGCATCATAGCTGGACGAACCCGCCACCAGCGCCGACCCTACGTCGGTCTGGCCCCGGAAAATGCCGATTTTCTGGTTATCCGTCCGGGCCGGCCGGTGAAAATCGGCCGGAGGGGGCACCTGCTTGTGAGTGGCTGATCCGGGTAACGCCCAATCGGGAACTTCCACACCCGAAGGTGATGTTTGCGCGGAAACAATGGAAACATTAAACAAAACGATGATGGACAGAATCGTAGATAGTTTTTGCATGCAGCAAAACTAACGCGGCGTAGTCGTTTTCATCTGTTTCCTTCTACATCAATACTACATCATGCCCCGATGCGACTATCTCTTTACTACATCTGGCCCTTCCTTACTCCAACTCCTTCAACTCCTGCTCCATCTCCTTCCTGATCGCATGCTCGTTATGCAACTCATCGATCGAATGGGACTCCGTCAGCGTATCCTGCTTCTTCGCAAATTCACTCAGCCGGGTATAATATTTCTGAATGACCTTCAACTCCTCCTCGGTCATCCCCTCCACATTCACCAGCCGGTTGCTCGCCGATCCATGGGCCGCCACCAGCTCATTCAACTTCAGCTGGATCGCCAACGAATCCTTATTCTGCGTTTTCTGAATGAGGAAAACCATGAGAATGGTAATCACACTGGAAAGCGTTTGAATCATAGTAGCCCATTTCTCAGAAAAATGAAAGAAAACTCCGCTCACAGCCCAAAGCCCCACAACAAAAAAACTACAAATCAGCGCCATATTACTACCCGCCCCGGCAATGATCTTCAACGCAAGGTTCTCCACTCTTTTTGAAATATGCATGGTATGACTTTTGATTAATTACGGGTATAACCAGCATTATTTATGCCGAACCCCCAAAGCCCCATACCTGCAGAAAATCGCCCCGGACCCCATCCCAAAGACCCCATTCCCACCGCCAACAGGCTCCTCCTCCTCGCGGCCAAATTCAGCTGGTCAGGCATCAAACTAATCGCCAAAACGGCCGTCCGCATTCCCCGGTTGTTCATAAGGCTGAATACCCGGCCTAAGAACTCGTCCGAACGCTGACTTACAGCCGTTTATTTTTTTAGTTCCTCCAGCATCTTTGCCAACGCATCATAGACCTCTTCATACTTCTTCGATAGATGCGCCTCCAGAATCTGATTGATTAATAAACTACCCTCCTCCTTGACAATTTCGCTCTCAATTATTTTCGCAAACTCACTTAGCAATTGAACATTATCTCTCAGCATCATTTTGCAATCCCTGCCCATTAATATCCCCCCTGCGATGAAAGTGCTGAAATTTTCTGACGCATAAATATCATGATCTTCACCAATAGTCCTATCTAAATTAATCTCAAAATATTCATCTATAAACAGGGCAATATCTTCTGCATCTTTTTTTGTCTGTCTGCACCTGTCCCGCCACGCAAATATTTTCAAAATAAAAATTCCGGGAACAGAGGCAACTAATATTGTAAACTGACCGGCTATTTCCACAGAAAGAGCTTCTCTTGCCATTTCTGTGAATCCGGATACAGACATCGCTTGAGTTCCGTTCGGTGGCCAATATATATTCTTATCTGATTCGGCTATTTCCCCAAAGGGAAGAATATCCAGAACTAATCTCTCTTTAAAGTGAAAACGCTGCTTTTGCCTATCTGACCTTCTAAACTCAGACATACCACATAATCCCGCAGCTATCTGTTCAAACGTTTCCCAGTCGGCAACCATGATAGCTATGTCCAGGTCCATTGTCCTCCTGCCTGTCTTTCGATCATGGATTCCACCTAACACAATATCTCTTGCCGCCGCTCCTATGACGTAAAAATCAATACCAATCGATTGAAAATATCGGGTCAATGTTCTCAAAAGTTCAGTTAAACTGGGATCATCAAACCGATCACTGGAGATATGATAACTCATCGTCAAAAATCATTTTTGCCGTTTCTATATTTCTCCCGATACGACTACCCATTAAATCTGCGTAAATCAGGAGGGGTGGCACGATATATTTACCTCTAAATTTAACTTCTTCTATCCAAAATATTTTGAGTATTTCTATGTTGCCGTTATCCTCTGGCACTAATTTCAAATCGGTTATCAGATCTTGCCATGATCCATTTGTATAAATTGCAAATTTTTCAGGATAAAGATAATTGGTCAATAAAGAAGCAGCAGGTTCGCCACCCCACAATACAACATCATCAGCATCCTGAATAGGAAGATTATCCCAATTGTTGTACTGCTCGGGTTTTGTAAAGCGCATCCTCTTCAATAACAATCTAGGTCTTAAAACGTCATGATACGCAATCAACCATCGCTCCAGGAGCAATGGCATATTTTTTAGAAATTTCCCTTTATCTGTAGCCAGAACGAAATCAAGTTCGGTTAGTTCCTGCATGACATGACCCACAGATCCCAGTGACACATCTGCCAGTTTAGCCAATTCACGGTAAGACAGCTGCGCGTTCTTAGGATCGGCAAGCAAGTGGAATATTGTTCTGATCCCTGCCTCCTGAAAAGCCCTTGCCTGGTTGGTCTTTGCAATCTTTTCTCTCTTTTTACCATCAATTTGAATGACCAAATCTTCAGATCGTATGCTGCAATTACCTGCAATATCGAGGTAATTGATCCCATGGGTAGCATATTCTTTCGCGATGTCAGACGGTATATATTGTGCAACAAGAATAGCCGGCAATTTACTTTCGATGGCTTTCCGATTGAGCAAAGAAAAAATCAAAGCCTTATTGCCTGCAGAAATGGCTGTTTTAACCTCTACGACAAATGTTCTTTCGCTTATAGTTATATAGACGTCTCCTTCGGATTTCCCCTTGCCTGTTTTTATTGATAGGCCAGAATATTCGCGTAGCTTAATAATCGCTTCTTCAAGTATATTTCGTTCGTTTTTCATTTCTTGATCAATATAATCATACGTTCATTTAAAATGAACAATCAAATATAATGAACAAAAATGAGACAAACAACTCACTTTATCACCCTGCAGACCAGAAACATCCCCCCGTCCGCCTCCGTAACACCCGGTGTTCGATAATGAACAGTTCGCCTGTCTCACCGAACGCAATAATCTGGCAACCATTTATTTACAAAACCGGCCTTTATTTTGTCGCCTTTAGCCGACGCCAATCACCTAACGCTTAAAGAATCGCACCTATGCTCAAGAACTATTTCAAAATTGCCTGGAAAAATCTCACGAAAAACAAGGTATTCTCCTTCATCAACATCTTCGGCCTGACAACCGGCATCACCGTTTGTCTCATGATCTTCCTTTTCGTGATGAACGAATTCAGCGTCGATAACTTCCACGCCAACGGCAGTCACATCTACCGCGTAATGCGGAGCTATGATCCCTCGAAGGCCTCCGCCCCCTACCTCTCAGGCCCCTATGCGCCCGCACTCCTGAATGACTTCAGAGGAGAGATCAAAATGGCCGTACGCGTCATGCCTTCCACCAACCTCATCACGTATAACAACCGTTCATTCAACGAAAAGAAGATCTATTTCGCCGACAGCAATTTCTTCCGCCTTTTCTCCTTCCCCTTGATCAAAGGCAACCCCGCTACAGCCTTGCAGGATGTCAATAGCGTCGTCATGACCGAAACGACGGCTAAAAAATATTTCGGCGATGAAGACCCCATGGGTAGGATCGTACAAATAGACAAGGACCGGCAATTAAAGGTCACCGGTATCGCCAAAGATGTCCCGGCTAACTCGCATCTTGATTTCGACCTCGTTACCCCCGTTTCCGTTTACGCCGCCAAGCCCTTCTTTCAGCGTTGGATCAACAACAATAATTTTACGTATGTCCTGTTGGACGACCACATCAATCCGGCTAACGTGCAAGCCCGCTTTCCCGCATTCATGCACAAGTATGTCGACCCCGAAACAGAAAAGCTCGGCTTCAAATTCGGCCTGTCACTGACACCCTTGAAAGATGTCTATTTCGAAGAGGCCTCCCCATTCGATAATGTCAAACATGGCGACAAAAAAGTAGTCTATGTTTTTTTGAGCATCGCCGTCCTGATCATGCTCATCGCCTGTATCAATTTCATGAACCTTTCTACCATCCGCGCCGCAGACCGCGGCAAAGAGGTGGGCCTGCGCAAGGTCATGGGCGCTCTACGCAAAACATTGGCCTGGCAGTTCCTGGGTGAGTCCATTCTGCTGACTGTCCTCTCCTGCATACTGTCGATCGGCCTGCTATGGCTCCTGATGCCTTTATATGACGACCTGCTGGGCTACAAACTACCCGTACCCTACAACGCCTGGTACCTGTATGCCTTTCTCGCCATCGCCATCGTAGTCGTGGGCCTGCTGGCAGGCAGCTATCCCGCTCTGATCCTTTCCGGGTTCTCTCCTATCGAAGCGTTGAAAGGCCGGCTCAAACTGGGCAAAGGAGGTTCACTCTTCAGACAAGTACTGGTCGTGGTCCAATTCAGCATTTCCGTTTTCCTGATCACCGGCACCATCATTATCAATAAGCAGATGAGTTTCGTCAAGAATAAAGAGCTCGGCTATAACCAGCAACAAACAATCGTCATCCCGCTGACTAACAACGCTATTTACGACCACTTGCAGCAGTTCAAACAACAATTGCAAAGCTCCAGCCAGCTGACTGGCGTATCCATGATGTCAGGAGAGCCGGGTGGCTTCTTCGATCTATACTCATTTGAAGTCGAAGGGCAGGGGAAAAAGGTCTGGAATGCAAGAACGGAGTTTGCCGATTTCGAATTCGTAAAGACCATCGGCCTGACCATCATCGCCGGCCGCGACTTTTCAGCACAATACCCCACTGATACCACCTCTGCCGTACTTATCAATCGTATGGCCGCCCAAAGCCTTGGCTATACCCCGCAACAGGCCATCGGCAAATGGGTAAGAAATGAAGACGCGGACAATCTGCCCCGCCGTATAGTAGGCGTGGTGGAAAACTTCAACTATACCTCGCTCAAGGAAAATATCGAACCACTGGTCATCTCCCCGGCGCCGGACAGAAGAGTGGCCGTGGTCAGACTGCGGTCCGGCAACCTGCAAAATAGTATCGCCGTGATCAGACAGGCATATGCCTCCGCCGCCCCCGCCTATCCCTTCGAATACAGTTTCCTCGACCAGAAATTCGACGAGATCTATCGCAAGGATATCCGCCAGCAAAATATCCTCAGCATCTTCTCGGGCCTCGCCATTATCATCGCCTGCCTCGGACTCTTCGGGCTGGCCTCCTTCACCGCCGCCAAACGCACCAAAGAGATCGGCGTCAGAAAAGTACTCGGCTCATCGGTTCAGAATATCGTTTTCCTCCTGTCGAAAGAACTCCTGAAACCCGTGCTGCTGGCTACCGCTATCGCATTGCCCATCGCTTACCTCGTCATGCACAACTGGCTGCTCAATTTTGCCTACCGTACCGGCCTCCAATGGTGGGTATTCCTGCTGTCAGCATCGGTCACAGTCGCCATCGCCTTGCTGACCGTAAGCTTCAGGGCAGTACGCGCAGCACTCGCCAACCCGACGAAAAGCCTCAAGATCGAATAGGAATATCATAATTTCACCGAATGGCAGATAATATCCCCTTTCAGGTAGTCGACTGGAACAACTTCCCAAAAACAGAACACCAGGGTGAGACAGGGATGGCTTACTGGCAAACATGGCAAACAGATGATTTGCGGGTCCGTATCGTTGAATATACAGCAGGCTATTTAGCAGACCATTGGTGTCGGAAAGGTCATATTGTTCACTGCCTGGAAGGATCGTTTGTCAGCGAGTTACAAAACGGAGAATTCTTCACCCTCACTACCGGAATGTCATATATCGTTTCCGATGAACTCAGCTCGCATCGCTCTATCTCCGAAAAAGGGGTCAAACTGCTGATTATCGACGGCGGCTTCTTGGGAGCATAAGCCCCGGCCTACCCGTATGCTCACTCTCCCCCCCCAAAAAAACAAGTGAAAACACTTATAATTCATTAAGGGCTCCATTTAAGAAAAGCCCCCTGTCAGGCAATAATATAGCATATTTTGACGATATAAGGACGACCCGTAGGAATCGCTCATTCTATGAACAATCGTCGCCTGTTAGCCCTTATTGGATGTATATTGTCCTTTTCTGCCCTCCATGCTCAAAACCCGGGCGGCATCGGAACCACCAACCTCATGTTTTGGCTGCGTGGAGACGCAGGCATTACCACAGGCGCCACCTTCACCTGGGCCGACCAATCTGGCCAGGGCAGGAATAGCGTCCAGTCTACAGCAATCGACCAGCCAACCGTCACCACCGCTACGTCGGATTTCATGAATTACAACCCCGGCATCAAGGTCGTGGCCGACCAATGGTTGATCATGGCCAATGGCCTCAATAATGCCGGCACCACCGCCAATGAGATTTTCCTGGTCTATAAAGAGCTTGCCGGTGCTGGCGACGGAATGGTCATTGGAACGGAAGTCCCTGGCAACCGCAGCTATTTCTACGGCAGCGGGGTCGTCCAATACGGAAATTCCGGTAAACCGGCTACCGCTGCACCCGGATATGTGGCAAATGCCCCGGATATCTTTGTCGGCAAATTCTTCAGCGCCACTGACGCAGCCCAGGCCGCCAACGGATCGGTATTCTCGGCCCTGACCCCGGTCAGCGCACCCACCACCTTCACCACCCCCACCGCGGTCGGAGCACAGCCCAACAATGGCGGCGGCTATAACGCCTTTGGCTATTCGGGAAATGTCATGGAGCTGGTTGGCTATAATGCCGAGATCGACCTGACCGGCACCGAAAGACAGCAGGTAGAAAGCTACCTCTCCATCAAGTATGGCATCACCCTCGACAGCGTGGGGACAGGC
>Ga0302326_10012365_pt1 | contig 18221 bp, 13 predicted proteins | sample Palsa_T0_3_FD_202264 | JGI IMG/M metagenome (GOLD analysis project Ga0302326, IMG submission 202264) | Peat permafrost microbial communities from Stordalen Mire near Abisko, Sweden - Palsa_T0_3 | ecosystem: Environmental > Terrestrial > Soil > Palsa > Peat permafrost | place: Sweden: Abisko...
CCGCCGAGCAGGAAAGAGGGGCGCAGCTCAACGGAGTGGCGATTCACGTTTCGAAAACCTCAACGCTTAAGGAAAGCCTTCTGGCGACCGGCTTCCCCAGTCAAAAGCGGCACAAGAATCCCAATATCTATTTCTATCACCAGATCACGCTGCACTCGCACGGCGTGCGGCGAGCGGGATCAGCCGCGCTCGATTTGTGCAACGTCGCTGCTGGGCGCTTTGATGGCTTCTGGGAGTTCAACCTGAATCCCTGGGATACGGCGGCGGGCGTCCTGATCGTGCAGGAAGCGGGCGGCAACGTAACCCGATTCGATGGATCGCCATTCGAAATTGACAGTCGTGAGACCGTGGCCTCGAATGGACTGATTCACGACGCAATGCTGCAGGAGTTTAAGGAAATCTTTGCCGGCCGAGGAATGGAACCCCTGCCAAATCCGCAGGAGTACAAGAAATAGGATTTCGGAGTCTTCCGTTATCCTCTATCTTCGTATCTTTATCTTCTCGGGCGAGAATTTTTTCGCTACCGACGAAAACGAGGTTTGGAAGAGTATGAATCGCTTCGGATCGGTGATCGCAATTTGCGCAGCTTTGCCTTTGTTGGCGCAGGCGGGCCAAGCCGCGTCGTCACCATCAGTGCCATCTGCATCTAGGCCTGATGCCGCCTACGTGCAGTCGTTTGAGGAGTGGAAGGCCAAGCAGATAGACGACTTGAAACAAAACTGGCTGCCGCTGGCTGGACTGTATTGGCTGAAGCCGGGTGCGAACACCTTCGGCAGTGACGCGGCGAATGCATTGGTTTTCCCCAAAGGTCCGGCGCACGCCGGCGAGTTTGATCTCGAAGGGAAGGATGTCACCGTCAAAATACTTCCCGAAGCGCAGGCAACGCTCGCTGGCAGGCCGATGACGGCCGCGAAGTTGGACCCGGACGTTTCGGGACATACCTCGGTGGTCGAGATGGGCACTCTACAGTTTCACGTGATCATCCGCGGAGAACGCTTGGGCATTCGCCTGAAAGATACCCAAAATCCGGCGGTTCGTAATTTTCACGGTCTGTTGTTTTATCCCCTGGACATGAATTACCGGGTGACGGCGACGTGGATTCCGGCGGATGGCAATAAGACGATCAACGTGCCGAACGTGCTGGGCGACGTGAATTCGACGCGCGTCGCGGGAACGGCGGTGTTTAAGATCAACGGGCAGGAAGTACGGCTGACCGACCTCCACGGGGACCCATCGAAGGGGCTTTTCTTCGTTTTTAACGACCTGACCGCGAAAAACGACACGTATCCTGGTGGGCGTTTTCTCGAAACCGATCCTGTGGTTAGCAACACGGTGGAGCTCGACTTCAACCGTGCTTATAACCCCCCTTGTGCTGTCACGCCCTATGCCACCTGTCCGTTAGCGCCGAAGGAAAACCGGCTGACGGTGGCGATCCCGGCGGGAGAGAAGTTTGACAAGGCTGCGCACGTGCACCACTAGCCCGAATCATAAGCTCCACCATTTTCGGGGCCGCGTTACAATGGGTGGGGACTGGCCCCGCTTCCGACCGTCCCTCGAATTTTGAATCTGATTTTTAAGTCTGATTGTTTAAATCCGATTCTCCACCTACAGGCGGAATGTGATCAGCTCTCTGTTGGAACGCAAAATTGAAAAGCGGCCGGACCGGGTCCGGCTACAAGGGCGCGTTCTTTTTCTCACTGAAGACGCGGAGCTGATCAAGCGGCAGCTGGCGGGCGAAGATTTGCCCTGGGATGCGAAGAGTCCCGCGAACAATCCCAAACTGCGCGACGACATCTCTACTGACGAGATCACACCGGCACATTATTGCTTTTACTTCGACGAAACGCTGGGAGAAATTCCTTATCTTGGGTTGAAGTGCGGAAGCGTGACGCCGATTGGGCGAGGCGAAGTGAAGCGCGGCGGATTCGTTTGCGCAGTAAGCGGGAAGCGGCGGGGTAAAGGCTCGAGCCGGGAGCAGTCTCCCTATGCCGAGATGTGTGCCGGCATTCGCGTGGTGATTGCTGAGAACATCGAGCGCATCTACAAGCAGAATTGCCAGAACCTGGGGCTGCTGACCTCGACCGACTTTTCGCTGATCGATAAGATTCGCAGCGGAGAAGAGATTGCTTTGAACGAGTTTACCGCGGGCGAGGATGAGATCACGCGGCAGGTGATTGAGTATGGTGGGTTGTTTCCGTTCAACGTCGCGAGAATGCAGAAGAAAGTCTTTCTGCCCTCGATTGAAAGCAGGATGAAACTCGAAGTCTCCGGCAATGCGCGCCGCTACACTGCGCCCCCGATGACGGTGGCGGAGAAAATCTTCGCGCGCCATATGCTGAGTGAGAAAGGCGAAGTCGGCGTCTCAGACGTGAAGCCCGGCGATACAGGGTTCGCGCAAGCCGATCTGCGCTTCAGTCATGAGTACGTCACTCCGATGGCGGCTATTTTCTTCGAACGCTATGTCGGCAAAGACGCAAAGGTCAACGATGCCTCGAGCATTATTTTTTTCCGCGATCACCTTACGTTTCTCGACGAGGTGATCTCGGAGGAAAAAAAGAAACTTGGCCTGCTCGACCTTGCCACGCAGCTCAAACTCAAGCAGCAGGATTTCGCGGCGAAGCAGGGCATCAAGCTGCATGGAGAATTGAAAGACCGTAAGGGCTCAGAGGGAATTTGCCACTCCATTGTTCTGGAAAGCTACGCCCTGCCGGGCCAGTTGGACATTGGCTCCGACTCGCATACGCCGCACGTGGGCGCGATTGGTTGCGTCGCCTTCGGCATCGGCACCACAGACGTGTTCAACAGCTGGATCACGAAAGACGTGCGCGTTAAAGTACCGGAGTCGGTGAAGATCGTCATCCGCGGCAACAAGCACGCGAACGTCACGGCCAAGGACTTTATTCTGAAGATTCTAAGCCTTGATTATGTGCGAAGCGGCAAAGCGTTGGCCAAGGTGATGGAATATGCCGGCGAGGCCATCGAAGCGCTCAGCGTGGATGAGCGCGCCACCATGACCAACATGGCGGCCGAGATTGGCGGATTCACCGGCATCGTTGCACCCGATCAGAAGGCGGTCGACTTTCTGGTAGAGCGGCGTGGCATGGACCGCAAGCAAGCCGAGAGCCTGATACAGGGCTTGTACAGCGATCCGGATGCGCAGTATGCCCAGGTAATCGAGCTCGATGCGGCTGAGATTACGCCGATGTTGGCGACGCCGGGTGATCCCGGCAACGGGAAATATGTGCGTGAGCTGAATACACCCGTCCCGGTTGAGATCGCATACGGCGGCACTTGCACGGCAGGCAAGAACGAAGACATGGATATGTACGCCGCGGTACTGGCCGACGCCCTCAAGCACGGCAAACGCGTTGCCGACTCCGTGCAGTTCTACATTCAGTTTGGATCACAGGAAACGCGCGAGTACTGCCTGCGCAAAGGTTACCTCGACATCTTTCAGAAGGCTGGCGCACACGTGATCGAGCCAGCCTGCGGAGCCTGCATCAACGCCGGGCCGGGAGTGTCGACGCGTCTCGACCAGGTCGTGATCAGCGCGCAAAATCGCAACTTCCCCGGCCGCAGTGGGCCGGGACAGATGTATCTGGCCTCACCTCTAACAGTCGCGGCCAGTGCTGTCGCGGGCTATATCGTCGAGTACGAGCCGAGTGAGAAAAAGGAGATGGTTGGAGCTTAGAGGCGCTCGCGATGCGAGAAGCAAACCCAGCTGTTAGCTCTTCGTGGGGCCGCAAGTGGTTGAATTCAGGCAACGTGGCTGAAATCAGCCAGTGAGGTTTTCGCAACTTTTGTGCTGCTTCCGAGTTCAAATAGATAGGCCGTCAGATTGATGAAGATTTGGAGGCTGGCCGATCCGGCGGGTTTTGGGGTCGAAATGACGGATCTGGCACAAGGGGGATCAACATGCGGTATATGAAATATTTGGCTTTGGTTGCGGTTCTGATGCTGCCGCTAGCCTACTCGCAAGCCCAGGTCGCGGTGGGCGTAGGAATTGGCGCGGCTCCGGTTTGCTCGTACGGCTACTACGGATATTACCCTTACGCTTGCGCGCCTTATGGCTACTACGGTCCGGACTGGTTCGCTGGCGGCGTATTCATCGGCGCCGGCCCGTGGTATCACGGATATTGGGGACGCGGCGGTTGGGGTTGGGGAGGCGGCTACTATGGTCGCGCCGGCTGGGGCTACGGTCGCGGCTACGGCTACGGACGCGGCTACTACGGCGGACGCGGCTACGCGCGCGGTCCGGTTGGAGGTTTTCATGGCGGGGCCGTCGGCGGCTTTCACGGTGCCGCACGTGGCGGAGTCCAGGGCGGCGGCTTCCACGGTGGAGGCGGGGGCTTTCACGGTGGCAGCGGTGGCGGACATGGAGGCGGAGGCGGACACCGGTAATTGTTCGCCCGTCTAACGACGCAGTTATTAGATTAGAACGGCCAGCGGAGGTCTGCTGGCCGTTTTTCATTTTGTCCGGAACTGGGGATTGGTCGTGTGGCTCAACTCGGCGCCGCGGGCGGGAGGTGGTATATGACGCAGGTACTCGAAAAACGACTCCGAGGAAACAGCATCTGACTGGCCGACAGCCGTTCTCTGCGCCGAGCGCGCCGAGCAATTAGCCTGTACCGCGGCTCGCATTTCTTGCTAGAATGTGCGCTTTGACGGGCCCGAAGCCCGAGACGTAGTAAACTGTACGTATAGATTTCAGGAGACCCACACCCTTATGGCCTACGTGATTGCAGAGCCTTGCATTAACACCAAAGACACCGCCTGCGTGGACGCCTGTCCGGTGGATTGTATTCATCCCAAGAAGGATGATCCCAAGTATGCGACGGAGCCCTTGCTCTACATCGATCCGGTTGAATGCATCGACTGCGGCGCCTGCGTGCCAGTGTGTCCGGTATCGGCCATTTTTGCCCTCGACGACCTGCCGGAGAAGTGGAACGAATTCACCGCGAAGAACGCGGCTTACTTCGGCCGATAAGCCAGATTTTGCGGGTTGCTCCCGATTTCAGGGGCGCAGCGCCTTAGCAGAGGCGCGGGCCCTTTGCTTTTTGGAGATCCGGCGTCCATCGCTCCTCTACGGAATCGACTGTATTGTCGCTGCCCGGTCACCACGGCTATCTTTGCCTCGTAACATTCATAGACCGTGAATTTGGGGCGATCATGGGTGAGTGTCGCGGCGCCGGTACGCGACGTTCGGACCCTCACGATCGCCCCTTCTGCTTTTGTTCCTTCCTCTGTTCGTTCACGGTTCTCGGATACAATTCATCGAATACCTGTTGCTGCTGGCTTCCCATGGCATTGAAGGAGTCGGAGGCGATCGTGCTGCGCACCTATCCGCTGCGCGAGGCCGATTTGCTGGTTACGCTGTTCACACGCGCGGAGGGGAAAGTGCGCGGCGTGGCGCGATCCGCCAAAAAATCGAAGCGGCGATTTGGCGGGGCGCTCGAGCCGCTGACCTACGTGCGGGCGTTCTATGAGGATCGCGAACGTCAGGAACTGGTTCGGCTGGATGCCTTTGAAGTACTCGAGTCTCCTCTGGCTTCAGAAGTCAGCTACGCGCGCGCAGTGGCGCTGGCACACGTCGCCGAATTGCTCGATGAATTGCTCCCTGACCGCGAAGCAAACGATACAGTTTTCCGCCTGACGCTGTCGGTGTTGCATGTTATGACGGGAACAGAGATCTGGATGCCGATCACCTACTTCGAATTGTGGCTGACCCGGCTGGTCGGTTTTCTGCCCGAATTGACGGAGTGCATTATCTGCGGCCGAAGTCTGAATGGCAGTCGCGCCTATTTTCATGCCCTGGCCGATGGGCTGATGTGCGGCGATGACAAACGTCTGGCCTCGTCGGAGATTTCAGGCGATTCACGCGTGCTGGCCGCGCAGATGTTTCGCGCTCCGGTGGAAAGCTTTGCGGAAACGCCGTGGCTTAAAACGCAAGCGGCCGATCTTCGCAAATTTCTGATCCAGATATTGCAGCGGCACATTGAGAAGAAGCTGGTCACGGCCGGAATGCTAGAAAAGGGCGGGTTCTGACCTTAGCTGACGGTTCGTCCCTCCATCCTTTACAATCAACAATTGACCTGCTCGCTTCCGAGAAGCCTGTGAACCATTCCAAACCCAAATCGTTGACCTTCCAGGAACTCATTCTGCGCTTGCAGGCATTCTGGGCTGAGCGTGGGTGTGTGCTGCAGCAGCCGTATGACGTGGAAGTGGGCGCCGGGACGATGGCGCCGGAGACGTTTTTGCGCGTGCTGGGGCCGAAGCCGTACAAGGTTGCGTATGTGCAGCCATCGCGGCGCCCGGCGGACGGGCGCTACGGAGAGAATCCCAACCGTCTGTTCAAGCACATGCAGTTGCAGGTGATTCTGAAGCCTCCGCCAGAGAATGTTCAGGAGCTGTATCTGGAGTCGCTTGCCGCGATTGGCATTGATCTGCAGCACCATGACATCAAGTTTGAAGAAGACAACTGGGAAGCCCCCACACTCAGTGCCTGGGGCGTAGGCTGGCAGGTCATGCTGGATGGGCAGGAGATCACCCAGTTCACTTATTTCCAGCAATGCGGCGGAGTGGATTTATTTCCGATTTCTGCCGAGCTCACCTATGGACTGGAGCGCATCGGCTCGTTCCTGCAGGATGTGGATTCGATTTATGACATTGTCTGGGCGCGGGATCCTGAAACTGGGCACGAAGTGAAGTATGGCGAGGTTCGCCTGACCGATGAATTGCAGTTTTCGGTTTACAACTTCGAAATGGCGGATGTGGACAAGGCATGGAGCCACTTCGCTCTGTATGAGGCAGAATGCAAAAGGCTGATTGAGACTTATGCGGAAATGTGCACGCCGAGCTCGGAGCCCAAGCTTATTAAGAAGGAGTCGGCGCTCCCCGGAGACTCCATACCTTTGCCTGCTTTCAAGTCGCGGTTCCCGCTTCTCGCTGCTTACGATCTTTGTTTGAAGTGTTCCCACCTGTTTAATATCCTCGATTCCCGCGGCGCGATGTCAGTCACCGAGCGCGTGGGCGTGATCGCGCGCGTGCGGGCGCTCGCGGTGGGTATTGCCAGGGCTTGGGTTGACCAGCAGAAGAGCGACATTGCTGCGGGCGATAAGTCTGACGAGCCTGGACCTGTTCGTGAGAAAGCACGAAGGCAGGAGAAGTTGTCGCCGGTGGCCTCCTGAGCGGTTCTCCTGGCCGGGGTGATGTGATGGGCAGCACATTTGTTTGCACCGGCGTTTGAGAGACTTGATGGTTGTGGGGACATGCCAGATTTTCTGTTAGAAATCGGATGCGAAGAGATTCCGGCGCGAATGATTGGTGCGGCTTCGCAAGAGCTGCGCGAGCGCGTCGGCGCTCTCCTGCTGCGCGAGCGGCTTGCGACCGCGGAGACGATTGCGCATTTCGATACGCCCCGTCGTTTAGCGGTAATCGCTTCCGGAATTCAGGCTACGCAACCTGACTTAACTGAGCAGATGAACGGGCCCTCGGTCAGCGTCGCATACAAAGATGGTCAGCCCACACCCGCGGCGCATGCGTTTGCCAAGAAGTCTGGTGTCGACGTCGCGCAACTCGAAAAAGTTACGACCCCCAAGGGCGAGTACGTTGCCGCAAGGGTTACCAGAAAGGGCCGGAGCGCGGCCGAGATTCTCGCCGAGCAATTGCCTGGAGAACTTTCTTCAATTTACTGGCCGAAAAATATGTACTGGCGCAAGCCGCACCAGCGATTCGTCCGGCCGGTGCGATGGCTGGTGGCTATGCTCGACACTGAAACCGTTCCACTGGAGTTTGACGGCATCTGGGCCGGAAGCGTTTCCCGCGGTCACAGAATCCTGTTTCCGGGCACCGTCGCCATTCCCCGCGCCGGATCGGCTTATGTGGATGCTTTGCGCGCGGCCAATGTTCTTGGACGGCCGGAGCGCGAGCAGCAGATTCGCAAGGCGCTAGATGCAGCCACGCGCGAGATTCCCGGGGCACGCTGGCGGGAAGACAAATGCCTGATCGACACGGTCGTGAACCTCACGGAATTTCCGTCGGTGATTCTGGGCCGGTTCGACGAACATTTTCTGGCGCTCCCGCAAGAAGTGTTGGTTACGGTGATGCGTGACCATCAGAAATATTTTGCGATGGAAGATGTAGTCGGCAGATTGCTGCCGTATTTTCTCGCCGTGCTGAACACGGATGGCGATCCTCAAGGACTGATACGGCATGGCAACGAGCGCGTGCTGCGGGCCCGATTCAATGACGCGCTGTTTTTCTGGCAGACGGACCAGAAAAAATCTCTGCTGGAGCGGCTGGAACTGCTGCGGCACGTTACGTTCCAGAAAGATTTAGGCGGTTACTACGAGAAGACGCGCCGGGTGCAGCGTTTGTGCAGTTGGCTGAGCGAAATCACCAAACAAAGTGGGATGACGGTGCGCGCTGGCGTAGTTCACAAGGCTGCCTGCCTGGCGAAGACTGACCTGACCGCCGAACTGGTGAAGGAATTTACCGAACTGCAGGGCATTGTGGGCGGCTTGTACGCGCGCGTGCAGCAGCTCGACCCGGCGTTGCCTGAGAACACGCGATTCGCGATCGCGGACGCGATCTATGATCATTACAAGCCTGAGTCCGCGGAAGATGATGTGCCTCGCTCCCTCGAGGGCGCGGTGTTGTCCGTCGGCGACAAAGCGGATACGATTGCCGGAATGTTCGCCCTGGGCCTGGTTCCCAGTGGGTCGAAAGATCCGTTTGCGCTGCGGCGCCAGGCGAATGCGATTGTGAGAGTGATCGCGGAGAAAAAACTCCCGTTTCGTCTGAGTGATGTGATGCGGGATGCACGAGCGGGATACCAGGGATCGGAAGCGGAGAAGAAGTTCGTCGATCAGGAAAAGTTCAGCAACTCGATAAGAGTCTTTTTCCGTGAGCGGCTGGAGTTTTATCTGAAAGATGTGTGCGGATGCCCGTATGACGTGGTGAAGGCGGTGTTGGCGGCTGATGCGGAGGATGTAGTTGATGCGCTGGCCCGGGCTGGGGCGGTGAAGCAGGTGATGCATATGCCCGAGTTCCTGGCGATTGGTGCGGCATGCAAGCGGATGCGAAACATTCTGAGGCAGGCTGAAGAAAAAGGCATGGATGCGGCAAGGAGGTTCGAATATCTGCCCGAAGCGGCTGAGGAAGAAAAGACGCTAATGGCTTATATGGAGCGCACGGGCCCGAAGGTCGAAGCCCACCGAAGCAAGAAAGAATACTTGGACGCTCTGCTTCTGTTGTCGACTGCAAAGGAGCCCGTGGACAGGTTCTTCGACAAAGTGATGGTGATGGTTGACGACGAGAAAGTGCGAGCGAACCGTCTGGCGCTGCTGCGGACTCTGTTGAAGGAATTCTCCACGATCGCCGATTTTTCCGAGATCGTGACCGAAGGAAAAAGCTTAGCTTGAATGGTAAGGGCTAAAGCCCTGGCCAATAATAAACAAGCAGGACAAAGGACTCATCATGGCGACGATTACTCTCCCCGAAGCTGATGTTCAGGAAAGCAAGAAAAGCCCAACCAAGTACGTTTATTTTTTTGGCGGGGGCAAGGCGGATGGCAACGGCAAGATGAAAGAGGACCTCGGTGGCAAGGGCGCGGGACTCGCCGAGATGACCAATGCCGGCCTACCGGTGCCTCCGGGTTTTACCATTCAGACCGAAGCTTGCCGCGAGTACATGCGGCAAGGCGCGGCGTCGAAGGAAGTCGATGAGCAAATGGATGACGCGTTGGCGAAGCTCGAAGTTTTGCAGGGACAGAAACTGGGAACAGGCGACAATCCGTTGCTGGTGAGCGTTCGCTCGGGCGCGAAGTTCTCCATGCCGGGGATGATGGATACAATCCTCAATCTTGGGCTGAACGACAAGAGTGTCGAGGCTCTGGCCAGGCGCAGCGATAATCCGCGATTTGCCGCCGATTCCTACCGGCGGCTGATTCAGATGTTCGGCAACGTTGTCCTCGAGATTCCGAAGCCGGCCTTTGATGAAGTTTTCGATGCGAAGAAAAAACAGAAGAAGGCGAAGCTCGACACCGAGCTTGATGCCAAAGCGTTGCAGGAAGTGATTGAAGAATACAAGAAGGTCGTGAAGAAGCACGCCAAGCGTGACTTTCCTCAGGATCCGCACGAGCAGCTGGTTATGGCACGCGACGCTGTGTTCCGTTCGTGGCAGAACGATCGCGCCAAGCACTACCGCCGCATCAACAACATCGACGACATGCTCGGCACCGCGGTCAACGTACAGGCCATGGTCTATGGCAATCTCGGCGACACCAGCGGCACTGGGGTGGGCTTTACGCGGAATCCCGCGACTGGAGCGAAGGAGTTCTACGGCGAATTTCTAATGAATGCGCAGGGCGAAGATGTCGTTTCAGGAGTCCGCACTCCGGTGCACATCTCCGAACTCCACAAGATCATGCCGCAGGTCTACGATCAGCTGCGCGACATCACAACGAAGCTCGAAAAGCACTATCGCGATATGCAGGATTTCGAATTCACCATCCAGGATGGCAAGCTTTACATGCTGCAGACCCGCAACGGCAAGCGAACCGGCTGGGCCGCAGTGCGAGTGGCCATCCAGATGGTGGAAGAAGGCTTGATCACCAAGGAAGAAGCAATATTTCGGGTAGAACCGAATCAACTTTATGACTTCCTTGTGCCCAGACTCGATGAAAAGAGCACGAAGGTAGAAGTGCTGGCGACCGGATTGCCAGCCTCACCTGGTGCGGCAGTCGGACAGATCGTCTTCACCGCAGAAGAAGCCGTGAAGAAGGCGGGACATGGAGCGAAGAAAAATTCGGTAATTTTGGTTCGCGCGGAAACGACTCCGGAGGATATTCAGGGGATGGAGGTTGCAGCCGGCATTCTAACCTCGCGCGGTGGCATGACCAGTCACGCTGCCGTAGTCACTCGCGGCATGGGCAAATGCTGCGTGGCCGGTGCAGGAGATGTTCAGGTCGATGAACGCGGGGGAGAGATGCGCGTCAAGGGGCAGGTATTTAAGGAAGGCGACTGGATTTCGCTCGACGGCACCAGTGGCCGCGTAATCAAAGGGAAGCTGAACACCCTCGATCCCTCCACCGATGATGCGGACTTGCAGACGCTGCTCGGCTGGGCCGAGCCCTTCCGCAAAATTGGAGTGCGCGCGAATGCCGACATTCCGCGTGATGCGATTCAGGCGAAGGCTTTTGGAGCGGAGGGCATCGGCCTGTGCCGGACCGAGCACATGTTTTTTGCTCCCGATCGCATCCCCCACATGCGCGCGATGATCCTTGCGGATAATGAGAAGGACCGCCGCATCGCGCTGAAGAAATTGCTGCCGATGCAACGGGCTGACTTTATCGGCCTGCTTAAAGCGATGGACGGGCTGCCGGTGACGATCCGCCTACTCGATCCGCCGTTGCACGAGTTCCTTCCCAAACGCGAGAAGCTCATGGTCGACATCGCCAGCCTGCCCAGTGCCGGCTCGAAAGAGAAGAAAGCTCTGCTGGAGGAATACCGCGAGTACGGCGCGAAAGGTGCTGCCGATCTGAAGAAAGTTCTTCCCGCGCTGCTGGCGCGCGTGGAAGAGTTGCATGAGTTCAATCCGATGTTGGGGCATCGCGGTTGCCGGCTGGGAATCACCTATCCGGAGATCACCGAGATGCAGGCGCGGGCGATTTTTGAAGCGGCCGTAGCCGTAGAGAAAGATGGTATCAAGACCCATGCTGAGGTGATGATTCCATTGATCTCGACCGTAAAAGAGATGGCGAATCAGGGAGCGATTGTGCGACGCGTGGGGGAAGAGGTGTTCAAGGAGAAGGGAAGACACGTGCATTACCTGGTGGGGACGATGATCGAACTTCCTCGGGCGTGTCTGGTGGCCGATGAGATCGCCAAGGAAGCTGAATTCTTCTCGTTTGGCACCAACGATTTGACGCAGACCGCGTTCGGCTTTTCCCGCGATGACGTGAATAAAATTCTGCCGACGTATCTGGCTGAGGGAATTCTGAAGCAGGATCCGTTTGCTGCGATCGACCGCGATGGCGTGGGCGAACTGGTACGCATTGGCATCGAACGCGGGCGAAAGACGCGTCCCAAGCTCGAAGTCGGAATCTGCGGCGAGCACGGCGGCGACCCCTCATCGGTCGAGTTCTGTCATCAGGTCGGAATGGATTATGTTTCTTGCTCTCCGTTCCGCGTGCTGACGGCGCGGCTGGCTGCGGCACAAGCTGGAGCCTCCGACAAGCTTAAAGTCGAGGGCGGAAGAACTAAGTAGAAGGAAATATGGCTCGGGGTCCTACCCCGAGCCAATCAGCATTTCTAATTTCACAACTGACTTCTATTTGTCCTTCATTACTTAAGGCGTGAACTGCCGTGCGTCGCTTAGATGATCTTCCGGTGTCGGCAATGCGGTCGTGGCAAAGGTTCTTATGCACGCCTCGTGACACGCAGTGCTTACTGCACACGTTGTAGCCGGGCAATCAGTTTTTGCGCCAGGCTCTCTTCCGACTCCGACCAGAGCAGGCGCGCGTTGGTGCCACTATTTTTCTCGACGTTTTTCGAAAACTCCACTAGCTTCGCGACGTTGTCGCGAAGCTTGGCACGCGTTTGTTCGCTGAGAGAAGCTTCCGGCTGCAGGAAAAACGAATCGAGACCGAAGTCGATTTGGATGTGTCCCGTCTGCTTATAAGCCCCTTGGTCGAATTCTTCCCCCTGAATAATAAACTCCACAACCGCGGGCTCGAGAATCCAGTTTTCTTTGGACGCATCCGGCGTCCAAAGATCCCAGTGCGCCTCGAATACGTAAGCGTAGTCGTCGTGGACAATTTCAGCGGCAATTAGGGTGGCTTGTCCGGGATCGATTCCAGAAGGAAAGCGGCGCTCCAAAACCGTAGCTTCATTCCAGGAGACAGGATGCAAAGCAAGGTAAGTGATGCCCGGACGCTGGGCGGAGAAAGGGAACTGCTGCAACACGGCAAAGGCGTGCGGCAACATTTCCGGGCCGGAAAAATCTGGAAACCACAGACTAAGATAGAGCGGATCGGACACAATCGCCTCGCAGACCGCCGACAGTAGGTCAGTTGGCCATAACCCTAATCTTAAATTGTCCTGGATTGAGAGGGAAGAGGACGCAACCCGCACTTCGGGCGCGCGGAAAGTCTTGTAAGTGGCGCATTCCCGGTTCGAGCGGCGCACTCCAATTCCACCAAGTCCAATAAGCTGCGAGACGACTGCGGTAGATCACCGGCTCGCGGGAAGTTCGCCGTAGCGAATCGAGGTGCGGCCTAGGCCGACCAGTCACACTACGGCGCACGTGCTAACCATGCGCATTCACTTAAAGAGCAGGTACACGGGAGCGCTCCCTTTTGACAGCACTCGGGGGGATTGTTACGATCAAGCTGTGCATTAAGCACCCCGCCTCATAGCCGTCCCCGTCGTCTAGCCTGGCCTAGGACATCGCCCTTTCACGGCGGTAACACGGGTTCAAATCCCGTCGGGGACGCCAAACCTAATCAATGAGTTGCCCGGATTTCACCGGAAACTCGCGGTACAACGACGGTACAACTTGGTTTCGAGCGGATCATGCCCACTACCTTGCTTTGCGCCGCTCGCTTCTGCGGACTCAGGGCCTGTGTGTAGGTGTCCAACGTCATCTTTGCTGTTGAGTGCCGCAACAGCTCCTGTACAACCTTGACATCCTCCCCGTTGCCCTTGAGCAACGTAGAAAACGTGTGGCGGAATGTGTGCCACGACATCTTCTTGTTGATCCCCAGCTTTCGAGCTGCGGGTTGAATGTAGTCGCGCATTACCGCGCTCAGCCAGACCGGCTGTTTCCCACGCTTGGCTCCAGCGCGGTTGGCATCGGTGGCCCATACATAATCTGACGGCTTTTTGTACGGGGTCACTTCATACCAGGCCAACAGATCATGAGCCACATACTCGTCAATCGGCATCAGCTTTCTCGATGCCTCCGTTTTGACCGGGCCTACGTGCTGGTCAACGAGCGACCGAGTCACGCTTACATGGAGATTCTTGAAATCGAAATCCTCCCATTTCAGCCCGGCCAGTTCGCCGCGGCGTAGTCCCGACGGCATGTCGAGAAACACCATGGCCTTTTCCCGAATCCCCAGTGCTCCCAGCAGCAGATGCATCTCTTCAACTTCGAGAATGTCAGGCGTTCGCTCACGTTTTGCAGAAACACGAACACCAGAACCCTTGCCCGCACCTGCGATTGGATTGCGGTCAGTGAATTCCCACCGTATTGCATGATTGAAAACGCTGCCCATCGCGTCGCGGATTTTTTCTCTCGTGCCACCTGCCAGAAGCTTGCGTCTACCAAACTTGCTGGTGACAAGTGACTTGAGCCATTGCTCCACCGCAACGGTCTTGATAGCCCGGAGTTCGAGTTTCCCCCAATGAGGAAGCACCCAGCGGTTCAGAACCAGCGTCTTCCGGTTGCGGGTCGAATATGCTTTACCGTCCCGGCCGCAATCAGCAAGTTCATGAATCTTGTAGTGCTCCACAGCCTCAGTCATAGTGATCGAAGTCAACTCTGTCGGGCCATCGGTGTTAATGTTTAGCCGCAGTCCAGCCAACAAATCCTGCAGCTTTTTGCTGTTTTCGGGGTAGTCCTTGACTGGGCCGATGGTTTTCTTGCGCTCGCGCGAAATGCCGTCCGCGCCCTTGTGCAGCCAGCGGAACTGCCATCTTTCTACCCCATCTTTGCGGATTATTGTTTGGAGACACCCATTCTGATAACGCGCCAGCATTCGTTTGCTCCTTGAATTCTGGCAGCGGTCGCAGTCCGAATTTACCCCAGTGGGCGTCGCGGAGTCTAGTTCACGGCAAGTATCATTTCCCACAGTTCCTGCTGATCAATAGGCTAGGCCGCGCGGGTCGTGACCCGGCCCAAGACATCTTGCACGCGACGGGAACGAATTCTTGATCCCTTTGCTCACTTGTCTAACGCTATACCCGAGGCCATGTTGTGACGCGCACGACGGCCTGCAATTACCTGCGATCGAAGCCAATCATCCAACTCCGAGAGATAGAAATGCCAGCGTTTCCGATCAGACCCGACCGGATGAGCCGGAAGTGACCCTTCACGAGCCTTGCGGAGTACAGTTTTCGGGTGCATGTTGAGAAAGCGAGCAGCGTATTGCTGACTGACGGGCGCCTCTCGAAGCGATTGCGACCGCTCACTTGGTCTGATCAGATTGCGCTGCGTTGACATAAAGACCTCTTCTCCACAATTGCTGTCCGTCCGCTTCCTTGAGTTCCCGCGGACGGACGGCGCTTGCCAATTTGATCGATTTCTGCCGCCCTGTCCAACAACTTCTCGTCCGCGTCATATTCCTGCCGGGAATATCAGACAGCAGCAAACCGATTCGTCACCTCACATTCGTTGAGCAAATCGCTTCGCGGATGCGGAGCCGACGTTTCAGGTGAACTGATTCAAGCAACCACGACAGCCTCATCTGCCTCATCGGCAGGCACTTGGACGCAGATCTGCGAGGAAAATGACTGTGCGCCCGCCACCACAACGTCATTTTAGGGACGTGTGATTAGACCCCTTCCGTGTACCGGTATCCGAGTCGCATTTGCCAACGAACGCCTTCTCAGGAGGATTCCTTACCGAAGCTATCGGGCCGGAAGGCGCAATTTACTTGGTCGCGACACCGTATTCGCCTGTTATTCCTGCCAGGAATAACAGAGTGACGAGAAGTTGTTGGACAGCGTCATTGAGTCCGGTTAAGTTTGCGCCACAAGCAGCCGATTTGAGGTGCTGCGGGAGGTGCAAATGACACGTTGGTTCCGAATCCTTTCCATCCGCCGAATCGAGCGCATTCCGCAGTCGAAGTGCGTGCGTCGAAACACAGTTGTTCTTGCACTGTTCTTCCTCATACCCGTGGCGGCCCTCGCACAGGGTTCACCGTTCGACACGGGCTTTACGGCCATCCAAAGCCTCTTTACCGGCACCATTGCGAAGGTCGCAAGTCTGGTCGCGATCGTGATCGGCGGCTACGGTTTCGCACACGGCGAACCTGGTGCGAAAAAGGCACTCGCCGGTGTTGCCGCTGGAACCGGCATTGCCGTCCTCGCCGTGAATGTCCTGAGTTGGCTCTGGGGCGTGTAGCGCATTTCCCAAGTACTTGCGGCCCATCTTTAAAAAGGAACTTATGCCCGACAAGCCACAGCAGAAGCAGCGCACAAATCGAGTCTTCAAGAGCCTGCATAAGCCGCTCACCTACTTGGGTGTCGAACGCACGCTGTTCTACTTCGTTTGTGTTGGCGCAGTGGGGGCCTTCAATCTCTTCAATTCCATCCTCGCAGGTATCGCCGTCTTCATAGGCGGCTTTGCCTTCGGCCATTGGGTGACGAACAGCGATCCGGCGTTCCTCCGCATCCTCGCGAAGTCCGAACGGTACAAGCTGCGCTATGACGCCGCGAAGCAGCAAGTTCCCCGCGTGGAGGTAGTGTGATGCTGCGTCTCGACAAGGTCATCAAGCCGTGGAAAGAGAGTGCGTCTCTGAACGACCACATCAACCTCTACGGCTTCTGGAACGAGACAGCCTTCCTTACCAAAAGTGGCGATCTAGGCATGGTTCTGAGCGTTCCCGGCGTGGACTACGAAAGTCTTGACCGCTCCGAACAAGAGTATGCGGTGAAGCGGTTGGAAGCGGCGCTGAAAGCCTTTGGCCCAGGGTTCCATGTATACCAATACCTCTTCAAATCGAATCGACCCGACATACCGTTCGCAACATACGATGACCCCATTGTCGAAGCGGCTATTGACCAGCGACGGAAGTTCTTTGAAGCGAAGCGGGACCATCTCTATCAAGTTGAAATCTTCTACTGCATCCTGCTCGAAGGCGCCCGGTCGAAGACCGGAGTCGGCACGGCGCTAGCTCGCCTGTTACGCGATCCAGAGGGCGCGATTGCCGAGCTGAAGTCGCAGTTCACCAACGACAGCATGAAGAAGTTGCTGCGGACGCATATCGAGCGCGATCTTCAACGGCTCGACCAGAGCGTCCACGCATTCGCGCGACAGCTCGCTGACTTCATGCAAATCGAGATCTTGAATCAACAGGGACAGTTCCTGTTCTTCCGCCGGTTGCTGAATTATGACGATTGGCGTGTTGCTGGTAGGCCGCAGTCCACTCAGTTTCTTGACTATCAGGTGGGTAATTCCGATATCGAAGCGGAACGTGATCATCTGCGGGTCGGCGATCACATCGTCCGTGTGCTGACGATGAAGGAGGCCATCACCGAGACGAGGCCCCTGGTACTGAACGCGCTGTTGAAGATCCCCGCCAACTTCTACGTGGTCACCGAGTGGACTGTGCTCCCCGCGGACAAGGCCCGCAAGGAAGTGAACAAACGCCGCCGTCACTTCAATATGTCGAAGACAGGGTTTGTCTCCCAGATGGGTAACGACACCACGAAGACGAACCCGCGCGACGTGCTGGTGGACGAGTCCAAGCAGGCCGACATTGAGAATCTTGGCGATTGCCTACGCGCCCTCGGTGACGGCCAATCACTTGGCGAGTTCTCGCTCACGATCGTGCTCTATGGTCGCTCACGAACAGAACTCGATCAGCTCGTGGCGGAATTTACTGGCGTCTTCACCACCGCGGACGGCAATTTGTTTGCGGAAACCTACAACCAATTGAACGCTTATTTCGCCACGGTGCCGGGCAACTATGCGCTCAACCTCCGCCAACTGTATCTGCTGAACACGAATTACGCCGACCTGTCGTTTCTGTTTACGATCCTTCCCGGTGAAAAGATAAACGCGCATCTCGGCACGGAGTACCTGGCAGTCGTCGAAACCGACAACAGCACGCCCTACTTCCTCAACCTGCACACCCGCGATGTTGCTCATACGCTAATTCTGGGAATGACGGGCAGTGGCAAGTCCTATCTCTGCGTTTTTCTGCTTCAGAACGCGCAGAAGTACAAGCCACTGACTTTCATCTTTGATATCGGCGGCAGCTTCCAGTCGCTTACGACGATATTCGAGGGCTCCTATCTCAATGTAGGTCAGGAAGCGCGGGACTTCACCATCAATCCCTTTTCGCTGCCTCAGACCAAGGAGAACCTGCAGTTTCTCTTCAGCTTCTTCCGTGTGCTCATTGAGGGTAACGAGCAACGTTACCGGATCGACTTCAAGGAGGAACGCCGATTGTGGGACGCCATCGAACGGATTTACGTACTGGAGCCGAACCA
>Ga0302326_10012369_pt1 | contig 18218 bp, 17 predicted proteins | sample Palsa_T0_3_FD_202264 | JGI IMG/M metagenome (GOLD analysis project Ga0302326, IMG submission 202264) | Peat permafrost microbial communities from Stordalen Mire near Abisko, Sweden - Palsa_T0_3 | ecosystem: Environmental > Terrestrial > Soil > Palsa > Peat permafrost | place: Sweden: Abisko...
GCACAGGTCGCGGGGTCATCGAGGCGGCCGAGGCGGTGGTTCTCGTCAGCCGGGCCGCCGGGGCGGACCGCCTGGTGGATGCCGTGGGCCGAGCGCTGGGCGTGCTCCCCGCGCCCAGTCGCCTGACGACGTGGCACGGTCGGGCCCTTCTCGACGATCTGAGCGCGTGGCGTAGAGCAGCCGCCGGCAACGCCCTCGCCCATCCGGGCGGCCCCGCAGAGGCGGTCTCGATGTGGGAGGCGGCTCGCCAGGCCGAACTGGTTCGAGCCCGGGTGCTGTTGGGCTCCCTCGGTCCATCGACCGCGGACCCACTGGCCGTCACCGCCTTGGTCCTGCGCCGTCTCCAACTCGCCCTCTGAGACTCGGTCCGGGCGCCGTCAGGTCGGGTCTCTGACGCCGGCGCCGCCGCTGTCAGGTCGGGCCCCGGCTGCCGGCGCCGCCGCTGTCAGGTCGGGCTTCGGCTGCCGTCGCCGCCGCTGTCAGGTCGGGCTTCGGCTGCCGTCGCCGCCCCCGTCAGGTCGGGCCCCGGCCCCTGTCCCGGCCGGATCGTCGCCGTGCGGGTGGCTGATCCGATCGATGCCGGCCAGGGGGCCGTGGCCACCGGGCTCGGCGATGAGCGCCCTCACCGCGGACCAGGCCTCCTCGATGGCGTCCAGCCGAGCGGGAGCGCTCTGGCGCAGCCGGGCCGCCACCCCGGCGATGAGCGCGTTGGCGAGCGCCACGCCGCCCGTTACGCTGTCGAACGGCCCGACTCCTTGAGCGGATATGAAGAAAGACTCCGCTGCACCCGCGACGAGCGGGGACAGCGGACTATCCGTGATGGCGATGATCTTTGCGCCTTGCTCACTGGCCCAGCGCGTTAGGCCCACCAGGGATCGTTCGTAGCGGCGGATGTCGATGGCGATCAGGGTGTCCCCGGTCTCGAGTCCCGCCAGGGTCCGGCTCACCGCCACCTCCGATCCCTCCAGGAACGTGACGCCGTCGCGCAGCTGAGCGAGCTGGCCGGCGAGCACCAAGCCGATCGGGGCCGTCATTTCGGCCGACTGGACCCAGACCCGGTGGTGCCGGTCGGCCAGCCGAGCCACCGACCGGTCCAGGGCGGCGGTGTTGATTCCGTCGAGCGTGCGCTGCACGTTGTCCTGCTCGGCGGTGTGGACTCTGGCCAGTACATCCGTCGGCGGGCGCTGACGGATCCGGTCCCGGGCGGGTCCGAGCTGGCGGGCCAGCTCGGACTGGACGTCCGCCTGGAGGCCGACGAAGCCCTCGTAGCCGAGCTTGACTGCCAGCCGGACCACCGACGGGCCGCTGGTGCCGGCCCGCTGGGCGACTTGGGCAACCGTTCCGAACGCGATGGTTTGCGGCTCGGCGGCCAGCACCTCGGCGATCTTGCGCTCCGTGGAGGTGAGACGCTCCGCGTGCTCCATGATCCGTTCGACCACACCCATCGCGATCCGGCAGCATAGGACCTGGCCGGAGGCGACCGTCTCGGCCGCGCCGCCCTCGTGATTCGGTAGCTCAGCGGCTTTCGACCAGCAGAGATTGCACAGCCCGGCCGACCGGGCCGATGGGGTCGAAGATCAGGCTCTCGGCCTGCCCGTACCCCTCCTCAGACAGGCGGGACACGACATCGAAACCGATCCATTCTCCGACCGGCACCCGCGAAAGAGAGACGGTCAGATCCGGGTTGATGAAGACGTGGCTGTCGAAGTCGAGGATTCGGCTGACCCCATTGCCGAAGTCGGCGGCCGCTGTGGTCCGCTGCATCGCCGACGGCTCCTCGCCGGCGACGACCGGCACGGTCAGCCGGGTCCACATGGTCACCGGGCCAAGCTCGTCCCACCCGCCGTGAACGAAACGGAGATCGACCGCTTCGGCGAAGGCGGTGCGGACGCTGTTGGCCGGCGGCCGGGTCGGGTCCTGGGGCGGCGGAGGGCTCGCCGGGTCAGGTGCTTGGGCGGGAACGTCCACCGGGGCCGTCCGGATCCGCAGGGCCCGAGCCCGAGCGACCTCGACACCGTCGACCGCCACGCCGGCCTCGATGATCTGCACCTTCTTGCCGGGACGGGAGACTGTGGCCGATACCGAGAGGGGACGCAGCGGGACCGGCCGCAACAGCTCTACGGTCAGGCGGACCAGCTGCATGGGTCCTGGCGCCGGCACCGACTCCGCGGTTCGCGCCAGTAACGCCGCGACCGGTCCGCCGTGCTGGGCGTCGGGCGACCACGGGCCGACAGTCAACGGACCCGGAACCAGCTGGTCCCCATCGGACGTGTACAGGGCGTCGGGCACCGCTGGAGGCTACCGACGACTCAGGTCGTCGTGAGGTCTACACCAAGCGAGCGCAGCTGCTCCGCCGGGCGGTGGTAGCCCCGCTCGAGGTGGTGCACGCCCCGGAGCGTGGACGGACCGTCCGCGGCTGCGGCCGCGATGACGCTGGAGAAGCCGGCCCGGACGTCGGGGATCTCCACTTCGGCACCGCGCAGCTTTGACACGCCCCGGACCACCGCCGAATGGAGGTTGCTGGTCTCGTGGAACCGGCACGCCGGCCCGCCCAGGCAGCTGGAAAACAGTTCGATCTCGCCGCCCATGGCCTGTAGGGCCGGTACGTACACGAAGCGGTCCTCGTACACGGTCTCGTGCAGCACCGACATGCCTTCTGCCTGCGTGAACAGGACCATGAGCGGGGTCTGCCAGTCGGTCATGAACCCGGGGTGCACGTCTGTCTGCACCGCCGCGGCCCGCAATCCATCGGGAGCCGACGCCGTCATGCCGTTGTCGTCCACGTCGACTTGGGCGCCCATCCGCATCAGGGTGGTGATCGCCGTTACCAGCCGATCCTGACCGCATCCCACCACCCGAACCTCGCCGCCAGTCAACAAGCCGGCCACCAGATAGCTGAACGCCTCGTTGCGGTCGCCCTGCAGGCGGTTGCGGGCGCCGCGAAGGTTCGGGACCCCTTCGATCACGATGCGCCGATCCGGGCGCAGCTCGATCCGGGCTCCCATGCGCTGAAGGAACAGGGCCAGCTCCAGCACCTCCGGCTCGGTGGCCGCGCCCCGGATCACGGATTTACCCTCCGCCATGGCGGCCGACATGAGGGCAGTCTCGGTCGCCCCCACGCTGGGATACGGGAGTTCGATGATGCCGCCGCGCAACCGGCTGCAGCGGGCCGAGATGCCCTCGTCGGTCACCTCGACCTCGGCCCCCAGGGCGCGGAGGGTATCGACGTGGAAGTCGACCGGCCGGCCGCCGATGCGGTCGCCGCCGACGCGGGGGACGAAGGCTTCGCCGGCGAGGTGCAAGAGCGGGCCGAGCAGCAGGACCGGGATCCGGTTGAGTCCACTGAAGGACAACGGAACGATCGGGTTGACCTCCGCCGGCGGCGTGATCGTGATCGAGTCGCCGGTTCGCTCCACGCCGGCACCCACCGCGGTGAGGATCCCAGCGGTGATGTCCACGTCGCCGACCTCGGGGACGTTGGTGATGGTGCTCGGCCCCGAGCCCAGGATGGCCGCGACCATGTGCTTGGTGACCGCGTTCTTCGAGCCTCGGACCTGTACTTCGCCGCGCAGCGGTCCTGCTGGTTCGATCAGCCAGGCGTCCGACACGCCCTGAAGGGTACCTGCCCTCAACTGGCGTGGCGGCCACCCGAGATGCGCCCGGCGCGCTGGATAGTGTTCAGTAGTACGTCACATACGGTCTACTTCTGCACACAATCCAGTTCTCGACGCCGATGACCTCGACGACTGAGCCGGGCTCTACGACTGGGCCGGGCTCTACGACTGGGCCGGGCTCGACCACGACGGCGCCGGGATCGGTGGTCACCATCGTCGGCGGGCCCAACGCCACCGCCAACGCCCCGGGCCCGCAGAGCGACCCGGCCGATTTCTACGGGATCGGTCTCGCCCTCGCCGTCATTCTCGTTGCCATCGTCATCACCCGGCTGGTGTTCCGCCGCCCCGGCGGAGGCGCAGGCGACGCCGAGGGGCCCCGTTGAGGGGGACCGGGGTCCGATCCGACACCCAAGGTGTCAGGGGGGCTTCGACCAGGCGAGCCAGGTTGAGCAACACGGTGTCGTAGTTGACCCGCCAGCCCTTCCAGTCTTGCCACGCCTGATCTCGGTCGGCCTTGAGGGGCATGCCTGCCGCCTCCATCTCGGCCATGGCGTCGTCCCACTCCTGGCGGGAAATGCTGATCGGACCGTCGGGCTGGGGGTCGGCGTCGTAGGGCACGTGGAAGATGTCCGCGATGCGGCGCAGGGCCAGGAATCCGGCCCGGATGCACAACTGCACGTCCGGATCCTTGGGGTGCTCGATCGCCCCGGCCCAGAAGCTGGCCCCATCGAGCAAGGCGCCGGCGGAGGTGATCCAGGACCGTTCCGGAGACGGGGATCGGAAGAACACCAGGGTGGGAAAGGTGGTGTGGGTCTCCTCGATGTCGGCGAACCAAGCCTCCCACTGCCGCCACAGCTCGGTCAGCCGGTACCGAGACTCCTCGATGCGGTGGTAGCGGATCAGCATGGTGGCCGCCCGGGGCGGATCTCCGGCGCGGACCTGGAGGAGCGCCACCCCGTTCTCGCGCCGCGAGAAGGCCCCGTAGATGCTCGGTAGGTAAGTGATGAGGAGCGTCACCAGGAGCAGCCCCAGACCGGCCTCGGTGTAGGTGAGCAGCGAGGGCCCCAGCCGCGCGTCGGCGGTGGTGCCCAGGGTGAAGATCGAGGCGCCGGACAGCTCTACCGACGTCTTCAGCGAACGGCCGGTGACCGCCAGATAGATGAGGGTGTACCCGCCGATCATCAGGACGAGCCAGGTGGCGAGCAGCACCAGCAGGGAGATCGGCCCCAGCAAGGCCATGATCTGGTCCCGGCGTTCGTAGGACGGGGACCGTCGGGTCCACAGCCGAAACGTCGCCCGCACGGCACGGTTCGTGGTTCGGGTGATATGGCTCCGCGCCCCGCGAGGCAGGATGGTGGCCTTGATGGCCGACAGGACCGTTGCGATCACCAGTACCAGCCCGCCGGCGAATGCCAGCGTGTCCAGCGCGGCGGTCACGTCGGGGCGTGGTGCGGGTGGGTTAGGCCACCGACGCGGCGACGGGATCCCAGCCGCGGAGGTTGCGCAGACGGGCGTCGTTGGAGAACATCTCGATAATCGGCAACGACAGTCCGAGGCGCTTCTGGATCCGCTCCACCTCGAGTTGCTCGTTCCATTCGACCAGGGTCACCACCAGGCCCTCGCGGCCCGCCCGGGCGGTCCGCCCCGAACGGTGCAGGTAACCCTTGTGATCCTCCGGCGGGTCGAAATGGATCACCACGTCGATGCCGTCGACGTCGATGCCGCGGGCCGCCACATCTGTCGCCACCAGAACGGGAAGTTTGCCCTCGGAGAAGCTCCTTAAGGCCCGTTCGCGCATCTGCTGGCGCAGGTCGCCGTGAATGGCCCGGGCGTCGACGCCTTCCTTGCGGAGCGCCTCGGTGAGCCGATCGGCTCCCCTCTTTGTCCTGGAGAAGACCAGTGACCGCTGTGAGTGCCGGCAGATCGCGGCGGCCACCTTCACCTTGTCCATGTGATGAATCAGGAGAAAACGGTGAGCCATCGCGGTGACCGTCGGCTGCGCGGAGGCCACCTCGTGACCCACCGGATCGGTCAGGTGATCGCGGACCAAGCGATCAACGTCACCATCGAGGGTGGCGGAGAACAGCATGGTCTGGTGGTCTCGACCCAAGTGGCGCAGCAGCCATTCGACCTGAGGCATAAAGCCCATGTCCGCCATGCGGTCGGCCTCGTCGATGACCAGCACCTCGATCTGGCTCAGGTCGACGTCGCCCCGCTGGCGCAGGTCGATCAACCGGCCCGGGGTGGCGACTACGACGTCAGTCCCGTCCAAGAGGGCTTTGATCTGGGTGTCCATGCCGGCCCCCCCGTAACAGGGCGTCAGCACCAGCTCGACCTTCTCCGCCAGCGGGATCAGCACGTCGGCGACTTGGCGGGCCAACTCCCGAGTGGGGACCAGCACCAGGCCGCGAGGTGTGCGCGGGCGGCGCCGGCGGGTAGGTCCGCCGTCCCGGGCGTCCCCCAGCCGTTGCAGAACCGGCACGCCGAAGGCCAACGTCTTGCCTGACCCGGTCTTGGCCTTGCCGCATACGTCACGTCCGGCGAGGGCGTCGGCAATGGTGAGCGCTTGGATGGGGAAGGGTTCGGTGATGCCCTGGGACTCCAGAGCGCTCACCAGTTCGGGCGCCACCCCAAGGGCGGCGAACGAGCCGGGTAGCTCGGTAGTGGTCAAACCTGCTCCTGTTGAGGCATCTTGAGGTGACCGGAATGGGATCCCAGTCAGGTCGGCCGGGCAGGATCTGAGGCCAGGCCACCCGGGCGACCCGATTGGTCACCCGGCACTTCATGACATCCTAGCGCCAAGCGACGGGGTCACAGGTCGTCGCTAGCCTTCAGGCTGATGAGCATGCGTCTGTGGAACGAGCCCGCGGGGGGTGCACCCCGACAGGTGACCCTGATCCGGCTGGCGGGTGAGATCGCCCGCTCCCTCGGCGGTCTGGGCCGGATCGCGGTGGAGGGCGAGGTGCACCGGCCGACGACTTCCCGGGGCGGATGGGTGTTTTTCACTCTTCGGGACCGGGCCGCCCAGATCGACGTCAAGGTGCCTTCCGGCAATGTGCGCCGCAGCCGCACGGTCCACGGGGAGCGCGTGTGCGTGGTCGGGGCCCTGCAGTGGGCCAACGACCGGGGTCAGCTCCACCTGGTGGCCGAGGAGGTGACCCCCGTCGGTGAGGGCGCCATCGCCGAACTGATCGCCGAGACCCGGCGCCAGCTGGCTGCCGACGGGTTGCTGGACCGGGCCCGCCGTTCGATTCCGGTCCTGCCCACCGTGATCGGGGTGGTGTGCGGCTCCGATGCCGCGGTGCGGAAGGACATCGAGTCGGTGGCGGCGGTCCGCTTTGCCGGTTACCCGTTGTATTTCGAGGAGACCAGTGTGTCGGGTCCGGGCGCGTCGGTCTCCATCGTGGAGGCTCTGCGGTCGGTGGCGGCCCGCCCGGGCGTCGAGGTGGTCATCCTGGCCCGAGGCGGCGGCGATGGACCGTCGCTCCTGCCGTGGAGCACCGAGGAGGTGTGCCGGGCGGTTGCGGCCTGCGCCGTCCCAGTCGTTTCCGCGATCGGCCATGAGGGCGACAAGCCGCTCTGCGACGAGGTGGCTGACTTGCGGTGCGGGACCCCGTCCATTGCGGCCGCAGCCGTCGTGCCGGATCGGGCTGGTCTAGTGGCGGCCCTCGACGGCCGGCTGGCCCGGGCCGCCTCGTTGTTAGTCGGCGAACTGCGCGGTGCCGTCCGGCGCTGGGAGGCGGTCCAACCGCGCCGGGCCCTGGGTCAGGGGGTAGAGCGGGGGGCCAACCGGCTGGATCGGTCCGCCGGGCGGTTGGAGGCCCTGCACCCGCAGCGCCGCCTGGCCGACTGCCGGGCCCGTCTCCGGGCCCCCGACTGGCGGCGTCCCACCTGGGAGGCCCTCTCCCGGGCGGAAGGCCGGCTGAGTGCCGATCTCCGGCACCTGCACGTCCTGTCGCCGGCGCGGACCCTTGATCGAGGCTACGCGGTGGTGACCGGGCCGGATGGAGCGGTTGTTCGTAGGGCGGAGGCGTTGCATGTGGGTGATCCCATCACTGTCCGCCTCGCCGTGGGGCAGATCGGCGCGGCCGTTACTAACGTCGAACGACCGGATGGAGGCGACAGATGAGTGAACAGGTTCCCGATGACGGTGCCGGCTCGCCGGCCGCTGGCTCGCCGGCCGCTGGCTCGCCGGCCGCTAGCCGCACGTTCGAAGAGCTGATGACGGAGCTGGAGACCGTGACCGAGCGGCTGGCCGCCGGCGACCTCGGGATCGAGGCGGCTGCTGATCTGTACGAGCAGGCCGAGCGGCTCCACGCCCAGGCCGCCGAGCGGCTGGCCCAGGTGCAAGCCCGGGTGGAGGCTCTCACCTCGCCCGGTCGGGCGCCTGGGCCGGCCGGCGGCCCCTAGCCCTGATCGCGTCTATTCCCACAAATATGATTGGACAAGTCGGGATTTGCCGCGTAAACTGTGCCGATGTTCGGCCAGGGACGACCGTGGGAAGATACGGTGCGGCGGGCTCGAGCGCTGGCCGAGGAGGCCGGCTCGCTAGTCAAGAGTGGACGGAAGCTGCGCCCCGACTGGTTGGGTCCGGCGGCCGCATGGCTGGCTGCGGACGCACCCGCCTGGGAGGACATGTCGGGAGCCATCCCCGAGGAGCGGAGCTACCGCTTGTTGGCGAGTTCGCTTCAGTTGGAGGCGTGGCTGATCTGCTGGCCGCCGGGTGGACGCCTAGCCCTACACGATCACGGAGGAGCCAGCGGTGCGTTGCAGGTGGTCCGCGGTGACCTCTACGAGGGGTTCGTGTCGGATGGGGGGACCCGAGTCCGATCCCGTGCGTTGTCAGCAGGTGAGGGAGTTGCCTTCGACGGTGACTATTTGCACGATGTGGCCAACCGGGGGGCCGACCTCACGACCACCGTCCACCTGTATGGTCCGGCGTCAACGTCCATGTCCTTTTACCGATTGCATCCCTCGAGCCGCCGGCCGATGCCTATCAGTGTTCCGCCTGGCTGAGACAGTGAGACAGACTGACCGGGTGACCGCCCCGAGTCGGATCGACGAGATGCTGGCGACGGCGCGGGACGGCCTGCGCCGGGTGGGACCGGGGGAGGCCGCAGCCTTGGCGGGCGACGGCGGGATCCTGGTTGATATCCGACCGGCAGCCCAACGGGCCCGCGACGGCGAAATCCCCGGAGCGGCGATCATCGAACGCAACGTGCTCGAGTGGCGCCTGGACCCGACCTCTCCGGCCCGGCTCTCCGCGGTCGACGAGTCCTACTACCACCGTCCGCTGGTCATCGTGTGCGATGAGGGGTACGCGTCCAGTTTCGCCGCCGCCTCCCTCCAGGCGCTCGGCCTGCTCGGCGCGACCGACCTCGCGGGAGGATTCCAGGCCTGGGCGGCCGCCGGTTTGCCAGTCATCGTCTCCCAGCCGTTTCCGCCCGGCGGAGGGAGCACACCCTGAGCGACCAGCTCGATCTTCAGATCTCGGGGACCCTGGGCTCTCGCCACATGCGCCAAATCGGGGGACTGCCTGCCTTCGACGCGATCTCATCGATTACCTCGAAGCCGAAACGCGAGTAGAGCGGGACGTTGCGCTCTTTCGATGATTCCAGGTAGGCGGGTTCTCCCGCCTCGTCGATGTGGGCGAGCATCGACCGCAATAACGCTGAACCCACTCCCTGGCCTTGGCGTTCGGGCGCGGTCCCCAGGGTGAAGAGATACCAGTGAGGCTCGGTCGGATGGAGTCCTTCCACCTTGAACATCAAATTCAAGGCGTTGATCGTGTGGGCGCTGAGGATGAAGGGAGCTGTTGGCAACAGCTGCAACAACTCGAGCACGGGGTGGCGTTTCCGGTCTGGTGGTCCCCATAGGGCCGCCCCGCTGAGATCCTCGGTTGTGTACACGTGACAATGTGGCAGGTATTGGTGCCGTAACTGAGTGGAGAAGAAAGAGTGCAATCCCCGTTGGCGACGTCGCTGTCCCGCGAACATGAAGTTGGCTACCGGGTCGTCGTCGAAGGCGCGAACCAGCATCTTTGTCACAGCTGGAACGTCCGATGTGGTTACGGGTCTGATCGTCGGGGCGTCGGGTCGCGATTTCACGCCGGGATAGTAACTGCCGAGTACGCCTCACCGTCGGCCGACCGGTGGCCGACCGGGTTCGGGTAGAACTGATTTATGACAGATCTCCTGCAAGGCACAGCCGCGTTGGTGACCGGCGCCAGCTCTGGAATCGGCGAGGCGACCGCCGCGGCCCTGGCCGCCGAGGGCGCCGCAGTGGCGCTGGTTGCCCGCCGGCGGGACCGGCTCGAAGCGCTGGCGGGGCGGATCCGCGACGCCGGTGCCAGCGCTGAGGTGATCGAGGCGGACGTGACCGACCGGGCCTCAGCGGAGGGCGCAGTCGCCAGCGCCGTACAGGCGTTCGGTCGTCTCGATGTGGTCGTCAACAACGCGGGGATGATGCTCCTCGGGCCGGCGGTCGGCGCCCCGATCGAGGAGTGGGAGACCATGGTGCAGCTCAACCTCACCGGTCTGCTCTACGTCAGTCATGCCGCCACGCCGCACCTACTGAGCGCCGCCGAGCAGGAGCCGCGGCGGGTCGCCGACCTGGTCAATATCTCATCGGTGGCCGGCCGCGTCGCCCGCTCTGGAAGCGCTGTCTACAACGCCACCAAGTGGGGCGTCAACGCGTTCAGTGAGGCCCTGCGCCAGGAGGTGGCCGGCCGGCACCTGCGCGTCGGGCTCATCGAGCCCGGGGCGGTGGCCACCGAGCTGTCGAGCCACAACCGGCCGCAGATTCGGGACGCGATCCAGCAAAGGTTTGCCGGCGTCGAACGGATGCAGGCCGCAGACATTGCCAGAGCGGTGCTCTACATGGTCACCCAGCCGCGGCATGTCGCCGTCAACGAGATCCTCATTCGGCCGACGGAGCAGGAGGGCTGACGCGAAGAGCGTCCGGGCGCCTCACGCGCTAGGGGCGGGCGTGTCGTCGCTCTTGCCTTTGCCTGACCGCCGAGTTCCGATGCGATCGACGACCCTACCGACCCGTTCGGTGGTGCTCTGAAGCGGGGCGAGGGTGCTCGACACGTTCCCGATCGTCACCTCGAGCATGCCGATCGAGCGATCGAGCGACTCCAGGGTCGGCACGAGTGACGAGAGGGCGCTGAGTGGCTCGATGACCTTGACGATCTCCTGCAGGATGTCTCCGACCGGTGCCAGCCGCTCCAGGGCTGGCGCGACTTGGGCGATCGCGTCGAGGGTCGTCCGCAGGTCTGCCAACTGCTCGAGGGCCGGCACAACCCGGGCGATATCGACCAGCGTCTCGTCGAAGCCGGCGATCCTTTCGATGGCGGGCCCGAGGTCACCGAGCCGTTGGAGGGAGGCGACGACGCCGGGCAGTCCGAGCAGGCTGCGAATGTTGGCGTCGACCTCCGCTGCGAGTCGCTTTACGCCGTTGTCCTTGCCGGGAGAAGCAGTCATGGCGCCATCTTGCCCGGTGCGGCGCGGTGTAAGGGCTTTCCAGGCGGCGTCCCCGTCGCCATCATGGCCGCCCGAACCGTCGCTCTTCGGCGTCGTGGTCGCCGACGTATCCGATGCCCTGATAGATGGAGTTGGACGTCGGGTTGGCCAAGTCGGTGTAGAGGGCCACGTGGGTCGCTCCGCCGTCGAGGGCCGTTCGGGTGGCGTTGGCGGTCACGGCGGCTCCGTACCCATGCCGCCGGCAACGGGGCGGGGTGTAGACCGGCCCTATGCGGGCGACCCCTTGGGCGGGGGCGCTATGGGCGGCCAGTGACACCGCCTTGCCATCGTCGACCCAGACGCGGAGCTGTCCGGAGGTGAGACGCCCCTCGGCAACGACCCGTACGTCCTCCGTTGACGGACGCCGGTGGGCTTCGGCGTGGAACGCCGCAAACCAGTCGGTCACCACCTCGATATCGTCATTACCGGCCGGCCTAGCCCGACCTGAGACCCCGACCGGGACGCGCAACTCGCCGAGCCGGTACATCCGCATCGCCACCTCAACCGACGAGACGTCTCCGCTGAGTTCGCTCCACCGTTCGGAGAAAGCTGTCACCGAGGCCCTCTCCCCGTTGACCCCGGCAACGGGATGCTCTTTGTCGAAGATCGCCTCGGCCAGTTGGGACGCCGCCAGCGCTGACGTACGTGACATAAATAGAGGCTGCGGAGGTGTGTGCATCGCTACGCCGACAACTTCACCGTCGTCGACGACCGCGGCCCACAGGTCGCCGGCGCCGGGAGCGCGTAGACCAGCGAGGATCGCCGCGGCGTGGACGCCGATCACGTTGGTGCTGAACGGGTCGACACCCATAAACGGTGTCGCCAAGTCGCAAAACATCTCGACGCTGCTCATCAAGCGGACGTCCATCCTCTTACTGTGCCAGAGGTCCCCCGCTACGACGCGGCCACCACCCGGTTGGGCCATTCCAGGGTCCAACAACGATCAGAGAGACGGCCCGGGCTCCACCAGCCCCAGATCCCGCCCAGGACCCGGCGGGTCGATTCGGTCCAGGCGATGGCGGACGGTTCGGCGACTCGGAACACGACTTGGCGGATGCCCCCTTCGTAGACGGAATAGCCCGCCCATTGACCCGGGTAGTCCTTCGTCGATCCGACCTCGGCGACAGTGAGCCCGCCGACCGGATAACGCCGGTTGCGGTGGGTGTGGCCGGCGATGATCAATGTGGCCGGGTTGGCGGCGACGAGGCCCGAGACCAGGCGGGTCGAGTCGGGCCACGAGATAGAGGGCGGATAGTGGGTCTCCACCAGCCACCGCTGGGGCGGGTGGTGCATGACCACTACGACCGGGCCATCAGTGTCACGGGCTAGGCGCGCCATGGCCGCCGCGTCCGGGGCGCTAACCGCCCCGACATGAAGGTCCGGCACCGGGCTGTGCCCGAAAACCAGCCGCGCCCCCGGAAGGTCCCGGGCGCGCGGCTCGCGGCTCACGGGAAAACCACACGACGACATCACTTCGGCGGCTTTTAGCGGGCCCCGGATGTCGTGATTGCCCAGTATGGCTTCGACCGGGATGGCGGCCGATCTGAAGATGTCGATCACGGCGTACAGCTCGTCGGCAGTTCCTTTCTGCGTCAGGTCACCTTTGGCGACGAGGAGTTCTGCTCCCCACGACTCGGCTTCAGAGATGGCGGCCCGGGCGCATCGGGTGGGGTAGGGCACCATGCCCCTCGGTCGGGGTCGGGGGTCGTGCAGGCTGTTGAACAGACCGAGCCGGCGCTCACCGATGTGGCAGTCACTGATGCTGGCGAAACGGGCGAGCAGCCGTCCCGGCGGTTTGGGAAGCGTCGTCGCGGAGGCGACTTTCGTCCGCGGAGTGCCCGGGCCCTTGAGGCAGACGTCGTAAGTGGTGGACGGCTCGAGACCGCCGACGGTCACCGCGCCCGGCCCAGCCCGGGCCGGCAACGGCTGGCCGCCCTGAACCCGAACCGGCCGGCCACCCCGGGCCTCGCGGTACCACGCCGGCGGGGCGATGCCGACCTCGAGCCGCTGGTCGCCGATCTCGATGGTCATGTCGGACGACGGCAACCACGCCCAGGCGATCTGTACGGCTCGGTCCTCTACCGCAAACACCTCGACCGGTGTGTCCGGTGGCGCAGCTTTAGACAAAGGCACTGGCCTCGGTGTGGCGCAGCGCCGCGAACCGCTCCCGCACGTCCGTCCGTCGGCCCCGGTCTTGAGCCAGGTTGATCAGCTCGTCGGGATCCTCCTGCAGGTCGTAGAGCTCGTGGTCCTGGTCGTCGAAGGATGCGTTGACGTCGTAGAGCTTGTGCGAAGGGCGGCCTTCGAAGTCGTCATTGGGCTTCCCGCCCCCGACCCCGTAGTAACGGGCGTACTTATAGCGGCCGTCGAAGATGCCCCGGAGGGCGTAGCGGGTGCTACGGATGTTGAGAGTGTGGGCGGAATCCTGCGCGAACAGCACGTGCTGGCGCGCCGTCGCGCCCGGATCGGTCAACACGGGGGTCAGGTCGACACCCTTGAGGCTCGGGTGGTCGTCAGGATTCAGACCTGCCAGCGAGGCGATGGTGGAAGCGAGATCGACGGCGCTGGCCAGCGACTCCGTCGTCATGCCGGCCGGCGTCCGGCCCGGCGCGCGCACGTACAGCGGCACGTGCATGATCTCGTTGTACACGAACGGGCCCTTCGAGCGCAGCCCGTGCGACCCGCACATGTCGCCGTGGTCCGAGGTGAAGACGACCACCGTCTCGGACGCGGCGCCGCTCTCGTCGAGGGCGTCGAGGATGGTGGACAGGCTGTCGTCGGCGAGACGGTGCAACTTGACGTAGTAGTCGAGCGCCCGCAGCCACATCTCCGGATCCTCCGGATCGATGGTGCCCCAGGCCCCATGCTGCTGGTCCCAGCGCCACTGGCGCTGGGCGTCCGGCTTGGTGTGCAGGTCATCGCTGAAGTTGGCCGGCAGGGTCTCGCACACCCGGTCGTAGTCGTCGTCGAATGTGGGTATGGGGTCGCCCGGCTTCCACTGTGCCGATCTCAGCAGGCTCTTGATGAGGCCGACTTCCTCCGGGTAGCGCTCCTGGTAGAACCGTTGATCGATGGGAAACCACATGACGTCATGCGGGTTGACCAGACCCACGGTCAGGAACCAGGGCCGCTCGGCGGCACCCGACGCCGCCGTGCGCTGGCGCAGCCACCGAGCCGCGTCGGCCGCGATGATCGGATCGAAGTGATGACCGGTACCGGCCCAGCCCATGAAATGGCGGTCGTCCCCGGACCAGTCGTCGTAGCCGTGGGCCTCCATGTCGGGATGGGGTCCATAGCCGAGGTGCCACTTGCCGATGTAGCTCGATTGGTAGCCGGCGTGGTCGCGCAGTAGGCGCCCGATGGTTGGGATAGCCGGATCGAGAGGGGTGTGGTGGGGGTGGATGACGTTGTCGACGACGCCGTGCTGCGGGACGTACTGCCCGGTCATCAGGGTGGCGCGCGATGGCGAGCACGGCGACGAATGGGTCCAGTAATTGCGGAATTCCATCCCCTCGGCCATGAGCCGCGCCCTGGCCGGCAGCGAGACCGAGTCGGGGAGCCAGTCCCGCTGACGTTCCTGGTCAGCGATCACGAAGAGGATGTTCGGGCGGTCCGGCACAGGTCAACCATACGGGCTCCGACGTCGCTGCGGTCGCGGCCGGTGACGTGACGTTGCGCCCTTCGCCCCGGTTTGGGGATCGTCCGGACCGGGCATAATTACAACAAGGTGGCGGGTACCACGCTGGGTGGGCGGTGGCGGTCGCGGTCGCCCACCTGGCGTGGAGTCCGCCACCTGCTTGTGCCCGCCGCAGCCACACACCCACACAGCCACAGGGCCTCACAGCCCCAGGCGGCGCCCAGCCGGCCAGCCGCAGGTGGTTACGTCCCTATAGCGCCGGCAATCGTGCCGCTGAGGCGGGTGGCCAAGGCCACGTTGATATCCATGCGCTCGAGCAGTTGGTCGAGGCGGGGACCGGCCAGCGGCAGGTCGTGGCTGGACGTGAAGGCGTGGACGGCGCTCGCCACCTCCGGGTCGACGAGGGAGGTGACGCCCTCGAAGGTCCGGACCATCAGGCCGGGTGGAAAACGGCTCTGGAGGTCCTCCCAGTGCCGTTCCAGCCACTCCCACGCCAACCGGCCGCCGGCCCGGTTGGACATCACTCCGGATACCAGGAAGGGCGCGTCCTGGGTACGGACCTCTTCACCGAGAGCCATGTCCAGGGTGCGGGCGAGCAGGGCCGGGTCGGGGGTGTCAGGCAGAGCGAACAGGTAGCGCACCTTCGCCTGCGGTGTCGCAGCCGAGCGGTACTGCGACAGCATGGTGGTCCACGCTTTCGAGCCTCCGGCGGCAACCACCACGTGGGCGACCGGAGTCAGCAGGTCGGGAGTCAGTCCTGAACCGTCCGCCAGAAAGCGCTCGAAGCGAGCCTCGGCCTCGGCGCGCACCTCGGGATCGGTCCCGAACAGGCCGAGGGCGGAGATCACCCGGGCCCTGGTGATGGCGAGGCGCTCGGTATCGTCCGGGCCGGGATCCCACCCCAGCCGCGACCACAAGGGCCTGAGCACGCGCCCGACGAAGCCGGCCAGCGCCTCACGGTCGGCCGCCGTGGAGGCGATCAGGTCGAGCAGGCTCAGCGCCCTGCTGACCGCCGCCCACACGTCGGGGTCATCGTCGCTGCCGAGGGCCTCGACAATCCCGACCCACTCGTCCAAGCCGGTTGTCCCTTCCACCACTCCGGCCCAGGAGTCGGCGACCAGTGACATCCGCTCCAGTGGGTCGCACACCGTCGTCAGGCCGGCGTCGCAGAGGCGCTGCAGCATGCTCGTCGGGTAGCGAACCCGGTAGAAGCCCCAGGCCCCGTCGTTGACTACCACCCAGTCGAGGGGACCGTCGAAGGTGACGGTGGCGGTCTCACTGTCGACCAGGAGCCGCTGCCGGGTGATCACGCCGCCCACCTGGGCGCGCAGGTTGACCGGCACGTCCCAGCGCTCGCCGCCATCGCCGGAGTCGTCGGCGTGGTAAAGGAAGCGCCCCTGGGTCAAGGTGATCGACCCCTCGCCGTCGCCCGCTTCGACCGAAATCAGCGGGTATCCGCCCTGGAAGATCCAGGAGTCCATGATGGCCCGTACCGGCTGGCCGGAGACGGCCTCGATGGCATCCCAGAGATCCCCGGTCTCGGTGTTGGCGTAGGCGTGAGTGGTCAAGTAGTGGCGAACGCCCGCCCGGAACGTGTCAGGCCCGAGGTACTGCTCGAGCATCCGCAGGACAGCCGCGCCCTTCTGGTAGGTGAGCACGTCGAACATGGCCTCGGCCTCTTCGGGCGGCCCGACAGGAAACTCGATGGGCCGGGTGCTGCAGAGGGCGTCGGTTGCCAGGGCGGCCGATTTCCCGGTCCCGAACGCGGTCCATACATCCCACTCGGGGCGGAAGTCCTCGTTGGACTTGAGCTCCATAAAGGTGGCGAACGCTTCGTTGAGCCAGATCCCATTCCACCATTTCATCGTCACCAGGTCGCCGAACCACATGTGGGCGGTCTCGTGGGCCACCACGGTGGCGACCCGCTGCAGCTCGAGCTGCGAGGCCGCGGCCGGATCGACGAGGAGGGCGGTCTCCCGGTAGGTCACGCAACCGAGATTCTCCATGGCGCCGAAGGCGAAGTCGGGAATCGCCACGTGATCGATCTTGTCGGCGGGGTATCGCAGCTCGAAATACTGTGAGAAGAAACGGAGCGCGTGGCTCCCGGCCTCGATCGCATATCCCGTCAGATGCGACTTACCCGGCACCGCGGCCACACGGAGGGGAACGCCGTCAACATCGGTGGGCTTGGTGAGCTCGAACGGGCCAATGACGAACGCCACCAGGTAGGTCGACATGGGCATGGTCTCGGCGAAGCGCGCCCGGAGCCGCCCGCCACCGACGGGTTCTTGCGCCGCAAGGGCGCCGTTGGAGAGCGCCGTGAGGTCGTCGTCGATGACCAGGCTTACCGCGAAGGTGGCCTTGAATTCGGGTTCGTCCCAGCAGGGAAAGGCCCGTCGGGCGTCAGCGGGCTCGAACTGGGTGACCGCGATCGCATGCTCACGGCCGTGGTCGTCGGTGAAGGTGCTGCGGTAGAAGCCTTCCAGCTGGTCATTGAGGATGCCCGTGAAGGCGAGTCGCAGCCGGTAGCCGGAGGCGGGTTCGATCGGGCCGTCGAAGGAGAAGGTGGCGCGCTGGGATTCGGTGTCGAGGCGGACCTGGCCGACCCGGCTCGAGCCGTCTGGCGCCTCGAGGCGGACCTGATGGATCTGCAGCTCGTCGGCATTGCAGACCAGCTCACGGAGCGGGGCGACCACATCCAAGGTGACGACCTCGGTCCCGTCGAAACGGGATTCCGCCAGATCCGGCGTCAACTCCAACTCGTAACGCCGTGGCACCGCACCCTGGGGCAAACGGACTTCCGCCGTGTGCGGCACTCACACCTCCTCCAGCGTTCCCGTCGTTCGCTCATCCTAGTGGGCTGGCCGCTACGGTCGTCACATGCCGTCAACAAGTGAAGTCGTCACCATGGGCCACGCCATCGTCGATGTGCTGGCCCCGTCCCCGGACGGGCTGGTCGCCGGCTTCGGTCTCGAGAAGGGCACCATGACCCTCGTCGACGACGCCGAGGCCGAGAAGATCTACGCCTCCCTCGGCCCGGCCACGGAAGCGTCGGGTGGTTCGGCGGCCAACACCGCGGCGTGCCTGGCTTCGCTGGGCGCCTCCGTAGAGTTCATCGGGAAGGTGCGTGATGACGTCCTCGGCCAGGTCTTTGTCCATGACATCCAGTCGGCCGGTGTGCGTTTCCGCGTCCCGCCTCAGCAGGAGGGCCCTGGCACCGGACGTTGCCTGATCATGGTGACCCCTGACGCCGAGAAGACCATGTGCACCAGTCTCGGCATCGGCGCCCTCTTGGTGCCGGCCGACTTAGACGTGGAAACCATCGCCGCGGCCCAGGTCCTGTACCTGGAGGGCTACCTGTACGGGTCGCGACCTACCGACGCGGTCGTGCAACGGGCCATCTCGGCGGCCCATGACGCCGGGAGCCTGGTGGCATTCTCGCTG
>Ga0302326_10012370_pt1 | contig 18216 bp, 19 predicted proteins | sample Palsa_T0_3_FD_202264 | JGI IMG/M metagenome (GOLD analysis project Ga0302326, IMG submission 202264) | Peat permafrost microbial communities from Stordalen Mire near Abisko, Sweden - Palsa_T0_3 | ecosystem: Environmental > Terrestrial > Soil > Palsa > Peat permafrost | place: Sweden: Abisko...
CATACCTCCACCAGGATGCGCGCATTATAGACTGAGGGATTCGGCGCGCACCGGGTAACGGAGGGGCAACATGAGCGAAGCAAGTGGCAGTGAAGAGCGAGGATGGGCCATGGCGTCGTCCCACCATCCCTTTTCCTGGCGCTTGGTGAAGTAGCAAGATCTTGGCGCAGCGCTCTTCACCCCCGAAAAGCGGCTCACCGCTCGTGGGCCCGGCTGCGCCGGCGGCCGATCCGGCGGGGCTGCAGCGCAGCTTGTTCGGCGTCTTCGACTACAGCAGCCGCGCGCTCACCCTGGTCTGGACCACCAACAAGCCGCTCAGCATCGCGCTCGCGCTGCTGACGCTGGTGGCCGGCGTACTGCCGGCGGCGGTCGCCTATATCGGCGCGCAAATCGTCGACGCCGTCATTCACGCTGCCGATTTGCACGCCCGAGTCGGCACGACGGCGTTCTCCCACGTCTTCAAGTACGTTGGGCTCGAAGGCTTGCTGATCGCCGCCATCTCCATGGCACAACGCGGCATCTCTCTCTCGCAATCACTGCTGCGCGCGCAGCTGGGACAACGGGTCAACGTCATGATCCTCGAGAAGGCGCTGACTTTGGATTTGACGCAATTCGAGGACTCCGAGTTCTACGACAAGCTGACGCGCGCACGCCGCGAAGCCTCGAGCCGCCCCTTGAGTCTGGTGATGCGCACCTTCGGGCTTTTGCAAAATGCGGTCTCATTGGTGTCTTTCGGCAGCTTACTGGTGCGCTTCTCTCCCTGGGCCGTCGTGCTCTTGATCCTCGCCGGACTGCCCGCGTTCCTGGCGGAGGCGAAATTCTCCGTCGAGGCGTTTCGCCTGTTCCGCTGGCGTGCCCCCGAATCGCGCATGCAGATCTATCTGGAATCGGTCCTGGCGCGCGAGGACACCGCGAAGGAAGTCAAGCTGTTCGAGTTGGGTCCGCGCCTGTTGGATCGCTACCGCGACATATTCGTGCGGTTGTACCGTGAGGACCGTGATCTGACTTTGCGACGCGATGCCTGGGGCTTTGGCCTGGGGCTGCTGGGCACGGCGACGCTTTACGGCGGCTACGCATGGATCGCGGCCGAAACCGTGCTCGGCACCATGACCGTGGGCCAGATGACCATGTATCTGATGCTGTTCCGCCAGGGACAAACGGCGGTGAGCGCCGCTCTGTCGGCGGTGAGCGGCCTGTACGAAGACAATCTCTATCTGTCGAATCTCTACGAATATTTGGAGCAGCCCGTCGGCCGCGGCGGCGGGGATGCGAAGCAGGGTCCCAACTCCGGCGACGGCATCCGCTTCGAGAACGTCGAGTTCGTCTATCCCGGCGCGACCGCTCCGGCGCTGTCGGACATCGATCTACACGTGCGGCCCGGGCAGAGCCTCGCCCTGGTCGGGCAAAACGGCTCGGGCAAGACCACCCTGATCAAGCTGCTCACCCGCCTGTACCGGCCGACCCGGGGGCGAATCCTCCTGGATGGGCTCGATCTGCAAGAGTGGGATGAGACCACGCTGCGCCGGCGAATCGGCGTCATCTTCCAGGACTTCGCTCGCTACCAAATGATGGTCGGCGAAAATATCGGTGCGGGCGACGTACGCGCCTTCGACGATGAGGGGCGCTGGCGCAGCGCCGCGGCTCAGGGTCTGGCGGCGGAATTCGTGGAGAACCTGCCCGCGGGCTATCACACCCAGTTGGGCAAGTGGTTCAAGGACGGCCGCGAGTTGTCGGGCGGCCAATGGCAGAAAATCGCCCTGGCCCGCGCCTTCATGCGCAACGAGGCGGACATCCTGGTCCTCGATGAGCCGACCGCGGCCATCGACGCGGGGGCTGAAGCGGAAGTGTTCGAGCATTTTCGCGAGCTGACGCGCAACCGCATCGCCATCGTCATTTCACACCGGTTCTCGACGGTGCGCATGACGGACCAGATACTGGTGCTCGAGGAAGGCCGCATCGTCGAATGCGGCAGCCATGAATCGCTGATGGCGACCGACGGCCGCTATGCCAAGCTATTCACTTTGCAGGCACGCGGGTATCGTTAGCGGCAAGTTCATTCGTGGAGACTTGCCATGCCTTCCTTCGACGTCGTGTCCGAAATCGATACTCATGAATTGACCAATGCCGTCGATCAGGCGGTCCGTGAACTCGGACAGCGCTTCGATTTCAAGGGCACGGACGCCACCTTCGAACTCGAGGAAACCACCGTGACGATGATCGCGCCGGTCGACTTCCAGCTCAAACAGATGCTGGAAATCCTCAAGCTCAGGATCGCCAAGCGCGGCATCGATGTGGCCTGTCTCGAGGTGAAGGATCCCGAGGTCAACTTGGCGAGGGCCAAGCAGCTCGTGATCTTGAAGCACGGAATCGACGCGGACGCGGGCCGGAAGGTGTCACGGCTGCTGAAGGATTCGAAGCTGAAAGTGCAGGCGCAGATTCAAGGCGACAAGGTTCGAGTGATCGGCAAGAAGCGCGACGACTTGCAGGAGGCCATCGCCTTCCTGCGCAAGGCGGATGTCGGCGTGCCGCTGCAATTCAATAATTTTCGCGACTGATCGCCGGATCACGGTCTCGAGACAGCGGCCCCCGGGGCGACGCCCGCGGCCGTATCCCGCAGCAGCCGGACCAATCCCATCAGCTCGTCCCAGCCGGTATCTGAAACGGCGCAATAGTCCAGGTCTCCCTCGCGCCAGAAGGCGAGGTGATAGCCGCTGCGCGTCGCATTGTCCGGCAGAGCGCGATCATTACCGGCCCAACTGAAAACATTGATGACATGCGCGCCATGCTGATAGACCACCACGGCCGAGCGCTGATGATCCAGGTAATCCGCGCGGCCGCCGATGAGCCGGTACCCCTGCGCTTCGAAATCGGCGACAACCGGCGACACGTCGGTATGGCCTGCGAACCACGGCTTCACCGTATGCTTATCGGTCGATACTACGTCGATGAGATGAGCCGGCATCAGCGAGCGCACGTGAGCACTCACCAACTCATCGAGCAATGGATTGGTGAGCCGCGGCACGAGGAGCAGAAACGCGAGGGTCGCCGCAATGGCCGTGCCGCCGGCCCCTCCGAGGGCGCCCATCCAAAACGACCGCGGTCGCCGCTGCGACACGCGCTCTCTCAGCTGCGGACGTCCCGCCGAGAGCGCCATTCCCGTTGCGCCCTCCTGATCCAGCGCGCGCATGATCTTGGCGCGAAGCGCCGGCGCGGCGCGGGCGTAGCCCAAGTCTCGGCGCAGCGCGGCGCGCATCTGTTCGAGGTCCTTCAGCAGCGCGCGGCAGTCGGCGCAATGCTCGATGTGCCGTTCCATGTCCGCGGCGGTAACAGCGTCGAGCTCGGCATCGAAATAAGCCTGCACGCGCAGGGATTCAGGGCACTGCACGCGGTTCGCCTGCGGTTTCCTGCAGCCATCGGGCTCGGAGCGCGGCACGCGAGCGTGCCAGCCGCGACATCACCGTGCCGATGGGCACGTTCGTGACCTGGGCTATTTGGCGATAGTCCATTTCCTCTATTTCCCGCAACATCAACACCGTACGATGCTCTTCGGGCAGCGCCGCGATCAACCGATCGAGAGTGCGTTGCTCGTCACGTTGGATTGAGGCGTTTTCGGGATCGAGGGTCGTCGCGGTCATGGCGTAGCCGTCTTGCGCATCGTTTTCTTCGGGCAGCTGCACGAAAGCCCGCCTCTGCTGCTGCTTGAGCGCTGACGAGTGGCAATTTCTCACGATCGCCAGCAGCCACGCCTTTACATTCGAGCCTCGCAGAGCGTCGAACCCACGAAAAGCGCGCAGGATTGCTTCCTGCACGACATCGTCGGCATCGGCCGGCGCGCGCGACAGCCACCGGGCGAAGCGGTATGCGGCGTCCAAGTGCGGCAAAACCTGCGCCTCGAAGCGAGCGCGTTTCTCATCCAAGGATGCCAAGACTCATGCAGAACTCACTTTATTCCCTGTACGGGCCCTATATTACCCGCCTGGTGGCCATATGGCTTGCCGGCGACGCCCGGTGTCGGCGGCCCATTATATTTCCGAAAGGGACCCGTCCTTCAGCCCAGGAGCAAATCGTCTCTGATGGGAATGAACTTGTCGGCAGCGCGAATCAGCATTGCGGCGGTGAGTTCAGCAACGCCATAGACCTCGACCGACACGGAGTGCTTGCCGCGGATTTTTTGCAGCAGCGGTTCGAAATCGCCGTCGCCCGAAGCCAGCACCACTACGTCCGCCAGCGGCGCGTACTCGAGAACGTCCAACGTGATGCCCACGTCCCAGTCTCCCTTCGTGGACCCGTCCCGCCGTTGAATGTACGGCTTCAGCTTCACCTCGAAGCCTATGGCGCGAAGGATGTCTTGAAATTGCCGCTGCTTTTCATCGCCGCGGTCGATCGCAAAGGCAATCGCTTTTACCACCGTCCTGTCGCGGGTGGCTCGGGCCCAAAATTTGTTGTAATCGAAATGACGCGAAAAGCGCTGCCGGGTCGTGTAATAAACGTTCTGCACATCGACGAATATGGCCACAGTTTCCATGGGTATCCGTCACAGACGGAGAAAGTAGGGTATGGCCGCGAGCAACGCGCCGATGCCGACGAGCAGCATGATGTTGGACACGAAGTAGGGGAACAGCATCAACGCGAGTCCGCAAACCAGCGGAACCACCGCCTTTTGCTTCTTGCCGTAAATGAAATACCCCAGCCCGATCGAGCCGAAGAGCAAGCCCCATAGCAGCCAGGCTTGAATGTTACCGGTCCGGCTTCGCGGGCGCGTGCCCCGGCGCACGCTGCATACCCTTGGAATAGACCACCGTGCCGTCGAGTTTGACGATGATGGCATCGATGTCGTCGAGGCGGTTGTAAATCTCCATGGCCTTTTCCGGGCCCAACACGAACGCGGTCTTGGATAAGCCGTCGGTACGCGTGGCATAAGGTCCGATTACCGTGGCGCTGCGTACTTTGCTCGCGGAGTGGCCGGTATGTGGATCGATGATGTGGTGATAGCGCACGCCGTTTTCCTCGAAGAAGCGTTCGTAATCGCCCGAGGTGGAAATGGCCGCATCGACCAAGGGTATCCGCGCAATCACCTCTCCCTCGCCCTTGCGCGGATCGCGGATCCCGACCACCCAGGGCTTGCCGAAGCGATCACCGATGATGCGGCTGTCGCCGCCGGCGGAGACATAAGCCTTCGTGATGCCAAAAGATTTCAAGACGTCGATGCCGCGGTCCACGGAGTAACCCTTGGCAATGCCGCCGAGATCGATGCGTACGCCTTTCTGGGAAAACTGCACGGTCTGGTTCTTCGGATCGAGCAGCACGTGGCGATAGTCGACCGCCGGCAATGCCTTGTCGATGTGCGCTTCGTCCGGATGCACGTGTTTGCGAAAATCGTACATATAGCCGACGCTGGCGTAGGTAATGTCGAAAGCGCCGTCGGTGATGACCGAATACTGCTTGGCCGTCACCAGCAGATCGAACAGCTCCTTGCTGATCTTCATGGGGCCATCCGCTGCCTTGGCGTTGACCTGTGAAACCTCGCTGGTGGGCTTGAAAGTGCTCATCGATTCGTCGATATGCCGCATTTCATCGAGCAGCGCATCGATCGCCCGGTTGGCCTTCGCCTCATCGTCCGACCATAGCTCCACGATAATCCGCGTGCCCATGATGCCGTCCGTGACGCGGCGCACCCATTCTGCCTGCGCCGGCGCGGTCAGGCACAGCAGTGCCGCCAGACAGAAGGTGCTCTTGAGGACGATGCTCCCGGATAATTTCGCTGCTGCCATAGCGTAGCCTCTCAGCGGCGCGACCGCGCCCGTTTCCATTGCATGATTACCAGGGCGCTGCCCACCATGCCGCCCAGGTGGGCGAAATGTGCGATTCCCGACAGGGTACCGGTGACGCCCAGGAAAAGTTCAACCGCCGCATAGAGAGTGGCGAACAGCCACGCCGGCATGGGTATCGGAGGGATCAGCGGAATGACCTTGCGTTTCGGAAACAGAAAGGCATAAGCCAGCAGAAGGCCGAAAACCCCGCCGGAGGCGCCGATGGTCGGGCCCGGCGGCGCGCCGAAAATCATGGGAATGAAGAGCTGGCTGAGCGCAGCGGTGATCACCGACGCGAAGTAGCAAGCGAGCAGGCGGCGCGGCCCGACATAGCGCTCGACCTCCGCGCCGAACATCCACAGGCCGAGCATGTTGAACAGCAGGTGGGTGATGTTCCCGGTACTGTGCAGGAAGGCATAGGTAATGATTTGCCAAACGTGAAAATACGACACGCCGTCGATCGGCTGCAGCGGCCACAACGCAAATACATCCAGTGCGCCCTTCGACATGCTCTGAAGAGCGAACACCAGCACATTGGCTGCGACCAAAAACTTGACTGCGGAAATCTTCATGATTGGCCGCGCATTCTACCTGGTCGCAGTTGCAGGCACCGGCACCCACAACTTCGATGTGGCCGCGGCGCAGGCGGCCAATATCAGGGATTTCCTCGCCGGCGGGCGCCGCTCGAGGGTCGTCTGACGACCCCTCGCGTCCGCTCCGTGCGAGAGGTGAACACTCAGCCCCTGGCTTGCTTTTTTTCCCTCTTCGCGGCCCGCTTTTCTTCCAGCGTCTTGGCCGGCTTCTTTTTTTCTTCTTTCTTTCGTTCCATACCCTTGCCCATGATCCACTCCTCGTTTGATTAGCCCATCGAACGTCAATTCTTCACTCTGTTCTTCGTCTTGGGCCGGGTCAGCATCTTGCGCTCGGTATGCCGGCCGGTCGAATCTCGCGGTGGCTTGGGCGGCTTCTCGCTGACCCGGCTGATCCGAAGCTCACGACCCACCACCCGAACCTTTTGCAGATCCTTGAATATCTGCTTCGGCATGCCTTCCGGCAAGTCGACGAAACTATGATCTTCACGAATGTCCACCCGGCCTATGTGCACGCCCTCGATCCCCGCCTCGTTGGCGATGGCACCGACGATGTTGCCGGGCTTGATTCCATGTACCGACCCCACTTCGATGCGAAAAGTTTCCATCAAACTGGCGGCCGATTTGGCGCGAGGTTTGCGCGGCGTCGAAGAATCGGCCTTGGTGTCGGCGAAATTTTCGGACATCCGTGATTTTTCGACGGGCGCGGGTTTCTCATGCCGCTCCCGACTGTCCCGCGGGTCACGCGTATCCCGCCCTTCATGCTCACTGCGTCCACGACCCCCGGCCCCGGCGCTCGGCGCATAGGCTTCCGCCGGGCGCTCCGCTTTGCTCGCCAGCAGCAACGGCGTCGTCCCCTGCGACAAGCTCGCCAGTGCCGCGGCGATGTCGATGAGTGGCAGGCCTGTCTCGGCCTCCAATTGCTCGAGCACGGGCCGGAAAACCGTTGCTTCTCCCTTGGCGATGGTCTCCGTGACCCGCTGCTTGAATTTTGCAATTCGCAGCGCGTTGACCGCATCAACCGTCGGCAGGTTCATGGGCTCGATCGTCTGCCGGGTGGCGCGCTCGATGGCGCGCAGCATATTGCGCTCCCGGGGAGCGATGAACAGGATGGCCTCGCCCTTGCGTCCCGCCCTGCCCGTGCGGCCGATGCGGTGCACGTAGGACTCCGTGTCGTAAGGCACGTCGTAGTTCACGACATGACCGATTCGCTCGACATCCAGGCCGCGCGCAGCGACATCGGTGGCCACCACGATGTCGATCTGGGCCGCCTTCAGGCGCGCGACGGTGCGCTCGCGCTGGGGTTGGGGAATGTCGCCGTTGAGCGGTGCAGCGGCGAAGCCCCGCGCTTCGAGCTTTTCCGCCAGTTCCACCGTCGATTGCTTGGTGCGGGTGAATATCAGCATGCCGTCAAAGGTTTCGGCCTCGAGGATGCGTGTCAGCGCATCCAGCTTGTGCATGCCGCTGACTATCCAGTATCGCTGGCGGATGTTGGTCGCGGTGCTGGTCTTGCTCTTGATGGTGATTTCACGCGGCGAACGCAGATGTTTCGACGCTATGCGGCGAATTGGCGCGGGGAGGGTGGCGGAGAACAGGGCCACCTGCCGCTGCGGCGGCGTCTGTTCGAGAATGCTCTCCACGGCATCGACGAAGCCCATGCGCAACATTTCGTCGGCCTCGTCCAGGACCAGCAGCGTCAACCCCGTGAGCTTCAGGGTGCCGCGGTTCATGTGGTCGATGACACGCCCGGGGGTTCCCACGACCACGTGCACTCCGCGCCGCAGGGCGTTGAGTTGAGGCTGGTAACTTTGACCGCCGTAGATCGGCAGCACGTGAAATCCCTTCAGATGCGCCGCGTACTTCAAGAACGCCTCGGCCACCTGCAGGGCAAGTTCGCGTGTGGGAACCAACACCAGGACCTGAGGTTCGTGTTTGGACAAATCGATGCGCGTCAATGCCGGCAGGGCAAAGGCGGCGGTCTTGCCGGTGCCGGTCTGGGCCTGTCCCAGCATGTCGGCCCCCGACAGCAGCACCGGAATGGTTGCAGCCTGAATCGGCGAAGGAGACTCATAGCCGACGTCCGTCAAGGCTCGGAGCACGGGTTCGGAGAGAGCAAGATCGCGGAAGCTGATCGCGCTCGGACTTTCGTCCGTAGAAACTGCACTCATAGGGAATCGCCTCGGAAAAGGAGCAGCAAGTCTAGCGGTTTGACGCGGTATTGCTACCATGTGCGCCATGGGACGCATATTTGAAGTCAGAAAACACGCGATGTTTGCGCGTTGGAACCGGATGGCAAAGCAGTTCACGCGCGTTGCCAAGGATATAGCTATCGCAGTGCACGCGGGCGGCCCCGATCCTGCGGCGAACCCGACGCTGCGCAGGGTGCTGCAGAATGCGCGCGCCGTCAACATGCCCAAGGACAAGACGGATGCGGCTATTCGCCGTGCCTCGGGCAAGGAGGCGGCCAACTATCAGGAGATCATCTACGAAGGCTACGCCCCGCATGGAGTCGCCTTGCTGGTCGAAACCGCAACCGACAACCCCACCCGCACCGTGGCCAGCGTGCGCAATATCTTCATGAAGGGCGCCGGCAATCTCGGCACCACCGGCAGTGTCGCCTTCATGTTCAAGAAAATGGGCGTGTTCCGCCTGGATCCCGGCGCCGTCAAGGATCAGGACGAACTCGAGCTGGATTTGATCGACTACGGTCTGGAAGAAATGGGCGACAGCACGGGGGACAAGGGCGAACCGCAGCTGGTGATCCGCGGCGCCTTCAATGATTTCGGCAAGCTGCAAGAGGCTCTGGAAAAGCGGGGCATTACGCCGCTGTCTGCCGAGCACGAGTACATCTGCTCGGTGCCCATCGAACTGCCGGAGGACCAGGCAGCCGAGGTCTTGGGCTTGATCGACAAGCTCGAACAAGACGACGACGTCCAAAAAGTCTTCCACTCCCTCGCGTAACCCACTGATTCTATTGACTACTTACTCGTTTCGCATCGTCAACGTCTTCACCCATCATCGGGGCGCACTGACCGGCAATCCGCTGTGCGTGTTCGAAGACGCCGCTGATTTCGACACTCGGGTCATGCAGGCGCTGGCCCGGCAGTTCAACCTCTCTGAAACCACTTTCATTCTGCCCTCGTCGCGCGCCGACGCGCGCGTGCGCATTTTCACACCGACCTATGAGATGCCCTTCGCCGGACACCCCACCCTAGGCACGGCGCATATCTGCCGGGCCCTGGGCCTGGGCGGGGAATCGCTTTGCTTGGAAATGCAGGCTGGCCTGATCCCCGTGCGCGCACAGGGCGACCGATGGACATTGACTGCCCCCACACCGACCTGGCGTGAAGTCGACGAGCCGCGTGGCGTCCTGGCCCAGGCACTGGGGCTGAATGAGGCCGACATCGGCGAACGACCCCTGTGGATCAAGGCCGGCAAGGAACAGCTGATCGTGCCGCTCGCCTCGATGGATGCGGTGCGGCGTGCGGCACCGCAGCCGGAGGCCTTGCGCAATATCCACAGCGAAGACGGTATCAGTATGGCCTATGTATTCTGCCAGGACGGCGCCCGCGCCGCCCTGGCTCGCTTCTTCTTCCCGCAGGGCACCGCCATTCTCGAGGACCCCGCCACCGGCTCTGCGACCGCGAACTTCGGCGGTTGGTGCCTGGCGACGCAGGTCAAGCTGCCGCTGGAGTTGCAGATATCCCAAGGCGAATTCGTCGGCCGCCCATCGACCCTCTATTTGCAGGTCACGGCCGAGCGCGAGATCCTCGTCGGGGGCGATGTGATCGAACTCGGGAGAGGCGCGATCACTATCGGCTAGGGTTTGGGAGCGCTCGGCTCGTGATTGATGATGGCGTGGGCCCAGCGAACCACCGGCTGCAGGCGCGGCGACACGATGGACAGGGCCTTGGCAAATTCGACCCAGCACGCCTCATGGTGCTCGGGCATGCCTAGATCGGGATTGATGGGCAGCCGCACCTGCGTCTCCTTGCTGCGCGCAATGTAGTACCTGGAAATCTTGCCCTTGTTGTAGGGGCCGGTCTCCATGAACTCCAAGCCCCAGTCGAAGGACAGATCGTCGAGCGTCGTTTCCTCCCGGACCTCGCGCACGGCGGCATCGATGGGTTCCTCGCCAGCCTCGACCAAGCCCTTGGGGAAGTCCCAATTGCGGTAGGCACGCAGCAGCAGATACTTCAGTTTCCGCTGCGCCAGGCTCACCACCACGACTCCCGACGACAGTCGATGGGGTGGTACTGCTGAAATCATGGACGCTCTCCCAAGGCCGCCGCCGAGTGCGGCGGCCCCAGGATTCAGCTAGGCGGCGGCGGACAGCGGCGAGCGGATCAGGTGGTCGAAGGCGCTCAGCGAAGCTTTCGCGCCCTCCCCCACCGCAATGACGATTTGCTTATAGGGTACTACGGTGCAGTCTCCCGCGGCGAATACACCCGGCACGGACGTCTGGCCGCGCGCATCGACCTCGACCTCGCCTCGCGGCGAGAGCTTCACCGTGCCTTTCAGCCAGTCGGTATTCGGCACCAGCCCGATCTGGACGAACACGCCCGCGAGATCCAGGGTGTGCGGCACGCCGCTCTGCCTGTCCTTGTACACGAGGCCGTTGACGCGCTCCCCATCACCCGTCACTTCGGTGGTTTGCACGCCTGTGATGATGGTCACATTGGACAGGCTGTGCAATTTTCGAACCAGCACGGCGTCGGCCCGCAATTGCGCATCGTATTCGATCAGCCACACGTGGCTTACGAGCCCGGCGAGATCGATTGCAGCCTCGACGCCGGAATTGCCCCCGCCTATCACGGCGACCCGCTTGCCTTTGAACAGCGGACCATCGCAATGCGGACAGTAGGCCACTCCGCGATTGCGGTATTCGCGCTCGCCGGGGACGTTGATTTCGCGCCAGCGCGCGCCCGTCGCGATGATCACCGATCGTGCTTTCAGGGCCGCGCCCCCCGCCAGTTTCACTTCGATCGGATCGCCGGTCAGATGGCCCGGAATCAGCGCCTCGGCGCGCTGCGAATTCATTACATCTACATCGTAGGTGGTGACGTGCTGCTCGAACCCGGATGCCAGTTTGTGGCCTTCGGTCTCCTTCACGGAAATGAAATTCTCGATGCCGACGGTGTCGAGCAGCTGACCGCCGAGACGCTCGGCCACGATGCCGGTGCGAATGCCCTTGCGCGCGGCGTAAATCGCCGCCGCGGCGCCGGCCGGGCCGCCGCCGACGACCAATACATCGAAGGCCGGTTTGGCGCCGAGGCGATCGGCCTCGCGCGCCGCGGAGCTCGCATCCAGCTTGGCGAGGATTTCCGTGAGTTCCATGCGGCCCTGCCCAAAGGGCAGCCCGTTCAGGAACACGGCCGGCACCGCCATCACCTGGCGCCGCTCTACCTCGCCTTGAAACAGGGCTCCGTCGATCATGGTGTGGCGCACTTTGGGATTGAGCACCGCCATCAGATTCAACGCCTGCACCACATCGGGACAGCTTTGGCAGGTCAGTGAAACGAAGGTTTCAAAGTGGCAATCGATGTCCAGGCCGCGGATGGTCTCGACGAGGGCGGCTTCGACCTTTGGCGGATGGCCCCCCGTCTGCAGCAACGCAAGCACCAGGGAGGTGAACTCATGGCCCATGGGCAATCCGGCGAAGCGCACCCGGGGCTCTGCTCCCGGGCTGCGCAAAGCAAAGGAGGGCTTCACTTCCGCATCGTCACGCCGCACAGCGATCTTGATCAATGGCGACACGGACTCGATGTCCGTCAGCAGCTCGAGCATTTCGCGGGACTTATCGCCGTCGTCCACGGACGCGACAATTTCCACCGGCTGGGAAATCCTCTCCAGGTAGCTCTTCAGTTGTGTCTTTAAGTTGCTGTCTAGCATGATGACATCCAAAAAAATCGTCCTTGGCTTGCTCCGGACCGCGACGCAATCGTCGCGGTCCGGAGCCACCGGTTCTTTACGGTAGCGGCATCGGCCTTAGATCTTGCCGACCAGATCCAGGGACGGCGACAGAGTCTCCGCTCCCGGGGTCCACTTCGCCGGGCACACTTCACCCGGATGCGATGCAACGTACTGCGCGGCCCTCACCTTGCGCAGCAATTCCTTCGCATCGCGGCCGATCCCATTGTCGTGGACTTCCATGACTTTGATCACACCCTCCGGGTTGATGACGAAAGTGCCGCGCAGCGCGAGACCCGCTTCCTCGATGAGCACCTCGAAATTGCGCGCCAGCGTCGCGGTCGGATCGCCGACGAGGGGGTACTGGACTTTCTTGATGGTGTCGGAGGTGTCGTGCCACGCCTTGTGCGCGAAATGCGTGTCCGTGGAAACGCCGTAGACTTCGACGCCCAGCTTCTTGAATTCAGCGTAGTTGTCGGCGAGATCGCCGAGTTCAGTCGGGCAAACGAAGGTGAAGTCCGCGGGATAGAACACCACGACGGACCACTTGCCCTTCAGAGTATCGTGCGTCACGGGCACGAACTTGCCGTTGTGATAGGCGGTGGCGTTGAAGGGCTTGATTTCAGTGTTGATCAGAGACATTACATGATCCTCGAGCAAATATTGATTGGAGATGCCATCTTAGCAACGACACACCCATTAAGGAATTGGATTGTAACTATAACTTTGATAGAGTATGTCTATCGTCGCTGTTTGCTTGTTTGGGGGCTGATGCATGAATCTCAAGGACCTGAAATACCTGGTGGCGCTCGCCGACACGGGCCATTTCGGCAAGGCCGCCGAACGCACCTTCGTGAGCCAGCCCACGCTCTCAGCGCAGCTCAAAAAGCTCGAGGACTATCTCGGAGTCACGCTGATCGAGCGCCAACCGAAGAACGTGCAGCTCACCGAGGTCGGCAAGCAAGTCGTGGTGAGGGCCCGCCGCATGCTGAACGAGGGCGACGAAATCATCGCTCTCGCCCGCAACAACACCGACCCTTTCGCCGGCAGGCTCAAGCTGGCCCTGATTCCCACCATCGGGCCCTACCTGCTGCCGCGCGTGATGCCGAAGGTTCGCAAGGCGCTGCCGAACTTGAGCCTGATGCTGTACGAGTACCAAACCGAAGCGTTGCTGAAAAAGCTGCGCGACGGCGAAATCGATCTCGGCATCATGGCACTTCCGGCGCCGCAGGACGGCATCGAGTCGCGCGAACTCTACCGCGAGGATTTCACGGTTGCCCTGCCGAACGGGCATACGCTCGGCGCCAAATCATCAATCAAAATTCAGGACTTGAAAGGACATACCTTGCTGCTGCTGGAGGATGGCCACTGCCTGCGCGACCAGGCCTTGGAGGTCTGTAGCCGGGTCGATGTCCGCGAGGCGGAGGATTACCGCGCCACCAGTCTCGAGACTCTGCGTCAAATGGTGGTCGCCGGCCTCGGCATTACCTTGCTGCCCGAACTCGCGGTGGAATCGCCGTTCGGATCGCAGCGCGGCCTCGCCATTCGGCGATTCGCCAACCCCGCGCCTTCGCGCACCGTCGGCGCGGTATGGCGCAAGTCGAGCACGCGCGCCCCGCTCATCGACGCGGTGTGCGACCTCGTGCATCGCGCCATAGCGGGCAAGTGAGCCATTTGCCGAACATTTCACATATTATCTGCGCCGGACCGGTCATGATGCCCAAAAAGGGATTCTCTTCGCATGAACGCTCGCACCACTTCAGGGGGAACTCCCCAGACGGCACCCCCGCGCTTCGATCGTCAATTCATCGAAGATCACCAGCTCGTCGAGCGCTATCTGGAGAACAAGCTGCCGCTCAAAGGCGCCCGTGATCTCGAGAATTGGTGCCGCGAGCATCCCGAGTATCTCAATGAACTCAAAATGTCGGAACGCGCCCAGGCGAGCCTCAAGCTGCTCGAGGCCAGCGGCCAGCCGCAGGATCTACGTGAGCCGCAGCCGCCCTGGTGGAAAACTATTTACGTCTTGATCGGCCTGGGCGCGATCGCCTTCTTGAGCCTGGTTGCGTTCTGGGCTCTGTTCGGCAAGTACGTACTGTTGCGCGGCGAACTCGAAGACACGCGCGCCTCGATGAACCGGGGTTCGTTGGTACAGCCGGCCATGTCACGCGAAATGTACGTGGCTCCCGATCGCGCTCCGGGAATCGACAGGTCCAGGGTCGTCGTGACCCGCAACGCGCCGCTGCTGATGAATCTGCACATCGACCTGGGCTATACCAACAAGCAGATGCAGTTTCGCATGTTGGTCGACAAGCAAGACCAGGGGCGCGCGCTGGTGCTGGAAAACCTGCTCAAGGACTCGAACGGCGAGCTGCGCATGACGCTCAATTCGACCGGCCTTTCCGCCGGCATCTACAATGCAAGAATCGAAGCGCTGCCGGTTCACGGCAGTCCCGTTCCGATCGGTTGGATGATTCTCGAAGTGAAGTGAGCGCGGTGCGCTCGCTCAATACTAATCATCCCGGAGGGTGTGGACGGGCGGTGTATTGATCACGCGGCGAGTCGCCAGAGCGCCGCTCAAACCGACGAGAACGGTGCCGCAGACCAAACCGACCACCCAGACCCAGGGGTCGAGCGTGAACTGCAGCGAGAACAGCCAGCGAGCCAGCGCCCAGCCCACGCCGGTGGCACCGAAGGCAGCGAGGGTGCCCGAGAGAAACCCCAGCGCGGAGAATTCGGCGGCTACGCCTTGCAGCACGGTGGTACGGCTGGCCCCCAAAGTGCGCAGTATGGCGCTTTCATAACGGCGCTCGTCCCGGGTCGATTGCACGGCCGCCAGCAGCACCACGACTCCCGCTGCCAAAGTGAATAGAAAGACGTACTGCACGGCCAGGGAGGCGCGGTCCATGATGTCGCGGATCTGCTTGAGAATGGCGTCGACGTCGAACACCGAGATCGTTGGAAACCGGCGCACCAGATCGGCCAATGCAGGCCTCTGGGCCGGAGTCAGAAACACACTGGTCATATAAGTCCCGGCCGCGCCGTCCAAGAGTCCGGGCGGGAATACCAGGAAGAAATTCGGCCGAAAGCTGTCCCAGCGGATCTTGCGGATGCTGGCCACCTGCACGGTCAGAGGCTCGCCCGCCACATCGAAGCTGAGCTTGTCTCCCAGCTGCAAATGCAGCGCTTCTTGATATTCGGTCGAGATGGATACCAAGGGCTTGCCGGTGTCCGCGGGGGTCCACCAAGAGCCCGCGATCAATTGATTGTCTTCCATCAAAGAAGCCGCCCAGGTCAGGTTCTGTTCGCGTTCCAGGAAACCGCGGCCGGAATCGCTGTGAAATTTCAGCGACTGGCTGGGGCGCGAATTGATCGCTGTGATACGCGCCCGCACCATGGGATACATGGCCGGCTGCCCCAGTCCGTGCAGTTGAAAGAACTCCTGTAGTGGCTGGCGCTCCTCCGGACGTATGTTGATCAGAAAATTATTGGGTACGTCGGCGGGCAGACTGCGTCGCCAGTCAGCGAGCAGATCGCCGCGCACCACGGCCAGCAGCAGCAACACCATCAGCCCCAAGCCGAAGGCAACGATTTGCACGACGCTGCCGCCGCCGCGCCGCGAGACATTGGCGAGCCCGTAACGCCATGCCACCCCGACCCCGCCGCGCAGGCGGCCCGTGAGGCGCACCAGTCCGTATCCCGCCAGGGTAAGAACCAGGCCGACCCCCAGTACGCCGGCAAAGACCCAGAGCACCAGTTCGGTGTCGCGCACCAGGCTCCATAAAATTGCGAACAATGCAGCCAGGGCCAGCACGTAGCTTGCCCCGTAACGCAGCGGCGGCGCACTCACGCTCTTGCGCAGCACCCGCGCCGGCGGCGTGCTCCTCAGCTGCAGCAGCGGCGGTAGCGCGAAGCCTATGAGCATGGCCAGGACGGTGACCAGCGCAATGGGCAGCGGCGCCCACGACGCGGCGGGCAGCTCAGTGCGGATGAGATCGCGCAGCACCCACGCGAGGCCCGACTGTGCGAGATATCCCAGCAGCGCTCCGATGGCCACTGCGAAAACCGCCAATAGAGTCAATTCGATGATGGAGATGGCCAGGACGAAGGCCTGCGAGGCTCCCATGCACTTCATCAATGCCACGGTGTCGATGTGCCGCGCTGCATAGCGCCGGGCGCCCATGGCCACCGCCACGGCGGCGAGCAGGACGGACGCCAGACTGGCCAGGTTCAGGAAGCGGCTGGCGCGATCGATGGCGGAATTAAGCTGGCGGCTCGATTCGTCGACCTCGCGCAAGCGCTCGCCCGGCGTTTTGGCCGACACCAAGAATTCGCGAAAGTCGGCTATGGCCGCCGCGGGTCCGGCGAACAGGGCGCCGTACGTGACGCGGCTGCCAGGCTGAATCAACTGGGTCGAGGGCACATCGTCATAGTTGAGCAGCGCAGCAGGTGCGAGATTCACGAATCCGGTGCCCTGGTCCGGCCGGTAGTCGAGCACCTCAGTCACTCTGAACGTCGCGGCCCCAATCTTCAAAGTCGTTCCCAGGGCGAGCTTCAACTGCGCGATGATGCGCGCATCGATCCAGACTTCGCCGCGGCCCGGTATGCGATCGGTCGTTCGCGCCGTGCCGAAGGGCGCGTCGGCGATGCGCACGCGCCCGCGCAACGGGTAGGTCGCCGTCACCGCATTGAGCGCCGCCAATTGGCTCGAGTCGCCGCTGAATATCGCGGTGGGAAAAGTCAGAATTCGCGCCGTGCGCAAACCTCTGGCATGGGCCTCGGAGAAATACCGCTCCGCGATAGGATTCGGCGACTCGAGGCGCAGATCGGCCGCCAGTACTTCGGCCGCCTGCGCGCGCACTCCCAGCGAGATGCGGCTGGTGAAGAAGCCGACGGCCGTCAAGGATAGAACCGCCACTGTCAGCGCCAGCAGCAGCACCGACAACTCGCCGGATTTGAGGTCGCGCCATAAGTTCCTCAAGGCGAAGCGCAGGACTTGCATCAGTTCACCGTGTGCCCGGCGTCGAGTTCCAAAATGCGGCTGCAGCGCCCGGCCAGGGCGCGATCGTGCGTCACCAGCACCAAGGTGCTGCCCGTGCTGCGATTCAGGTCGAACAGCAGGTCGGTGATGCGCTGGCCGGTGGCCGTGTCCAGATTGCCCGTGGGCTCATCCGCGAACAATACGGCCGGGTGCGTCACGAAGGCGCGCGCGATCGCCACCCGCTGTTGCTCGCCGCCGGACAATTGCCTCGGGTAGTGGGCCACGCGTGGAGTCAAGCCGACCTGCGCGAGCGCGGCGAGCGCCGCCTGCCGCGCATCGCGCCGGCCGCCCAACTCCAGCGGCAGCATGACGTTTTCGGCGGCGGTGAGCGAGGGGATCAAATGGAATGATTGAAACACGAAGCCGACATGCTTGCCGCGAATGGCGGCGCGGCCATCCTCGTCGAGTTCGCTCAGGTCGGCGCCGGCGATCAGCACCCGGCCCGTGCTCGGGGAGTCGAGTCCGGCGAGCAGCGCCAGCAAGGTCGACTTGCCCGCGCCCGAGGCACCGACAATAGCCAATGTCTCGCCGGTTCGCACACTGAGGCTCACATCGGCGAGAATGGTCAACCGGCCCTCGGGGCTCGTGACCGTCTTGGATACATTCTTCGCTTCGAGAACGATTTCATCTTGCATTGAGGAGCCCCTGTGAAACGGCTTTTGGTCCTGTTCGTGCTGATTTCGGTGTCCATTTCGGCCGGCGGCGCAGCGCCTGCCGAAACTCCGGTGATTCTCGTGTTCGGCGATAGCATCAGTGCCGGCTACGGGCTGGCGCACGTAGAACAGGGCTGGGTCGCGTTGCTGCAGACGAGGCTCAAGGACCAAGGGTACGGTTACCAAGTCGTCAACGCCAGCGTCAGCGGCGAGAC
>Ga0302326_10012374_pt1 | contig 18213 bp, 18 predicted proteins | sample Palsa_T0_3_FD_202264 | JGI IMG/M metagenome (GOLD analysis project Ga0302326, IMG submission 202264) | Peat permafrost microbial communities from Stordalen Mire near Abisko, Sweden - Palsa_T0_3 | ecosystem: Environmental > Terrestrial > Soil > Palsa > Peat permafrost | place: Sweden: Abisko...
ACCGCCCACGTGGAAGGGGGCGGCTCCCAGCGAACCTCTATAACAGCCCTAATAGACGAAGAGATCGTAGCCCGCCTATAAAGGCAAGCGTTCCTCGGATGAAAAAGAATGCGGCTCGCAGCCCATCGAGCGGCAGGGCCCCGGAGTGTTCCGTGCTTGACCGGGTTTGAGGCTGTTGTGACTGGGGGCCTGGAGTGACGAAGCCGGTCGCCGAGCCCACCTCGACCCGATCAGCGTCCTCGCGCTCCCCGGCATCCCATGATCAGTCAGACATCCAGGGAACACTCCGGGGCCCTGCACATCGGTCCTGGCCACACCGGAACGCTACCGACACATGATCGACCGGACAGGCTCTAGGCGGCTTGTGATCGGCGGTAGACAGGTGACACAGCCGCCGCGCAGTCACAGCACGATCTTCAAGTAGTCCCGGACAGGATCGAAGATGCCGGACTGCTGCATAATGTCCTCGGCTTCGGCGAGGCTGGCCCACCGTTCCTCGGCGAGTTCTTGGTGGTCGACTACGGAAGCAACGGAGTCGTCTATCGGCCGTGCGGCAACGTAGATCATCGTCCGCCCGGTCAACGGGTGTACTCGACGGCCTATCTCCTGACCAGCCAGGATCAGGACCCCGGTTTCTTCCATGACTTCACGGGCCGCGGCGTCACCTACGGGCACCTGTTCGCCGACACCGAGGACCTCGGCCGGACCGCCATCGACCGGGTTCTGAGGCCCGTATTGACGGAACCGGAACGGAACTGGAGCCTTCATGACTACAAAGCTGCAGGTCAGAGTGCAGGCAGCGGGCGAGCTGGCCTGTAGGCCGGGTTCTGTGCACCCGCTTGCGCGGGCCGGCGGCCATCCATCTAGGACTGCCGTTGCCGGCAGTCTCGTGCGGTCTACCCGCGAGCTCGGGCGGGCAGCCCTCAATCGCTCGCGCAGGAGCATGCACCGCTGCCGGTGCAGCTCCCTCTTGACCTTGCTCCGGGTGGGGTTTACCGAGCCGCTCAGGTCGCCCTGAGCGCTGGTGGTCTCTTACACCGCCGTTTCACCCTTACCCCCGGACGAGTCCGGGGGCGGTCTGTTTTCTGTGGCACTATCCCGCGGGTCACCCCGGGTCGGCGTTACCGACCACCCTGCCCTGCGGAGCCCGGACCTTCCTCGGCGTGCCAGGCATGCCTGGCACGACGCGGCCGCCCGGCCAGCTCGCCCGCTGCTGTCCACCAGGATATGCGCCCGCGCCCTGGCGACAGGCAAAGCGGGCGGCCTGGCGTCGTTGCCAGTGCCGCCCGCTTTGCTGCGAGCTACTTACGTGCTGGTCAGTGAATCAGGCTGCCCAGCAGGCTGCCGTACTCACCGTTGCTCCTCGACGGAGCCGACATGCTCATCGAGGACTCCGGCCGCATCGCCGTCGTAGACGGACGGCTGGACGACCGGCTCGTGCTCCGGCGAACTGCCGGGCGCGACTTCGGTGCAGCCGACTTCGGCCGCGACATCGCTGACTTCGGCTTGGCGGTCCTCGCCTTCGGCTTGGCCATGGTCTTGGCCTTCACCGCGGTCTTCGGCGCAGACCTCTTCGCCGCGGTCCTCGGCTTGGCCGATGCCCGCATGGCGGTCTTCGGCTTGGCCTTGGCTGCGGTGCTGCCCGACTTGGAGCTGCTCGCCCTGGCCGTGGTGGCCTTGGCGGCAGTGCCAGCTGACCTGGTTGCGGTCATCCTGGACGCGGTGGTCCTGGACGCGGTCCGGGACTTCGGCCGGGTCGCCCCCGCCGTCGGCCGCGCCGCCGGCCTGCGCCGGGCCGCGGTTCTCGGCTTCGCAGCTGCCCGGCGGGCAGTGCTGGTCCGAGAGCTGCTCTTCCGGGCAGTGCTGGTCCGCGAGGTGCTGGCGGCCGGCTTGGCCGAGGACATGGTCTTGGCAGCAGCCGTGAGGGCCTTCGCTGCCGTGGTCATGGCCTTGGTGGCGGTGTTCATCGACTGCATAGCCGAGGACATCGTCTTCGCCGACGCCGTCGCCTTGGTCGCGGCAGCAGTCATCTTGGTCGCCGCCGACGTCACCCTGGTCGCCGCCGACGTCACCGTCTTGGCTGCCGCCATAGGCGTAGCCGAGCTGCGGCTAGCGGTGCTTCGCCGTGCTGCGCTGCTGCGCGTCGAGCGTGACGCGCCAGTGCGAGAACGAGAAGCGGCGGAACGTGACGCAGTCGATCGCGATGCTGTGCTGCGGGACGACCGCGACGCGCTGCTCCGGGTCGCCGGCTTGGCGGCCGAGCTGCGGGCCGGCTTCGCAGCGGAGCTGCGAACGGTCTTCGGCTTGGCGCTTGACGACTTAGAGCTGGACGTGGACTTCGGCCGGCTCGTAGTGCCCCTTGACGCACTGCGGCTCACCGACCTGCTGCGAGCGGTACTCGCCGAACTACGGCGGCTTGCCGCTCGGGTCTTGGACTGAACAGGCACTGATCTCCCCCCGTCTTGATCAATTACGGAGAGTGCTATTCCACACACCGCGAGTATTTACACACATGGCGGTTCGATAGCTCAGAACAATGAGCCCAACCGGGCCGAAATCATCTCGTACTCGCGGCGGATCAGCCTCGTCGCAGGTGCGCGGTGTCGTTAAGAGACCGTAGCAAGGCCGGTCCGTCGGCGAACCAGGCGGCCTCTGTTAGCGACGCTACATCGAGGTGAATCCGGAACAGCGCCGCCGCCGGCGCCAGCAGCGCGCGGCACACGAGTGCCTTGATCGGCGTCACGTGACTGACAACCACGACCTGCTTCCCGCGATGTGCGTCAAGAAGGCGGTCAAGAGCGGCGTCGACGCGTGTGATGACGGTGGCAAAACTCTCGCCGCCCGGCGGCGCAGCGCCCGCATCGGCCATCCACGCCGCCATCTCATCGGGCCAGCGCGCCATCACCTCAGCGAACGTCATGCCCTCCCAGCTACCGAAGTCGGTCTCGGCCAGGTCATCGTCCACGGCGAGCGACGCACCAGTGCGCTCGGCGACGGCCTGTGCTGTCTGCCTGGTGCGCCGCAGCGGCGAGGTGAGGACCAGGTCGATGCCGCCCCTGCGCGCGAGCGCGTCCGCCGCGGCCGCGGCCTGCTCCAGGCCGAGATCGGTCAGCGGGATGTCACCGCGCCCGGCGAACCGGCGCTCGGCCGACAGCGGCGTCTGCCCGTGCCGCAGGAGCAGGGTCGTCGTCGCCTGACCGCGTCCGGCCTGCCAGCCGGTGCTGTCCCGCCTGGTAGCTGCGGTGCTGCCTGACTCAGAGTCCGGACTCATCGGTCCGGACCAGGATGCGACGGCACTCCTCGCAGCGCAGCACATCGTCCGCCGCGGCGGCCCGGATGGCGTTGAGGTCGACGGTGTTGAGCGACAGGTGGCAGCCCTGGCACTGGCCGCGCCGCAGCGCCGCAGCGCCCACGCCGCCGTGCCGGACGCGCAGCTGCTCGTACAGGTCAATCAGGTCAGCGGGCTCCTCGGCGACGACCTCCGCGCGGCGCGCGGAGGCCTTCCCCGCCAGCTCGCCGATCTCAGCGAGCGCGATATCGCGGCGGGCCGTGATGGCGCTCGCATCCGTCGCGATCTGACCTCGCTCGGCCGCGGCTGCCGCGAGCCGGGTCTGCGCCGCGTCGAGCCGCTCCATCACGTCGAGCTCGACGTCCTCGAGATCAGACTGACGCCGCAGCAGCGACTCGATCTCGGACTGCAGGTTCTCCAGCTCCCTCGGCGAGTTCACCTGGCCGGCCTCCAGCCGGGACCGGTCCCTGGCGATCCTGGTCCTGACCTGCTCGACGTCAGCGTCGGCCTTGCTCTGCTCCCGTTTGAGATCCCCTTCGCGCGCCTCCAGCGCCGCAGCCTCGTCCCTGAGCTCCCGATCTCGCTGCTCAAGCTCGCTCAGCTCGGCATGCTCAGGCAGGCTGCGGCGGCGGTGCTCCAGCCTTCCCAGCTCCGCGTCCAGATCGGCAAGCTCGAGCAGCCGCAGCTGCGCTTCGGGGGATGCTTTCACGGTCGCCACGTTAGCCTGCCGCGCGCGCATATGTCGCCTCGGCAGCCCGTCAGCGATCGAGCGCGACCAGGACGATCGGCGCCGAGGTCGGACGGGCGGCCCCGGCAGCCGGCTCCACGGTGAGGCCGAGCTGGTCGCCTGCCGCCAGGTGCCCGACGACGACCGGTCCGGACATCCCGTGCTGGCCTGGCGCCAGCATACCGGCCGGCCTCGGCCCGGCCGGGCTCATCAGCCACAGCTCGTAAGCCTGCGACGCTGGCAGCCGCGCCAGTCCCCGCGCGACGAACACCAGCGACCGCTCCCGGCGTGACATCACCACAGTGGCCATGCCCCCGGTGCTGACCCTGGCCGTCATCGTGGTGGCATCGCGGGCCCCGACCACGGCTGCGATCGCGTTGTCCCGCCGCTGCGCCGCGGTCAGCCGGCTATGCATCGACGTCAGGTGCAGGCCCAGCACCGTCGCGGTCACTGCGAGCACGACCACGGTGGCCATCGCCATCCTGGCTAGCCACGGCCGCGGCCCGGCCGGTCGCACCAGCCGCCGGACGGCCAGCCGCAACCGGCGGGCGGCGTCATCGCCAGTCTCGCCGGGAACGACCGGCGGCAACTGCCTGATCCCGGCAGCGGCCCGCAGGGTCTCATCTCGGAGCTCCGGCCGGGGCGTGACCGCCGCCGCCTGCGCGAGCCGGGCAGCGGCCTCGCGCAGGCCGCGCGCATCCTCACGGCACTGCTCGCAGCCCAGCATGTGCCGCTCGAAACCAGCCCGGTCACTGTCGGGCACGGCATCCATCACGTAGGCGCCTACCAGCGTGTGCTGCCCGATCCCGCCTGAGCGTCGCATCATTCCACCCCCAGGCAGTCCCGGAGGCGGATCAGCCCGTCGCGCATCCGCGTCTTGACGGTGCCGACGGCGACGCCCAGCAGCTGCGCTACCTCGCGATAGCTGTAGCCGCCGTAGTAGGCGAGCGCGACCGACTCCCGCTGCAGTTCCGTCAGCCCGGCCAGGCAGCGGCGAACGCGCTGCTGCTCAAGGCTCGTCTCGACAGCGTCGGTCACCTCGTCGTAGGCGATCGAGGCCTTGGCCGCCCGAAGCTCCCGCTCCGATGCCCGCTGCTCCGACCTGACCCGGTCGACGGCACGGCGATGCGCGACGGTCATGATCCACGCCGATGCCGAGCCCGCTGCCGGGTCGAATCGCGCGGCCGTCCGCCAGACCTCCAGCAGGACTTCCTGCATGACCTCCTCGGACTGAGCCGGGTCACGCACTACCCGCAGGGCGGTTCCGAGTACCGCTGGCGACACCCGGTCATACAGGGCGCGGAAGGCGGCGTGGTCACCCCGGGCGACAGCCGCGAGAACGGTCTCGAGCCCGTCCGGCCCCCCGCTTCGGGCAGGCGGGAGCTGCCGCACGCGATCGGCCGGGTCCCCGTGAACGTCCACACTCCATATTCGTACCTGCACCGCGGTCCGGCTTGCTCGTGCCGGCAGAGAACGTGACCGCGGGACGCCGGCGACGCCAATCCGGCAGGCCTGCTGCTACGAATACCGGTGTGACCTCTTCACCACAGCCTCCCCCGCACCGGCCGGGCCGGCGCGCCCCGGTGCCCGGCCGGGCCGCCTCCAGCCAGGCCGCGCTCGCTGCCGCCGGGGCGGTTGCGGGGATCGTGACCGCGCTCGTGGCGCTCGGTGTGGCCCAGATCATCGCCGCGATCCTCAGCTCGCCGATCGGCGCGCCTGTCGCTGCCGTGGGCGAGCTGTCGATTAACCACACGCCGCCCGCGGTCAAGAACTTCGCGATCAGGGAGTTCGGCTCCAATGACAAAACGGTGCTGGTCTGGGGCATCCGCGGGATCCTGATCATCTTCGCGGCCGTGATCGGCATCGTCGCGGTCCGCAGGCTCTGGTACGGCATGGTCGGGCTGGCGATCTTCGGCGGCATCGGCGTCTACGCGGCACTGAGCCAGCCCACGGCGAAAGGCACCGACGCGCTGCCGTCCATCATCGGCGCCGTTGTCGCGTTCTTCGCGCTGCGTTACTTCAGCAGCCGGGCCGCGGGCCTGCCCGTACGCCAGCGCCCCTGGCGGCCGGAGCGAACCGGCCCCGTCTCCGGCACCGGAGACCGCGAACGCGGGGCTGCAGGCGAGGCGCCCGGCGAGCTCCCGGCGGACCAGGCAGAACCGGGCGGTCCTGCTACCCCGGGCGGCCCGGCCACCCCCGTAACGCCGCCCGGGCCGGTCTGGCGCGAGATCGAGCCGGGCCGGGCCCCTGTCGACGCGGCGCCTGATCGCCGCAGGTTCCTGCTGGCCAGCGCGGCCGTGGCGGGCGTCTCGCTGCTGACTTACGCAGGCGGCTCCTGGCTGGCCGAGTCCAGGGACGTGAACGCGATCCAGCAGGCGCTGAAGCTCCCGCCGCCGGCCGTGCCAGCGCCGCCACTGCCTGCGGGCGCGAACCTCCGGATTCCCGGTCTCAGCTCCTTCATTACGCCGAACAGCAGTTTCTACCGCGTCGACACGGCGATCGTGCTGCCGGAAATTCTGCCCGCCAGCTGGCAGCTGCGCATCCACGGCATGGTGAGCAAGGAACTGGTGCTGACCTTCGACGATCTCATCAAGCGGCCGCTCCTCGAGGACTACGTCACGCTCTGCTGTGTGTCCAACCCGGTCGGCGGCCCCTACATCGGCAACGCCAAGTGGCTCGGCGCCTCGCTGCGGAGCCTGCTCCGGGAGGCGGGCATCAAGGCGGGCGCGGACCAGCTGTTCTGCACCTCGTCCGACGGGTTCACCTCCGGCACGCCGGTGGCGACGGCGATGGACGGCCGCGACGCGATGCTTGCCGTGGCGATGAACGACGCTCCGCTGCCGGTCGAGCACGGCTTCCCGGCCCGGCTCGTGATCCCCGGCCTGTACGGCTACGTATCGGCCTGCAAGTGGATCGTGGACATCGAGGTCACCACGTACGCCTCGAACGTGTCCTACTGGGCACAGCGGGGCTGGGACGCCCAGGCGCCCATCAAGACCGAGTCCAGGATTGACGTGCCGACCGGGCTGAATCCGATCAAGGCAGGCAAGCCGGTCACGATCGCCGGCGTGGCCTGGGCGCAGCACAAGGGCATCGAGGCGGTTGAGGTCCGGATCGGCGGCGGTGCCTGGCAGCAGGCGAGGCTGGCCGCAGTGCCGGACATCGATACCTGGCGGCAGTGGGTCTACGAATGGGACGCGGGCGTCCGCCCTGGCACGTACGTGATCGAGGCCCGCGCCACCGACAAGACCGGCTACACCCAGACGTCCCTGCAGGAGCCGCCGGAGCCGAACGGGGCCAGCGGCTATCCGGGCGTGCAGGTCAGCATCGTCAGCTGAACTGCGAGCCGGGCTTACAGCAGCTGATCGCGAACGTGCCCGTACATGTAGGCACCAAGCCAGCGGCCGAGCTCGTCGAAGAACCCCTGCCGCCCGTCGTCAGCAGGGCTGACCGGATCCGGCAGCTGGAGCCAGGTCACGTGCCCGCCGAGCTGAGCTGTCGCGGCCGGTGCCGCCGGACGGCGCGGCAGCAGGCCCCTGCGACCACCGGAGGCGGGCTGCCCGCCGGTGGTGACCACGAGCACCGGGCAGGCGATGCTGAGGGTCAGCGCGGGCCGAGCCGGCAGCTCCGGGTCGAGCAGAACCAGCGCGTCGGCGCCGCGAGCCCCCTCACCGCGAGCCCCGTTGGCCAGCGCGCCCTCGCAGCGGGCCCCTTCGTCGCTCCACAGCGCGGCCGCGAGCGCGCCCCGGCGCTGCGCCGTCACGATCACATGGCCCATGCCGTCGTCGCCCCGCAGCCGCGCGCAGGCGGCATTCAGGTCGGCGCAGGCGGAGCCGAGCGCGTGGCCGCCTGGCCGAGCTGGCAGGGTCACCCGGCCCGGCAGCCGCAGTCCGGCCAGGTAGAAATGGAAGGCCCGCTCGGTGAACCAGTCCGCCAGGTCTGCCGGCACCGCGGGATCTCCGGCCGCCTGAACGTGCAGCACGGCCCGCCGGCTGGGCTGCAGCGACCGGCGCCGGAACATCGGCGTCTCCCCCGCGGCACCAAGTCCGGGCGCCGGCACCCGCTCGTAGCCCTCAACCCGGGCGTGCCTGGGACTGGTGATCACGCGCTCCCCCGTTCCGGCCGCGGTGCCGCCGGCAGGCGAGCGCCGCGTCCGCGCCACACCGCTCCCCTGGTATCCGCCACCAGCTGCGGTGCCGCATACCCCGGTGCTCGCAACGCCCGGCTCCCTGCCTCGTTCGGACTGTGCCCGCCCGCGCCCGGCACCAGCGGAGCACGGCAGCCGGGCCGGGCTCGCGAGGCACACGAGAATGCACGGAACGTCACTCATAAGTCTCGCACCGTGATCGGTCGATCAGGCGCTAAACACGCCATGCTGACCACAAAGAACGGCGGTTCTGCGCGTCGCGGCGGCTAAAATGAGGCGATTTACCAGCAGGGAACGTGGTTTGCCCCGGCCAGTCAGGTTTGCTGGCTGTCGGCCGCGGGAATCACCGGGCCAGGTTCGCGCCTAACGACGACGAGGCCCCTCCATGTATGAGATGGAGGGGCCTCGCCTGCTGCCTCGCCGCCCTGGCAAGCCGATTGCTCGGCCACCGTGCGCTGCGTGGCGGTCACCTCGTGGCCGTGGCAGCCGATTGCTCGGCCACCGTGTGCTGCGAGGCTGCCGCGCTGCCCTGGCAATCCGATTGCTCAGCTGCCGTGCGCCGCGCGACCCCACTGGCTGCCGGTCTCCCGCCGTCCGCACCGGTTGCCCGGCACCTCTGGCGTTCCCCGGGTTTCCCCGGAGGCGGATCCCGTCTTCAGTGGTGAGAGATTTCTACTGCCAATGCCGCTGGCGGCACAAGGCCTTTCCGCGAGAACTTCAAGATTCTTTAGTCGTCCACAGGACATCTGTTGTTTATCCCCTGTGCATAGCCGCTTTCCACCGCGCCGTGCACAACTTCGTCCACAGGGCTGGGGGATAACCGGCCGCTCGTCAGCTGGCGCCCGGCTGCCGCCATGCCCGGATCGCCACGACCGTCCGGCCGTCCAGGACCGCGGCCATCGACCGCTCCAGCCTGGCGCGCTGGTCGCGGGTCAAGCAGTGCGGTGGCCTCGTCCAGTGCGCACCTCTGCGCGGGCGGTCAGCGGGCGCAGAGCGAATCCAGAGCAAGTGCGGGCAGGCTGAGATGCATCAGCCCGCCGTACAGCTCACCCGCACGACTGAGAGGCCAGCAATGACGCCAGCTCCCGCGCCCCGCCCCGCCGGCCGGAACACCGGCGCGGCCATCAGGGACCGCGACCGGAACCGGGCCAGGCTGCGCAAGGTCACGGCTGCGGCGGGACTGGCCAGCGTCCTGACGGCGGCCGGAGTGGCCGTGACCCTGCCCGCATCGGCGCACACCACCGCCGGCCAGTCGACGTCCCATGGTGCCCGCTCGGGCAGCTCAGGCTCCGGCAGCTCCGGCTCGGGGAGTTCCAGCTCAGCGAAGTCCTCCAGTTCGTCGGGCTCCAGTTCGCCCAGCTCGAGCTCGTCGAGCTCAGGCAGTTCCGGCAGCAGCCTGAAGGGCACCTCGAGCCCGTCGTCGAGCTCGGGCTCCGGGCAGGTCACCTCTGGCGGCTCCTGACCCCGCCCCGGCTCCCGGTCCTGTGCGCGGACTCGGTTCGTCCTACGATGTCGCCAGGACCGGAGCCGGCGGCAGGGAGAGCTGATGACGAACGCGGACACCACGGCAGCCGAGCTGACCGTTGAGCTCGGCGATGACTACGTGGCGACGCTGGAGATCAGCAGGCCGCCCAGCAACTTCTTCAGCGTCGGGCTGATCGAGCAGCTCGCGGGCGCCTGCGAGGACCTCGCCGCCAGCGGCCGGTGCCGCGCGATCGTGCTGTGCAGCGCGGGCCGGGTCTTCTGCGCCGGGGCTGACTTCAGCGACGCTCACGCGATCGGCCGTCCGGACGGCGCGCATCTGTACGACTTCGCGATCCGGCTGTTCGAGCAGCCGCTCCCCGTCGTCGCTGCGATCCAGGGCGCCGCCGTCGGCGGCGGGCTCGGCCTGGCGCTGGCGGCGGACTTCCGGGTTGCCGCCCCAGAAGCCAGGTTCGCCGCGAACTTCGCGCTGCTCGGCATCCACCAGGGGTTCGCGATCAGCGTCACGCTGCCTGCCGTCGTCGGCCAGCAGAAGGCGCTGGAGCTGCTGTACACCGGCCGCCGGGTCGCGGCTGCCGAGGCGCACGCGATCGGCCTCGCCGACCGGCTGGCCGAGTCCGGCCAGGCCCGCGCCGGGGCGCATGCGCTCGCCGCCGAGATCGCGGCTGCGGCTCCGCTCGCCGTCCGCTCCATCCGCGCGACCATGCGCGGCCAGCTGGCCGCGCAGGCCAGGACTGCCATGGAGCGCGAGCGCGCCGAGCAGGAGCGGCTGATGCAGACCGACGACTGGACCGAGGGCACGGCGGCGGTCAGCGCACGGCGCCCGGCGAACTTCACCGGCCGCTGACCCGGAAGGCAGGCTCGCAGTGCCCGATCTGAACCGGCCCGGCGGGAGCATCCGCTACCAGGTCAGCGGCAGCGGACAGCCCGCGCTGCTGCTCACGCACGGCTACGCCGCCACCTCGGCGATGTTCAGCCAGAATCTAGCCGCTGCCAGCGCGCGCAACCAGGTCATCGCCTGGGACATCCGCGGCCACGGCGGCAGCGACTACCCCGCTGACCCGGACTGCTACGGCGCGGCGGCCGCGCTCGGCGACATGGCCGCGATCCTGGACGAGCTCGGCCTGGCCCGTGCCGTTCTCGGCGGTCACTCGCTCGGCGGTTACCTGTCGCTCGACTTCACGCTCGCGCATCCGGAGCGGGTGGCCGGCCTCGTCCTCATCGATACCGGGCCCGGCTACCGCAATGACGCCGCGCGGGAGGACTGGAACCGCCGGGCGCACGCCACCGCGGCGCGCCTGGAGACCCGCGGGCTCGCGGCGATGGGCGGCAGCGCCGAGCTGCACGACGGTGAGCACCGCGACGCGAGCGGCCTGATCCTGGCCGCCAGGCACACGCTGACGCAGCGCGACTCGCATGTGCTGGACGGGCTGCCCGCCATCGGCGTTCCGGCGCTGGTGATCGTCGGCGCGGACGACACTCCGTTCCTCGGGGCCGCTGATTACATGGCGGCCAAGATCCCGCAGGCGCGCAAGGTCGTCATCCCGGCGGCCGGCCATGCGCCGAACGTCTCCCAGCCCGAGCTGTTCAACGCCGAGCTCAGAAGGTTCCTGGACGAGGTCGCGGCCGCCGAGGGCGCATCGTGACCGCGCCGCCGCCAGCGCCGCCAGCGCCGCCTGAGCCCGAGCAGGTCCGGGCCGAGCTGGCCGCCTGGGTCGCGGAGCACTGGGATCCGGGCATGCCGCTGCACGACTGGCGCACCCTGCTGCTGACGGCGGGCTGGGCGGTGCCAAGCTGGCCGCAGCGCTGGCACGGCCGCGGCTGGCCGGCCTGGACCGACGAGCTGGTCGGCAGCGAGCTGATCCGGCTCGGCACGGCCGGAGTTCCGGTCGGCAGTGGTACCTGGCTGGCCGCGCCGACAATCCTGGCCCACGGCAGCGACGAGCTGCGCGACCGGCTGCTGACCCCGATCCTCACCGGCGAGCAGACCTGGTGCCAGCTGTTCAGCGAGCCCGGCGCCGGATCGGACCTGGCCGGCCTGTCCACCTCGGCCGTGCTCGACGGCGACAGCTGGGTGATCAACGGCCAGAAGGTGTGGAACACCAGCGCGCACCACGCGGACATGGGCATGCTGCTGGCCCGCACCGATCCCGGCGTCCCGAAGCACCAGGGCATCACGTACTTCGCGCTGCCAATGCACCAGCCCGGCGTCGAGGTTCGCCAGCTCCGGCAGATGAACTTCCACGCCTCGTTCAACGAGGTCTTCCTCACCGACGCGCGCATCCCGCGGGACAACGTCATCGGCGGGGTCGGTCAGGGCTGGACGGCCGCGCTGACCACGCTGGCCTACGAGCGGCGGTTCTCCGCGCTGCGGCGGCCCGACTATTCTCCCGCGCCCGGCCGCGCTCTGGATGAGGCCAGGGCCGAGGCCGACGACTACTTCGCCACCTACTCCTGGTATCCGCAGCGAGCCGGCCGGCCGGATCTGGTCGTCGAGCACGCCCGGGCCGCCGGAGTCAGCGACGATCCGGTCATCCGGCAGGCCATCGCCCGCCTCATCACCATGCAGCGGGCCAGCGTCTGGACCGCCGAGCGCGCCCGGGTCGCGCGGGCACTCGGCGCACGACCCGGTGCCGAGGGATCCATCGGGAAGCTCGCTGCGAGCAACATCGCCCGCGAGTCCGCCAGGGTGCACGCCATGATCGCCGGCGCGGCAGCGCTGCTGACCGGGCCTGAGTCCCCCTTCGGCGGCGTGATCGCCGAGGTGCTGATGTCGGTGCCGGGCCAGTCCATCGCCGGCGGCACCGACGAGATCCAGAAGAACATCCTCGCCGAGAAGGTTCTCGGGCTGCCAGGCGAGATCCGGGTCGACCGGGACGTGCCGTTCAGCCAGATCCGCCACCGCGGCTGAGGCGCCCGCGCCAGGGTGTCACAGTGTCGCGGCGGCACAGGTTCAGAGGGTGCTCAGAGGCAGTCCAGAGAGCGATCACGGCCCGGTAACCGATCCTGCATGAGGAAGGTCGCGGCGAATGCCGCCGCCGGACCTCATCAGGAGGCTTTTCGTGGGGATCACCTCTAGCACAGCGCTGTGGTACGCCAGCCGGGCCACCGGCGTCGTCGCGCTGGTGCTGCTGACCGTCGTCGTCCTGCTGGGCATCCTGGTCACCCGCCGCGGACGGCTGCCGGGCCTGCCCAGATTTGCGACGGCCAGCCTGCACCGCAGCATGTCCCTGCTGGCCGTCGCCTTCATCGCCGTGCACGTCATCACTGCGATCGCCGATCCCTACGTGACGATCGGCATTGCCGCCGCGGTCATTCCGTTCACGTCGGCGTACAAGCCGCTCTGGCTCGGGCTCGGCGCGATCTCGCTCGACATCATGATCGCCCTGATCGTGACGAGCCTGGCCCGGGCGCGGATCGGGCGGCGGGCCTGGCGCGCCGTGCACTGGCTCGCCTACGCCTGCTGGCCCACCGCCCTGCTGCACGGCATCTGGTCAAGCACAGACCTGCAGGCCGGCTGGCTGCTCGCGCTGACCATCGGCTGCTGCGTCGCGGTCGCCGCCGCGCTCTGCTGGCGCATCGCCAGCGCGCTCACCGCACCGGGGCGGGCCGATCGCGCCGCGCGCGCCCTGGCCGCAGCAGCAGACGACCCCGCCCGCCAGGACAGCAGCCGCCAGCTCACCGGGACCGGTGCCCGGTGAGCCCGACCATGACACCGGGCCGGGTGCGGCCAGGTCACGCGACCCCGCCCGGCGAGCCCGGACTGCCGCGGCTGCTTCCGCCCGCCGCGGACCTAGCGGCGGATGATACGGGACTGCCGCCGGGCCTCGACCTGGCCGCGCACCTGCGCCGGCGCGGCCTGCCGCGATTCCGCGGCAGCGCGCTGATCGAGCAGGCCGCGGCAGCCGGGCTGACCGGGCGTGGCGGCGCCGCGTTCAGCGTGGCCAGGAAGCTCACGGCGGTGGCGGCCGGCGGGCGAGGCATCGTCGTCGTGGCGAACGCCGCCGAAGGCGAGCCAGCCAGCAGCAAGGACGCGGCCCTGCTCTGGTATGCACCGCACCTCGTGCTCGACGGCCTGCAGGCAGCGGCGGAGGCGGTCGGTGCCCGCACCGCCTACCTGGGCCTGCACGCCCGCCGCGAGCCCCGCGGCCTGGACCTCGCCGCCCATCTGACCGCGGCCCTGGCCAGCCGGGCGGCGGCCGGAACGGACCGGGTCGCCGTGGAGCTGGTTGAGACGCCGCCGCGGTTCCTGGCGGGCGAGGAGTCGGCGCTGGTCGCGTTCATCAACGGCGGCCCGGCGCGCCCGGCCGACAAGGCGCGGCGCGTGTTCGAGCGCGGGATCGGCGGCCGGCCGACGCTGGTGCAGAACGTCGAGACCCTGGCGCACCTCGCGCTGATCGCCCGGTACGGCGGCGAGTGGTTCCGCACCGTCGGGACGGCCGATGAGCCCGGATCGATGCTGTGCACGATCCGCGACCCCGACGGACGGGTGCGGATCGTCGAGGCCGCTCTCGGCACGCCGCTGCACCGGCTGCTCCCGCTGGGCGACGATGTGCAGGCGGTGCTGGCCGGCGGTTATCACGGCGGCTGGCTGCACGTGGCCGACGCACGGCGGCTGACGCTGAGCAACGCCGATCTGCGCCCGGCCGGCGCGATCGTCGGAGCCGGGGTCCTGGCCGCTCTTCCGGCCGCGCACTGCGGCCTGGCCGAGACGGCGCGCGTGGCGCGTTCCCTGGCACTGGAATCGGCAGGTCAGTGCGGCCCGTGCTTCAACGGGCTGCCGGCTATCGCCTCCGCGCTTGCCGCGGTCGCGCAGCCGCGCCCGGCCGGACGGGAGCTCGCGGACCTGCACCGCTGGGCGGGTCTGGTGACCGGGCGCGGGGCCTGCCACCATCCCGACGGAACGGTCAGGTTTGTCGCGAGCGCGCTGGAGGTTTTCGCGGCCGAGACGGCGCTGCATGCCCGCGGCGGCTGCTCGGCCATCCGGCGAGACCAGTTCCTGCCGTTGCCGGCGGCGCCCGTCACCGAATCTGACTGGAGATGACCATGCCGCACGAGATCACGCGGCTGCGCGTCGATCGCATCGCCTGCACCGGGCACGGGGTGTGCGCGGAACTGCTGCCCGAGCTCGTGACGCTGGACGAGTGGGGATACCCGCTCGTCGCCGAGAACGGCGTCATCCCGGCCCGCCTGGCCAGAGCAGCGCGGCGGGCGGTCACCGGCTGCCCGGCGCTCGCGCTGTCGCTGGCCAGCGGCCCGGCCACGCTCAGAGGATCTTCAGAAGGAGCTCAGATACCCTCCCGAGCAGGGTCGACCAGACTGAGGACATGATGACAGTGATGGAACCCATGGCACCGTCGGACGAGCGGCCCGATGGCAGCCTGCAGCGCGCCGACGGCTCGCCCGTCCGGGTGCTCGTCGTCGACGACGAGCCCAGCCTGGCCGAGCTGCTCGCCAGCGTGCTCCGCTACGAGGGCTGGGAGATCCGGACGGCTGCGGACGGCAGCAGCGCCGTCCGGGCGGCACGCGAGTTCCAGCCTGACGCGATCCTGCTGGACATCATGCTGCCTGATTTCGACGGACTTGAGGTATTGCGCCGGGTGCGGGGGATCCTGCCGCACGTCTGCGTGCTGTTCCTCACCGCCAGGGACTCCGTGCAGGACCGGGTGAGCGGCATCACGGCCGGCGGCGACGATTACGTCACCAAGCCGTTCAGCCTGGAGGAGGTCATCGCCCGGCTGCGCGGGCTGCTGCGCCGGGCCGGCATGGCGCGGGCGAGCTCCGGCACCGAGCTGATGGTGGCGGATCTCGCGATGGACGAGGACGCACGGGAGGTACGCCGCGGCGGCGAGCTGATCGAGCTGACCGCGACCGAATTCGAGCTGCTTCGCTTTCTGATGCGCAATCCGCGCCGGGTGCTGTCCAAGGCGCAGATCCTGGACCGGGTGTGGAACTACGACTTCGGCGGCCAGGCGCACGTGGTCGAGCTGTACATCAGCTACCTGCGCAAGAAGATTGACACCGGCCGCGAGCCGCTGATTCACACGGTCCGCGGCGTCGGGTACGTGCTGAAGCCGCCGGCTTAACATGACCGGCCAGGATTCCCCGAGAAGCTCCACCAGGGTCGGCCGGTGGCTGGCCGCCCGGACGCTGCGCGGGCGCCTGATTGCCGGCCTGCTGGCCCTGCTGGCGCTGTCGTGCGCCACGGTCGGCGCGGTCACCTACACGCACCTGCACTCCGTGCTGATCAGCCAGCTGGACGGCTCCCTCAGCACGGCCAACTCACGCTACTTCAGCTGCCTCAACCCGCCGCCCCAGCCGCAGCCCGGCCACGATGGTGACCACGACGGCAACCACAGCGGCGAGCCGCCTGACAGCGACGGGCTCCCGGCCCAGACCTGCGCCCAGTCGCAGCAGACGGCAGTCTTCACCGCCCAGGTCACGCACGGCGGCGCGGTGACGTATCCGTATCTGGCCAGCACCGGGACCAGGGCCGACATCTGCCACCTGACGGCTGCGGACGAGGCCGAGATTGCCAGTGTCCCGGTCGGCCGGGCCGTCACCGTGAACCTCGCGTCCTACGGCGACTACCGGATGACGGCCAGTCAGACCAAGGACGGCACTGTTGTCAGCGGGCTGCCCCTCACTCCGGTAACGCACACGCTGCAGCAGGTGGCCGTCGCCGAGCTGGCCGTCTTTGCCGCCGCGCTACTGATCACCGGCGTCATCGGCACAGCCTGGGTGCGCGCGTCGATGCGACCGCTGCGCCGCGTCGCCGCGACCGCGACCCGGGTGACGCAGCTGCCGCTGAGCAGCGGCGAGGTCAGCCTGCCCGAGCGCGTTCCGGACGCGAACCCGCGCACCGAGGTCGGCCAGGTCGGCGCCGCCATCAACCGGATGCTCGGGCATGTCGAGTCCGCGCTCGCCAGGCGCGAGGCCAGCGAGTCACGACTGCGGAGCTTCGCCGCGGACGCCAGTCACGAGCTCCGCACGCCGCTCGCCGCCATCCGCGGCTACGCCGAGCTGGCCCGGCGGCACCCGGGTCCGATACCGGACGACATCGCGCACGCGCTCAGCCGGGTCGAGTCGGAATCCGCCCGGATGAGCGAGCTTGTCGACGAGCTGCTTCTGCTCGCGCGCCTGGATGCCGGCCGCCCGCTGGCCAGCGAGCCGGTGGACCTGACGAGGCTGGTCCTGGACGTCACCAGTGACGCACGGGTCGCCGCGCCCGATCACCGGTGGCTGCTGGAGCTGCCGGAGGAGCCCGTGCTGGTGAGCGGCGATGAGCTCAGGCTGCACCAGGTGCTGGCCAACCTGCTCAGCAACGCGGCGCGGCACACGCCGGCGGGCACCAGCGTCACCGTCGCGCTGAGCAGCGCCGCGGCTGCGGCACAGCCGGGCGCGGCCAGGAGCCGGCCCGGCACCGCGCAGGACGAGCACGTGGCGGCCCGGCGCGCCGCGACCATCAGCGTGACCGACAACGGCCCCGGCATCCCGCCTGACCTGCAGCCTGACGTCTTCGAGCGGTTCGTCCGCGGCGACTCATCCAGGTCACGGGCGGCGGGCAGCAGCGGACTCGGGCTCGCCATCGTGCACGCCGTGACGGTCGCCCACGGCGGGACCGCGGATGTCGTCAGCCGGCCCGGTGAGACGAGGTTCACCATCACGCTCCCGGCCCTGGACGAGGCCGGGTCCGCCTGAGCCTGCTCGCGGCCGGCACGAGGCCTGGCCGTTACTGCCCGTCCCGGTCGCTGCTGGCATCCTGGTCGCTGCTGCAGTTCCGGTCGCGCAGCCGCCGCAGCCCGTCGACCAGGGCGTCGTCCGCGAGGCTGATGGCCTCGGCAACGCTGAACCAGCTGACCCGCTGGCTCTCCCCCGGCGGCGGCGCCGGGTCCGCGTCCTCGCTGAGCACGAGATAACGCAAGTCGAGGTGGACGTGCTCACCAGCCGGGTGCGCGTCCAGGTGGATCAGAACCGGGCCGTCCTGCGGATAGCGGACCGGCAGCCCGGTTTCCTCGGCGGTCTCCCGCAGTGCCGCGTCCCAGGGCGTCTCGCCGGGATCCACGTGGCCGCCCGGCTGCATCCAGCCGCCAAGCCGCTTGTGCCAGTGCAGGACCGTGCCGCGCGGACCGCAGACAATCGCCGACCCGGTGACGTGGACCGGATCCGCGTCCCGGCTGAACGGATCGGCAAGCCGGTCAAGCTCGGCCAGGAACCGCGCGCGCGAGGCGATTTCTCGCGGCGTTGCCGCGTCGAAAGCAGTGACCTGCGCCCGGACAGCGGCGGCAGTGTCCGGTGGCCCCAAGCTGGCATCCGGTGGCTGGTTCACGACAGCCATCATGCCAAGCTCGGCGTGATGCGCCAGACAACGCCGATCACTCCGCGCCGCGCCCAGGCGCCGATGCCCAGGGCGCTGATGCCCAGGGCGCTGGTGCCTCGCGCGCTGGTGCTCGGGGCGCTGATCCTCGCGACTGTGCTGCTGGCGGGCTGCGGGAGCTCCCGCCCGCTGCCGCTCAGGGCGACACCAGACGGCTGCTATGCCTTTGCTGTTCGCGCGCTGCAGCGGCA
>Ga0302326_10012375_pt1 | contig 18213 bp, 13 predicted proteins | sample Palsa_T0_3_FD_202264 | JGI IMG/M metagenome (GOLD analysis project Ga0302326, IMG submission 202264) | Peat permafrost microbial communities from Stordalen Mire near Abisko, Sweden - Palsa_T0_3 | ecosystem: Environmental > Terrestrial > Soil > Palsa > Peat permafrost | place: Sweden: Abisko...
GGCTCTCCGGACGGCTTTCCGGAGAAGACGACCCTGCCGCCGAGTACTTCGGTGTAGAAGCGCCGAGAGCGCTCGACATCTTCTGAGACGATGAAGCGGGTCAGCACAAGCCCCTCTGGGGGCGTACTCGATGGCCAGTGAGCGGGCGTCCAGTCCCCTTCTGGGTCCGTGGTTTGTCCGACTTCGATGATGTGTCCGTCGGGATCGCGGATGTAGCAGCGGATCTCGTACTGGTGCTGTTTGGGCGGCGTCAGGAATTCAGCGCCACGGGCGCTCCATTCGGCGTACACGGCCGCGATGTCTTTGACCCGGATATTCAGGAAGCTGCTGACCCGGTCGGGATCGCGTGGCGTCTGCAGGATGACCGTAGGCTTGTCGTCGGTCGGGCCGCCCCCGACGTTGATGATGATCCAGCTGTCGGATAGCGCGACGTAGGTCAGCCCTCCGGGGCCGGAGAAGGCCACCCTGCCGCCGAGTACCTCGGTGTAGAAGCGCCGAGAGCGCTCGACATCATCCGAGACGATGAAGTGGGCCAGCACAATCCCCTCCGGGGGCGCTGGGAGCTCTGCCATCTGGCACCTCCACTGGTTGGGCCTCACACCCCACTCACGACCGGGTCTGGAGCCGGTGTCATATCGAACGCGCATTCCATCTCCTTCCACGGCACAGGTCAAGAACCCATTCGATTCGCATCGCCGTCGGGGTGGGTGGAGGTCGCCGAGAGCCACTGCCTGCTCGTTTCGCCCCGGTGGCTGGGTGGCGTGGCGAGTCTCGGGTTCGGCGACAAGCGGGTTTGCATGCCTCGCGGCCGCTGAGGCCGGCTCCGTCGAGAGCGGTCACGCACTGCTCTGACGCGATGCCTCGCCCGCCCGCCTGCCCCCGGCTCTCGGCTCTCGGCTCTCGGCTCTCGGCTCTCGGCTCTCGGCTCTCGGCTCTCGGCTCTCGGCTCTCGGCTCTTGGCTCTCGGCGGAACGACGGTGACAGCCGCGCCGCCGAGGGTCGCGGGCTATGCCTCGGTGAGGACCACGAGGGTCTCGGGGCGAACACCGTCGAACTTCATCGCATCGGCCCCGGCCTCTGACTGCATGAGTTCCTGCCAGGCAGCCATGTCCGGGATATCGGCAATCAGTCCGACTCGGTTCGAACCTTCGGGGTCACCGAAGGTGCGAATCGCGATTCCCAGCGGCCCAAAGACCTCCGCTCGCTTCGGTGAACTGAGCCAGTGGTCGACGTCGTCCACCTCGTGAAACGCAATCAAGGTCGGCATATGGCTTTCCTTTCCGCAGCGAAACGCTGCGCGCCGTTGTATGTGAGCGCGAACACCGTATCCGGCCCCGTCTAGCCGCGCTCGAAGAAGTCGGGCCGCGCGCGTGCACGCCCTTCTTCGCCCCATCGGACTCGGCAAGACCCGCTCCGGCGACTGCGCGGTATTCGGGCACCGCCGACCGGCGCCCGCCTCCGCGCTGAAACCGCGCATCTCGCCGATCGCATTCCCCTTCCCGCCGGGATACAGCGGGCGAGCGCTTTGGCGGCGAGATCCTTGTGCGAGCCCCACTGCGCGGGGTGCGAACGCTGGCTCGCTGGTGGCACTATCCCGCGCGGCGTACTGCTCGGCGACAATCACCACCAGCGCGCGGCCGTAGAGCTCGCTTTTCTGGTCCTGAGACTGCGATTGGCCTTGATCCAACGCAGCGATGCGTTGGTGCCGCGCTGCACCGCCGTGCGGCGCTCCGTGGAACAGGGCACGCAAAGACGCGGTACGAAAGAAACGATCGAAGTCGCGGGTCCAGGCGTCGACTGATCGGTCTTTATTCGCATCACCAGAGACCAGCAACGGCCAGTCCGGCGTCGATCGCATTCGCGAAGATCCTCGGCGTTTTGGCGTCGCGTGCGAAACTCGACACGATGGCCAACAAACGTCGCCACTATCCATGGTCGATTTACGTCTTGACGGTGGTCTGCGGCCTGGGCCTGGCCTGTGTCGCCCTAGGGATCGCTGACGGATGGGTGTTGATCGCCGCGGGAGTTGCGGCCATCGCCATCTCACTGGTGCGCCTCCACGTGATCCTTGACCGACGGCGAGTGGGGGTGGGTCCGAGACCGCTGCCGCTGGATCGGGCTGCTGTGCCGAAGGATTGATCGTTCACCTGGGTCGCCTCACGCGGCTTTGGCGGCGACGGGGATCCATACCTCGGCAGCTCGGCCGCGGTCGGGCTGGCGGGTTTCGCGGCGCAGGCGTCCGGCGTCTTCGAGCACGCTGAGCGCGCGTTCGATCTCGCGGCGCTTCTTGTTGCGACTGAACATGTCCGAAACCTCGGTCCGTGTGAGGCCGGCGGGGCGTTCTTTGGCGGCGGCCCAGATCTCGTCGGCGGTCGGGTCACCGAGGCTGTCGCCGAAGATCCAGGCGGCGGAGTCGGCGCTGTAGCGCCAGACCGCCAGCGCGGCTTCGAGGTGCGCGTGCCCGATCGTGGCAGAGCAGTCCAGCAGTGCGTAGATCAGCGCGAGCCTGACGACGTGCGCCTCCGCGCGCGCGGTCGCCGCGCCCGCCAGCCCGGGCTGGGCCGCCGAGAGGTGCGGGTAGATCTCGATCCATCGCTCGCGGGCAACCGGGTCGAGCGCCAGCGCACGGTGCTCGCCGGCGAACCGCAGCCCGAGGCGGATTGCGTCGCGGACCTGGGCGAGTTGGTCGCCGTCAAGAGCGCTGCCGAACGGCAGGAGCTTGGAGCGGTCGACCGCGATCAGCAAGAAGCGATTTTGGAAGCCGTTCGCGAGCTCGGTGGCGGTGAGGTAGCGCAGCAGCTCATCTTTAGTGATGTGGCCGATCACTCCGATGTGCGCTTCGGTGGCGCGCAGCGGGTTGTTGCGAACGATCGTCTGCAGCGCATCACCGTCCCACGCTTGGCGGACGATCGGGGAGAGCGTGTTCCCCTCGCGCGAGAGGACCTTCAGGACCTGCGCGAACTCCTGCTCGAGCACGAGCCGACGCCGATCGGTCGGCGCGTCGGTGTCGCCATCACCGACCGGGTCGCGAACCTGCGCGATCAGTCCTTCGCCGGAGCTGAGGCCGCTGGCCAGGCAATGCTCGGTGAACGGGGCGTCGGCGTCCGCCAGGACACGGCGGACATGCCCCCAGGACGAACCCTTGCGTCCTTTGGCGGATGGCCCAACGAGGACGCAGAACTCGTTGGGGTAGTGACGGTCGGCCTCGACCTGGTAGTGCGCGCCGCGGCCACAGGCGGTCCCGAACGCGACGAGGAACTGGGCGAGCAGCGCCATCGGGTGCGCCTCTGAATGGGGTTCGGTGCGCAGCACGAACTCGCCCGCCGGGCCGTGAAACGCCGCCTCGCCCGCCGGGGCGGGCCACCGGGTCATTCGAACTCTCCTGTGCGGATCGCCTGCCGCAGCGCGGTGCGCAGCCCGTCGATCGTCTGGTCGCGCTCCAGCAGCTGGTCCTCGAGCTCCACCACCCGGCGTTCGAGCTCGGCGATCCGTTCGCGGTCGGGCTTGGTCGCGAGCGCGGCGCCGGTGATGGCCGGCAGCTCGGCGCTGATCTGTGAGCCGAACTGTTCGCCGAGCTTTCGCTCCAGCAGCCGGATCACGGTCTCCTGACGGCGTAGCTGCGCGGCCTGGTTGGCGGCCTTGACCCGCAGCTGCGCTGCGGTCTGGTTGCTCTGCGCGATCGTTTCGGCGGCGTGCTGGTCATAAGCGGCGGCGAGCTTCTGCTTGACCTGCTCTTTGAGGTCGCGGTGCTTGGGGTCGTTGATGAACTTCACGCTGACGCGGGCGCGGCGCGCGAGCGTCGTCCAGTGAAACGCGACGCCCTGGTCGATCATCACCTGGGCCGCGTGCAGCACAGCGGCGCGCTTCTGCTCAGAGACGAGGCGGTGATGCTCAAGCAGCTGGTCAGGCATTCGCCGCGGCGCGGTTGAGGGTCGGGTCGACGGCGATCACGCTCAGCTGAAACGCCGCCGGGGCGAGATCGCCGAGTTCGCGGCGATCGTTGGCCTGGCTGCCGAGGAGCCGCCGGACCTCGCCGGCTTGCTCGGACGACAGGCCGTCGATCTTCTCGCGCATCCGACCGATCAGGTGCCGGACCCGGCCGATGTGCTCATCTGACGGCATCGCGTCGCGGCGCGCCCAGTCGGCCAGCTCGTCGCTGGCGGCGAGGATCCGCTCACGCGCGGCGAGCAGATCGGTGAGATATTGCTCCAGCGCACCGAGATGGGTCAGGTCGGTGCGGAAATGCTTGCAGCCGATGCACCGCATCCGATACGGGCACGCCGACCCGAGCGCCGCGACGTTCGACGGTTCCACGCACGAGCCGTAGGGGATCGCGGTTGACCCGATCGCGGTCCGGAGGTCGTCGGACTCGGCGAACGCCTCGATGATCCGCTCAAGCTCGTTGCCTTCGGCGTCCCACTGCCAGCGATGCTCAAGATCGACGGCCTGGCGGCGGCGCTCCTGGCGGATGCGGCAGTACCCCTCGGTCGTCGCAAACGCCCGGTGGTCCATGATGTCCATCAGCAGATGCGGCGAGCAGCCGCTGTCGGCGAGCCGCTGCGCATAGGAGTGACGAAACGCGTAGAGGTAGACCCGCTCGCGGTCGTAGGCGGTGCCGTCGCTGTCAACCAGCTCCGGCAGCGCCCGCGACCACGCGTGCACCGCCCGCGAGACGCGGGGCGCGCTGATCGAAACCGTCCCGGAGCGATTCCTGGTGCCGCGCGGAAACAGCGGCAGCTTGCCGACGGGCACGTCAGGGAACCGGGCTCGGGCGCGCTCGAGCGCGCGCTTGATGATCAGCGCCTCGCGCGCGTGGACCGGTAGTCGCTTTGATCGCTTCGGGGTCTTCTCGGGCCGGTAGACCAGCACCGGCCGGCGGTCCAGCGTCCCGTCGGCGCGGACGCGCTCATCCCACTGCAGGCAACCCTCGCGCAGGTGGCAGATCTCCGCCGGTCGCCGGCCGGTGCGGATCAACAGCTCCGTCGCGTCGGCGATGTTCTGTCCGAACTGATCGGCCAGCAGCGCGAGCGCCGCTGGTGCGCTGAGCTGTTTGATCACCGTGTTCGGCAGGCTGCGCCCGATCTCGTCGTCGGGGTCGCGCTCGACCTTCTGGGGCGTGTCTGACTCATAGAGCGCGAACGTGTCCGGCAACCCCGCCAGCGGGCCGCCTGGAGCGGTCAGCCCACGGTCGCGGGCGCGGCGCAGCACGCTGCGGGTCATGATCACGCAGTCGATATGGGTGGTGTTGCCGATCGCGCCGGCGGACGCCTGGCCGGCGAGGCGCATCAGGAAGTTCTCGATGTCGACCCGTCCGACCGCGGTCATCTTCATGCCGGCGTCGGGTCGGGTGCGCAGCGACTCGCTCAGCCGCCTGATCTGGCACAGCGTGGCGCGTAGGTAGTTGATGTTGCGGGTGCCGAGCGACTCGCGCGCCCAGTCGCGGTAGATCTCACGCAGCCACGGCTGCGTGATCTGGGTCAGGTCAAGCCGGTTATGCCCCCCGTCTCGGCGGATCAGCCCGAGCCGCCAGACGTCGCGGGCGAGCTCCTCGCCCGGGTCGGCGAGCGCCCGCTGCACCGACCACTGGATCCGCGCCAGCAGCATCTGCGCCCCCGTCGTCCTGATCGGCGACCGGTCAACATCGAGCACCGACTGGACGCCCGTCCTGGTCAGGCGGGCGGCGAGGCGCGACAGCTCCCCCCAAGCGTTGAACTTCAGCTCGCCAGCGAGCGCGTCCTGCACGCCGAGCAGAAACTCCAGCCGCAGCCGCTCTGGCACCCCGGCGAGCACCAGGGTGCGGCCGTCGACCGTGACCGGTACCGGATGCTCGCGACAGTAGGTCGCCCAGTCAGGCCAGCCCGCCGCGCGCCATCTGAACCGGCATGGCTGACATGACAGCGGCCGAGGGTGCGCCGCCATCCGCCCGCAGCGTTCACACAGACCGTAGGTCGGGCGCGGCTGAGCTGGTGGTCGCGGCGTGCGCCGGCCCGGTCGGTGCTGCCCGCCAGCGATCCACTCGTCCACCGCCGCGACGCCCGAGCGGGAGTAGGAATGGGCGCACACCAGGCACAGGCCGTGCGGCCCGGCCGCGGGACGCTCGAACCCCGACACGCAGCACACCCGGCACACCGCCTGGCGCTTGCGTCCCAGCTCCACGTGCAGACGCGGGATCGCGACGAACTGCTCAACCGTCAGCGCCGGGCCGCGCCGGGCGCGCCACCGTCGCCGGCACGGGCCGCACAGATCATTGACGCTCACCGCCACCGTCGTGCAGTTCGCCACCACGCACACGGCAAACCCAAGGATCGGATGATCGGCGCTCGGCGCGAACACCTCGCGCTCCGGGTCATATCCGACCTCCACCAGCGCCGCGACATCAACCAAAGCGCGCAGCCGCGCGACATCCGGGTCTGGTTCGAACCCGGCCGCTGGCCGGGCGGTCGCGAGCTCAACCGCCATCAGCGTCCGCAGCGTCGTTCAGCGAGAGCGTCTGGTCGTAGGCAAGATCGATCGCCGCGCGCATCTGCTCCCACCCTGGATGCACGTAGCGGGCGGTCGTCGCGAGGTGCCGGTGGCCCAGCAGATCCTTGACGACCGCCAGATCAGCCACCCCGGCCAGGCCCGTCGCCCACGCATGGCGCAGCATGTGCGGCGTGATCTGGCGATCCAGCCGCGCGCGGCGGCTCAGGTCCGACACGATCGAGTTGACGTGATCGACGCGCAAGGGTCGGCCGGCCCTCTCGCCCGCGATATTCACCAGCACCGTCGGCGAGGTCTCCGCGCCCGCGATCCGCTCGCGCTCGTAGTGCCACCGGTCAGCGCAGAACACGATCACCGCGTCGACGGGAACGATCCGGTCAGACCGCGACTTCGCTGAGGATCCCTGCTCGGTCGTGCGACGCCGAACGTGCAGATGCGCGCCCGCAGCGCGGCACCCCAGCTCACGCGCATCGCTGACGAAGTGCAGATCCTCCTCGCACAGATTCACCGCCTCGCCGCGCCGCAACCCGGCATGACGCATCAACACCAGCAACAGCCGATCCCGCCAACAGCGCGTCACGCCCATCAACGCGTTGAACTCCTCGCGCGTGACCGGCACGACATCGCCCGGCGCGTCCGCTCGCAGCACGTGGCGCGGGCGCAGCGCGAACCGCCGCGAGCGACGCTCCGAGAACCCCAGATCAGGGAGTTCGCCCATCACGAACAACGCCGCGATCGTGTCCTCACCAACCACGCCGTGCGCCGCCGCCGAGCGATACATCTCCCGCACCGACACCAGGATGTGATTGATCCGCCCCGCGCTGCGCGAACGACCCACACCGCTACCCGGGCGCGACACCAGCTCGTTGCGCAACAACAACACGAACTCGTCCATCCGCCCAGCCGCCTCGACCAGATCCAGCCGGCGCCGCGCGCACCAATCGAAGAACACCGCCAAGTTCCCCGCGTACTTCTCCGTCGTCCCGAGCGCACGACCGCGGCTATAACGCAAAAACCGCAGGTACGTGTCCGCGGCCGGGATCAGCTCATACGCGCCGTCGCGGACGCTCCAGTACCCGAGATCGCCGGGGGGACGAACACGGATCGCGGCGCAACCCGCGACGGGCAGCGGTGCACTCTCCAGCACGAACATCACGTTCTCACTCGGTGCGGACGGAACCACCCACCACAGAACACGCACCAACAGCGCGGTCAGACACCGACAACAGAAACACCGGTGCTGGCTATAGACCCCCTGAAAAGCTCGCCGGCCGTCTTGGCGCCGTCGATGAACTTCCACAGCCACGCGATCGGCTTCTCGGGCCTGCGCGGGTCGCCGTAGTCGATCCGCAGGGCACCCCGGCTGCCGTCCTTGCGCGTCTTGGTCACATCCGTGCGGAACTCCTCGATCACCAGCCGGACCCCGCGAGCGGCGAGCTCGGCGACGCGATCGCCGGTCTGCGTGTACGGGCTCTGGTCATAGTCCGCGCCCAACACGGCATATACGAAGAACTTCGCCACGGCCATGTCTGCCGGGTCGACCGTCGCCAGGCCGTTCATCAGCCCCCAGCCGAGATCGAGATTCGCGCCGTGCGCCTGCTCCGCGATCGCGCGCAGCTCGCGCCCCCGCTCCCGCCGCGCTTCGGCCTCGGGATCGACCGACCGGCCGGACGCCTTGGCGGCCTTGCGTTCCTGCGCGACCTCGGCCACCCGGGTTCGCAGGTCCCCGACGGTCCGCTTGATCGCCTGCTTGGACAGCTCTCGGTACACCGAGCGGTCGACGATGATCGGCCTGGCGTTCTCGAACTCGACCAGCACTCCCGCCGCGCGGGCCTGGTCGACATCGCTCTCGCTGAAGCGGATGCTCGGCCCGCCGTACGCGTAGCGGTCGAGCTGCTTGTGGAGCCTGGCGGCCTCGTCGAGCAACGCCTCCATCGTCTTGCCGAGCCGCAGATCGGCGATCTCGTAGCCGTCGATCTGGGTCAGATGGGCGGCGAACACCTTGCTTGAGCCATTGCGGAGAGCGGAGTCGATCACCCACCCCGGCTCGCGGGATAGGCGCTCGGCGGCCCATTCGTTGCCGTCGCCCAGGTAGGAGATCACCGCTTCAAGCAGCTCCCGGCTGACCTGGCCGATGCTGCGCAGCTGCTCGACGGCGGAGAGCGGTATCACGCCCTGGCCGGTGAGCTGCTGAGCCTGCTCGGGAAGTTCGAGTAGCTTCACGCGTGCGGTGACGCGCTGCCTGGGCCAGCCGAGCGCCTGCGCAGTGCCGTCCTCGGTAAGCCCGCAGTCCAGCATTGCCTTGACGGCGATCGCCTCCTCGTAGGGGTTCAGTGAAGAGCGAACGATGTTCTCGGCCGCCCTCTCGGACGCCTCGCTCTCAGCATCCGGGCGAATCTCCGCACGGATCTCCGTGTGGCCGAGCTGTGCGAGGGCGGCGTAGCGCTTGTGCCCCGCGATCAGCACATACCCGTTGCTCTCGTCGGGTCGAACGCTCACCGGCGTCAGCTGTCCGAGCAGCGCGATCGATTGCGCGAGCGCGTCGACGTCCTGGGCCAGGATCTCCTGTCGGACGTTCTGGTCGTGGCGGATCTCGCTCAGCGCGATCATCTGGACGCCAGCGACCGGGTCGGTAGTGGTGGCCATCAGGCCCTCCTTCGGTTGGTCGACCTCCGCCGAGTGCGGGGGCCGGATTCCCCGACCCCCGGGCGGCCGCCAGGCCGCCACAATCGGGAGGGGTCCGGACCTCGCGCTCGGCCGCGCGGCGGGTTCGCGGCGCGTCGCGGCACCGGTGTGGGGCAGGCCGTGATCGGCTCCGACCGCTGATCTGGGTGGGCAGAGCCGCGGTCCGGTGGGGGACCTATCCTCGGTCGCCACGATGGCCCAGCCACCGGCCCAGCTCCCCGGTTATGACGAGTTCCTTCAGGCGATCAAGGAACGCGTCCGTGTCGCGCGGCTGCGTGCCGTGGCAGCCGCGAATCAGGAGCTGTTACGCGGCTACTGGGAGATCGGCGCGGAGATCCTGCGCCGCCAGCAGCAGGAAGGTTGGGGCGCGCAGGTGATCGACCGGCTGGCCGCAGACTTGCGTGCCGAGTTCCCCGGCGTCAAGGGCTTCTCGTCGCGCAGCTTGAAGTACATGCGCGCGTTCGCGGCGGCCTGGCCCGACGGCCCATTTGTGCAAGGCGGCCTTGCACAAATCAGCTGGTATCACCACCTCGCGCTCCTGGACAAGCTCGACGATCCCGAGCTGCGCGTTTGGTACGGGCTCAAGGCGGGGCAGAACGGCTGGTCGCGCGACGTACTGGTCTACCAGATCGAAGGTCGCCTACATGAGCGTCAGGGCCGGGCTCTGACGAATTTCGACCGTACACTCCCGCCGCCGGACTCCGACCTCGCCCAGGACCTCTCCAAGAGCCCGTATCTATTCGAGTGGCTCGGTCTGGACGAGCAGGCGGCCGAGGCGGAGGTCGAGCGCGGACTGGTCGCGCAGATCGAGCGGTTCCTGCTGGAGCTCGGCGAGGGGTTCGCGCTCGTCGGCCGCCAGCACCACCTCGAGGTCGCCGGCCAGGACTTCTACATCGACCTGCTGCTCTACCAGCTGCGCCTGCGGTGCTACGTCGTGATCGAACTCAAGGTCGGCGCCTTCAAACCGGAGTACATCGGAAAGCTCGGGTTCTATCTGGCAGCCGTTGACGATCTCGTCAAGAGCGAGCAGGACAACGCGACGATCGGGCTGATCCTGTGCAAGAGCGCGAACGAGACGATCGTCGAGTACGCGCTGCGCGACCACACCGCCCCGATCCAAATCTCCGAGTACCGCACCGGACCGCTGCCCGCTCCATACCAGGACGCGTTGCCGTCGACCGAGCGGATCGCGGCGCGCCTGCGCGAGCTCCCGATGCCCGCACCCGATCAGCCCGACTGATCCCTGGTGGGACGGGGCGATGAGCTCGGGACTCAACTACCGCCGGGTCGCCAGAGCGGGTCAGATTTCTGAGTTTGGGTACAGCACTCGGACTGCGGCTTTGTGGGCGGCGTCGAGTTGCTCACCTGTGTAGTGAGGCAAGCTCGGAATGTCTGGGCCGACTCGGTCGACCAGCCAGTGGCGCACGTCGTATTGCTGTTCCGGACTGGCTTGGAACTCCCTGAGCAGGTCAAAGAAGGAGCGGCCCCTGTCGACGAGCCGCAGCAGCGGTTCGAAGTCGTCAAGGTCGGCGATCAGCGGCTGGGCGATCTGTGGATTCCCGGTCAGCCGGTCTCCGAGTTCGTCGCTGACCCAGCGCCACAGCAGGGGCGTGACCGGGGGTGCGTCTTCCGTCAGGACGAGTACCGGGTAGATCCGCTCGGGTGTGCCTTCCCAGTCGGGGTAGGCCAGCAGTCCGGATAGAACTTCGTCGGCGCGGTCGAGAACCTCGGCGAGTTTCTTGGCGATGGCCTTGGAGAGGTAGGCCATGAGCGGTTCGTTGTTGTCGGATGCTTTGGCGGCGAGGTTCATCCGCCCGGAGAAGACTTCGATGAGCGCGAGATCCGGGTGGCTTTCGATCGCGGCGTCGGGACTGCGCTGTTCGCCGTTGGGTCCCTCGTAGGTGATCTCGGGATGGAGGCGTTCGTGGGCCAGGCGTGAGGTGAAGAACGAGCCAGAAAGCAGTCGGTACACCGACCGTTCGCCGAGCGACCCAGCGAAACGCAGCCAGCGGTCCCGCCGCCTCCCGAGTTCGGCCGTGTCGGCGGGGTCAAGCCCGGCGGTGGCGGCGTTCAGGACGCGGTAGTGGAAGCCACGGCTCATCCACGCGTTGAGCGCAAACGGCGAGGTCAACCAGAGCCGCCCGTCGCGGGCGCGCAGAAACGGGCGGGTCTCGAACGCCGAATTATCGAAGCGGGCTCGCACGGGATCCTGATCGCTGGCCACGAGCAGTTCGCGGAACTCGTCCCGATCGGCTGAGATCAACGCGATGGCTTCTTTCGCGCGGTCGGCGAGCGCTGTGTCGGCGAACACGTCCAGCCTGGGGGCCCGCAGGAGCCGTTCCTCGGAGCTCAAGGGTGGTTCGAGCGCTCCGGACACCTTCGCAAGCGCGATGCCTACGGCGACCTGCTCGGCGATGCCCAGCCCGTAGGTCTCGCGCAGCCAATCATCGGCCGGGCAGTAGTCGGCGTGGTCGGTCAGGGACGGTGCGACGTCCAGATACCACGACCAGGTGCGGGCGAGGTGTTCCCCGAACCAGGGTCGCGCGTAGTACGCGCCGAGCTGAGCGAGGTAGCGCTGCCAGCTCTCCAGGTCAGCCTCAGATACGTCATCAGCGATCTCTGGGGAGCCACCGTCGCCGCGGGTGGCGACAGCCAGAAGCGCGAGCGACAGCGCCTCTCTGGTAGCGGCGTCGAGGCGAAGCGACGGGTCATCTGACGCGTGGCGAACGACCTCCCGTTGCAGCATCGCGATCTGCTGTGAATCGAACGCCAGGTGGCGGTCGCTGCCGTCGACAAAAGCCGCGATCCGGTCGGCGATATCCGGGGGATAGAAGATGCGCGCCAGCCGCTTGTGGAGTTCGGTGTCCTCGCGAGCGAACTGAACCTCGGCGGCTAGCAGCGACAGTCGTGCCATCGCGCCTTCGAATGGAACGCCGGCCAACAGCGCGGCGGGATTGTCGGGCAGGTCCGGTCGATCCAGAAACTCAGGGGTCGGCGTCGCCCAGATGATGTCTGGCGTCGCTGGAGAGTCTGCGCTGGGCCGGGTAGTCACGATCGGCCGAAAGACGGCGTTCGGGATGACACCGGGCGGCAGGTCGCGGATGTCAAGCTGCCTGATGCGGCTGAGCTTCGTGCGCGAGGCATCCGGCGTCCACAGCGCCGGTCCACGATGAGCGACGATCAAGCGGTGACGGTGGGTAGATGACAGTGCCACCCCCCAATCGTCTCACCCGGACCGGCGATCGAACGGACCCGTAGAACCACGCGACTGCCCAGGTGCAGGTCGGACGGCCGGGCACCTCGTCGCGACGTGCAAGCCCGAGAATTCCCGGCGCAAGCGTTGGGGGGTATTAGGCGACCACTCGGGCCCCGGCGGGGCACGCCGTCGACTCCTGCGAAGGCGTCTCGGCGCGCCCCGGGTCGGCACCGTCACGCGCCGAAGCCGAACAGCATCAACAACAGGGCCAGTAGCCCGCTGAACGCGAGCACCGGGATACCGATTGCCTTTGCGGCGTTGCCGTTGGCTTTGCCGGCAGCAACGCCAACGCAGACCGCGATGCCGATGGCGGGGATGGGCTTGCGGTAAAACGGAGTATCCAAGGCGCTTCACCTCCTTCCTAAACGATCGGGTGTGAATCGCTGCCCGTGCTTGCGGGCATCCGCAGTATTAGAGCATGCGCGTGCCAGGTCCCTGCTGCCACGTTTGGCGTAAGCTGTAAGGTATATGGAGTCTGCGTGGGAGACACGAGAGCAGCTGTTGGCGGCGGCGAAGGCGGCCGGTTATCCAACCAGTGCCTCCCAGCTCGGCCGGCTCTACCGTTCCGGGTTCATACCTGCGCCTGAAGTTCGGGCGCTGGGGCGAGGCCGGGGAACGGAGTCACGCTACCCACCCGGCACTTCCGCGCGGCTCCTGCGGGTGCTGGAGATCCGCGCCAGCGAGCATCGGCTCACGCACGCCGCTTGGCGACTGTGGTGGGAGGACGGGGGAGCGATCCTCTCACCTGGCCGTCAAGTATTGACCCGGGCCGCCTGCGTCCTGGAGGCGCAGCGCAATAATCTCGTGGAGCTACTCGCCGGCGAGGAAGCCGGAGAGCCGGCAGAGACGGCCGTGATTGAGCGTCTGTACTCAGACGTCGCGTACGGTCGCATCCGAGGCCCACTCGCGGAGGCCAGAAGCAACGTCGGCCGAGAGCAGTTCGCAACCGCTGTACGAGCCCTAACCGAAGTCGCCGCAGGCCGGTTTCGGTCCACCGCGACGGCTGATAAGCCCGACGAAACCGCGATCCTAGTAGAGCAGGCTCTTGGACTTGGGCGCGCCCGGACCGACAGTCTCGCCGGCTCGGAACCGTGGCTCACCGGCGACCCTGGCCGCACTTTCAGCCTGCTCTCGGAGATCGTCGCATCGCGGTCGTTCCTTGAGCTCGCCGAGACGGACAACCTGCAGCTCGATCTTGCGCGGGTTGAAATCCAATCGCTCATCGCAACCGTTGGTGTCGCCGGCCAGCTCCTAGAGCGCCTGCACGGGCGAGGAGCTTTCGGTTACGGGCTGATCAGCAGGCTCCTCGGCGCGCAAAGCCCGCACTCCCAAGCAATCGTGCTCCTCGGCTGGCTACTCCTCCGCAGCAACGGCACCCTCCGGTCCGGCCTCGAACAAATCGGCGCTCTCGCGCCGCAAGCCGAAGCGGCCGCACAGCTCTACGACCTGATCACACTCTTACGCAAGGAAATCCCAGCGCTCGCGCCCGTGATGAGCGATGAACGCCTAGCCGCCGCTCAGCGCGATGAGAGCGCCGCCCGCGAACTGAACGCAGGGATCGCTCGCCTCCGCAAGGCAGATCCGGAGAGCTTTGACGCGTTCTTCGCGGCACACCCAGAGACGGATCGGTTGATCGCCGTGATCGATACAGGTAACAACGCCCGAGCTGCGCAAGAGCACGAGATCTCATAGCTTGCGACTTTCGGGAGTCATCTATGCCTACGAGCCGCCAGGCTCCTCGGGCCTGCGAGCGCTACGTCGGCAGATTGGCCGCCGCGGCGCCAGCGCCCCACCGGACGTGCTCGGCCCAATCACCGCGCTTCGGGAACTCGACGCTGTCTGTGACGGCATGCTCTCCGGACGGGGCGGTCCGAACCTTCCGAATCGCGCCTCGCTCGTCGACGAGCTGCAACGCTCGCTCAACCAGTTAGGCATGCTGACCCGGCAGGCCGCACACGAGTCGCTCGCTAACTTTCAGTCCGAACTGGCCCGCCTCACAAGACGCCTGGATACACCGTCCGGGGCACGCGTCTTGAAGCTGCAGCTAGGCGTGCTGCTCGACAGGCTGGACGCCGAGGAAGTGGTCGCTGCCGCATGGCGCGACACCGTCCGCACATTCCTCGACGACGACACTACGGCTGAGACCTGTGAACTACGAGTCGCGCAGCTCACCGAACTCGCTGAGCATCGCGGGGTTGATTACGCAGCGTGGTCGCGGAACGCCGAGATGGCTCTGGGCGACGACGCACACACCCTGGAGTTCCTCGGCGAGCCGGTCGTTGAGCAGCCGGAGGGCAGGGAACACGTCGGCGGGGTCACGGAGGAACGACGCATCGAACTCTGCGAAGAGCAGCTCGCAAAACTACCCGGACCGTCCCAGATCGTTGTCTGGCTCGTCCTCGACAACGCGGCGCTCCCGGACCAATTCCTCCAGCTCGGACCGGTCTGGCTATTCGACGCGCGCTACTGGCCCAACGACTACGCGACTGAGCAGATCGTGAGCCGCATCGACCCCGGGTTGCCCGAACCGCCAGAGTTCAATGACTGGGAATGGGCGTCACACGAGTTCGCGCACCTCCCCGCTGCTGAACATCGGATCTACGCTCGGGTGACGCTCGAGGACACCATGACAGCGAGCGCTCGGACGCGCGCCCGCCGCGTCCTTCAGGAAATGATCGACCTGGCCAAGAGCGACTCGGACTGGATCCTGCTCGACGGAGCCCTCTCCTGGCGCACGACCGGCTGGTCAGGAGAGTCCTACTCAGTGCCCGACGACACCGACACGCACCCCGTCAAGGAACCCACTGCGACCCAGCTCAAGCGGTTTGATGCCGCCTTAATCCAGCGCTGGGTTGACGGTAACCCTCTCGTCGCCGAGGGCATTGCCGACGCCATGTGGGCCATCGCCGTCGAGCGAGCACCTGCAACCTCACAACGCATCATGCTGGCGCTTCGCACAGTCGAGCGAGTTCTCGGCCAAGCGCGGGAGAGTCCGAATGACAGTGCAGGCGCCCCAGCCGAGCGCTTTCTACGTGCCCCCTGGGTCAAGGACACCCTCAGCCAGGAAATCCGTGACGCGGTGTTCGCCGCGCACAACGGCGTAGAAAAGAGTTTCGGCCCCACCGAGCTCAAAAACCGCCTCCTGGGCATGATCACTGGGCCGAGCACTTGGCACGACCTGTTCGCCGACTTCCTGCCCGTTGCACCGGATGCCCTCGCGGCGCTTACACCAGGGTCCATGGCGCATCGCATCGTGCGCGATGCCCTGGACGTGCTTACCTCGCCCGAGAAGGCGCTGAGAAGGTTGAACGAGCTCGGGCAACGCTTCGACCGGCTTCTCGCACGTAGTGAGCGGCAGCGCAACGCCCTTGTCCACGGCACGGGCACCACGGACGCGGCGCTGCGCGGCGTTGACGAGTTCGTTCGCGTCCTCGCTAACTACGCAGCCCGCGAAGCGCTGGACAGCGCCGAGAGCGGTAAGCAACCCCTAGTTGGGTTGGAGCAAAAGCGCGTCCAGGCTCTCGAACGTGCCGCACAGCTCGAATCCGGCGAAGCACCCCTCGAAGTCATCTGGCCAGCGCGATAGACGCTCAGCTCACACGGGCCAGCCATGCGGCTCCGTCGCAGTTGCCCCGAACCGGGAAGACGCGTGGACTTGCGTAGCCACGTGGGATTCGCCCTCGATACGACCCACGCCTGGCTAGGCCGGCCCGCGGCCGTCGGGCGATCGGCTTTCCCGGACACGATCGTCCGGACTGCCGTCACTCCGACGATGGATATGGCGACCAACCGCAACTTCGCGAAGACGCATTGCTAACTCGCACATCGCCGAACGGAAGTAAAGTGCTGCCCACTCCCGGCTCGAACTGCCCGGACTGTGCGTTCAGCTCGCCGGTGGCAGCGCGATGTCCAGCACCTCGGCGAGCCAGTCGATCTCTTCGACGCTGATCGGGCCTGGGCGCTTGAGCTGTTTGGCGATGTGGGCGGGGTCGTCGACCGTGATCAGTCCGTCGCGCGCGCGGCCGCGGTGCAGCCACTCGCGGCGCATGAACGGAAAGCACAACGCGCCGAGCAACGGGACATCGCCGGCGTCGTTCTGCTCCAGGACGCTGGCGACTCGTTCGAGCTGACGCTCTAGCGAGTCCAGCTGGCTGGTGCGGTCGCGGCCGTTGACGAGCAGTTGCTCGCGGCGGTTGATGACGCCGGCGGTCGCGAGCTGCACGCGCCCGCGGCTGCTCTTGGTGTCAATTACCGTTACCCCGTTGGGCCCGATCGCAATGTGGTCGATGTTCGCCCTGCTGCGCCCGCGGATCCGTCGGTCGTGCAGGACGATCACGTCACTGCGGTGCAGGCGGATCGCGAGCGCTCTCGCGGTCGCTTCTTCGCCTTCGGCGCCCTGTCGCCAGGCCTGCACGTTGTGCGGCTCGCCGGCGAGTGCGGCCACGATCGATCCGACCGTGCCGTAGCGGGCTTTGGTCCGCGCTTGTCTGGCCTGCCGGCGGTGCGTGTATTCGTGCTGGGCGCTCTGCCCGGCTTGGTTATCGTCGGTCATTGCCATGGGTCTCTGTGACGGTAGCTCTGCTGTCGGCCGGATCGGATCGGGGGTCGCCGTGTGGCCGTCAGATGTTGTCGGGGTCGTCCTCCTCGTTACTTGGCGTCGCGGCAGTTGGCTCGTCGGCGGGCGGTGCCGCGTCCTGCAGGCTGTCTTCGGGGTGCACTGCGATTTCGCACGGGTGCCGGGGTCCGTTGCGGTCGATCCGATCCGGCTGCCCCTCGGGAAGGTGGACCGGGGCGATGTGTGCGCGTTGCGGGTTGCCCGCGAGCGGGGTGTAGATCACTGCTTCGCCGCGGGTCAAGGCGCTGAACACGTCTGAGCCTATGCGGAACTCGCGGACGCGGCGGGCGCTGCCATTCCCCGTGTGCTGGCTGCCGTGGCCGCTGGTCTGGTTGGTCGTCTGCCAGAGCGCGCGGGTGCCCATTAGCTTTGCCAGCCAATCGCGTGACTCGGGACTGGTTTGGCGGTGCGCCACGATGCCGGCGAAGTTGTCGGTCAGGCTCGCGAGCAGACCGGGCTGACCGGTCAGCGCTTCGACGTCGGCCGACGATTGGGTGATCACGACGACCTGGCCCTGGTGCGAGCGCCCGCGTTGCAGGATCGCGACGCCGCGGGCGGCGGCCATCTTGATGACGGCGCCGAACTCGTCGAGCAATAGCGTCCATGGCGCGTTCGCGTGTTCGGCGGCGTCGTGTAGGTCCGCGAGCGCGAGGACCGAGAGCGCGGCGGCCTCGTCGGGCATCGTGTCGGCGTGGGTGCGCCACATCACGACTGCCCGTTGCCGCAAGGCCTCGATCAGCCGCACAGCGACGGTCTCGCCGTCAGCGGCCAAGCGGGGTGTCACGAGCTGTCGACCTGCTAGGGCGAGTGCGACCTCGAGCCGGTTCGCTCCGCCGGAGAGATCCTTGATCCCTTGGGGGCTCTGGACGTAGCGTCCGTGCTCAGTCGCGCGTCGGGTGAGTGTGGCGTGCTGGTCGGGAAGCTGCTTCGCGAGCTCGAGGAGCGCTGGATAGCGAAGCGGCTGGCAGCAGTCGATCAGGAACGGTACGGACGGCGGCCAGCGTCCGGTGCTGTGAAGCACCTTGCACACGATGTCCAGGTGCCGGCGCATCGCGTCGTAGTAGTAGGGCTCTGACTGGCGGACTGGCTCCACGCAGCGGGCGGCCACCCCGTCTGGGGTGCCCCAGAGCGGTTGCCAGCGGTCCGTTTGCGGGTCCTGGGAGTCGAACAGCAGGAA
>Ga0302326_10012376_pt1 | contig 18213 bp, 18 predicted proteins | sample Palsa_T0_3_FD_202264 | JGI IMG/M metagenome (GOLD analysis project Ga0302326, IMG submission 202264) | Peat permafrost microbial communities from Stordalen Mire near Abisko, Sweden - Palsa_T0_3 | ecosystem: Environmental > Terrestrial > Soil > Palsa > Peat permafrost | place: Sweden: Abisko...
GTGGGACGTGTTCACGCCGAAAGCGGTAACTGCGAAAGTCCAGAACGGCGCCGTCACGCTCGAGGGGCAGGTCAAATGGAACTTCGAGCGCGACGCTGCGGAGAAGGCCGTGCGCTACCTGATGGGCGTCGTCTCCGTCTACAACTCCATCACGCTCAAGCCCGAGACGTCAGCGGCTCAGGTTAAGGAGAAGATCCAGTCGGCGCTCCAACGTCAGGCGACGACGGACACGAATTCGATCCACATCGAGACGTCAGGTGGCAAGGTCACCCTGACCGGGCACGCGTCGTCTTGGCAATCCATCGAGGATGCCGCGAACGCCGCCTGGGCCGCACCCGGGGTGACGCAGGTGGTTGATCAAGTGAAGATGGCCATGACGCTCTGAGCTAGGCGCGCTGGCGAAATCCTGCGGGACACGACCGACTGAACGACGTGTGGTTCAGCGGCGTGGCTCGTAGTGAGAATAAGGTGGGCGACGCTCGTTCGCTCGGGGTGCTCTTTCGCGAAGGACGGATACCCGCATGCAAGCAATGGTGCTCAAGAAGCTCGGAGCCGCGCTCGAATGGACGAGCCTGGATGATCGACAGCCCGGACCCGGCGAGGTGCGAGTCAAGGTAGCCGCGTGCGGCGTCTGCCGCACGGATCTGCACGTGGTCGACGGCGAGCTACCGGACCCGCAGGTGCCGATGATTCCTGGGCATGAAATTGTCGGCCGGATCGACGCGATCGGGGCTGGAGTCGAGGGAATGAACGTGGGAGAACGCGTGGGCGTTCCGTGGCTCGGGCATACCTGCGGCGTGTGCAGTTACTGCGTGAGCGGCCATGAAAATCTCTGCGACCGTCCTCGCTTCACCGGATACACGCGGGACGGCGGCTTCGCCACCGCGGCCATCACGGACGCGCGCTATGCATTCCCCCTCGGCGAGGTGGGCAGCGATGTGGCGCTCGCGCCGCTGCTGTGCGCAGGCCTCATCGGCTGGCGATCCCTTGTGATCGCGGGCGATGGCAAGCACCTTGGCATCTACGGCTTCGGCGCCGCGGGCCACATTGTGGCGCAGGTCGCGAAGTGGCAAGGGCGGTCCGTGTACGCCTTCACACGTCCAAGAGACCTTGCGAACCAAGCATTCGCGAGGAGCCTCGGAGCCACGTGGGCGGGTGGCTCCGACGAGGCGCCACCCCAGCCGCTTGACGCGGCGATCATCTATGCGACCGTCGGGGACCTCATCCCCGTGGCGTTGAAAGCGATTCGCAAAGGTGGGCGCGTCGTCTGCGCGGGGATTCACATGAGCGACTTACCGAGCTTCCCTTATCGTTTGCTCTGGGAGGAGCGTCAGCTCGTGTCAGTGGCCAACCTCACGCGGCAGGATGGGATCGACTTTCTGCGCTTGGCGCCCGAGATTAAGATCGTCACCAAGACCAGCCCGTACCCACTCGCTCGCGCCAATGACGCCCTCGCCGATCTCCGCGCTGGTCGGTTCGAAGGGGCCGCCGTGCTCGTTCCATGAGCTACCTAGACGTACGGGCACGCCGCGTTCACCCCACGACGCAAACGTTGCGGCGCCGCGGTCCGACCGTGCGTCGTGAGCGCTTTAGGCCGCGACTGCAACGCGCCTCGCCCGGATCGCCCTATAATCTCGACGGCACATGCCGTGCAGCCAGCTCGCACCATGGCCGCAGCCGCGATGCACCGCAAACGAGAGCAGTCCGTCCTGAATCTGTACGAGACCCATGCAAGTGCGGAAGTCGCGATTGAAGCCTTTCATCATGCGGGACTTGAGATGCGCCACGATGCGCCACCTATCGCTTCTTGCCTGCGAATCTGATCTCATCAGAGGTGGGGGCAGCTCCCGTGCGGCACCAGACGGTGCGGAGCTCGAACGGGAGTTGTGGGGAAGGCTGGAGCACACACTCTTCGGGAGTGCACGCGTCTCCGTCCCCGGAATCGGGCCTCTCGTCGTCATGGGCCCGCTTGTGGGTCGGGTGCAGAGTGCCCTCGAAGGCGGCGTATTGGGTGGGGCGGCGGGGCTCCTCCGCGCGACGCTCGCAGGCATCGGCATTCCCGACGGCAGCATTGTGAAGTACGGCCTTGCGTTAATGTCGGGAGGTGTCCTCGTTCTCGTCCACGGAACCGAGGACGTGGCGAGCAACGCAAGGGCCGTACTGGTGGCGAACGGATCACCGCCGCGGATGGCTCGTGGCGACGATCATCTGCGCGCCGTAGGCGACGGTTCCTGAGTGCCGGCCCCCGAGAGAATCGGGCCGTCGGGGAGCAGAACTCCTGAACGAGTTACGGTCCGATGGCTATCGTTCGCGCTAGGCATGACGTGGTCGATCGCCTCGATGGTCGTTGCATGCGCTCATCCCGCTCGTCCCCCGCTACCTGCGGCTTCCCAGCCACGGACGCCTCTGGGCCCGGACCCCGAACCTCCGGACCCACTTAGCAAGGAGGATGTTGCGATACGGGTGGCGGCGTCGTCAGTGGTCCCGATGCGCCGCTAACTCATGGAGAAATGGCGTCTTGAGCCGACTGCTCACGATGCGCTGCGGAACGCCGCCCGAATCCTTGCGCGCGCGAGTTATCCCATCAAGATGACCTTCCCGCCGGCGCTCTTTTCCGCGAGTGCCTGAGCCTCGCGCGCTTGGGGCAATGGGAACCTCTTTGCGATCGGAATGACGAGCTTTCCGTCTGCGACCGCGATCACGAGCTCAGCCAGTCGCTTAGCGTCTGCATGCGCCATGAGCCCATGGACGACAAGGCCGCGCTCCTTCGCACCCGCCGGATCCCCAACGATGCTCCCTATTGTGCCACCCGGCTTCACCTTGCCGAGGAGCTTCTTGATCGTGTCGCCGCCCACGGTGTCCGCGATGCTGTCGAACTGCGGCAGTTTCCCAAGGTCGACGTCGTCATCCAAGGCCACAACACCGTCGGCGCCGAGTCTTGAGGCGTCTGCCTTCTGCTTCGTTCGAACTCCGGCCCATACTTTGGCGCCGCGTGACTTCGCGACGAAGATGGCGACGCGACCGACACTCCCGACTGCGCCCGTCACCAGCACGCGCTCGCCTTCCCGAGGCTTGACCGCCTCCTCCACAAGCTGCGCGCCGGTCAGGATCACGAGCGGTAGTGACCCAGCATCGACCAGGTCCATGTTCGATGGAACAACGGCCCAAGCGTCCGTCGGCGCCACCACGAACTCGGCGTAGCCTCCGTTCACGAGACCGGTTACCCGTGCGCCGACCTTGAAGGACGTCACCCCCGGTCCGAGCTCGACGACCTCGCCAGAAGCGTCCCTTCCAAGAACGGCGGGAAAGACGAGCGGCATCATCGCCTTCAGGGCGCCGCTGCGGAGTTTCCAGTCGACCGGATTGATGCTTGCGCCGGCCATGCGGACCTTGATCTCGTTCGGCCCGGCTTTGGGGTCAGGGAGGTCGCGGATCTCGAGCTTCTCGAGTTCGCCGTAGGCGGTCAGAACGACGGCCTTCATCTCAGACCCTGGCGCGCGCGGGGGGCGCGGGCAGGTTTGTCAGGATCTTCGCCCACGTACGGTCGTGGACCGCCTTCCTCGGAAGCAGACGTCCCATCGGCGCGATCGCGCCGCCGGCCCGGCGCACCCCGTCATCGAGATGCTCCAGGTCTACGTACTCGTCACCCGCGGAGAGACGAGGAGCCGTCTCTGCCGTGCTTACCGTGGCGACTTCGTCATCAGAGAGCAACTGAAGGATGGTTTCGCGGGTTACGTAGGTCGTTCGGTTATCGGCTTTCATGATGGGTGACGATGCAAGACCGCATCCAACGCGGACACGGCGCGTCCGAGCTGCCCACTGATCCCAAAGCGCCTCACGTTGTGACGAGTGCGAGCGCCTTGCCGGTCCTACGGCTCGAGAGCTGTGTGCGTGGGGGTCACGCATGACCTCAAGCCAAAGCCCGACTACCTTTGGCTCTGACGACCAGGACCGAGCGATCTATGTGGTTCACGACTTTTGCGGCGGTCGTACCGAGTATGCGGTCGAGTGCGCCATAGCCGTGTGAGCCGATGACCACGAGGTCTGCATCGTGAGCTTGCGCGGCCGTGCAGATGGCGTCCCACGGTGAACCGACGTGCACCTCGATCCCATCGATCAGATCTTGCGGTACGTCTCGCGCCAACTCCGTAAGCTCACTCTTGGCGCTCTCCAGCAGGATGTCCGGGAGATCGTTCGGGGACACCGAATAGAGTCGCGGCGGCAGCTCGGAAGGAATCGAGACGGCTCGAAAGAGCAGGACCTTGGCGCCCGTGCCCCGAGCCAGACTCACCGCGGTCGAGAGAACGTAGGGGGCACGCTGTGAACCGTCGAGACACGTGAGAATCCGTTTCATATCCTCGTCAGATTCACACTCTGTGCCGTCGATGAATCGGCGATCTCACAAGATCGCGGAGATAGGATCGCGACGGTGCAGCGGGCGTGATCCGCACCTACACCGCAAGAGCACACGTCGTGCAAGCAGGAGCTCGGTCGCAGAGGCTCCGAAGCTACGCAACGCTCTCAATTACCGGTCAGCCGGAGGCGGTCGTCGCTCCCACTGGACCTGGTACAGGTTAGCGGGACCAGATGCTCGGGAAGCTTCCCTTCTCGCATACGCGAGTGCCTAGAGTTGTGAGCCGTGGCCGCAACTCACGCTGCGGCCGATGATCCCAACCCCCTCACCGCCTCGATCATCTTGACGAGCTCCGCCTGCGCGTCGCCGTACACCATGTCGCAGTTCTCCTCGTAGAACAGCGCGTTCACAATGCCTGCGTAGCCTTTCCCCTCGCCGCGCTTGATGACGTAGACCTTCTTGGCTCTGTCCGCGTTCAGGATCGGCATCCCGAAGATGGGCGACGACTTGTCCGTGCGCGCCGCGGGGTTCACGACGTCGTTGGCCCCGATGACGAGCGCGACGTCCGTGTCCTTGAACTCCTCGTTGATGTCTTCGAGTTGAAAGATCATGTCATACGGGACGCCCGCTTCGGCCAAGAGGACGTCCATTTGCCCGGGCATGCGTCCGGCGACCGGATGAACCGCAAACTTGACCACGACGCCCGCCGCTTGAAGCAGCTTCACGAAGTCGTAGAGCTTGTGCTCACCCTGAGCGACCGCCAGCCCGTACCCCGGGACGACGATCACGCTGCTGGCGTAGCGCATGAAGATGCCCGCGTCGCTCGCCTGCACAGGCTTCAGACCCCCCGTGATGCCGGCTTGCTTGTGCTTCGCCGGACCCCCGAAGTCGGCGAACACGACGCTCCCGACCGAACGGTTCATGGCCTTCGCCATGAGAAGCGTAAGAAGTGTTCCTGCCGCTCCTACGACCATGCCCGCGATCATCAAGGCCGCATTGCCGAGGACATACCCCTCGAGCCCAACCGCCAGCCCTGTGCATGCGTTGTAGATCGAGATGACCACCGGCATGTCCGCGCCTCCGATGGGAAGCGTCATCAAGACCCCGACGACAAGAGAGAAGCCGAAGAACAGCTCGATTACGTGGGGAGTCGACAAGATTGTCTCGGCGCCGCCATTCGCAGAGACGACCACGTAGCCGCCGACCGCCAGCGTCACCACCATAACTACAGCGTTGAACGCGTGCTGACCCTTCACGCGCAACGGCTTCTTGATCACCCCTTCGAGTTTCGCCCACGCGATGATCGACCCGGAGAAGGAGACGGCCCCGATCAGCGCGCCCAGTAGGGTAACGACGAGAGCGGTGATGCCATGGGCCTTGTCGCCGAAGAGCTCCACAGCGGCGATCGCGCCGGCTGCTCCGCCGCCCATCCCGTTGTAGAGCGCCACCATCTGCGGCATCGACGTCATCGCGGCCTTCTTACCGCTCCACCAGGCCGTGCCTCCGCCCAGGACGAGGGCACCCACCGCGAGCGCAACGTTCACGACCAAGTGCGGCCGCGCAGCGGCATCGACCTCCAATGCGAAGAGAAAACTGCCAAGCACGGCAGCCAGCATGCCGAGCCCTGCCACGAAGATCCCCGACGGCGCCGTGACCGGCGACGACATTCGTTTCAGGCCGTACATGAAGAGAAACGCCGCGGCCAGTTCCGTCGTGGCGATCAAGATATCGGCAAGGATCGTAAGCATCGTGGCTCCTAGGCGCTCTTCACGGGGACAGCCTTCGGGTGACGCGCGCGGCCAGCCCGGGCGTGCGCGTGGTGTGCGCTCTGCCCACTCGTCTGAAACATCGCCAGCATGCGGCGGGTGACGGCATAGCCCCCGGCGGCGTTGCCAGCTCCGAGCAGTACGGCGAAGAAGCCCAAGACCTCTTCCGCGGGCGTGCTCGCATTGAGCAAGGCGAACACCCCACCCACGACGACAATACCGTGGACGAAGTTCGATCCGGACATGAGCGGCGTGTGCAAGATCGCCGGAACGCGTCCGATAATGACCCAGCCTGTGAAAGCCGCCAGCATGAAGATGAACAGGGCCGCGAAGCCGCTAAGAGTTGTGTTCATGCCGGACTCCTCGGCGGGCTTGCCTTGCTTGCATAAGGCTTCCTCCGGGCCTGCGGAGACTTGGCCTTGTCCGGGCTCGCGTTCTCCTTCTTCGCGCCCGCCCGTAGGGAGCCCGCGTGAGTGAGCGCAGTCTCGGCGAGAACATCGTCGTCCCAGTCGATCTGAATGACGTTGTCCTTCAGAATCAGGGCAAGGAGGTTGTACTGGTTCTTGGCGTACAGTTCACTCGCGTCGGCGGCGGTTCGCGAAGGCACGTTCAGCGGCGCGACGATCGTCACGTGATCCACCTCTGTCGTCTCGCCGGGTACGGTAGCTTCGCAGTTGCCTCCCCCCTCGGCAGACAGGTCGACGACCACGGCGCCGGCCTTCATCGCCGCAACCTGAGCCTTCGTGATGAGCTTGGGTGCTGCACGGCCGGGGATCGAAGCCGTGGTGATGACGAGATCGGCCTTGGCAAGGTGGGCCGTTAGGACTGCTTCGACCTTCGTCTTCTCCTCCGCGGTGAGCTCGCGCGCGTAGCCCCCCTTTCCGGTCGCGTCGACTCCTGTCTCCACAAAGGTGGCGCCCAGGGACAATGCCTGTTCCCGCGTCTCGGGACGCACGTCGTATCCCTCGACGACCGCCCCCAACCGGTGCGCGGTCGCGATCGCCTCCAGGCCGGCGACGCCGAGGCCCATCACCAAGACCTTCGCTGGACCAATCGCGCCCGCCGCCGTGGTGAGTTTCGGGAGAATGCGTCCGAGATGCGTTGCGCCGAGCAACACGGACTCATATCCCGCGAGCGCCGACTGGCTCGAGAGCGCATCCATGGACTGGGCGCGCGTCGTGCGCGGGACACAATCCATGGCAAAGCAGGTGATCTTCTTCTCGAGCAACCGGTGCACGAGGGCCGGCTCGTTCTGCGCGTAGATGAAGGAGATGAGAACCGCGCCTTCCTTCATTGCGTCGATAACCTCCAAATCCGGAGGCTGAACGGCAAGGACGACGTCTGCGTCCGCCACGAGCGCCTTGCGGTCCTCGATGAAGACGACGTCCTTGAAGGACGCGTCGACGAGACGAATTGCTTCACCTGCTCCCCGCTGCATGTGAAGCTTGGCGCCGAGCTTCTGGAGCTTCAGCGCGACCGAAGGTACCAGCGCCACGCGACGTTCGCCGGGCTGAATCTCCTTCAAAACTGCGACGTTCACGTACATGACGGCTCCGCTGCTTTACAATGTGCTTCAGTTCCCGTGGCGCCGAGCGCGACGTGAGGGACAAGGACGAGAGCCCCGAGGGCCCTCGTCCACGCGTCTGTACGGTCCGTCAGGTCTTCAGACGGGGGCGCTCATCGAAGCGACGCGTACCAGCTTCTTGTTCACGAATTCCTGGATGCCCATATCGCCTAGCTCGCGCCCGTAACCCGAGTTCTTGATTCCGCCGAAGGGAAGCTCGGCGTCGGACCAGGAAATGTTGTTGATGAACATCATTCCCGTGTCCACACGGCTCGCGACGCGCTTGCCGCGCGCAATATCTTTGGTAAAGACCGAACCACCGAGGCCGAAGTCAGAATCATTGGCGAGCGCGATCGCTGCATCTTCATCCTTGACGCGGAAGAACAGCGCGACCGGGCCAAAGAACTCATCCCGAAACGCCGGGTTCGACGGCTTGATATCGGTCAAGATCGTGGGCTCCATGAACGCGCCCGCGCGTTTGATGCGCTTGCCGCCCATGACAACCTTTGCCCCTTTGGCCACCGCACCATCAACCTGCTTCAGAAGATCGATCAACGCTGACTCCGTGGACAGAGGGCCCAAGGTCGTCTTCTCGTCCATCGGATCCCCGGGCTTGAGCGCCGTCAGCGCTGCCTGAAACTGCTCGAGAAACTTGTCATAGACCTTATCGACGACGATGAATCGCTTTGCGGCGCAACAAGTCTGTCCGGCGTTGTACATTCTCCCCCAGACGGCCCACTTCAACGTGTGCTCGAGATCCGCGTCCTCAAGCACGATGAACGCATCGCTTCCGCCGAGCTCCATGGAGGACACTTTGAGGTTCTTCCCCGCTCGGGCGGCGATGCTCCTGCCCGCTGCAACGCTGCCGGTCAAGGCAACGCCCTTGATGCGCGGGTCGTCGACGACCTGATCGGACTGCTCGTGACTGATGAGTAGATTGGTATACAAGCCGGCGGGTGCACCGGCCTCAATCCATAGCTTCTCGAACGCAATGGCACATTGTGGAACGCAGCCTGCGTGCTTCACCATCAGCACGTTGCCTGCCATCATGTGGGGACCCGCGACGCGTGCCAGCTGGTAGTAGGGGAAGTTCCACGGCTCGACACCGAAGATGACGCCGATGGGACTGCTCTCCATGTGAGCCTCACCCACGCTCGGGTGAAGCTTCACGGGTGCGAGGAACTTCTCGGCATTCTTCGCGTAGTAGGCGAGAATGTTCGAGCTGAATTCGACCTCGCCGCGCGCTTCGTTGATCCGCTTGCCCATCTCAAGCGTCGCGTGACGGGCGAACTCGTCGGCACGTGTGTGCATGAGCTCCGCCGCCTTTGCGACGACCTTCGCACGTTCCGCGTAGCTCTTATGCCGCCACGTCTCGAAGCACGTTGCGGCGGTTTGAATGGCCGTCTCGAGCTGCGTGTCGGTGAGCTCGGGGAAGGTTTTGATCACTTTGCCGTCGTATGGGTTGACGCTCTGGTAGGCCATCGTGGTGTCCTCTTTCGGGTTGTCCATGCAGGTGTCGCGTGAGGTCGTCGCGGTCGGACCCGGCCGAGGCGTCGATGCGCCGATCTGCCGATGCTCTTGTGGCCGGACGCGCTGCTCACGACAAGACGCGCGGGACGGACCACCGCGGGTGCAAGTTCGCGCCCAGAGCGATCGGTGCCGGAAACGTTGCCGGGCGCACCGAGCCGGTCACCAAAGCGCCCCACAGGTAGCGCGAACGCCTCGTTGTACTGAGTGTCGCTCCATCATGCTGCGACTCGAAGCGGAGACGCGGGGCAACGGCCCGCGCGTGGTGAACGTCGCGCGGTTTCGCGAGCAGGCGCAAATTCTGCGCAAGCACCGGAGTGTGGGGCAGACGCATCTCACGATGCACTCGTACGCGCCAAGACGCCTCGACCCGACACGAACGCCATTTCGCGCGAGGGCTCGCGTTCCGTGAGCGGGAGCCGACCAACCCGCCGATGAACACGGCGAGCGAGCGCGGCGGGACACCAACTCAGAGAACCTCCACGTCGAGCGGTTCAGATCATGCAGCGCGAGGGCACAATCATGAAACAACTCAATAGTGTGGTGGCCGTCTACGCAACGCATTCCCAGGCCGAGGCCGCGCTTCGCGCTTTCCAGGCGTCCGACTTCGATATGAAGAACCTGTCGATCGTCGGAAAGGATTATCAGACAGAGGAGCATGTGATCGGCTTCTACAACGTCGGTGACCGCATGAAGCTTTGGGGGAAGCGCGGGGCCTTCTGGGGCACCTTCATGGGGATGTTGTTCGGTTCTGCGCTTTTTCTTATTCCTGGCTTCGGGCACATCATGGTGCTTGGTCCGCTCGTGGGATGGATGGTCGCCGCCCTCGGCGAAGGCGCCGTGCTCGGAGGCCTGAGCGCGTTAGGTGCCGGCCTCTACGGCATTGGGATCCCCAAAGACAGCATCCTTCGGTACGAGACTGCGCTCAAGGTCGACCAATTCGTGGTCGTCGCGCACGGCAGCCTCGTCGAGCTCGGTACTGCGAAGCGCATTCTCGAGGGCACGGCGCCACTCTCGGTCGACGAGTACCAGGCATCGGGCGCCGTCTAAGCTAAGCCCAACATCGCCGACGTGGGCCATGACCAGTGTGACGTCGCATTGCCGAACGTGGCCGTGGGTTCTACGGATCGCGCGATCGATTGTGTCCACGCGCGACGCGGCGACGGCTCTGGCACAGACGGTGCGTACACCAACATCCATGAACCCTCACAATCCATTCGCGCCGTCTGGCCTTACCGCCGCGTTTCTGCTTGCTGTCGGGTGCGCCCACACGCCCACCCCTCCCGCCGAGACCGCCTATGCCGAGCCCCACCCCATGTTCGTGACCTCCGCGGTCGTGGAGGCGCCGCAGCCAACCTCGAGTCTAACAATCTCGAGCGAGCTCATGGCCGCGTGCCGTCTCGACTTCAGTAACCTCGACAGCGCTCCGAAGTTTGACTTCGGCCAGAGCACTCTCACCGCAGACGATCAAGGCGCGCTTCGCAAGGTTGCCGAATGCGTCACCACCGGACCTCTTGCGGGTCGCTCTATTGGACTTGTCGGACGTGCGGATCCGCGTGGCGAGGAGGAGTACAACATGGTGCTCGGAGCCCACCGGGCGACGAGTGCCGGTGAGTTCCTCGCAGCAGCCGGCGTAAGCCGTGGCCAGGTCACCGAGAGCTCGCGCGGAAAGCTGGACGCCACAGGCACCAGCGAAGATGGCTGGAGCCGCGACCGGCGCGTGGACGTCGTGTTGCGCTGACGCCGGCGAGTGCGCCTGGAGGCCAAGAGACGACCGTGCGAGGCGCACTCCTGGCGATATCATCGTTTGCATTGGCGAGCGCCCCATCGGTTCCGGCGCCGACTCACCCGTGGGTCCTGAGGGAGGGCAAGCACTGGCAGATTGCCTCCTCCCGGGTCGAGGCTACCGCGATCACGGACGCCACCGAGGGGGGGCGGGGCGATTGCGCGGCGGGGATGGTCGCCGTCGCGGGACAGATGAAGGTCGACGGTGCGGGGTACATGGACGGCATCGACACGATTCAAGAGTCGACGTGCATCGATTGGATCCAGCGTGGATACCCCGAGCGGTGCGAACGCTTTGATCGCGAGAAATGGCTCGTGCGCTCCCGCAGCATCCCCACGCAGGAGATGCGGTTCTGCATCGATCGGTACGAGTACCCAAACCAGCGCGGCGCATACCCATGGATCATGGTGAGCTGGACGGAATCGAGCGCACTATGTACACGACAAGGCGAGCGACTCTGTACGGAAGCTGAGTGGACTTTTGCGTGCGAGGGGGAGGAGGCGATTCCATACCCGTACGGCTATGAGCGCGACGCCACAGCCTGTGTTAGCGACCGCGCGTGGCGCACCGTGGATGCTCGCGAGCTCTCCCCTCGCGACTCGACTCGGGCTCTCTCGGAGATCGATCGTCTCTGGCAGGGCGAGTCCTCAGGATCACGTTTCCGGTGCAAGAGTCCGTTCGGCGTCTACGATTTGGTCGGAAACGTCGATGAGTGGACGACGTCCGTCGTCCATGGCGAGCGCCCCTCGATCCTGAAGGGCGGCTACTGGGGCCGCGTGCGCGACCGATGCCGTCCTTCGACGCGTGCACATGGAGAGGACTTCATCTTCTACCAGCAGGGATTTCGTTGCTGCGCGGACGCGGCGGGTGACGGTCACGCTTCCGCAGGGTTGCCTCACGAGTAAACCATTGTGGCGCGCCTGCGCTCTCGGACGATGTGGCTTCGTGGCGCGGCGCCTTTGGACTGCTCAACGAGCCGTCGTCATCACGCGGAGCGCAGCGCAGCGTAGCAGGAACAAATTGGGACCTTTCATCCGCTGAGTCCTTTGTTATCCCTTGCGGTCCGTTCTGTGCACCGAGTCTCACATGAACACGTCGAGGCGCTTCGACGTGTTTTGCCCGTCGCGAAGCCCATGAGGCATAGCGTGCCGAAGTTCTCCACCCGACTGACTGAGGTTCTCCAAGTGCCCACGCCCTTTCAACTGACATTCCGACAGATGGCTCACTCCGCGGAACTCGCTGCGTATATTGAGGAGCGCGCGGGAAGGCTTGACGGGCTTTCCCGGCAGATAACGGCCTGTCACGCAGTGGTCGCGCTGGTGGGACATCATCGTCGGCACGGGGACCGCTATCGCTGCTCGATCAACGTTGCCGTGCCCGGCCACGACATTGTCGTAAGCCATGAACCCCCTGAGGACCGCAGCTACGGGAGCGCAGAAGCCAGCGCGGACGGCGCGTTCGACGAGGCCGAGCGGCAGCTTACCGATTGGGAGCGACGCCAGCGCGTAGCGCGTCACGACGTGGCTCACGGGCACCCCAGTTGAGTCCGGCGAACAGGTTGAGGCAGGACGCGATCATGAACAGCATGCTCGTCTCGATCACGGAACGGGCCGCGAATGTGGCGGCGCCTCGCCAGTGGCGCGCGCTCCCATGAGACTCCCGCGCAGTTTCTTGGGGCGGCGCTCGGGGGGGTTGAACGAGCCTGCTCACGGCCTGCGGTGCGTGGCGCACCAGTCAGGCCCCCTTCGTGGCGCTGGAATCGCGATGCCTGTCGCCTTGGCGGTGAGCGTGCGCGGTCGGGGTTGTGTTCGGCGTCTGGCCAACTCGTAAGGGTCACGCGTACGTCCGCGACTGCCGGGCGCAGGCTGAACAGGGCGTTACACGCCTTCCGGGCCGCCGAGTAGCCGCTCTACAAGTCGCATGCTGGCGGCGACCACGCCCTGTAGTCCTGGGCCCCCAGCGGTCGCACCGGTAAGGTACAAGTTCTGGAACGGCGTGCGCCGTGAGACGCGGTGCAGGACGCGATTCTGCAAGTCGAGCCGCGCCGTACATGCCACCGCGCTCGAGCCCCACACGTGCGGCGAGGTCCACAGGGCTCCACACCTCCTGCATAACGCAGTGACGGCAGAGATCTGGAAGCAACCTTCGCTCTACCGCCGCCAGGATCTCGTCCGCGACCCGCTTGGTTTCGGTCTCATGGCGACCCTCGCGCGCCGCAGTCGCGAACCAGTCGAAGTCGCTCAAGACGTTGATCTGCACGGTCGTGTGGCCTGCAGGCGCGAGGACACCCGGGTCGGCATAGAGCGACGGCGTCGCCAGAAAAAAGGACGGATCGCCATACTCGTGCCGGAGGGTAGTGCGTTCAACCGCGGCATTGAGGTTCTCCTCCGGGTAGCTCCAGACATTGAAGCGGCCGAAGCCGCGAGTCGCGAGATCGACGTCAAGCCCGAGGAAGATCGTGAAGCACGACGAGGACTGCTCGTAACGCGGCGTCGGCGCGCCTTCGATCATGGCGAACGTTCGGCAGGGGTCGATGTTGGAGATGACGAGGTCTGCGGAGAAAATTCCCCGCGGCGTCTCGACCCACGCGATGCGATCGCCATCGCGCACGATCCGCGTCACCGGCGTTTCGTAGCTGACCGTGGCGCGGTGTGACCTCAGATACTCGACCACGCGGTCCACGAAGAACCCCATGCCGCGCTTGGGGAAATGCGCCGACTCCCCGTACCCGTACAGAAGGGCGTGCAGGCACAGGAGCGGCTCGTCTTCTGGCGCCAACCCGACGTCGCCGCACTGGCCCGCGGTCACGGCGCACGCCCGCGACGAGAGTCCCAGGTGCTCGAATATCCGCGTCACGGGCCACGGTCCGTAAAGCACTGTCTCCTTGAACTCGAACGGATGACGCTCGAGTCTCTTGAGATCGATCCCGGACACGGCAAGCTCTGCTTCGATTCGTCCGAGAATCGCGAAGAGCTCGGTAAGCGCCCCGCGGTCCGCCGGAAATGCCTCGATGAGCGCAGCTTGGAGCCGGTCTGGTCCCTTCGGCATCCGGAAGGTGCCGCCTGGCAGATCGATTCGATCGAAGCCCTCTGGATCGAGGGAGTTGAACGTCACGACCCCGTCGAGATCCAGTGCGTGCAGCCACTGCTGCACCACGCCTCGCGGGCCGCAGTCCATCAGGTACTGCATCTCGGCTCAGAAGGTGAAACCCTCGCGGGTGAACGACTGCCCGCAACCGCCGGCGCGATCACGCGCTTCCAGCACGGCCACGCGCCGGCCGGCCTTGGCCAGCAGCGACGCCGCGGTAAGCCCGCCCCAACCGGCGCCGAGGACCAGAACGTCGTAGTGCTCCCCCACGCGCGGTGGCTGAGGGGTCATGTCCACCGAACCACGGCGGGGTGCAGCTGCAGCTCACGTGGAGCAAGCGCGCTTTTCTTTGGGGCCGCCCGGTGCGTCACCAAGGCGGCTACGTAGTCGTCCTGGGTTCCTGCCTTCGCGATTGGACACTGGCTCATGTGGGCGTCCGTTCAGCATGAAGCGTGCCACGGGAGGCGCCGGGCGTTTCCGCCGTGCGGTCGGTGGGAGCGCGGATGCGGGTTGTGGCGTTCCTGCTGACGATGGCGCCCGAGCTGCGGGCCGCGCGTCGCAATCGGTGAGGATCGCCGAGAGAAGTCACGCGGCACCAATACTGCAGCCTATTTCCCCGTCAGGCGCGCCCCCACACCCGGGGGCCGGGCGACGAGGTAGACCCCATGCTGCGAAGCTTGAAGAATCTCGAGCGGTACAAGGTAAGCGCCACCGACGGCGATATCGGGAGCGTTGCAAACTTCCTGATGGACGATGCGCGCTGGACGGTTCGCTATCTCGTCGTGGAAACGGGGGGCTTCTTCGGCGGACGTCAGGTGCTGATCACGCCAATCGCGTTTCGCGAGGTCGATTACTCGGCCGAGCGCTTCCGCTTGAGCATCTCCATGGAGAAGGTCAAGAACAGTCCAAACATCAACTTAGACCTCCCCGTCTCGCAGCAGCACGAGCGAGACTACTACGGTTACTACGGCTACCCCTATTACTGGGGGTACGGCGGACTGTGGGGGATGGGCGGCTACCCCGGCGCGATGGCATCGGGAACGTACGAGCCGTCTGCCGACCGTCCTGGCGAGCCCCCTGCCGACAGGCACTTGCGGAGCGCGAAGGACGTCACGGGATATCATATCGAGGGCACGGATGGCTCGATTGGCCACGTCAAAGACTTCGTGATCGACGACGAAACATGGGAAGTACGCTATCTGGTCGTCACGACCACCAACTGGTGGTCCGGCAAGAGCGTTCTGATCGCGCCGGAGTGGGCGACGCGCATCAGTTGGCTCGACCGGAAGATCTATCTCGGCATGACGCGCGACGCGATCAAATGCAGCCCGGAATGGAGCGCGACGTATCCCGTCGAGCACGCTTATGAGGAGCAGCTGAATCGTCATTATGGCGGTATTCCTGGTTGGTCCAGCCGGGATCGGGGTTTCGAACGGTCGCCTGGTCGCCACGCAGAACCGCCGCGAGTCTAACGCGCAAGTGAGATCCGTAAGCGCCCGCCTTGCCGGGCCGAACTACGTGCCAGAATTAAGTACTGGCGAGCGGGCGTTCGCGTGACATCGGTGAACAGGAGTGTGTTCGGTGCCGACGCCACCGACGCGGAGGTTGCCTCGTCGGGAGAGCGGAGCCCGAAGGCTCGTGACGCAGCAGGGCGTGGGCCGTGAAGCGCGCTCTCATCCTCATCGGACTCCTTGCCGCGGCCCTGCTTATCGCTCTCGTGCTTCGCGTGCGTCATCTCCGAGCGGCGGAGCACGGAGTGGCCGGTGGCAGCGGCGTCATCGAAGGGGTTGACGTCAACGCCACGAGCCGAATCGCTGCACGCATCACGAAGGTGAACGTCCGCGAGGGTGACATGGTCAAGAAGGGCGACGTCCTCGTGGAGCTTCTTTGCACCGAACAGGAGGCGTCGTTCAACCAGGCGAATGCAGAGCTCAGCGCGGCACGGTCGAACCTCCAGGGAGCGCTGGCAAATGCAACGTCCGCAGCACAAAGCGCATCCGGCGGGTCGCAAAACATTAACGTGGCGAAATCCCAGGTCGAGGTTCTGAAAGCGCAAGAGGAGCTCGCGCGCGTCGATCTCCGGCGCAACGAGGAACTCGCGAAGAGCGGAGCCGTGCCCCAGGCGTCCCTCGACGAGGCGCGATCGAAGGACGTGGCACTGCGAAACCAGATCGCCGAGCAAAACGCACTCGAATCGATGGTCAAGAACCAGGCCGGCGCGCTCCGGGCGACAGGCACCGGGGCGAAGTCGCAAGCTGCCGCAGCTCAGGACAACGTAACGGCTGCGATGGCCGCACTCGCCCGATCGCAGACGGCGGTGGACGAGTGCAAGCTGCTTGCGCCACGAGACGCGATGGTCGTGTCTCGCAACCTAGAGCCGGGTGAAGCCGTTCAGGCGGGCACGAGCGTCCTTGCGATGACCGATGTGACGGAAGGGCGCACCCGCTTCTACCTTCCGAACTCGGAACTCGCGGCAGCGGCCCCGGGACGCAAGGTGCGGGTCGTAGCGGACGCGTACCCGGGTCAGGTCTTCGAGGGGACCATCTTCTACGTCTCGCCGCGTGCCGAGTTCACGCCACGCAATGTCCAGACGCGAGAAGATCGCGAGCGCTTGGTCTACGCGGTCGAGGTCCGCATCCCGAACGTGGATATGCGCCTTCGCTCCGGCATGCCGGTCGACGTCTCGATCGAGGGGAGTTGGGAGTGAGCGGCGCGGAGGTCCGGATCGAGGGGGCCGACCTGCATCGCAGCTTCAAGGCGAAGGTTGCGGTCGACGGCCTATCAGTGCAGGTCGCTGCCGGCGAGATCTACGGGTTGGTCGGGCCGGATGGAGCCGGTAAGACCACGACGTTGCGGATGCTTGCCGGTCTAATCGACCCTTCGGCCGGTACGGTCCGGCTCATGGGACAGGACCCTTTCGGAACGGACGTCTCGGTTCGCGAGAACCTCGGCTACATGCCGCAGCAATACAGCCTCTACGGCGACCTCACCGTCGCCGAGAATCTGGCCTTCTTCCGGGAGATGTACTGCGTGCCGCGCGCAGCGTTCTTAGAACGTCGAGATCGACTGCTCGCCCTTACCCGTTTGGCCGAATTCAAGAGCCGGCGCGCCGAGGCCCTCTCTGGGGGCATGTACAAGAAGCTCGCGCTCTCGTGCGCCCTCCTTCACGAACCCAAGGTGCTCTTGCTGGACGAGCCGACCAACGGTGTCGATCCGGTCAGTCGCCGCGAGTTCTGGGAGCTTCTTCACGAATTTCTCTCGGGCGGAATGGCCATCTTGCTCACGACCCCGTACATGGACGAGGCGGCACGTTGCCACCGTGCGGGGATGCTCCTCGAAGGGAAGCTGCTCGAGGAGGGGCAGCCCAGCGAGATGCTTGCGGCGTTCCCGCACCCCGTCTATCGCGTGCGCGGCGACCGGGTTAAGGTAACGGCGGCCATCGAGAAGAACCCCGATGTGCTGGCATTTACGCCTGCCGGAGCTCTCGTGCGGGTCGTCGTTCGACACGGTTGTGAAGACGCCGTGCGCTCCGCCCTTGCGGCCCTTGGCGCCGAGGTCTCCCTGACATCGGCGAGCTTCGAGGACCTGTTTCTGACACGCCTCCACGAGCACACAGACGCGAAGAGCAAGGACGCCCAGAAGAACAAGGCTCAGGACAGGAGCGTCTCGTGACAGGTGACGTCTCTATCCGCGTCAAGTCCCTCACAAAGCGCTTCGACAAGTTCGTCGCCGTCGATGACGTTTCCTTCGACGTGAAGAAGGGAGAGATCTTCGGCTACCTGGGGGCAAACGGCGCGGGGAAGTCGACGACGATCCGGATGCTTTGCGGGCTGCTCGCTGTCTCGAGCGGCGAGGCGGCGGTGGCGGGCGTGGACGTCGTCCACCAGCCCAACGCCGTGCGCCGTGCGATCGGATACATGTCTCAGAAGTTCTCGCTCTACCTCGACCTGACGGTCGCCGAGAACCTCCAGTTCTTCGGTGGCGCATATGACCTCTTTGGGAAGGACTTTCGGACCCGACGTGACGCGCTGATGCATGACCTCGACCTCGGGGCACTCTCGGACGAGTTGACGGGATCGCTTCCAGGCGGTCTGCGGCAACGCATCGCACTTGCCTGCGCTCTTCTCCA
>Ga0302326_10012381_pt1 | contig 18209 bp, 14 predicted proteins | sample Palsa_T0_3_FD_202264 | JGI IMG/M metagenome (GOLD analysis project Ga0302326, IMG submission 202264) | Peat permafrost microbial communities from Stordalen Mire near Abisko, Sweden - Palsa_T0_3 | ecosystem: Environmental > Terrestrial > Soil > Palsa > Peat permafrost | place: Sweden: Abisko...
GCGCCGAAGTCGAGGGCGCGATTCTGGCTGCGCGTGAACTTTCCCTGCGCATCCTGCTGGTGGGCGTTGAGGCCACGGTAAAGCAGGAGCTTGGCCGCCACCGGGCTCGCGGCCTGCCCATTGAAGTAGTAGGCGCCTCCGACATAATCACCATGAGCGATTCGCCCTCGCAGGCGTTTCGCCGCAAGAAAGAAAGCTCCATGCACGTGGCCGCGCGGCTGGTGCGCGACGGCAAGGCCGACGCGTTCGTCACCGCCGGCAATACTGGCGCGGCCATGACCGTCGCGCGATTCGTGCTCGGCACGCTTCCTTCCGTGGACCGCCCGGCGCTCGCCGCTGCCTTTCCAAACATGAAAGATAAGGTTACGGTGATCCTGGACGTGGGCGCGAACGTGGATTCGAAGCCCGAGCAGATCCGGCAATTTGCCGTGATGGGCGAGATTTATTTCCGCGCCATCTGGGGCGTGAAGAGGCCGCGTGTGGCGCTGCTGTCCATCGGCGAAGAAGAAATGAAGGGCAACGAGCTGACGCGCGAGGCGTCCAACCTTTTGAAACAGTCTTCGCTCAATTTTGTCGGCAATGTGGAAGGGCGCGACGTGTTTCGCGGGAACGTGGACGTAATCGTCTGCGACGGCTTCATCGGCAATGTAGCGCTGAAAATCAGCGAAGGGCTGGTCGAGCACGTGCAGGGTATGCTGAAGAAAGCTATTAAGAGTTCGCTGAAATCGCAGATCGGATACGCTCTGTCCAAGCAAGCGTTCGATGATTTCCGCAAGCGCACCGACTCCTCGGAGACGGGAGGCGCGCCGCTCCTGGGCGTTCGCGGAATCACCATCATCGGCCACGGCCGTTCAAATCCCAACGCCATCAAGAACGCTATCCGCGTCGCCGCCGAACTTTGCCGCGCGCGCGTGAATGAAAAAATCGATCAGGAGCTTTCCGCTGCCGCGGTCGCTGCCGTTCGCGGCTGATTCGAGCGGAATCGCGATCACGCATGGGCAAACTTGCATTCTTGTTTCCGGGGCAAGCTTCGCAGTATTCCGGCATGGGCTGCGATCTCGCCGAAAAATTTCCCGAATCGCGCCAGGTCTTTGACGAAGCCGAAGCTGCGCTCGGATTCTCGATGTCGGAGCTTTGCTTTAAAGGCTCGGACGAAGCGCTGAAGCAGACTGAAAATACACAGCCTGCGATTCTTACTGTTTCTGTCGCAGCCTATCGCGCGCTCGAAAAGCGCGGCGTCACTCCGGATTTTGTCGCGGGGCACAGCCTCGGCGAATATTCGGCGCTCGTTGCTGCGGGCGGGCTCGATTTTGCAGCAGCTGTAAAGCTTGTGCGGGGACGCGGCCGATACATGCAGGAAGCCGTTCCGCCGGGCGAAGGCGCCATGGCCGCGATCCTTGGTCTCGCGCCCGCCGAAGTGCTGGAGATCTGCAAGAAAGCGGCCGACAACGAAGTCGTCTCGCCTGCGAATCTGAATTCGCCCGAGCAAACCGTAATTTCAGGCAGCGCCGCAGCCGTGAAGCGAGCGGTCGAGATCGCTTCGCAGAGCGGCGCGAAGCGCGCCGTGATTCTTCCCGTCTCCGCGCCCTTTCATTGCGCGCTCATGGCGCCCGCGCAGAAGCGTCTCGAGCCCGACCTGCGTGCCGCGAAATTCAACGACCTGCGATTTCCGCTGGTCACCAATGTGGACGCCGAGGCCATCACCAGCGGTGACGAAGCGCGCGAAGCGCTCATCCGCCAGGTCACTTCTCCCGTGCGCTGGCTCGATTCCATGCATGAATTGATCGAATCCGGCGTGAACATCTTCGTCGAAGTCGGCCCGGGCAAGGTTCTTTCGGGGCTGATGCGGCAGATTGACCGTTCGGTGCGCTGCTACAACGTCGAAGACCAGGCCAGCCTGCAGGCCACGCTCGAGAAGATCGCCCAGGCCCGCGCCGAAGTGGCGGAAAACTAGCGATTCACAGATTCGCAATTGTCGATGTGAAGATTGCGTGCAGAACGCTGCACATTGGGGCTGCCGTGTTTAGACTCGTTCTCGCTCTTGGGCTGATTGCAAGTTCGGTCGCAAATGCCGAGTGTTTTGAACAGTCGAGTGAAAAACCACGTCCTTCATCCTCCACACGAGGTGTTCCGGCACAAGAACGACATGCCCTAATGGCTCTCTTTGAGTCCACGGACGGAAACCACTGGAAAGATCGTGAAGGTTGGTTAGGGCCTCCGAGTTCGGAATGCAGTTGGAAGGGCGTCGAGTGTGAATCTCCCGAGGACGGACCTACCTATGTGGTTGCCCTTGATCTTTCTGCGAACAACCTGCACGGCAGTATTCCCGAGTTGGTCGGCCAACTAACTCGTCTCGAATCGCTCTACATTTTCGGAAACCACCTTTCCGGGCAGCTGCCCGACAGATTGATTGCACGATGGCTGTCTGGTTCTCTGTATATCTCAGCAGAAGTGCCCCTTCTAACCGGCATCTCGGAAATCGACTTTGAATCCTCCGCGTCGGCACTGCTCTGCATGCAACGCCGGATCGTTCTCCGGTCGGACAACAGCGCCGTGCTCTTCACCGAACGTTGCCGCAACAGTACGCCCGAGGACCGAACGACGTTCTGCGAAGTGAAGGAAGGGCGGCTGTCTTCGATTGAGTTCGCGAAGCTTGCGCGGCTCATTGCGAATAATGATTTTTTCGGTTTACATGCCCACTACGAAAGAAATGTAACGGAAGGAGCTTTCGAGTCAACCCGCGTGACACGAGACGGAAGACGCTACGAGGTTGTCAATTATGCGGGCGCCGGTCCGTTCAATTTGTGGGTCGTCCAAAATGCAATTGAAGGCGTCACATCCTCCGTTGATTGGGAGAAGACAATGAACCAGGCCAAGTGCCCTCGGTGGAATGAATCGCAGGTACCCTCAGCGCAATAGATTCCCCTTAGACACGGCATTTCCTTTCAGCTTCGCCACTAAATTACTCGCGTGCCTCGCTCTGACCGTTGGGGACAGGTAAGCATCTGTTGCGCAATGCGTTTGATATGGGATAGCTTCTCTTCCTATGTTCTCGCTTAAAGACAAAGTGGCACTCGTTACCGGTGCGTCGCAGGGGATTGGCCGTGCGACGTCTCTTGCGCTCGCCCAGGCCAGCGCGAAGGTCGGCATCGCCGCGCGCAATACGGAGAAGCTCGCGTCGCTGGCCGCTGAGATTGCTGCCGCGGGCGGCGAAGCGCTCGCGGTGCCGATGGACGTGGCGGACGCGGCGCAGGTGAAAACCGGGTTCCAGCAACTGCTCGCGAAATTTGGCAAACTCGACATCCTGGTAAACAACGCCGCCATCACGCGCGACACGCTCGCGCTGCGCATGAAGCTCGAAGATTGGGACGCCGTGCTGCGCACGAACCTGACCGGCGCGCATTTGTGCATCCAGCAAGCGCTCGGCGCGATGCTGAAGCAGCGCGCGGGCCGCATCATCAATCTCACTTCGGTCGTGGCGGAGACCGGCAACGCGGGCCAGTCGAATTACGTGGCCTCGAAGGCGGGACTGATCGGCCTGACGCGCGCCATCGCCATCGAGGTCGCCTCGCGCAATATCACGGTGAATGCCGTCGCGCCCGGCTTCATCGCCACGCCCATGACCGATCCGCTTTCGCCGGAACTGAAGGACAAAATGAAGTCGCTCATCCCGCTGGGCCGCTTTGGCACGGACCGCGACGTCGCCGCCGCCATCATTTTCCTCGCCAGCGACGAAGCTGGCTACATCACCGGGCAAGTCCTCGGCGTCAACGGCGGCCTGCACATGGGCTAGCGCGGCATTCGAAAGCATAGCAGTGCTTGAGGTTGACCCGGCAATGAGCCGCGCATAGAATGGGCAGGTTGTCTTGGGGCGCAACCCCACCGCTGTGCGGCCCGGGGGCCGAAAATCGCCGATACCGGAGGAAAAATCAGAATGGCCAGCGTCGAAGAACGCGTGAAGCAGATCATTGTCGAGCAACTCGGTGTGGATGAAGGCGAAGTCACTCCGACCGCTTCGTTTGTGGACGACCTGGGCGCCGACTCGCTCGACACCGTCGAGCTGGTCATGGCCTTCGAGGAAAATTTCGGCATTGAAATACCGGACGAAGATGCCGAGAAGATTGCCACGGTGAAAGACGCCATCGAGTACATCGAGAAGCACGCCAAGGCAAGCAAGTAGTCCGCCGGCCGTCCCATTCCGTCTAGGAGAACTTTCCCTTGAATCGCCGAGTTGTCGTTACGGGCATTGGGCTGGTCTGCGGATGCGGCATCGGGACCGAAGAGGTCTGGCGCAATCTGCTGGCCGGCAAAAGCGGTATCGGCCCTATCACCCATTTTGATCCCGCCGCATTCGATTGCCGCATTGCCGGAGAAGTCCGCAATTTCGATCCGCTGCACTGGATTGAAAAAAAAGAGCTGAAGAAAACCGGCCGCTTTATTCAGCTGGCCATGGCCGCCGCGGACTTTGCCATGAAGATGTCGGAGCTGGTAGTCACGCCGGAGATGGCGGACTCCACCGGCGTTTACATCGGTTCGGGGATCGGCGGGTTCGACGTGATTGAGCGCGAACATTCCAAGTATTTGGCCGGGGGCCCCGGCAAGATTTCGCCTTTCTTCATTCCCGCTTCGATCGTCAACCTCGCTTCCGGTCACGTTTCCATCCGCTACGGCGCGAAGGGACCAAACTCCGCGACGGCGACGGCCTGCTCCGCGTCCGCGCACGCCATCGGCGACGCGTACAAAATTATTCAGCGCTCGGACGCGGACATCATGATCGCAGGCGGCACGGAAGCGTCGATTACGCCCATGGGCGTTGGCGGGTTCGCGGCCATGCGCGCGCTTTCCACGCGCAACGATGAACCCGAGCGCGCCAGCCGCCCGTTCGACGCCGAGCGCGATGGATTTGTGGTGGGCGAAGGCTCGGGCGTTCTGATTCTCGAAGCGCTCGAAGTGGCCGAGCGTCGCGGAGCGAAAATCATCGCCGAGATTGTGGGCTACGGCATGTCCGGCGACGCCTACCACATCACGCAGCCGGCCGAGGGCGGTGACGGCGGATATCGCGTGGCCATGGCGGCGATGCGCGACGCGAAAATCGCGCCGAACGACATCAGCTACGTCAACGCGCACGGCACGTCCACGCCCATCGGCGACGCTATTGAAACCGCCGCGCTCAAGCGCGTGTTCGGCGAGCGCGCGAAGAAAGTTCCCATCAGCTCGACCAAGTCCATGACCGGCCATTTGCTGGGCGGCGCGGGCGGGCTCGAAGCGGGCATCAGCGTGCTGGCGCTGCGCGATCAGATTCTGCCGCCGACGATCAATTACGAAACTCCCGATCCGGCGTGCGATCTCGATTACGTTCCGAACCGTGCACGCAAGGCTGAGGTACATTACGCGCTCTCGAATTCTTTTGGTTTCGGCGGCACCAACGCGTCCCTGATTTTCAAGCGTTGGCTGGAGTAGCGTGGCATGGGCAATCTTGCCTGTGCGCCTTGATTTTCGTACCACAGCTTTCAGGCGGTGCTCGTTGCTTTTCGCGGCGCTGGCGTCCCGGCTCTTACGCTCTTGCAATTGTAGCGGCACGGCACACCGTGCCCGCGTTCGTCGCGACGCGATCCGTTTTGGTAGGAACGCGGCTTGCTGCGCCTAGCCTTTGGGTTCCATAAGCCGCCAAAATCGCCCTATCGCAGCAACGGCGTTCCCTGGTCCCGGTTTCCATCGATCAGATAAGAACTGCATCGCGCCTCGTGCGAATACCCCATCAGCGCGTCCGATCCGTTCAGCCGGAAGTACAGTACGACCCAACAACTATGAACCATGTTGCCCACGGGCGGCGTCCGTGTATACACGACCGCTGTCGCCCCTTCGATGATCGGATTCGGGCCGCCATAGTTAAAGTATCCCGGGTCTAAGATGCCGTGCACGGTCAGAAACTTCTCGATGCCCGCGCGCGGCGTCCCAGGCGGCAGTTGCGCGCCGATGTCGCGAACCAACTCGTCCTCTGCCTGTTGCACCGCCTCGTTCGTCCTCGTGGTGTCCCATTTCCACGCGCCGAATAGCAGCGCCCCCAACCCCACTGCGATCAGCGCGAGATAGCTGACGCTTTGTACGACTCCCGCGCGGAGCGTACTGTCCTGTGCGTGGGTCATATCGCGCCCCTTTCCTGCTGGATTTCATGTGTTCTTTCGAATCTTCTGTCCACTCAGGATGACGTGTTCGTATATAGAATGATTCGTACTTCTCCCTGAATAACATGAAGTGGCCGGCGCGCGCGCGTCTGCCGCTCCCATTTGTGCCGTTGCTGTAAATATGAAATACTCATGGAAATTACCAGATTATTCGCATCATTCATTTTCGGAGGCATCCTTGAAAATCGGCGTCTGCGTGAAACAGGTTCCCGCGAAGGATGCGCCGCTGGCTATCGTCGAAGGGGCTGCATGGATCCGCGAATCGGACATCGGCTTCGAGACGAACGAGCCGGACAGCTACGCGCTCGAAGAATCGCTGCGCCTGAAAGAGAAGCACGGCGGCGAAGTGGTGGCCATTTCCATGGGCCCCGACCGCGCGAAGCAAACCATCAAGGAAGCTCTGGCCAAGGGCGCCGACCGCGGCATCCACGTGGCCGACGATCAATTTTACAAGCTCGATCCGCTGGCCTCCGCGCGTTCGCTTGCCGCCGCGATCAAGGGCGAGAATTTCGACCTCATCCTCACCGGCCTGCAGAGCGATGACCAGGGCTTTGGCCAGACCGGCGTGCTGCTGGCGGAATTGCTGGGGCGCCCGCATGCCACCATCATCATGCAGATTGACGTGGTCGATGGACACATGAAGCTCAAGCGCGAACTCGAAGCCGGGTGGTTCCAGTGGGTGGAATTGCCGCTGCCCGCCGTGCTCTCGATTCAGTCCGGTATCAACAAGCCGCGCTACGCCACGCTAAAGGGCATCATGGCGGCGAAGAAAAAAGAAATCGCCACGGTAAGCCGCGCCTCGCTCGGCATCGCCGATGCGCCCACGCAACGCGTCGAGCGGATTTACGTGCCGCAAAAAACCAAAAAAACTGAATTCATCACCGGACAGCCCAAGGAAATAGCCGCGAAGCTGATCGAGAAGCTGAAGCACGAAGCGCGGGTGCTATAAGCCATGAAACTTCTTCTCATCACCGAGCAGCGCGAAGGCAAGTGGAACAAGGTCACCTTCGAAACGCTGGCCGCGGCACAGCAAATCGCGCAGCACACGAACGGGTCGCTCTCCGGCGTCGTGCTCGGGAAGGGCGTCGCGCCGCTCGCGGACGAACTCGCCGCATCGCAACTCGCGGAAGTTCTGCTGGTCGAGCACGACCTGCTCGAAAAATACACACCCGACGGATTTTCGCTGGCGCTGCGCCAGGTGATCGAATCGGCCAAGCCTGATCTCGTTCTGCTGCCGCACACCTATCAGGTGCGCGACTTTGCTCCGGCGCTGGCTGCTTCGCTGGGCAAGGGCATGATCGGCGACTGCATCGCCTACCGCTACGAAAACGGGAAGCTCATCTTCGTGCGCCAGATGTTTCAGGGACGCACCGCGGCGGACGTGGTATTCGCCGGTGACGCTCCGTGGATTGCCACGTTTCAAGCGGGCGCTTTTCGCGCCGACCTCGCGGCCAAGCACACCAGCGGCAAAGCGCCGGTGAATTCCCTGAGCGTTCAATTGGCACCGGAACAAATCCGCACCAAGCCGCTCGAGCTTTTCCGTGAAGCGAAACAAGCCGTGGACCTGACGCAAGCGCCGATTCTCGTTTCCGTCGGCCGCGGCATCAAAGCGCCGGAAAACATCCCCATGGCGGAAAAGCTGGCGAAGCTTCTGGGCGGCGAACTCTGCGCCTCGCGCCCCATCTGCGACGAGGGCTGGCTGCCCATGGACCGCCAGATCGGGAGCTCGGGGCAAACCGTCGCGCCCAAACTTTACTTCGCACTGGGAATCAGCGGCGCGATTCAGCACGTGGTGGGCATGAAAGGCTCGCGCACCATCGCCGCGATCAACAAAGATCAGAACGCGCCGATCTTCGAAGTCGCCGACTACGGCATCGTCGGCGACCTTTTCGAAATCGTCCCCGCCATCATCGAGGAGCTGGAGAAAACCGGGCACAGTTGAGCGGTGTCCGTTTTCGCCACGAGATCTCCCGCAAGTGGGCAGTCCATAACTCCTAGGCAGCTACAGTTTCCCCTATATTACTGACAGTAAGGCATTTACGATATGTTCCGCGTGGAGCCCCACTTGCCAGAGTTATCACAGATTGGTCCGCCTGCCGAGTTCGTCCGGGCGTTACAAGGAGCACAGCAATGGGCACGCTGCTGCAAGATTTGCGCTACAGCATCCGCATGCTGGCGAAGTCGCCGGGCTTCACCACCGTGGCGGTGCTCACGCTGGCTCTGGCCATCGGCGCAAACACGGCGCTCTTCTCCATCGTGAACGGCGTGCTGCTGAATCCGCTGCCGTATCCGCGTCCGAACGAATTGGTCACGCTGCACGAAAGCAAGCCGAACTTCAACACCGGCTCCATCTCGTATCCCAACTTTCTCGATTGGCAGAAAGAAAATCATACGCTTTCGTCCATGGCGGTTTCGCGGAGCTATTCTTTCAGTTTGACCGGCCTGGGCCAAGCGGAACAGATCCAAGGGCAATTTGTGACCTCGGATTTTTTTTCGATACTTGGTGTAAAGCCGCTGATGGGACGAAACTTCGTATCCGCCGACGATCAGGTGGGCGCGGCGCCCGTCCTGCTGATTAGCGCGGGCTTCTGGAAGCGGAAACTTAGCGGCGCCGCGGACGTGGTTGGAAAGAGCCTTACGCTCGATGGCAGGGAATATACGATCGCCGGCGTGATCCCGACGGATTTTGCCCTCAAGATCGACAGCTTCAGCCCCGCCGACGTGTACGCTCCGGTGGTGCAATGGAACAACGATCTTCTCTTCAGCCGCGGAGCGGGCCTGGGATTTCACGGAATCGGGCGGCTGAAGCCGGGCGTCTCGATCGAGCAAGCGCGCGTGGATTTTACGGGAGTGACCGGAAATCTGGCGGCCGCCTACCCGGAGGTGAACAAGGGAATCGGCGCCGCGCTGATTCCCTTCAAACAGCGGATGCTCGGCGGCGTGAAACCCATTCTGCTGCTGCTTTTTTGCGCCGTGGGCTTTGTGCTGCTGATTGCTTGCGCGAATGTCGCAAATTTATTGTTGGCACGGGCTGGTGGACGCGCGCGCGAATTTGCAGTTCGCACCGCGCTGGGTGCGGGCAAGCTGCGACTCGTCCGGCAACTTCTGACCGAAAGTGTTTTGTTGGGAATTGTGGGCGGCGCGTTTGGGTTGTTGCTGGCGAGTTGGGGCACACGCGCGGCTCTGAAAGCCTTGCCGGAGACTCTGCCGCGAGCGGGAGAAGTGGGCATGGATCTGCGCGTCTTGCTTTTCACTGCATCGGCTGCACTTCTGGCTGGAATACTTTTCGGTCTGGCTCCCGCGCTGAAAGTTTCGCGAACGAACGTACAGGAGAGTCTGAAGGAAGGCGGCCGCGGAGCGAGTGGCGCGCATAACCGGACGCACGGTGCGTTAGTGGTGGTGGAAATGGCGTTGGCTCTGGTGCTGCTGATTGGCGCGGGGCTCACGCTGCGCAGCCTGGTCGGGCTATGGAACGTGGATCCGGGCTTCAATCCGCAAAACGTGATGGTGTTCGGTTTTTCTTTGTCGCCCTCCAGCTTGAAGTCCAGCCCGGCTGCAATTCGCGCCGGTTTCCGCGCTGCGGAAGCGGCCATGGCCTCGACTCCCGGCGTGCGGGCGGCCTCGATGAGCTGGGGAGCGTTCCCGTTGAGCGGCGATGATGAATGGCTTTTCTGGATGGACGGAAAACCAAAACCTACGACGCGAAACGAAATGAACTGGGTGATCGATTACGTCGTCGATCCCGACTACCTAAGAATCATGGGAACGCCACTCCGCAGTGGGCGCTTCTTCACCCCGCAGGACGACGAGAACGCGCCGAAGGTGGTGGTCGTTGACGAAGTGCTCGCGCGAAAGTATTTCGGAAATGAAAATCCCATCGGCAAGCGCTTATTTTTGGAAATCGGCCAGGGGAACATGGAGACGGAAATCGTGGGAGTGGCCGCCCACGTGAAGCAGTGGGGACTTGATACGGACGACACCGAAAGCCTTCGGGCGCAGCTGTACTTTCCGTTCATGCAACTGCCGGATTCGGTGATGGCGCTCGCGCCGATGGGCATGGGGGCGGTGGTGCGTTCCCGGGGACCGCAGCCGGGGCTTATCGATTCGATCCGGCACTCGGTCCAGCAAGTAAACAGCGAACAAGTGGTTGCAGGCGCGCAGACCATGAATGAACTTATTTCGATCTCGCTCGCCAGCCAGCGGTTCTCTATGATTCTTCTGGGCGCCTTCGCCGGGCTGGCGCTGATTCTATCGAGCATCGGTATCTACGGGGTCGTCTCCTATCTGGTCGGGCAGAAAACGCGCGAGATTGGCATACGTATTGCGCTTGGCGCACAACGCAGCGACGTGCTGCGTTTAGTTCTGGGAGATGGAGCGAAGATGGTGGCGGTAGGATTGGCGGTGGGCCTAGCGGCCGCGTTCGGACTGACGCGCTTAATGGCTAACATGCTCTTCGGCGTGAGCACGATCGATCCGCTTACGTTCGCGTGCGTGGCGGCCGTTCTCAGCAGCGTTGCGCTTGCAGCGTGCTACATTCCGGCGCGCCGTGCCATGCGCGTGGACCCGATGGTGGCGCTGCGTTACGAATGATGTTTTGGTCAACGATGATTATTGGCCTTGAAGGCAACAGAATGGCATAGCATCGGGAGGCGGCCATGAAAACCACCTTGCAGGACATGCGCTACGCGTTCCGCATGCTGGCCAAGTCGCCCGGTTTCGCGGCCATCGCGGTGCTCACACTCGCCCTCGGCATCGGCGCCAACACCGCCATCTTCAGCGTGATGAACGGACTTTTCCTGCATCCCCGGGGCATCTCCCATCCGGAGCAGGTGGTGGCCATCCGCGTCCGCTACGAAAAGCTGAATTTGAATAGCATTATCATTTTTGCTTCCGCCGCGCTCCAGGATTCCTCGGATTTCAACTACGCCGTAGGAGATTTTCCCCAGCGCCTTCGTGGCGCGAAAGTTTCCTGGCAATGGTTCCAGGTTTTCGGCGCGAAGCCCATGCTCGGCCGCGTCTTCACGCCTGAAGAAGATCAGCCCCACGCCGATCAAGAAGTAGTGTTGGCCTATAAGACATGGAAATCTCTTTTTGGCGGCGACAGTTCCATCGTCGGCCGCTCGGTACAATTCAACCGCCAGCCCTACACGGTGGTCGGAGCAATGCCCCCGGATTTTGACTGGCCGGAGCAAACCGATCTGTGGTCTCCGCTCGCGCTTCCGCCCGGCGATTTCGCCATCGACAACATTTTCAATGAGGCGCACTTTGCGATAGCAAGATTGCAGCCCGGAGTCACGCCAGCGCAGGCCGCTGCATGGTCGCCTTGCGCTATGAATGATAGGGTGATCGTACGCGCCAACTGGCAAAGGTAAAATTGGGATCAATTCGATGAACGCCATTTTGCAAGACCTGAAATACGCCATTCGAATGCTCGCGAAGTCGCCTGGGTTCACCGCGATCGTGATCCTCACGCTGGCGCTCGGGATTGGCGCCAATACCGCCATTTTCAGCCTGGTCAACACGGTATTGCTTCGCCCGCTCCCTTTCCCCGAGCCGCAGAAGGTGGTGACGCTGGGCATCGAAGATTCGGGCGGCGGATTCAGCGACGACGTGGAATCGCTGCAGTACGTTTATTGGCGCGACCATTCCCAGGCACTTGATTCCGTGGCCGCCGTTTTCGGTTCCATGGGCGGGTTCAATCTGGTGGGAAATTCGGGACCGGTGCACGTGCGCGGCTCGAAAGTCACCCGGCAGTTTTTTCCCGCCGTCGGCGTTCAGCCCATGCTCGGCCGCGGGTTTCTCCCGGAAGAGGATCGTGCCGGAGGCGCGCCGGTCCTGGTGCTCAGCTATGGACTGTGGAGCAGCGCGTTCGGCGGAGATCCCAACGTCATCGGCCGCTCGGCCACGCTCAACGGAATTCCTTACAACATCGTGGGCGTTCTGCCGCCGAACTTTCGCTTCGACACCGGAGAATCGTTCGATGCCAATCCAGAGGTTTTGCTTCCGCTGCAGCTTTCGAGCTCGCCGCGCGATCGCGGAACGAACTACGAGCTGATCGCGCGCTTGAGGCCCGGCGTGACTCTGGCCGCCGCGCAGACGGACGCGGATCGCGTGGCCGCCGAATTTTCCCGCGCCTACCCCGATTATTACAGTCCGCCGGCTCCTTTTCAGGCGCGCGTGCGGCGATTTCAGCAGGCGCTTACCGGCGACATCCGGCCGACCCTGCTCGTGCTTTTCGGCGCGGTTGGATTTGTGCTGCTGATCGCCTGCTTCAATGTCGCCAATCTTTTTCTTTCCCGCGCCGCTACTCGCGGGAGGGAAATTGCGATCCGGGCGACGCTGGGAGCTTCCGCGGGAAGACTGTTCCGCCAACTGCTGTGCGAAAGCCTGGCCTTCGCCGTGCTCGCCGGCGCTGCCGGACTGGCTCTGGCGTCCTGGGGCGTGCGCGCGCTGATCGCACTAAGCCCCGCCGCGCTGCCGCGAATCAGCGAATTCTCGCTCGATTGGCGCGTCCTGCTCTTCACTCTCGCGGCCTCCGTGTTCGTTGCGATCGTCTGCGGATCGGTCGGCGCGTTTCATGCCCTCCGCGGCGACACGAACGAAGCGCTGAAAAAAGGTGGGGAACGCGCCGGAATTCCAGGCCGCAAACTTTCCCGCGTTCTGGTGGCGGGCGAAGTGGCTCTCTCGCTCGTGCTGCTCGTGGGAGCGGGCTTGCTGATCTCGACGGTGATTCATCTCTACCGTGTCCCGCCCGGCTTCGATCCCACAAACCTTACCAGCGCGCGGATGTCACTCACTTCCGCAAAGTACAGCCGCACCGCGCAGGTATGGAATTTTGAGCGCCAGGTAATCGATCGCGTCCGGCAGCTTCCCGGAGTAATTTCCGTGGCCACGGCTTCAGCCACGCCTCTCGAGCGCGGCTTGAACACCGTCGTTTTCGTTCATGGCGTGGCATCAAACGACCGCCGCGACATGCTCACGATCGAGTTCCGCTCCGTGAGTCCGGAGTATTTCCGTACGCTCGCGATTCCTCTTCGGAGCGGGCGCGAATTCACCGAGGCAGATTCGGCGGACTCGGCGCGTGTGGTGCTGGTGAACGAATCGCTGGCGCGCGAATTGTGGCCGGGGCAGAATCCCATCGGCAAACCCCTGCTCGCCGGGGAAGGCGCTTCCGCGCAGAATAGGCCGCGCGAGGTCGTAGGCGTAGTGGCCGATATCAAGGAAATCGGATTGGACCAGCCGCCACGCGCCACCATTTACGTTCCGCAAGCCCAGGTACTCGACTCTTTCAACGAAATGACCAACTACTGGTTCGCATCCTCGCTGCTTGTGCGCACGGCGGGGCCGCTCGCGCTCGACGGCAGCATTCGCAGCGCGGTGGCCTCCGCCGATCCGGATGAGCCGGTGGCGCAAATTGACGCGATGGAGACGGTGATGGCGCGCTCGTTTGCCGAGCAGCGCTTCCTGATGATCCTGATGGGAATTTTTGCCGCGCTCGCGCTGGTGCTCGCGGCTGTGGGAATCTACGGCGTACTCAGCTACCAGATGGCCCAGCGCACTCGCGAGATGGGAATTCGCATGGCGCTTGGGGCGCGTTCTGCTGACGTGCTGGCGTTGGTCGTGCGCGAGGCCATGAGCGTCGTGCTCGTGGGGCTGGCCATGGGCATCGCCGGAGGGTTGGTGCTGAGCCGCTTTCTGGCGAGCGAACTATTTGGGGTAACTCCGGACGACCCGGTTACCTTTGCCGGTGTAACGATTGTGCTCGCTGGCGTGGCACTCGCTGCCTCGTACCTCCCGGCGCATCGCGCCACGCGCGTTGATCCCATGGTAGCCCTGCGCCACGAATAAGGAACCCGCTGCGCACGGCTAGCGATTATTTGCGCGCTTTGGCCGCGGCGCGATAGGCCTCGCGGTCGTCTGCAATTCCTGCCTTGTACACCGTGACGATATTGCGCGTGGCCAAAATATCCTCGTCCGGATTTCCCTGGACCAGCACGAGATCGGCACGCAACCCGCGCGCGATTTGCCCGCGATCCGCCAAGTGAAAGGCTCGAGCCGGAGCGGAGGTGGCCGCCACGAGCGCTTCAGTGGGCGTCAGGCCGGATTCGACCAGCAGCTCGAGCTCTTCATGCAAGCTCGCTCCGTAGGTGGTGCCCGGATTCGGAGCGTCCGTGCCCGCGAGTATGGGGACTTCCGCGGCTTTCAATTCTTTGATCGCTTTGGCGGCGCCAGCGCACGAAAGCCCACGATTCGCCGACGGGAAAGTTTCCCGGAGCCTTTCGGTATTGGCGGGCGTCAAGAAAGGCTCGAGATTGGGGTCGGAGATCAGGTGGCGGCGGGTTGCCGAAGGGCCGCAAATGCTATAGAGAACGGTCATGGTCGGGATCACAAAGGCGTGATGCGCGGCGACCAACGCGCCGAAAGTTCGGTCGCAGGATGAACCGATGAAGAGATGCGCCAGCCCGTCGGCGCCCGCGTTGATGGCGTCATCAGCCTGCCACTCGCTGCCGATGTGCACCACCGCGAGCTTGCCGCGATTGTGGGCCGCTTCGATAATCGCCTTCATCAATTGCTTGCTCAGCGTGGGCCGGTTCCTGCGCCCGCCGTACTCGCTGGCATCGTCGTACACCAGCTTGATGTAATCGGACCCCTCGGCGATGCGGTCATCGACCCAGGCCTGCGCTTTTTTGGCGTCGGTGATGGTGGGAATCTCCATGCCGTATTCCGTGCCGTGCCCGCCGGGCGCGGTAGCCAGAGTTCCCGCGGACCAGAAATCGGCCATGCTGCGCGTTTCGGAATGCTTGAGCCGGACCATCATGCGGGGGTCCATCATCATGTCGAGTTCGCTCGTCACGCCAAAAATCATGGCCTGTTCAAGCGTTTCCGCGCCGTGAACGTGCACGTGGGAATCGATAAGGCCGGGCAATAGAGTCTTGCCGGCACCATCGACAATTTGCGCCGACGGTTCTTGCACCTCCGGCCCGATATCCCGAATGAGCCCGTCTTGAACGAGCACGTTCGTGCTTGGAATCACCGTCACGCCGTCGAAAACCCGCACATGCTCGAAGAGGATGGGGGTTTTCTGGGAGCGCGCAGGTGCGACGCAGAGCAGCAACACAAGCGGAAGCAGGATTGCCTTCATTGAATTCTCCGCATGGAGGTAGATAATCCGAATCTGCGCCGGCAGTCAAATATTTCATCGCGCCGAAAAATGCTGGGGGCTTTCTCTTGGCGTATCATGGCAAAGAGCGTTGGGGGAGGCCGCGGAAATGAAGCGCCTGGCCTTTCTTCTCTTAGTCTTGGTGCCTGCCTTGCGCGCAGAATTCGAGACACAAAGCATCGCCGGGACCGTGGTGGTTATCGGCTGGTCGTCCACTAAGATTGCGGTGGCGGTTGACAGCCGCGGCTTCGACGACACCGGCAAGTATCGCGACGACATTTGCAAAATCGTGCGGCTCGACGGCCACTCCATATTTACCGCTGCCGGGAATATCATTCACGCTCGCGACGGACGAGCACTCTGGAACGCCCAGGAAGCAGCCTCCGCGGCGTTCAAGCAAGCGCAAACGGCAGGAAGTGCGCCGCGGCTAAGTACCGCCGCGAGAAGCTGGGGCGATCACATGGTCGCGAGCATCAATCAAGCGCTAGCGTCCGATCCGTCAGGCTCCATGCTCATGCTGGAAAACAATATTTTCCTTACTGGCGTGTTCACCGGTTTCGAAAACGGTTCTACAGAGTTGTATCAGGTCGAAATCGAGTTCGATTCCGACACCCGCCAGGCTAAAGAGAAGTTTTATCCCGAGCGCCAGCGGCGAACCATACATTTTGGCGCGTTGGGGCGAAACGAAATCGTCAACGAAGTCGTGGCGGACAAGACCCGTTTCGCGAGGGCGGAGCAAAGAAAGTGGGCCGCGTCCGAAACGAATATCCCGGCGCGGGACCGGGACGCGCGCTGGGCTATCCGTCTGGTGCAACTCACCATGATGTACCACCCGCAGAAAGCCGATGTCGGAGGCCCCATCGACGCTCTCGAAATTACGAGCAAAGGAATTCGCTGGGTCGAGCGCAAGCCGGGATGCAACCCCTAGGAAGCCGGCGAACGCAGCGTGCCGTGCCCCGCGTTCCTGTAGCCGCCGGAATCGTGTTTGTATATTTTAATATCTGTGTTTATCTGTGTTCGACTTTGGTTGCTAAAATGAACCTATGCCCATCGAACGCGAACAGCTCGAGGCGGACGTTTTAATCATCGGCGCGGGGCCGGGCGGGCTTGCCTGTGCGCTGCACCTGGCGAATTTGATCGAGCAGCACACCCAAGCGAAGAAATCTCCCGCGCTCTCGGCTGAAAATATTTACGTGCTCGAGAAGGCGCGCGAGATCGGCGCGCACCAGCTTTCCGGCGCGATCATGGACCCGCGCGGCCTGCGCGAGCTTGTTCCCGATTTCGAAAAGACTGCGCCGCTCGATACGCCAGTCACCGGCGACGCCGCCTACTACTTCACCGAAAAAGACTCCTGGAAGCTTCCCATCACGCCACCGCCGCTGCAAAATCACGGCAACTACGTGGTCTCGATCAACAAACTCACCAAATGGCTCGGCGGCCTGGTGGAAAAAAAAGGCGTCAACCTCTTCACCCAATTTGCCGGCAGGAATCTGATCTATGACGCGGACGGCGGAAAAAAAGGAATCGCCGGCGTTCTGACCGAAGACAAAGGCGTGGACAAAAACGGCAAGCCCAAGGACAACTTCACGCCCGGCTACGAGCTGCGCGCCAAGGTCACCGTGCTGGCCGAAGGCCCGCGCGGCTCCCTCACCAAGGAGCTCGTGAATCAGCTGAAGCTCGACGGCCTGAATCCGCAGGTGTACGGCATCGGCATCAAGGAATTGTGGGACGTACAGCCGGGACGCATCGACACTGGTTACGTCGCGCACACCCTAGGCTGGCCGCTCACTCCCGATTTATACGGCGGCGGATGGGTTTACGGCATGCGCGACAATCGCGTCTCGCTCGGCATGGTCGTCGCGCTCGAATACCATGATCCGCTCTTCGACCCTCACGAAGCGTTTCAGAAATTCAAGACGCATCCCTTCGTGAAGAAAATTCTCGAAGGCGGGAAACTCGTTCGTTACGGCGCGAAGACGGTGCCCTACGGCGGCTGGTATTCCAGGCCGCGGAGCTATGTTGATGGCGGCCTGATTATCGGCGATTCGGCGAGCCTGCTGAATTCGCAGCGCCTGAAGGGAATTCACACCGCGATCAAGAGCGGCATGCTCGCGGCTGAAACGATATACGAAGCGCTGTGCGCCGGCGACACTTCCGCCAAGCAATTGTCAGCGTATGAAACCAAGCTCGAGCAAAGCTGGATTAAAGACGAACTCTGGCCCGTGCGCAATTTCCATCAAGCATTTCACGGCGGCTTGTGGACCGGCCTGGCGAAATCGGGAATCCAGTTCGTCACCGGCGGCCGCGGCCTGGTCGATCCCATGCGCAGCGAGGCTGGGTACAAGGAATATACAGAGCTCCATCGGGATGCGACGCTCGTCGATCAATCCACTCGTTTCAAGGGCGACGGCAAACTCACCTTCGACCGCCTCACCGACGTCTATCATTCCGGCACGCGCCACGAAGAGGATCAGCCCTGCCACTTGATCGTCCTTGAGCCGAATATCTGCGTGGACCGCTGTGTCCGCGAATACGGAAATCCCTGCCAGTATTTTTGTCCCGCGGCTGTTTACGAGATGGCCATGGAGAAAGGCGCGCCGAAACTGAAGATCAACGCTTCCAACTGCGTCCACTGCAAGACCTGCGATATTGCCGACCCCTACCAGATTATCAATTGGGTTCCACCGGAAGGTGGCGGCGGCCCGAACTACGAAGGAATGTGACGATCCGACGAGGGTCGTCATCCTGCCTGCCCTGAGCGGAACGAAGGGAGGAGCGAAGCGACGAAGGATTCTCTTTCTTTTCCCTCGCGCAACAAATCTATTCGCGCGTTTCGCTGTTCCCCACGAAAATGCCTTTCAGCG
>Ga0302326_10012384_pt1 | contig 18207 bp, 15 predicted proteins | sample Palsa_T0_3_FD_202264 | JGI IMG/M metagenome (GOLD analysis project Ga0302326, IMG submission 202264) | Peat permafrost microbial communities from Stordalen Mire near Abisko, Sweden - Palsa_T0_3 | ecosystem: Environmental > Terrestrial > Soil > Palsa > Peat permafrost | place: Sweden: Abisko...
CTTGAGTTGTTCCGGAGTGAGGCCCACGCTCTTCGCCGCCGCCTCGGCATCCTTTTTCAGATCGAGGTCGAGAATATTCTCATCGCGGGTTACGATGAAGTTGTAGACATGGTCGAGTTCTTTGTTAGCTTTGGCGTCATCCGCGTTCTGGTACAGCGTGACGTTATACTTACCTGCCACGACGCCGAGGGAGAAATACTCGCCCTCCTTGTTGGTCTTGAGGGTAAATTTCTGGCCATTCTGCAGGTTGACGTAGATCACAACCGCGTCGGGGATGGGAGTGCCGTTGCTGTCCCGGCAAACACCCTTGACGGTTCCTGTAGATTGGGTGAAAGCCGGCAGACAGAGTCCCAGCATCAAGAGAACGAAAACGAGACTGGCAAAACGCTTCTTCATCCTGGCCTCCCGGCGTGAAACATCTTTGAGATTTATTGATTTCTGATGGCTGATCGATAAACCGGCCGCGCGACGACGTTTTTCAGTCCACAATCAACAATCATAAATTCAGCGATTCCTTCTCTGCGTACGGAATCGGATCCCTGGCTCCAGCGGCTGCGAAGGCGCGCAGACGCAACACGCAGCTGTCACAGACGCCGCATGCCTGATCCTGGCGGCTGTAGCATGACCAAGTTAAATCGAATGGCGCACCCAGTTCAAGGCCCAGCCGCACAATTTCCACTTTGCGCAGGCGGATCAGCGGAGTGACGATTTCGATTGTGCCTTCTTTCGTGCCGGCCTTGATTACGCGATTGAAGGCGTCGTAGTAGGCCGGGCGGCAGTCGGGATAGCCGGAACTATCCTGCTCGACGGCGCCGATGAAGACCTTTTCGGCGCCAAGAACCTCGGCCCAGCTTACGGCAACGGAGAGGAAATGAGCGTTGCGAAAGGGCACGTAGGTTACGGGGATGTCGTGGCCGATGGGGTGCGATTCTGGCACGGCAATGTTTTCGTCGGTGAGCGCGGAACCTCCGATGGCGCGCAGAGCCTCGTTGCGGACGATGAGCTTTTCCTGAATGTTCAGACGCTGGCAGATTGCCAGGAAGGACTGCCGCTCGCGGTCTTCGGTGCGCTGGCCATAGCTGATGTGCAGCGCGGCTGCATTGTAGTCGCGGACCGCGAGAGCGGCGCAGACGCAGGAATCCATGCCTCCGCTGAGCAGAACGACTGCGCGCTTTTTGGGTTCGTTCATCGAGTGGACAACCGGGCGGCTTAGATTCTAACGGATGGTGCAGAGATCGGGTTGAGTCTTTAGCTGCTAACTTCTAGCTACCCCGGCTTTGCAACTAGGATCGAGGCTTGATTCCAGAGGAGCTTAATTGGGAGATCTAGGGGGTCGCCGCCGTCACGGGCCAGACATAGTTGACCGGGGCGTGATCGGCCAGGGGACGCAAGGCCACGTCGCCGATCCTCCAGGCGTAGTTCTTCAGGTAATCCTCCTCGGCTTGCGTGCGGTCGCGGTCGATGTAGGGATCATCGGGATAGAGTTGCTGCACGGCGCGATCAAAATTTATGTAATGAATCTTGCCTGGAATGTGGGTGTATCCCAATACCTCCGGAGGGACCCGCGTGACAAGATCGCAGCAGTCGACGTAGCGATGGTTCTCCAGTTCCTGCAGCGAATCGACGAAAGCCTGGTCGCCGACTCGGGGAGAGCCGATGGTATACAGAGCTCTCGGTTTTTGCAGGCTGGACGCGAGTGTGGCCATGGCCGCGCCCAGACTGTGCCCTGTGAAGAGAAGCTGATATTCGTTGAGGTCATGGAGTGCAGCCTCGATTGCCGGCCAAACTTCCTGCAGGGCTTGGGCGAAACCTGAGTGCACCTTGCCTCTGCCCTGCCAGAGCTGAGGCACGGTGTTGAGGTCGTCCGCCAGGTCGGTGGGATCGTCTTTATCGGTGCCGCGAAACGAAAGAATGGCCAATTTGTTGTTGGCATCAAGCGCGAGGAAGGCGTGGGAGCCTCCGCCATCGTGAGCGGCCGCACTCTCGAAAAACCTGCAATCGGTAAACAGAATCCGTTCCAGGACCTCACGAATCCGGTCCTGGTCGAATGCGAAGGTGGCTTCGAGCCGGCAGTAAGCCAAGCGCGCCATTTCCACACAAAGCGCCGCACCAGAGCGCGGCCGACCACTGGGGAAAAACGTTGCATGCTTTGCGGGATAGTAAAGGTCGTCCTTCTGGGCGCTGTATGGAATTCCCATGGCGAAACCCCACTTCGTCTTAAACCCCTTTCACCGCGGGGTCCCAGATGAACTTGTGCAGTTGCAAGCCCAGGCGCGCCGGAACGTCGTCGGCGAGCATCCACTCGGCTAATTGCTGGGGATCGAGCAGACAGTGCGAGCTGTCCCGCGAGCCGGTCGCGTCTTTGCGAAAGGCCGGCGAGAAGAGCACGGCATTCACGCGTTCCTCCAGACGATGGCGATGGGTGAAGTCGCGGGCAAATTCATAATCGGCGCGGCCGCTCAGCACGAACTTGACTTCATCGTGCGGGGTGAGAGTCTCCAGATTCTCGATGTGAAAAGTCTCGGCTTCACCGGAATCCGGACACTTCACGTCCACGATCTTGATAACTTCCGCCGGTACCCGCTCCAGTGGCCGTTCGCCGCTGGTTTCGAGCAGCACGCAATAGCCGGTTCCGAGCAATTGCTGCATCAGCGGGACGAGTTCACGCTCCTGAAGCATGGGTTCGCCGCCGGTGATCTCGACCAGGCCACCGTTGGGGCTAAGGCGCTTTACCTCGTCGCACACTTCTTCGGACGTCATCTTCCGGCCGCCGTGAAACGTATATTCGCTGTCGCACCATGAGCAGCGGAGATTACAGCCGGTGAGCCGCACAAAGACGCAAGGCAGCCCGGCACGGGTTGACTCGCCTTGCAGCGATTTGTAGATTTCGGTGATCTGCATGGAACAGTGGCCACTGACCGCTGTGACTGCTACTCGCTGTACTTCGCGGTGGTTGTGTCGGTTTCGAAGACCGTTACATCTTTTACGCGCACGCGGCCGTTGGTTACGCTCTTCAGACGCTGGTTCGACTCGTCATAAAAATACTTCGCCAGATTTTCAGCTGACGGGTTAATTATGGTGAAGGGCTCGATCTCATTGATCATCTGATGGTCGAGGCGATCGATGACGTGCCTCATCACTTCGCGCAAATCTTTGAAATCGAGCAGCAGGCCCGCTTTGTCCAACTCCGCGCCGGCGAGGGTTACACGTATCTTGTAGTTATGGCCGTGTGGCTTCTCGCACTTGCCCTTGTAGTTGCGCAGGTAATGTCCCGCAGCAAACGTGTCGTCAACTGTTACTTCGAACATGAATTCCTCAGGCGGCTCGGCGCGGATACGGGCGGGAGCGTATTCATCACGAAGCATCTATTGTAACGCGCAGAGGAAGAAAAACCGTCGAGCTTCTCGACGGACGGTCGAGGGCGGCCGTCCCTACGTGATCTAACTGGGGCGCTAAAGTCCCTTGACTGGCTGGCGTTCCGAACTGTAGCTTGCTTGTTCGTCTTATTCGATTCTGTCTTAATCGGTTCTGTCTCGAAAGGAGCGGGTATGCGGCGTTGCAGAGTCTCGGTGCTGGTTCTGGTTATCCTGACGGTCACGGCCGCTTCGGCCGGCGCCCAGGGCCGGTCTGATGCGCCGGAATACGACATCAAGGCGCATTACACCAAGTACGAGTACCGAATTCCCATGCGGGACGGGGTGCGTCTTTTTACCGCGGTGTATGTGCCAAAGGACGGTTCCCGCACCTATCCGTTTCTGATCAACCGGACGCCTTATAGCGTGAGTCCGTATGGCGTAGATCAGTACCGAAAGAACCTGGGGCCATCGCCGGATTTCGACAAGGCTGGTTACATTTTTGTCTTTCAGGATGTGCGCGGGCGATACATGTCGGAGGGGGCGTTCGTGGAGATGCGTCCGCACATCGACAACAAGAAGTCCAGGCAGGACGTTGACGACAGCAGCGATCTCTACGACACCATCGACTGGCTGCTGAAGAATGTACCGAACAATAACGGGAAGGCGGGGATTTGGGGTATTTCGTATCCCGGATTTTTCACCTCGGCCAGCATAATCGATTCACATCCGGCGCTGAAGGCGGCGTCGCCGCAGGCTCCCATGACCAATCTTTTTATGGGCGACGACGCCTACCACGGCGGGGCGTTTATGCTCAACGCCAACTTTGGTTTTTATGTTTCGTTCAAGCCGCAGGAGAATCCGCAACTGCCTGCTAGGACGCCGGTGCCCTTCGATTATGGAACCAAAGACGGCTACGAGTTCTACCTGAATGCAGGGCCGCTCGACAATCTGGCAAAGTATCTTGACGGCAAGAGTGCGCTGTGGGATGACCAACTGAGGCATGACACCTACGACGATTACTGGAAGGCACGCAACCTGGCACCGCACATGAAGAATATTCACTGCGCTGTGCTTACGGTGGGGGGATGGTTCGACGCCGAAGATCTGCAGGGTCCATTCAGCACCTTTCACGCGATCGACAAGTACAACACGGGAATCTTCAACGCGCTGGTGGTAGGGCCCTGGGTACACGGCGGGTGGGCCCGTTACGATGGCGACCACTTGGGGAGAGTGGAATTCGCGGCGAATACCGGAGACTTTTACCGCAAGAATATTCTGTTCCCGTTTTTCGAGCAGTACTTGAAGGGCGGCGACGACGCGAAACTTCCGAAGGTGTATGTCTTCGAGACGGGAACGAATGTATGGAGGCGGTATTCCGAGTGGCCTCCGAAAGAGGCAGAAGCGAAGACGCTTTATTTGCATGCGGGAGGCGGACTATCGTTCGATCCGCCGACTGCCGACGCGCCGGCTTACGATGAATACGTCAGCGACCCGTCGAAGCCAGTGCCCTTCGTCAACTACACGGCGATCAGCGTGCCGCAGGAATATATGGTCTCGGATCAGCGGTTCGCGGACGGCAGAACGGATGTTCTGGTGTATGAGACGCAGGCGCTGAACGAGGATGTGACGATTAGCGGTCCGATCTCGCCGCGGCTGGTGGTTTCGACCAGCGGAACCGATTCCGATTGGGATGTGAAGCTGATCGATGTTTATCCCAGCGATTACCCGGACAGCAAGTTCGACACGACCCGGCCCGAAGATAGAGATAAGCCGCGGATGGATGTGCCTCCGCCGTCTTTCACGATGAGCGGATATCAGCAACTGGTGCGCGGCGAGCCTTTTCGGGGAAAATTCCGCCACAGCTTCGAAACTCCGGAGCCCTTCACGCCGGGCAAGGTCGAGAAGATCGATTTCACGATGCAGGACGTCAACCACACCTTCCGGCGCGGGCACCGCATCATGGTGCAGATTCAGAGTTCGTGGTTTCCGCTGACCGACCGCAATCCGCAGACTTTCGTGAACATTCCTGACGCCAAGGCAGCGGACTTTGTGAAGGCTACCGAGCGCGTGTATCACTCAGGAGCCGAGGCTTCCGGGATTGTGGTGGGCGTGCTGGCGAGTCCGGGAACGGCGGAGGAGCACAAGTAGCGGTTCAATTCAGGCCAGAGCCCGGTGGGAATATCTGGACTCCACAGTCCGCCTGCGCTCGAAGTTTCACATCTAAGCTGCGGTACAATTACGCTACATTGCGCTCTTGCTATGTTTAACCTGCGCCTGCGGGATCATGGCGAGGCAGTAGGGACTGGTCCTCATGAACGTCCTGTTATTGTCGATGCCCGATTCGTTCGAGCATATGCCTCCGGTGGCGATCCGCATGCCGAACGGTGCACTCACCTCACTTGCGGGAAATGTCGATCCGCATCATCGCGTGTCGGTGGCTGACTTGATCCTGGCGCACCGGCACGTTCGTGAAACGGTCACTCAACTGGTGCGCGAGCTCGATCCGGAAGTGGTCGGACTTTCGATCATGACGTTTCAACGGCGCACCGCCGGCCGCATCATTGAACTGGTTCGCGCTCTGCGGCCGGAAGTGAAGATCGTGGTCGGAGGTTACGATCCCAGCCTGGCGCCCGAGGCTTATGAGGATATGGGAGTCGACTATCTGGTGCGCAGCGAGGGGGAAGTTACGTTTCGCGAATTGTTGCGCGCGCTTGAGCGGGGATCTGGGCTCGAGAGTATCGGCGGTCTCTCCTATTTCGCCGGCGATAGGTGGGCGCACAACCCGGCGCGGCCGCCCCACCGACTGGAAGACAGCGAGATCCGAAAGCCGAACCGCGATGCGCGGGTGTTGAAGGGATACACGCTACTGGGGCGGCAGGTGGACGTGATCGAGACCTCGCGGGGCTGCACCTATGACTGCAGTTTTTGCTCGATCATCGAGATGCGCGGGCGCAACTTCTTTACGTACTCGTTCGAGCGGGTGCTGGCCGACATTCACGACGCGTATGATCACGGCGCTCGCACGATTTTCCTGGTCGACGACAATATCACGCTGAATGTCCGCCGGTTTGAGGCGCTGTGCGAGGCCATTATTGCGGCCGGGTTGCATAAGATCGACTACTTCGTGCAGGCGATGACCTCGGCAATTGCGAATCATGGCGAGACACTGGCTCCGCTGATGAGGCGCGCCGGATTCCGCTATGTTTTTCTAGGAATCGAAAACATTCTGGAAGGCGACCTGGAATTTCTGAAGGCTTCCGCCAAGAATACTGAGCGTACGAACGGGCACAACACGGGCAACGCTACGCTTAAGGCGATCGATTACCTGCATCAGAACCAGATGTTTGTCGTCGGAGGATTGATCGTTGGCAGCCCGGGCGACACGCGTGAGTCGATCGAAGCGAACCTGGAATTTGCTCGGCGGTACGTGGATTGGCCGTATATTCAGCATCCCACGCCGTATCCGCGCACGCCGATGACGAAAGACTTCCGCGATCAGGGGCTGATCATGAATGAGCGGCTGGAAGAATACGATGGCACGACGGCCGTGGTGCGCACCGAGCATTTGTCCGCGGAAGAGGTCGAATTCATGCGCTGGAAGGCCGAGCGCTGGATGAAAGTTCACCACATCCCCGCGGCGCTTCGGCATGATCCGGCGTTCGTTCTGCTGCGGGGGTGGAGGATGCTGAAGCATACTTTCCGCGGGAGCACGATCTGGTCGGCGCGGGGGTTCGAGAGCCAGAAGAAAGTCTTTGAGCGGTATCGGGAGATTCGGAGAGCGGAGCGGGAGTACGTGTGAGTAGCTGCTTTGAGGCTAAAGCGCCGTGAATTGGAGTGGCTCTTAGTTCTGTATTCCGAAGAACTCCTCGACGATTTGCAGGTCTGTAGTCTTCTTGTAATCGGGAAGGCTCTCGATGAACACGCGGCCGTATTGTTTCTTCAGGATGCGGTTATCGAGCAGTACGAGCAAGCCGCGGTCGTGCAGGGAGCGAATGAGGCGTCCGAAGCCTTGTTTCAGGGTAATAACCGCCGCAGGGACCTGATATTGGAAAAAGGCGTTGCCGCCGTCGGCGTCGATGGCCTTCACCCGCGCGGCTACGACGGGATCGCTGGGGACGGCGAACGGCAGGCGATCGATGATTACGCAACTTAACTGCTCACCCTGTACGTCCACACCCTGCCAGAACGATGAGGTTGCAAACAGGACGGCATTCGGCGTAAGCCGAAACTCTTCGAGCAGCGCGCTCTTCGGGGCGTCGCCCTGGCGGAGCATGGGAAACTCCAGAACGCCGAGCAGGCGCTGGTAGATATCATTCATCTGCGCGTAGCTGGTGAAGAGCACGAAGGCGCGGCCGCGAGTAATCTCCAGCAGCTTGCGAATGCGTTCGGCAGCTTGCACGGCGAATTGTGGCATGCGAGCATCGGGCAGGTCGGGCGGCACGTAGAATAAAGCCTGATTCTGGTAGTCGAAGTGCGAAGGCAGTACGGACTCGCGCGCATGCTCGAAGCCCAGCCGCTGCTGGATGTACTCGAATCCGCCGCCGACGGCGAGCGTGGCCGAAGTGAGTACGGCACAATCCAGTTTCGACCACAGGCATTCGCGCAGGATTGGGCCGACATCGATGGGAGTCGCCTGGAGAAAGACATTCTGCCTGCCGGCTCTCTCAACGTCTTTCGATTTCTGCGGCGAATTAGTTCTGGCCCGCCCACCGCGCCGCTCGATCCAGAAAACCGTGTTGCGATCGTCCGACTCCATGGCAAAGGCGAGCTGCACCTGGAGTTCCTGAGCCCGGCGCACGAAGTTGAAGATTTCCTCCGGCTTTTGCGGAAGGCCTTCGAGTTCGCCCGCCAGCCGCGTCAGCGACTGATTGAGGGCGAGAAACTCATCTCCGTTTTCTTCGAGAAATTCCCGGCGCGTGTCGAAGGCGAACCGACCGTCGCCCGGAGGCAGCAGAGAAAAGAAGAATTGCGAACGTTCGCGCAAGCTGCCGAGCGCTCCTGAGAGCGATGCGGACATCATCCGGTTGTGCTGCAGCGAGGACTCGACATCCCGCGCCAGATCTTCTACTCGCAGGTTGCTTACGGAGATTCCGAAATAGTTCCCGGCGACATCCTCCAGTTCGTGCGCTTCATCGAAAATGACGGCTGCGGCCTCGGGGAGAATTCCCGCATCGGGCGCGCCTTCGGCCTGCAGCTTGATGGCGAGATCGGCGAAGAACAGATGGTGATTGACGATAATGACGTCACTCTCCATGCCGCGGCGGCGCATTTCGGTGACGAAGCAGCGCTCCCACTCACTGCATTTTTGTCCGATGCACGCGTCGGAGCGCGCGTCCAGCTGGTGCCAGAGGGCGCTGGTCTCGGGGAGCTCGGCGAGTTCCGCGCGGTCGCCGGTGGCGGTAGTTTTTTCCCAGGCGGCGATGGCGCGATACTGCTCGATTTCTTCGAAGCCGCTGAGCACGGGCTGATCCCGCAGATCGTAGAGCTTCTTGCGGCACAAGTAATTGTTGCGGCCTTTCATATAACAAACCGAAAGCCGGGAGCCGGAGGCCGGTTCTCCGAAGAGCGCCTGCTCCAGGAACGGGATGTCCTTGTAAAAAAGTTGTTCCTGCAGATTCTTCGTGCCGGTCGAGATAATGACTCGCTTACCCGATCGGATTACCGGCATCAGGTAGGCCAGCGTTTTTCCCGTGCCAGTGCCAGCCTCGACAATCAAATGGCGTTTTTCTTCCAGCGCCTGCTCAACGGCTTGCGCCATCTGCAACTGGCCGCGGCGAAATTCATAGGCGGGATGGGTGCGCGAGAGAACTCCGCCGGGCGAGAAGAATTGATAGAGGGTTGACGGAGCTCCGCGCGCGGCGCCTTTTGCGATGGAAGCCGAGCCGGGCGTTGAGGAAGGCAGTGGGTGTGAGCTTAAAGTCACGGGAGTCTCTATAATACGAGTTCCGGATCATTTTCATCGGGACAGATCATGTACAGGCTTGGGTCTGGCGGACCCGAGGACAGCCGACGGCGGCTGTCACTACATTGAAGCTCGTTGTGACTCAACCCACCTACAACTCGACCAGCACTCTCGCCACCACAGCAGCCGGTGTGCCTACGGTTGCCATAGTGGGGCGGCCGAATGTGGGCAAGTCCACGCTGTTCAACCGCATCGTGGGCTCGCGGCGCGCCATTGTTGGCGACGAGCCGGGCATCACGCGCGACCGGCTCTATGGCGACGCAGAGTGGCGCGGACGACGCCTTCGAATCATTGACACCGGCGGAATTCTTCCGGAAGAGAAGGATTTCATTCCATCGGAGATTTTTCGGCAGGCGCGGGTTGCGTTTGATGAAGCGGCAGCGATCGTGATGGTCGTCGACGGCCGTGCTGAACTGGCTGGGCCCGACCTTGAGTTAGTGCGTTTGCTGCGCAAGACTGGGCGGCCGCTTTTTCTGGCGGTGAACAAAGCTGATTCGGAAAAACAGCTGCATATTGTTGACGAGTTTCATGGTTTGGGAATCAAGCGGATGTTTGCCATCTCGGCCGAGCATGGACGCGGGATTGATGATCTGCTGGATGCGGTGCTGGAAGTGGTGCCACCGCCTGCTGAAACCTTAAACACCGAGGTCACAGAGAGCGAGGAAGCATGGGAAAAACCGTTTCAGGGCGAGAGTGAATCGGCTGCCGAACCCGAGCCGGTCTATGAGACAAAGGTCGCGATCATTGGGCATCCTAATGTGGGCAAGTCGACGCTGCTGAATTGCCTGACGGCGTCGGATCGCGCAATCGTCTCGCCGATACCTGGTACTACGCGGGATGCGGTCGATGAAATTGTCGAACGCGATGGACGGTGTTTTCGATTTATCGATACGGCCGGCATTCGACGCAAGGGTAAGACTCACCTGATGGCGGAAAAACTGTCTGTGGTGATGGCGCGCAAGCATCTGGAAGCGGCCGATATTGCGCTATTGGTCATCGATGCAACGGAGGGTGTGAGCCAGCTCGACGCAGCCATCGCCGGGTACGCCCACGAGAGCGGGCGCTCGATGATCATCGTTGTCAATAAGTGGGATCTGGTCACCAGCGGCGCACTGAAACCGGGCAGGCCCTCGAAGGCGATGCGCATGAGGGAAAGCAAGCGTCCCGGAGACCGCGAAGCTTACGAAGAGCGGCTGCGCGACGATCTTAAGTTCCTGAACTACGCTCCCATCGTTTTTATTTCAGCGCATACTGGCAAGGGAACGGAGAAAATCTTTCCGCTGCTCGAGCGCGTCGCCACCGAGCGGCGCAAACGCATCTCGACCTCGGCGATGAATCGCTTTATCGAGACCGTGGATTTCGAGCGCGCTTCGGTTCCGATGCGGTCGCGGGTGAAGATTCTCTACATGACGCAGGCCTCGGTGGCGCCGCCAACGTTTGTGCTGTTCACGAATCGCGCGGTGAAGCTGCATTTTTCTTATCAGCGGTTTTTGGAGAACCAGATTCGCGAGGCTTTTGGATTCTTGGGGACGCCGATCTGGATTAAGAATCGGGCGCGGGCTTAAGGCTCGCAAAGATTCCTACTCGCCCGCGATTGCTCGATCCATTGTCAGTAGTCCTGCGCGCTGCACGCCGGCGTGGTGGGCCACGTCGATCACGTCGGCGACGTACTGGAAGTCGACGTCATTATCGCCGCGCACGAATGCGACTTTCTCCGCGCGCTTCAGATAGATTTCTGCGAGACGGGTTTCGAGATCCTGCCATCTCAGCATGTCCTGATTGATCTTCACCATCGGCGGCTCATTGTCCTTCGTCCCCACGACCTGGATTACGACGGTGCGGGGCTGGGAAATGTTCTGGGTCTGTTTCTGGTCGGGCTGCGGGATCTGCGCGGTTTCTCCCTGCTCCTTGTCCATTGAAACGACGACCATGAAGACGATAATCAGAGTCAGCAGCACATCGATCAGCGGTGTGACGTTGATTTCGGGACCGCGCGCACCTCCGCCTGCCATTGAGAAAGACATGGAAAGCTCCTCGGGTTCGGTTTGGCACGCGCGTGTCTGCAACATCAGACACCTGGTGCGGCGCGAGGGTTCCTGGCTTGGTTCGATTTTCACAGGGAACAGCGGCGCAAGGAAGAATTGGTCCGAGGGCGCGCCGGCAAACAGCAGATTCCTCGCTTCGCTCGGAATGACAAAGAACGGGGAGAGGCGAAGAAAGGGGCTTGGCTGAGCGACTGGGCTTCCTAGCCGATGGGCGCGGGCGTGGGCGGCAACGGCGGCGGCTCATTCGGCGGGGAGAAAGCTGCCGAGGGAATCGACGGTACGGGCGGCGCCGGATAGAGCAGTGCGCTCAAGGCGGGATAACGTGCGGCGAAGAAATACATGGAATATGCGGGAAAGAAGACGATTACGGGCACAGCGATCAGTGCGGTAACGAAAAGAAAGGCGGCCAGCAAGACGCATCCCGCCACCACGGCGAGCGTGATGGTATACGCAGTCCACTGCAAGCCGGCGGATTTCCCAGCTAACACTGCGGCGATGGCGACTCCGGCCGCCGGAATAAAAATGATGAGGGCAAGGATGAAACCAACGATACCGAGGATGATGGCTGCGCCGATGGCGAGCAAAATCTTCATTCCTACATAACCCGCGTAGCCGCCCTTCTCGGCCTGCATCATCGCCCAAAGGCGACGCCAGCCTTCCACGGCGCCAATGTTTTCCAACGCCATTTGCGGGACGACGAAATCCTTAGTCAATACAAAGACGAGTGCCATCGCGAGCACGAAGATTACAATCACGAAAAAGAGCGCAATGCCCACGAGCACGAGGCCCACCACGTGCTGTTTGGGATTGTTGAACCATCCTGCCGAGAAGGCCACGCCAGCTGGAATTCCGACCAGCACGACCAGCACGCCCAGAGTCACCAGCGCGTAAAGCAGCTTCCAGAGGAAATAGCGCCATCCCGGCTCCTGCCGCCGGTACCAGCCCTGGCGGATGTGGCATTCTTTTGCCAGGATGCTGTCGAACAAGATGAAGCGCATGACGCTGCTGATGTACATGAGAACGATGCCCAGCACGAGCGCCGACACGCCGATAACGATGGCCAATGTCGCGATCAGCGCAGGATTCGCGCCGGCGAAATCGGGCGCGAGAAAATGCTGCGTGCCGCCGGGATGCTGTGGAATGTTGAAGTTCGAGAGGTTGGGTAGGTTACATCCGCCGCCGGAGCTGAGTTCGCCGGCCAGCAAGCCCACGATGGCAAGCCTTACCCATTGACCGATGCGAAACGGCTGAAAGAGCTGCCGCTTAGTGTGCTCGATGGCGGGAGAGATCGCGTCTACGGCGGAGAACGGCAAGCATACACCTCGTCATCTTTATCTTCGAATGGTCAGCAAGGTACTGCAAACGCGGGAGCGGGTCAAATGAAATCGGAAGAGGGGACAAAGGCAGAGGTAAGAAAAACGAGCCAAACGCGCGATTATTGCGTCGCAAAGGCGCGACGCTTCGCGCGACTCGCCCAGATCCTTCGCGGCGCAAAGAACGCTTGCTCAGGATGACAATTCCCAACCGATTTCACTTCTGCATTCTTACTTCTAGCTTCTGCTTTCATTCGTAACGCAGGGCTTCCACTGGATCGAGTTTCGAGGCGCGCATGGCGGGAACCAGTCCGCTGATCACGCCTACTACGAGTAATACAGCGCTCGACAGCACTACGGTCATGATAGAAATGCGCAGGTGAATATCGCCCTGACCGGAGGTGTCTTCGAAGAGCGGGCCCATCATGGGCAAAGTGCCGACGGCCCAAGCGATCAGGTAAGAGAGCGCAACACCGATGGCGCCGCCCAGCAGCATGATCAGCAAAGTTTCCGCCAGGAATTGCAGCTTGATGTGGCGCTTCCTAGCGCCGAGAGCGCGGCGCAAACCGATTTCGCGAATGCGCTCGTCGACGGAAACCAGCATGATGTTCATCACCCCGACGCCGCCGATGCCCAGGGTTAATGTTCCGACAAAGGCGAGCAGTACCTGCAGACCAATGGTGAGCGCATCGATCACCGGGCGGAATTCATCCCGGCCGAACATCTGAAAAGCTTTGGGATCGGTCGGCGAGAAATTCTGCCGGGTAGCGACCGCCGCCAGTACCTGCGCCATGGCTTTCTTCTCGAACTGCGGTGCAACAGGCTCAAACACCATGACTGCCGCGTAGCGCGTGTTCCATAAATCTCCGGCAGTCGAGTAGGGGATCCATGCGGAGTCGTCATCGCTGCTGAAATAATTGCTGAGCTGAATCTTGCGCGCCATCACGCCGATCACGGTGAAGCGTACGCCGCCGACTTCTACCGTTTCGCCTACAGCCGGCCGCCCGCTGAAAAGTTGTTCCTTGGTGCGCCCGCCGAGAAAGATCACGCGGCGGCGCTCGAGTTCGTCGCCCGAATCGATCCAGCGACCCTCAGACGGAACCTCGTTGCGCATCTCGCCATACTCGGGACAGACCCCGCGAATCGCCGCGATGCCGACCATTCGGTCGCCATAGGCGATTCCCGGGCGATTCACGGTTTCGAGACACACGTGTTTGACCAGCGGAGCGGTTGCCTTCACTATGTCGAGATCAGACTGTTCGAGAACAACTTTCTTGCCGGCGCGCTGGCCGCCCGGTTGCTCGCTGGTCTGCTGAGGCCAGCAAATGACAACGCTTTTTCCGAAGGCGTCGAAGCCATGGACGAGAACTCCGCGAAAGCTGCTGCCGTAGGCAATCAGCAGGGTGACCGTGGCAATTCCCCAGACAATCCCGAGCATGGTGAGCAAGCTGCGCGTAAGGTTCCGCTGCAGCGCGACCCAGGCTTCGAGAATGATTTCGATCAGCATCCGACAAATTTGATAATCGAGTAATTTAGTAATTTGAAATCGAACTCAACGCAGGTCTCAAATTGCAAATTGCTAATTACCCAATTACTAAATTCCTTCCTTACCCTCCGGCCTCGTAGCGCAATGCTTCAATGGGATCAATCGATGCTGCTCTTCGCGCGGGATACAGGGCCGCAGCCACCGCGATTGCTCCCAGCAAGGCAGTCGCCACCAAGCCCGCCGTCCAATCGGGAATCAATCCCGCAAAAAAGTCGGGCATGGGCAACAGGTTCACCAGCGCGCAAAAGCCGAAGGCAACTCCCAGGCCGATGGCGCCGCTGAGCAGGGCGATAATCAGGGCCTCGACGAAGAACTGGCGCAGGATTGTTCTGGCGGGAGCGCCGAGGGCTTTACGCACGCCAATCTCCCGGGTTCGCTCGCGCACGGCGACCAGCATCACGTTCATCACACCGATGCCGCCGAGCAACAATGTAACAATTCCGACTGCGCCCAGAAAATATTTCATGCCGTCGGTCATGGTCCTGAAGGCTTGCGCTTCCTGCACCGTATCCCAGATAGGACAGGCCTCCTTGTCGTTGGGGTCGTAGCGGTGCATGCGGGCCAGCGCGACGCGAATTTCGTGTTTGCAAGCTTCATGCTGCTCCACCGATTTGGGCGTGACCAGCAGCTGATCGAACGTGGTGGAAGTTCCGGGAGGCTTGTCGGGGAAATCGCGTCGCATCGCGGAAAACGGAACGAAGATTTTGTTGACGTCCCAACCGTCGTAACTGGAATCCTGTTTCTTTGCGGCCATGACTCCGATGATGATGTAAGGGAAATCGTTCAAATAGACGTTATCTCCCACGGGATTGCGTCCGGGAAACAATTGCTTCGCGGCGTCGGATCCCATAAAGGCGACGCGGCGCGCCTCGCGCATGTCATCCCAGTCATAGAATCGTCCCTGGCCTACGTTCAGGGTGCGAATGTAGGCGAACGGGGGATGCGACCCGGTGACCGTGAAAGCGGCATTGTTGAAGTCGCTGTGCGCCCGCACCGTATTTTGTTCGAGCTCCGGAATGGCATATTGGCAATCGGGACTCTCCGCCTGTACGACGGGAAGATCGGCGTCGTCCCAATGCACCACGCGCCCCGCGTGAGTTCCACCGGCTTGGAGGCTGGTGCGGCCGTGGAAAACGATCATCACGTCCTTGCCCAGATTCTTGGCTTGCTCCTCCTGCCCTTTGCGCAGGCCTTCACCAGCTGCGACCATGAGGACGATCGAAACGATTCCCCACGCGATGCCAAACATGGTAAGAAAGGCGCGCAGCTTGTGCGCCCACAGAGTGCGCAGCACGTCGCGGAAGAGATCTCCCAGGGTCATAGCGTCTCTTGTTTGGACGGGCCCGGGCAAGGAAAGTAACCGCCGGGCTGGCTCCGTCTCTTGTTATTAGATACGTATGGGAGGAAGTCTTTGTTCGAGAGAAAATACGCGCATTATTATGGGACCTCCGACCGGACCGCCGCACCTAGCGGGGCATAGATCCATCCCTCAAATTCCGCGAGCGCCAGCTCACACTGCAAACGGTGGCGCTCTTTCCGGTCGCGAATCTTTTTCTCCAGCGGGGGCAGGAGGTCGAAAGTGATGTTGGCCGGCTGGAAATTCCGGGAATCCGCATGCGTGACGTAATGGGTCAGCGATCCGAACGCGGAGACCCGCGGCGGCGACAGGGGCGCTTCTCCGCGGGCTAGGGCCGCCGCGTGCAGTCCAGCCATCAAGCCGGTTGCAATCGATTCGACGTAGCCTTCGACGCCGCAAATCTGTCCCGCAAACAGGACGCGCGGATGCGCCTTCATCTGCAGCGTCTCGAGCAGCAGCGCTGGGCCGTTGATATAGGTATTGCGATGAATCTGGCCGTAGCGCACGAAGCGCGCATTTTCCAGGCCCGGAATCATGCGCAGCACGCGAGCCTGTTCGCCGAACTTCAAGTGGTTCTGGAATCCGACCAGATTGTAGGAATCCGCGCGCAGATTTTCCTGGCGCAGTTGCACGACCGCGTACGGCATGTGGCCGGTGCGCGGATCTTTCAAACCTACCGGCTTCATGGGCCCGAAGCGCAGCGTATCGCGTCCGCGGCGGGCGATTTCTTCAATGGGCAAACAACTCTCGAAATAATTCAACTTCTCCCAATCGCGTTCTTCCACGGACTGCGCGGCCAGCAAAGCATCGTAAAAGCAATCGTATTCGTCACGATTCATGGGACAGTTGATGTAATCCGCCGACCCTTTGTCATACCGCGCCGCCATATAGACGCGCGACATGTCGATAGAATCCGCTTCGACAATCGGGCTGATCGAATCGTAGAAATACAAGTGAGGAAGCTGGCTCGCCTGCTCAGGTTTTGATTTTTCAGCGCCCGAGCTCAGGCGTGCAATCTCGCCAGCTAGCGTGTCGGAGGTGAGAGGCCCGGTGGCGATTACGGTGATCTGAGGGCCAGATTCTTCAACTGCGGTTACCTCTTCCCGACGCACGGAAATGCCTGGCTCCTGCGAAATTATGTCTGTCACCTTTGCCGCGAACGTCACGCGATCGACCGCCAGAGCGTGTCCCGCCGGAACTGCGCACTGGCGGGCAATTTCGAGGAGCAGCGAACCCGCTCGCCGCATTTCTTCTTTCAACAGCCACGGAGCCGTATTTTCCGAATCCGACTTCAAAGAATTCGAGCACACCAACTCGGCAAAATCTGCCGTCTGATGCGCAGGCGTCAGGCGCACAGGGCGCATTTCGAATAATTCCACATCTACGCCCCGGCGCGCGCACTGCCATGCGGCTTCGGAGCCGGCCAGTCCCGCGCCGATTATCCGAACCAGGGGTTTCACGATGCTCTCTCCGCGAGGCGGCGTAGTGCATCGTCGGTCAGTAAGGCCGATCGCCATCGATCGCGAAACTCGGCTCCGAGCGCCTTGTAGAGGCTGATCGCCCGGTCGTTCCAGTTCAAGACTTCCCAACGCATGGTACGGCTATTTTTCTGCAAGGCGATGCGCGCTACCGCAGCCAGCAATGCCATGCCGATTCCCTGTCCACGAAAATGCGGACGCACAAATACGTCTTCCAGATAGAGTCCCGCCCCCACCCACGTCGAATAATAGGGAAAGAAGAGGGCATAGCCTGCAGCCTCTCGATTCCAATCGGCAATCAGCGCGCGAAATTTCGGATTCGGACCAAACCCGTCCCGAACAAGGTCGGCCTCTTCGATTACGCACAGATGCAACTCCCGCTCGAACTCCGCCAGTTCACGGATGAGTGTGCGCAGCAGTGGCGCATCGGCAATCGTCGCACAACGAATCAGCAACATTTAGAAGAAATATATCAGCACCGGTACGAGGTGCGTGGTCACTGCCTGGCGTCCTTTCATAAGCGTAGCTTTGCTTAACAACGGAGCCAGCCGATGTGCGATGATGACCATGAAACATTTCACGCCCAGTCTTTAGAGGATTCGATGGCACGCATCGGCTTAATTGAACCGAGATCTGCGTCTCCTGAAGTGCGCGAGATTTATGACACCACGCTTCGCGGCAAGCCCGGAAACATTCAAAAGGCTCTGGCGCATCGTCCCGAGATGCTTAAAGGTTTTCTGGCTTTCTACGGCACTGTGGGACGATCTCTCGACCGCAAGTTGTACGAACTTATTTATCTGCGGATCTCTTTCATCAATGGATGTCATTACTGTACCCAACACCATGTTTCGTCGTCGAAGCGGGTCGGGCTCACTGCCGAGGACTGGGAGGCGCTCAAGGCGGGGAACTATTCGCGCTATAGCGAGAAGGAGCGGGCGGCGCTGATCTACGTCGAGAGGTTGACTCGCGCTCCGCACGAAATCGGCGAAACCGACTTTGACGAACTCAAGAAAAACTTTTCCGAGCCCGAGATCGTCGACATCCATATGCTTGCCGGCCTTGCCAACTTGACCAATCGCGTGACCGACCCGTTGGGCCTGGTAGTGGAATTTCCGGAAGAGAAACTCTAACCTGCCACGGAATTCACGGA
>Ga0302326_10012385_pt1 | contig 18207 bp, 11 predicted proteins | sample Palsa_T0_3_FD_202264 | JGI IMG/M metagenome (GOLD analysis project Ga0302326, IMG submission 202264) | Peat permafrost microbial communities from Stordalen Mire near Abisko, Sweden - Palsa_T0_3 | ecosystem: Environmental > Terrestrial > Soil > Palsa > Peat permafrost | place: Sweden: Abisko...
AGCACCCGCGGAATATCGTCAACTAACGCAATATCCACGGTCTCGATCTGCGGCCAAAATGGAAAACCGCGGTCCGCAATCACCAGCGTGTTCGTATGCCGGACGCGGCTGAGCAGAGAGTTAATCGCCGGGTTCAAGATTCCGGACCGCAGCATCGCTTACCCGGTTCTTACCCTCACCCGCAACGAACCCGGCACGGGATCTTCGGATACCACGATCATGTATCCACCGCCGCACCCGGAATACATGGCGCCCGCGTACCGCGACTGGAACCAGGAGAGGATTGCCTTCAGATCGAGAGGGATTGCGGGGTGCGTGACCGTGTGGGGCAGGATAGCTTCCCAGCACGCCATGCAACGGCTCATGGAAGCTCCCAGCCGGCAAATGTCCATCCGCACAATCGCATCGAAGCAGTCTTTGCCGCTCTGCCCTAATTCCCGGATGCACGGAGGAGAGAGGTTCTGAATGCCCAAGGGGCTGTAACCCGATGGCCGCTGATTGATGGGCACCAGGTGGAAGACCTCTTCAATCCAGCGGGCGATCCGGGGATCGGCGTTGGACTCGATATGCGCCGGAAAACGGCCGCCCTCGATCTCCGCGTCGTAGTCCAGGCGGCTCACACCCGGGTAGACCAGGCCGATCATGTCCTGTGACCCGGAGGGCTCGGCTTTGCCGGCATTCTCGGCCCAGTAGAGTTCGCGGATCAACTCGTCGGGCCCGCGTTCGGGCAGCGAACCATTCCAGATGCTGGTGGCGATGCGGCGCGTGCTGCTGGCCATGCCGCAGCGGTCCATGAACCACAGGACCGGCTCCAGCGACACCACCACCATGGATCCGGGAGGTTCGGGATTATGCCTCGAAACGAAGGGCTGATCGATCCATCCGCCGGCCAGCGCCATCCGCTGCGGTATGCGGCTCTCGATGGAAGCGACATCCTCGGCTCGAGAGTCTGCGGCGCAGGTGACGGAATAGTCCACAGTCAGTCCTTTACCACCCGCTTCCCCGCGTTGCGGTCGGCATACTGCTCGGAGATCCACGCATAAGTTTTTTGCATGCCCGTACGCAGCGGAGTGCGCGGCTCCCAGCCAAGCACACTACAGATGAAAGCGTTATCGCTGTTGCGCCCAGCCACGCCTTTGGGAGCGTCCGGGTCGTAGGTGCGCCGCAGCTTGACGCCGGCGATCTCCTCGACCATGGTCACTAAATCGTTAATGGAAATCAGTTCGCTCGATCCCAGATTGACCGGCGTGGCGATGAGCCGGTCGCAATGCATGATCTTATCGATACCTAGAACGCAATCTTCAATGAAGCAGAAGCTGCGGGTCTGCGAACCGTCGCCCCAGATTTCGATGGTCATATTGCCGGTGTCCAGAGCTTCAATCACTTTCCGGGATATGGCTGCGGGGGCTTTCTCGCGGCCCCCGAACCAGGTGCCATGCGGACCGTAGATATTGTGGAAGCGGGCGATGTGCGTCTCCAGGCCGCGCTCCGCCCAGTATTCCTGGCAGAACATTTCGGAGATGAGCTTTTCCCAGCCGTAACCGCGCTCCGCCATCGCCGGATAGGCATCCGATTCCTTCAGCGCGCGGACGTGCGGATCCTTTTGCAAATCCGTGTTGTAAGCACAGGCCGAAGAGGAAAAGAAGTAGCGCCGCACACCGGCGCGCCAGGCGGCTTCGGTTAAGTGCGTGTTCACCAGAATGCTGCGCAGGCACTCGACGCGAAAGTGTTCGATAAAACCCATGCCGCCCATGTCCGCGGCCAGATTGTAGACTTCTGTCGCGCCTTCGACAGCCTTGATTGCGTTTTCCTTTTCGCTGAGATCCATCGACAGACATTCGACGCCCGGCACCCGCTGATACCATTCGGGCAATGGCTTACGATCCACCGCGCGAATGCGGGTGTAGCCGAGATCGTGGAAGTAACGCGTGAGCGCCCCGGCAATGAAGCCGCCCGCTCCCGTGACGACAATCAGGTCATCGGAATTGAGTTGGCGGTCGATGCCGGTTTCTGAGTCTGATTTCATGTGGGTTGGACGACTTTCCGGGCCTACCGGCCATGCGGAAGTAACGTTAAAGTAATCGGTTTAATTGTATCTCTCCGGGAATGGCCCTGTCAATTAATCCTTGGTTATCGGTTGTTATCGGGCACCGTGTGTAATGCGAAAAACCCAAGCATACTCGCCCGCCTTACCGGATGGCAACTCGATTCGCAAACCCTTGGCGTCGCGCGTCCACTTTACCGCGGCATCGGCGCCGAGCAATTGAACCTTGCCGATGGCGCCGAAGTTCTCGGCGGAGCCTTCCGCCAGGGTTTTGATCGTCACGCTCCCATTTTCCGGCGATCCCAAGGCGATGGCGTACAACACATCGCCCTTGGCCGTGAATCGAATGTCCTGAGCAGTATAAGATTTAGTGGACGTATCGTGGAACGATCCGCCCACCACCTTGGTAGGACCCTCGCCGTAGACCTTCCAGGGCCTCGTTCCATAGATGGCTTCCCCGTTAACCGCTAGCCATCGGCCCATGTCGCGGAGTATCGTCTGTTCCTGTTCGGCGATCGTGCCGTCCGATTTGGGTCCGATGTTCAGCAGCAGACAACCGTTCTTACTCACGATGTCGATAAGCTGGTGGATCAGCGACTCAGCCGAGCGGAAAGTATCGTTTTCGATGTATCCCCAGGACTTGATGCTCACCGAAGTGTCGGTCTGCCAAAACTGCGCCCCGGGCTTGTCCAACTGGCCGCGCTCGATGTCCAGAACCGCCGCGGTCGGCGGGAAGGCGTCGTCCTTGTAATTGATGGCGGCCGTGGAGCCGCGACTGGCGGCATCGTTGTAATAGAACGAGGCAAACCGCTGCCTGTACGGCTCGAACTCCTTGGTTTCGATCCACCAGTCGAACCAAACAATCTCCGGTTGATACTTTTGGACAAGTTCGGCCGTGCGCGCCAGCCAGTCGTTTAGGTAGGCGGCATCGGGATGCGCGCTCCAGCGCTCATGATTCTGGTCTGTCACGCCCGCGTGCGCCGGCCCGTAGAAGGCGGCGAATTGCGGATCGCGCACGTCGGAATCGAATTCCCGCCCGGTGTTCAGGAAGAAATAGTGTTCCGCGCGGTGCGTGGACACACCGAAGTGCAACCCCGCGGCCCGCACGGCTTGCGCCAGGTCGCCGACCACATCGCGGTGCGGACCCATTTTCGCGGCGCACCAATCGCTGAGGTCCGAATTGTACATGGCGAATCCGTCATGATGCTCGGCCACGGGGATGACGTATTTCGCGCCCGCCGCACGGAACAAATCGGCCCAGGCTTTGGGATCGTACTTCGCGGCTTTGAACTCCGGGATGAAATCCTTGTAGCCGAACTTCAACTGCGGGCCGTAGGTCGCCACGTGATGCTTGAACTCCGGACTTCCCTGCCGGTACATGTTTCGCGGGTACCACTCGTTGCCGAACGCCGGAACCGAGTAAACGCCCCAGTGCAGAAAGATACCGAACTTCGCGTCTTGATACCACTCCGGAACCTGGTAATGTTGCAAGGAATCCCAGGTGGGCCGGAACGGACCCGAGCGGCCCTCTTTGTCGACCTGTTGCAGGATCGCGGCGCGGTGCGCGTCGAACTTCTGTACGGATTTTTGCCAAATCAGGTCGTCGGCGTTCGGGGTCTGCGCGAAGGCGGTCAGGAACGCTCCGAAAACCAGGGCGGGCAGTCGTATAGTCATCAACCGCACTGTATCACCGGCCCAAGAATAACGCAACAGTTACCGCTGAAGGAGTTCTGCGACGTGGCGCACGCTCCCAGCGCAATGCCACGATTCCGAGGTTCACCGTGGGGCGGCCAATCATGGCCGCAGCCGCCTTTCCAGGCGGCTGAAGCCGGCTGACAGCCGGCTGCGGGCAGTATTGCCCGCCCCACGGTGCAAAAAGTATGTGGCATTGCGCTGCGCACGCCTGCGATGGCAGGAGTGCCATCGCGGCAGGCAGGGCGCCTGCGCCACATCAGCGCCCGGCGAACTTGCGGCGCTCCACGATACCCTTGCCCTCCCGCACCGTAATCCACTGATTGGCGTCCACCCCAGGGATCGTCTCGGTGACCCCCTGTGGCCAACGGATGGTCAGATCGGCCTTGCTTTCCCGGCCCAAACCAAAATGCACCCGGAAATCGCCCTGCGAGATGTGATAGCCGCCGCTGCGCACTTCGTCGATCTGCTTCTTATGGCCGGCGGTCACCGTAATCCGCGCCCCAATCGCGTCACGGCCGGACGCGGTCACGGCCCGCACCAGCAAAGCATTGCCCCGCGGCCCAAAATTCTTCAACAACGAAGGCGGTTCAAATAGATTGACCACCACAATCTCCATAGAGCCATCGTTGTCGAGGTCTCCCACGGCGACACCCCGCGACGAATGTTTCGCCGTAATCCCGGGCCCGCCGGTAGACGACATATCGTAAAACTGCGCGTCGCCCCGGTTCCAGAACAACTGGCGCGGCTGCTTGAACTCCTCGCCCAGCTTGTAGTTTTCAATAAACGGGTAGACGTGGCCATCGGCGATGAAAAGATCCTTCCAGCCGTCGTTATCGAAGTCCAGGAAAGCCGTGCCCCACTTCACGTATTGCGTGTGAACCGCGAGGCCCGCGCGGCTGGTGACATCGATGAAGGTTCCGTCTCCGAGGTTGCGATAAAGAGTATTGGTATCGCTTGAGAAGTTCGTTTTGAAGATGTCCAGATAGCCGTCCCCATCGTAGTCGGCGGCTGTGGCGCCCATGCCGGCCTGCTCCCGGCCGTCCTCGTTCACTGCGATGCCGCTCGCCAGGCCGGTTTCCTCGAATGTTCCATTGCGCTTGTTGTGAAAGAACAGGCTGGGCGTGGAATCGCAGGTGACGAAGAAATCGGGCCATCCGTCATTGTCGAAGTCGCCGGTCAGCACCGTGAATCCATAGTATTCGCGCGGCGTCTCGACCCCGGCCCGCTTGCTCACGTCGGTGAAGTGGCCGTGACCGTCGTTGTGATACAGCGTCATGGTTTCGCCCTTCAGACCGCGCGGGCCACAGGGGACCGGAATGCCTTTCCAGTTGCAGCCGCTGCGGTCGCGCGGCCGGGGCGTTTGCTGCGCATCGAAATCCACGTAGTTGGCCACTACCAGATCCAGGAAGCCATCGCGGTCGTAGTCGATGAAAGCACAGCCCGTGCTCCAGCGCGACTCCGGTCGATACAGCCCGCGCTCGCGCGTCTCGTCGCGGAACGTTCCATCGCCCTGGTTGTGCAGGAAGACATTGTGGCCCCACTGCCCGATGAACAGGTCCACGTGGCCGCTATTATCCACATCGCCGGCACAAACCCCCTGCTCCCATCCGGTATGGCCGATGCCCGCTTTCTTGGTGACGTCCTCAAAGCGCAGCCCACCCAGGTTGTGATAAAGATGCGGCGTGAGCGGCTCCGGCCCGGGCTTCAAGCGGTCGCCCTGTAGCAGGAAAATATCCGGAAGGCCGTCATTGTCGTAATCGAAAATGGCCACGCCGGTGCCCGTGTTCTCGACGATGAAGGTCTGGTCCAGCTCGCCGGATATGACCTCCGCGGTGAGTCCCGCCTGCGCGGCGACATCGCGAAAATCCACAACGGGCGCCTTCATCCCCGGCGGAAGCGGACGAACGGGCTGATCGGTTGCGCCCGACGAGACCATCTGGGACAGAGCGTTTCGCCCCACGGCCGCCCAGAGAGCCAAAGCCACTGCCGCGCTGCTAGCGGCAAGCCAGAGAGCGCCCCCGCGACGCACTAACGCGCCTTCCCCGCTTGGGATCCGGCACGCTGCGACCTGACTTGCGCGATGAGCGTCAGCGCGCGCGCGATATCGGGATCGGCCGGTTTCGAAGCCTTGGCGAAGAGCAACTCCTTCTCGCCGTTGTCGATGTCGCCCGCCTGGCAATCGATGAGGCCGAGATTTTTGTGCAGGTCCGCTTTCACGGCGCAATCGCCGCAAATCCGGATGGCTTCCTTCAATTGCCGGATGGCTTCCGGCCACTCGTGGGCCTCGATCGAAGCGGCTGCGTCGTTTTCAAGCGAGGCTGCGCGGTCGATGATCCGCCTCTTCTTTTGTACATCGGTGTAGCGGGCCATAAACCGGTCCGCCTCGGCCGGGTCCGCCGGCTTCACCGCGCGCGCCAGATTGAACAGCGCCTGGCTATACTCCGGGTCCAGGGCAATGGCCTCTCTCCAGGCGGCGATAGCTTCTTTCGTGCGGGATTCGTGTTCCAGGCTTTGCCCCAGCGAATACCAGGCAGTCACATTGCGCGGCTGCAGCTTCACCACAGTTTGGAGCAGGCCGATGGCTTTGTCGTAGTTGCCGGCCTGCTTCTCGATCACGGCCAGGAAGTAGTGCGGCTCGGCCATCTGCGGAGCCAGCTTGCAAGCCGTTTCCAGGTCCGTGCGGGCTTCCGCGTTCCGGCCCAGATCGAGCAGGATGCGTCCATGGTTGAAGTGCGTGGCGGCCGCTTGGGGCGCCAGGTCCATGGCGGCGCCCGCTTCGGCGAGGGCCCCGGGCAGATCGTAGCCGTCGGCCAGCGCAATGGCCAGATCCAGATGCGCGGCGGCTGATTGCGGCGCCAGGGTGACCACTTTGCGCAGCAAGGCGATACCTTCGGCGCTCTTGCCGAGGCGGGCTTTGACCTTGCCCATGGCCGACAGGACGCGCACATCGTCGGGGGTCAGGCTCATGGCCCGATCAAGTTCCGCTTCGGCCGCCGCGAAATTCTGTTGTTGCGCCAGAATCAGCCCGAGGTTCAGATGGCCTTGCGCGTAGTTCGGGTCGTCCAGCAAAGCCTGCCGCAGCAGTTTCTCGGCTTGCGCATTGTCACCCCGCATGCCGTAGATGACCGCCAGGTTGCCGCGCGCCGGCACCAGTTGTGGATCGGCCTCGATGGCCGATCGAAGCCAGTTCTCAGCCGACGCGATGTTTCCCGCCGCCAAATCGAGCCGCCCCAACTCGGCGCGAGGCGCCGCCATTCCAGGATCGAGGCTGGCCGCTTTCTCCAGCGCCGCCCGCGCGCCGGCCGAGTCGTGCGCCGCATCCAGCGCCAACGCCAGGTTGTACTCCGTGCGCGCATTCTGCGGATCGATCTCCAGCATCTGGCGGTAGATTTCCGCGGCTTTGGCCGGCTGGCCGGATTGCAGGAATTCATTGGCCTGATTGCCTTGCGCCGCCAACTGGCTCACTTTGAATTCCTGCTGCTTGCCCTTGCGGAACTCTTCGGTAGCCTGGGCCGCGCGCTGTGCGTCCCCGAGCGTGCGCAGAACGGCGGCCAGTTGAAACTGCGCGGCCGTATCAGATGGCTTCAGCGCGACGGCTTTCTCCAAGTGTGGAAGCGCCAGCTTGGGTTTTTCGTTGCGGGCGAGCACGAAGCCGAGCTCGTACTGCGCCTGGGAATCGTTCGGGTTGCCCGCCACGGCGCGCTCCAGCTCCGGTTGAGCTTTGTCGTACTCGCCGAGCCCTCTATAGACCGAGCCGAGCAGCAGATGGCCTTCGGGGTCGGCTGGCTTTCGTTTGATGTAATCCTGCGCGGGCGCGAGCGCGTCCTGATAGGCCGATACCGTGGTCAAGGCTTTGACCATCGCCAGCAGCGCCTCCATATCCGCCGGGTCCAGCCGCATGACCTGGGCATACTCGTCGGCGGCTTCGCGGAATCGCGCCTCTTGCGCAAAGATATTTCCCAGCGAGAAATGCGCCGTCTTCAGGTCGGGATGGTTCTTGATCAGTTCAGTCAGGATGCGAATGGATTCCTTAGCGTCTCCATCCTGATAGGTCGCCACGCCCAGAGACAGTGTCATGTCGGCCGATCCCGGCTGCATCGCCAGCGCCCGCTGCCAGTATCGGATGGCGGCTTTATAGCGATGGCCGGACGCCAGCACTTGCGCCAGATGATCGAGCGCGAATACGGAGGTTGGCTCTATCTGTAGCGCCTTCTCGAACTCGGCCTGGGCTTCGGCGGGGCGCCCCATGTCGGTGAGCACCGCGCCCAGGGAGTTGTGCGCCTGCACCATATCGGGTTTGTATTTCAGGGCCCGGCGGAAATCCTCGGCCGCCGCAGCAAACTGCTGCAAGCGGACGCGCGCCACGCCCAGATCGTAGTGCGCTTCCGCCGACGCGGGCTCTCGCCGCACCGCATCTTCAAACGCCGCGACCGCGCATTTCAGATTGCCCTTATCGGCGAACCAGGCTCCGGCGGCATCATAGACGCTGGCGGAAGGGGTGGCGTGAATGGCGTTCGCCAGTTCCGAGGGAGGCTTGCACGTTTCCGGCAGTTGCGCCGCGGAGGCTGCCGCGATCCAAAACCAGACAAAACCTTTCATTGGGGACCTGCCAACAGTATAGTGAGTGGGGCAGGCCGTTGGCCTGCGCGGGTCCCACGGACCCGCTTCCGATGGCGGCCTGGGCGACCGCCGCAGGCCGAGGGCCTGCCCCATTATTTATGCAGAATGCCATCTTTGCTAAAACAAAGTGATACCGCGTCGGGGCCGATGATCCGTGCCGCCGCCCAGCTTGGATCGCCGAATCGCTGGGGGGAGGCGGTCAATACGATGGGAAAGCTGGTTTCGTCGGCGGGCGGCGTGTCCTCCGGGCCCGGAGGCTTTCCGGGCTTGCTAGCGGCCAGGGCAAGATACTTCAGAATGGTATAAATGTCGCCTTCCTCGGGCAGCCGGAAGTCGAATTCGTGCGTGCGGAAATGGATTCCCACGGCTTTGCCTGCCAGCCGCCAGGCAATGAATGCGCAGCAATCGACCGCGTGTTCGAACCATTGTTCAAAACCCGCCGGCACCTCCAGATCGAGGAACAATTCGACGGTCTGTTCCTGGTCGCGCGCAAATTCGCGCACCTGCAAGCCGCCGGTGTGGGCCGTGGCCTTCCAATCGACGTGCCGCGCGCTTTCGAATGCCTCGTAGGGACGAATGCGGTAGAAGTCGCGGCCCAGGCCACGGTAGTGCGTTTCGATCTCGCCGGCCAGATCGGCCAGCAGTTCCTCGAGTCCGCCCTGCGCGTCGATGCAGGGATAGACCACGATTTCGCGGCGTAAGATGACGCGCGCCGTCTTTTCCAGAAACCCGAACGGGAACCTGGTGTGGAATGCGAAGCGGTTTTCGCGGTATTCGCCACGCCGGGCGAAGCGGACTTGCACGGTCTCTTCCAGCGTGGCGCCGCCGGGGATCACCGGAAAGTAGACCGCCGATTGCAGCACCGGCGGGACATCCTGCTCTACCCCCACGACGTGGATGGAAAACGACGGCATCCAGAACTTCAGATTGCGAACGTAGAGTTTCGCGGGAACCGTGCGGCCGGCCGAGACGTGCTCCGGAACCAGGAAATCCAGTTCCAGCCCGGCCAGGCAAAGGCGGCTCACCAACCCGGAGACCATCAGGGTGGAAAGCATGGTGGCCAGAATCAGGAAGAGCAGATTGTTGGCAGATGCCACGGCGGCCAGGCCGACCAGCACGACGGCCGCGGTGAACAGCACGCCGCCGCGGGTTACTTTGTAGCGCACCCGCCGGAGCAAAACATGCCGGACCTGGAGCCAACGTGCGCCCACGATGGAGAGGCCCTCCCGGCGCCTCACCTCTGTTGTGTCACAACGGAGGCATCCGTGTCGAGCGCCGCCTTCCAACCTCTTCGCACATGGCCATTCCGCTGTATGCTGGATTCCATGGCGCAATGCCAGTCGTGCACACACGAGATACCGCAAAACAGCCGGTTCTGTCCAAGCTGCGGTGCGCCGGCGGGAGGTCCCGTCCTGGTGACCGCGACCATCGCGGCGCGGCGCAGCGCCGACCCCGCTCCTTCCAGCAGCGTGGATGAGGGGCGCTTCCTTCCGGGCACGCTGCTGGCGGATCGCTACCGCATCATCGGGCCGCTCGGAAAGGGCGGCATGGGCGAAGTCTACCGGGCCACGGATATCCGGCTGGGCCAGACGGTGGCGCTGAAGTTCCTGCCGGACGAGGCCGCGCGCGACGCGGGCCGGCTGGCGCGTTTTCACAATGAAGTCCGCATCGCCCGCCAAGTCACGCACCCGAATGTTTGCCGGGTCTACGACATCGGCGAGGTGGAGGGGCTGCCGTTCCTCTCCATGGAATTCGTGGATGGCGAGGATCTGGCGTCGCTGCTGCGCCGCATCGGGCGGCTGCCGCCCGACAAGGCCGTGGAGATTGCGCGCAAGCTGTGCGCGGGCCTGGCGGCGGCGCATGCGCAAGGGGTTCTGCATCGCGATCTGAAGCCCGCCAACATCATGATCGACGGGCGCGGGCAGGTTGTCATCACCGACTTCGGCCTGGCAGGCATGGCCGCCGAACTGCAGAACGCCGATATCCGGAGCGGCACACCAGCCTACATGGCCCCCGAGCAGCTCAGCGGAAAAGAAGTTTCGGTGCAGAGCGACCTGTATGCCCTGGGGCTGGTGCTATACGAGGTCTTCACGGGCAAACCGGCATTCGAAGCGGCCACCCTGGCGGAAATGATCCGTCTGCGGGAGTCCGGTCCGCCGGCGAGCGTGTCGAGCGTGGTGCGGGACGTGGACCCCGGTGTGGAACGCGTGATTGCGCGCTGCCTCGATCCGGACCCGCGCAAACGGCCGCCTTCGGCGCTTGCCATCGCCGCCGCGCTGCCGGGAGGCGATCCGCTGGCCGCGGCTCTGGCAGCCGGAGAAACGCCGTCGCCGGAAATGGTGGCGGCCGCTGGCGCCAGCGAGGGGTTGCGCCCGGCAGTGGCCGCGGCTTGCGTGGCCGCCATCGTGGCCGGCATGTCCGCTTTCGTGTTCTTTTTTTCCCAGGAAGTGTACGCCGGAAGAATGCGGCTGGAGCTGCCGCCCGACGCACTCGCGGTGGAGGCCCACCGCATCGTGCAGCGGTTGGGCTATACCGTCGCGCCGGCAGATCGCGCTTCGGGGCTGGATTATGACAACGACTATTTGCACTATCTCCTCAGTCACAAGCCGGTGGGTGCGGATTGGACCAAAATCGTCAATGGCCGGCCCTCGCCGCTCATTTTCTGGTATCGGGAAAGCCCGCGCCCGCTCCAAACGAAACAGTTTTTTGCGCCGGGAGTGGTAAGCCTCGCCAATCCGCGATTAGACATTTCCGGCATGACCGCCATCCAGTTGGACCCCGAGGGACGCCTGGTGTATTTCGAAGCTGTTCCGCCGCAGGTGGACAGCCGGCCGGCGGCCCAGACGCCTCTGGACGCCGCGGCGCTGTTCGGCGCTGCCGGCCTGGACCTGGCTCGGTTCAAGCCGGCGGAACCGCAGTGGAATCCAATGGAAATGGCGGACGCGCGCGCGGCATGGACGGGCAGCCTGCCGGGCCGGCCGGAAAACCCCATCCGGATTGAAGCCGCGGCGTGGCGCGGCAAGCCGGTCTACTTCCAGACGATCGGGCCATGGACCAACCCCAGCCGCATGCAAGCCATGCAGGCCACCGGCTCGCAGCGCGCCAACCAGCTTCTGTGGACGACGTTGCTCATGATCATGGTGGCGGCCGGATCGCTGCTGTCGTGGCGGAATTTGCGGCTGGGGCGTGGCGACAAGCAAGGCGCTTACCGCATCGCCAGCCTGGCGTTTGTTTTGAGCCTAGGTGTGTGGCTTTTCGGCGCGCATCACGTGGCATGGCCAGGCGATCTGGACCTGTTCCTGACGGCCGCCGCGGGCGCCTTGCTGGCGGGGGCGGAACTCTGGATCGCCTACATCGCGCTGGAACCGTTCGTGCGGCGGCATTGGCCCAGAACCATCATTACCTGGACGCGCACGCTCAGCGGCGGTTGGCGCGATCCGCTGGTGGGCCGCGATATTCTGATCGGGCTGCTGGTGGGGGTGGGCTACGACCTGATCATCGCCGGCGCCGTGGCGCTCGATATGCGGTCGGGCGACCCGCCTGGCCGGGAGGCCAAGCTGTTCGCGCTGGTTAGTTTTCCGAAGTTTGTGAGCGATTATCTGGGGCACGGGCTGGACGCGATCATGGCGGCGATGTTGTTCTTCGTGCTGCTGTTTCTCTTAAGGCTGCTGTTACGGAAGGAATGGCTGGCGGCGGCCGCGTTCGTGGTGCTGATGTCCGGCGTCAGGGGACTAACGAACGACCATCCGGCCGTGGACACGACCATGTATGTTTTGATCTACGGGATTTTGGTGTTGCTGTTGTTGCGCTATGGGTTCCTGGCGGTGCTGGTCTGCTTGTTTGTGACGGACACTATGGCCTCGATGGCCTTCACGCCGGACTTCACCGCATGGTATGGGACCTCGTCGCTGCTGACGGTGCTGTCGTTGATCGCGCTGGCGCTGTTTGCATTCCGCACATCGACGGCGGGAAAACCCCTGTTCGTGGGGTTGCTGGACCGGTGATTGGGGCAGACCCAGGTCAGCGGGCTGTGATCTCGAATTGGTGGTGCGCGACCGCGCAGGATTGGAGGCTTTGCCGATCGCCTGCGCCGCTAACGATGGTGCGGCGGTCGATATCCTTCGAGCGGAGCTCACGGAAGCGCCGGAACTCGACCGGCGTTGGCCGGCAAACGATGGTAAGCTCGTCGTCAATGTTCGTACGCGCGGTGAAGTTGGTCCTTCGAAAAACGGGTTACGCGCGCCCTGCTAGTATGACATCTAGATGAAGCCCGATCCCACGAGCGCGCCCGAAGCGGTACGCGGCTTGCGGGCGGTTGCGCAACCAATAGCTGCGCCGCTCACCCGCGCCGCGATCTTTCTGGTCGCGACCCTAAACCCATGCTTCGACAATCGAGCGGCTTTGCGATCGTTCTGCGGAGACCTCCCCGCTTTGCTGCGCGCAGTGGGATTTCGCGACCTTGAAGCGGGCCTCTCCTGCGTCCTGGGCTTTGGGTCCGACGCGTGGGACCGACTCTTTGGAGCGCCGCGGCCGGCGGAACTGCATGTGTTCCGCGAAATTCGTGTTGGCGCGCGCCATGCGGTTTCCACACCCGGCGACCTGCTGTTCCACATCCGCGCGAAGCGTATGGATCTGTGCTTCGAACTTGCGATGCAGATCATGGCGCGTATCGGAGATGCCGTTTCGCCGGTAGACGAAGTGCATGGCTTCCGTTACTTTGACGACCGCGATCTCATGGGTTTCGTCGACGGGACCGAGAATCCGAGCGGCGAGGCCGCGATCGATGCCGTGATCGTCGGCGACGAGGACGCCGCGTTCGCCGGCGGCAGCTACGTCATCGTGCAGAAGTATCTCCACGATCTTGACGGATGGAATGCGCTTTCCACGGAGGCGCAGGAACGAATCATCGGCCGCACGAAACTGTCGGACATCGAATTGGACGATTCCATCAAGCCAACCTCGGCGCACAGCGCTCTCACAACCATCGTCGAGGACGGGAAAGAGATCAAGATTCTGCGCGACAATATGCCCTTCGGCCGGGCCGCGCACGGTGAATTCGGCACCTATTTTATCGGCTACAGCCGCTCGCCCCATACTATCGAACAGATGCTCGAAAACATGTTCGTTGGGCGGCCGCCCGGCAACTACGACCGGCTGCTCGATTTCAGCCGCGCCGTCACCGGAAACCTGTTTTTTGCTCCGTCTTTAACATTTCTCGAAGCCATCGGCGGGGACCAACCCGGCGTGCTTGCCGCACCCCTTGTAGAGCCGGCGACGGTGGAGGGCTTTCCATCCACTTCGCGGCAAAGTGACGGCTCGCTGGGCATTGGTTCCCTCAAAGGAGACATTCCGTATGAATAATCTGCATCGCGAGCTAGCTCCCATTTCGGATGCGGCGTGGGCTCAGATTGAAGAGGAAACAGCTCGCACGTTCAAACGCTACGTCGCCGGACGGCGTGTGGTCGACGTACGGGGACCGGCCGGCGCTATTCTCTCCGCGGTCGGCACTGGTCATCTGCGTCCGATTGCCAGTCTGAAGGAAGGCATTCTCGCCAGACAGCGCGAGGTGAAGGCGCTGGTGGAGTTGCGCTTTCCTTTTGAACTGGATCGCCAGGCGATCGACGACGTCGAGCGCGGAGCCAACGACTCGGATTGGCAGCCAGCGAAGGACGCAGCACGGCAGATCGCCTTTGCCGAGGACAGCGCGGTTTTTGAGGGCTATACGGCAGCCGGCATCTTGGGAATTCGTCAGGGAACAAGCAACCCGAAGATACCCCTTCCAGCCGACGTTCGCCGGTATCCGGATGCCATTGCGCAATCCTTGAGCCAATTGAGGCTGGTGGGCGTCAATGGCCCTTATGTTGTTCTGCTTGGAGCCGAGGCCTATACCGCACTCGCTGAAACCAGCGATCAGGGTTATCCGGTGCTGGAGCACGTCAAGCGCCTGGTCGACGATAAGATCATTTGGGCGCCCGCTATCGACGGAGCTTTTGTACTGACCACGCGCGGCGGCGATTTCGAGCTGCACATCGGCCAGGACGTGTCCATCGGCTACCTAAGCCACACCGATGATGCCGTCCGGCTCTATCTGCAGGAGACCTTCACGTTTCTGCTGCTCACCTCAGAGGCAGCCGTCGCGCTAACTCCGCCCGCGAAAGCATAGACGTTCTGAAAACGCCGGCAGGCGAACAAGATTGCAGTTCCCATAACATAAAGGCCGATCCCTTCGAGGCGATATCTCGTCCGCCGGCGGGTATCGCCCGGGTAAACCCCGGGTAAACCATGCGCCCCCCACCCCGAAAATTCAACTGGGGCTTGACTTTTACGCCGGGAGTCCTATACTCCGATCAAATGCCAATCGAAAGCAGTCATGCGGAGCACCCTCTCCTGCGAATCCCGACCTTGCTCGGCGCTGCGCTGGGTCTAGCTTTGGGCTTGACGCGCTTCATTCTCGCGATCAGAGAGAACCTACAGGCTACGCCCAGTTTGAGCGCCACGCTGTTCCTTGCGGCAATGGTTGGCGGTGTCGCGCTGCTGATCGTATTGTTCAGTGCGGCCGTTGGGTTCTTTATCGGTCTGTTGCTCGAAGCAGCCTATGGCTGGTGGTGTACCAGGAAGAGGCCGGGCTCATCGATTTAGCCGTCCGATGGAGGCCATGGGGCGACGCCACAAAAGGCAAAGGCGTGCATGGTGGGCGAGCGGCCGGCACGCATGGCAACTGCATCTCTTCGGGCAGGCGCCGTTACTGCGGCGCCAGCTTGTACACCACGCCCCCCATGGGCGACGATTTGCCGCCGCTTCTAGTGGTCCCGTAGAGGTTGCCGGCAGAGTCGAGGATCACACCGGCTACGGGATCTTGCCCGCCGGCGCCGCCCGGGAAGCTGAACAGTACGGTTTCCTGGCCGGCGGCATTCAGCATGAACACTACGCCCTCACGCGCCGTGCCGCCAATTTCGGTAGTCCCGTAGAGATTGCCGGCGGAGTCGAGCGTCACGCCGGCGTTCGGGGTTCCTCCATCGGCCAAGCCCGTGAAGCTGTACAGCACCGTCTCCTGGCCGGCAGTATCCACTTTGTACACCACACCGGACTCTCCGTCCGAATTCGAGCCGCCGTACTGAGTCGTCCCGTACAGGTTGCCTGCCGCGTCCTGGATTACGCCGGCCGTGGGTCCATCCCCATCGGGATAGCCCGCGAAGCTGTGCAGCACCGTTTCCTGGCCGGACGGATTGACTTTAAACACCACGCCGTCGCCCACCCCCTGTCCGCTGTCTTCACAGACTGGGTTCCCTACGTTTCCTGTGCCGCCGCACGCGGTAGTTCCATAGAGGTTGCCCGCGGAGTCCAGAATCACCCCCGCGGCGGGATAGCCTCCATCAACCCCTCCCGTGAAGCTGTACAGTACGGTCTCATGTCCGGAGGTATCCAGCTTATACACTACGCCCGCGTTCGACGCGCCTCCGTACTCGGTGGTCCCATACAGGTTGCCTGCGGAGTCGCGGATCACGCCGGCGTAGGGGTTGCTCCCATCGGCGCCACCCGTGAAAGTGTACAACACTGTCTCCTGGCCCGACGGATCCACTTTGAACACAACTCCGCATCCGCTGACATACGTAATCCCGCACACTGCACCGACCGCGCCGCCGGCGCTGGTGGTCCCGTAAAGGTTGCCCGAGGAGTCCTGGATCACGCCTGCCTGGGGAAAAGCCCCATCGGCCCCGCCTGTGAATGTGTACAGCACCGTCTCCTGGCCGGCCGCACTCAGTTTGTATACCACTCCCGCGTCGGCTGCGCCGCCGTACACTGTAGTCCCGTAGAGGTTGCCCGCGGAGTCCCCAATGACACCGGCGATGGGTTCGGATCCATCGGCATCGCCCTTGAAACTGTAGCTGTACAGACTGCCGGACGTGTACAACTCGTAAACCACGCCCGCGTTCGCTACGCCGCCGTACACAGTAGTCCCGTAAAGATTGCCCGCGGAGTCGCGGATCACTCCAGCGTTGGGGTTGGCGCCGTCGACCCCGCCCGTGAAGTTGTACAGCACCCTCTCCTGACCGGCCGTATCCAGCTTGTACACTACGCCTTTGTTTGCCGTGCCACCCTGGGCAGCGGTCCCGTAGAGGTTGCCAGCCGCGTCGAGGATCACACCCGCGTAGGGCGTTCCGCCGTCGGCCCCGCCCGTGAAGCTGTACAGCACCGTCTCCTCGCCCGTGGTACCTACCTTGTACACCACGCCATAACCCGCTGCGCCGCCGAATGCCGTAGTTCCGTAGAGGTTGCCTGCCGCGTCGAGGATCACGCCTGCAAAGGGGCCCCCCCCATCGGCCCCGCCCGTGAAGCTGTATAGCACCGTCTCCTGGCCGGCCGGATCGACCTTGTACACCACGCCCTCGTTCGCCGAGCCGCCCTGGGAAGTGGTCCCGTAGAGGTTGCCTGCCGCGTCGAGGATCACGCCCCCGGCAGGAAAGCATCCGCCCTCGCCGCCGCAGTCGAAGCGGTACAGCACCGTTTCCTGGCCGGCCGGGTCTAGCTTGTACAGCGTACCCCCTTCATCGCTGGTTGTCCCGTACAGGTTGCCGGCGGAGTCGAAGATCACACCGGAGCTGGGATTGCCCCTATATGCCGTGAAGCTGTACAGCACCGTTTCCTGGCCGGATGTATTCAGCTTGTACACTACGCCCGTGCGGCTTGCGCCGCCGGCCGCAGTAGTCCCGTACAGGTTGCCGGCGGAGTCGAAGATTACGCCTGCCGAGGGCGCGTCCCCAGCCGCCCCGCCCACGAAGTTGTACAGCACCGTCTCATGGCCGGACGTATCCAACTTGTACACCACCCCCACGCCGCGCTTGCCGCCGGAGGCAGTCCCATAAACGTTGCCTGCTGAGTCCATAATCAACCCACTGGAAGGGAGCGCCCCTTTCGGCAGCTCCGCTTGGAAACTCTGCACCACGGTCTCACTGTACGCCGTCTGCGCCTGCGCTCGGGGAACCCCGATCGCCGCCAGCACGAACATCGCCGTTAGTACTGCCAGTGTTCCGCTTGCCTCCAACCAGTGGATCGCGGACATGTAGCGTGGGTGTTGCCTTGTTCTCGTCATAAATTCCCCTTTTTCAAACTGCGTCGTTTGGCCGGATGTCCATTTTTGTCTCCGGGTTTCGCTTCACGCTTCAAAACGTGCGTCTCTCCGGCCGCGCGAAAGCGTTCATTCATGGACCCCGCCGCCCCGCCCGCAGCCCGGACTGTATTGAAGATCGTGGCAATTGTGACCGGATCAACGAAAGATCCTCCATGCCGAGTTGGAGTGTCGTGCACAATTGCGGCATAGGCATACTGTCCGTCCGGCAGCAGAAGGGACCACAACACCCGCGGAATGGACTAGCATATCTTTCCTTTTTGCGGATTATGTCACTTTCCGCCTCACCCGTCCACAGGTTTATTAGCGTATTACTGGCAGGTAACGGGACATGCACAAACAAAGGCGCGGGTAAAGGGCATCGTGGCACGGTCCCTCGGCTGATCGTCCAAGATGCTACGTCACCCTGGAGATCAGCGCCCATTTTGCGCGCCTCAGTCCGCCGGCGGCGCATTTCGTCCGGGTGCTTGTGGTAGCCAGGGTCCGCCAGCGGGCGCCCCGAGGCGATTGCCCGACGGGGGGTTTTACACGCGGCCGAACGTCCGGCGCGACCACCACACCCCGCACGCCCGCCGAGTGGACTTGAAGCCCGGGTGTCGTAGCAAAATGAAAATGTCCTATTCTGCAAAGTAGAAATGTCCTATCCGCTTATCGCAGCCGACCTGCCATTCCCCTCTCGCTGCATTGTGTTGCATCGCGTCCAGCCGTCAAGGCTGCCCTC
>Ga0302326_10012386_pt1 | contig 18207 bp, 17 predicted proteins | sample Palsa_T0_3_FD_202264 | JGI IMG/M metagenome (GOLD analysis project Ga0302326, IMG submission 202264) | Peat permafrost microbial communities from Stordalen Mire near Abisko, Sweden - Palsa_T0_3 | ecosystem: Environmental > Terrestrial > Soil > Palsa > Peat permafrost | place: Sweden: Abisko...
CCACGGCGGGAGCCGGACCCACGATCGTCAAGACGCGGGTGGTCGTCGCCCGGCAGCAGCTCTGCCGCCTCGACCGCGAGGGGCCGCCCGGAGGCTATGCCGGAGACCCGGCGGCGATCGCCGCGCAGCTCGAGCCCGCTATCAAATCGTCCGACGCGGTGATCCTGTCCGACTACGCCAAGGGCGTCCTGACGGCCGAATTGGTGGAGCGGATCGCGGACGCGGCCCACGCGGCGGGCAAGTTCATCGCCCTGGATCCGAAACCCAAGCGCAGTCTTCCCTTCCACGATCTCGACCTGATCACACCCAACAAGCGCGAGGCACTCCAGCTCGCTGGAATAGAACCGGCGCCGCACAAACCCTTTCCCGCGGCCGAGGTGTGCGCCCGCCTGCACGATCTTCACCGCACGAAGCATCTGGTGATCACGCTCGGCGAGGACGGCATGCTCCTGAGCACCGACGGACGGGTCATCAAGACCATTCCGACCGCAGCCCGCGAAGTGTTCGACGTGTCCGGAGCCGGAGACACGGCGCTCGCCGCGCTGGTCCTCGCCCTGGCTTCGGGTGCTCCTTTGGAATCGGCGGCACACTTTGCCAACGCCGCGGCCGGAGTGGTGGTCGCCAAGGTCGGCACGGCGACGGTTACCCCCGCGGAACTGATTGCCTACGTGGACCACTCGTGAGCCGTGCGCTGTTCCTCGATCGCGATGGAACGCTGGTCGTGGACAAGGTGTACCTCTCCGATCCGGCCGGCGTCGAACTGATCCCCGGCGCCGCCCGGGCGCTCAAGCGCGCCCAATCGATGGGCTTCAGGCTGTTCCTATTCACAAACCAATCCGGGATCGGACGGGGATTTCACACACTTGAGGACACCCACCGCGTGAACGCGCGCATGGAAGCGCTGCTTGGGCTCCCAGATCCCCTATTCGACAGCATCTGCATCGCCCCGGAGGCGCCGGGGACTCCCAGTGCCTACCGCAAGCCATCGCCGCGTTTTATCCTCGAGCAGCTCGCCCTGCATAGCCTGGAACCCTCGGAATGCTGGATGGTCGGCGACGCGGCCTCGGACATAGCCGCCGCGCTGGCCGCGGGCATCCGGGCTGCGGCCGTCCGGACCGGGCGCGTCGATCCGTCGGCCATACCCGAGGTGGCCTCGGGCCAAGTGCCGGTCTTCGCGGATCTGGCCGCTTTCGTTGACTCGCTCGAGGCGCCTTGAACATGAGCAAGGTCCGCCTGGACGAGCTGCTTGTGGCACAGGGATTGGCGGACAGCCGGGCGCGCGCCAAAGCCCTGGTAATGTCGGGACGCGTCTTCCTCGGCACCGAAAGACTCGACAAAGCGGGGCGCGAATTCGCCGCTGACGCCGAGCTGCGGGTGGAGCAGCCGCCGCGCTTCGTCGGCCGCGGTGGGGAAAAGCTCGCCGCCGCTCTCGAAGGATTCGGGCTGCCGCTGACAGGCGCCCATGTGCTGGACGTCGGCGCCTCGACCGGCGGCTTCACCGACTGCGCCCTCCAGGCCGGAGCCGCCGATGTGGTGTGCGTGGACGTGGGCCGCGCTCAATTGCATGCGCGCCTGCGCTCCGACCCGCGCGTCACCAACCTCGAAAAGACCAACGCGCGGCATTTGGCCCCGGGAGACCTGCCGCGGGATCAGTTCGACGCGGTGGTGATGGACCTCTCCTTCATTTCCCTCCGTTCGGTGCTTCCGGCAACCTGGCCCTTCGTGCGGCCTGGGGGGGTGCTGATCGCGCTTGTGAAGCCCCAATTCGAAGCCGGAAAGGCCGAAGCGGACCGTGGCCGGGGGGTCATCCGCGACGAGGAGGTGCGCCGCGCGGCGCTCGAACGAGTGCGTGATTTCGCCCTAACCTCTCTGGCCGGAGCGGAATTGATTGGAACCCTCGATTCACCGATCTCCGGGGCGGACGGAAATCGAGAATACTTGCTTGGCTTGCGGCGGCGGTAAATTGCGCAACGCTGGTATCCAGTCCCAAATTTCTGATGCATCCCGTCCGAATCCTCGCCTTCGTCGTCAATGCCGACAAAGGGGGCGCCTGCGAACTCGCCGACGAATTGACGGCCATCGCCCGCAGGGCGGGTGTCCGGTTCAAGCGGACGGCGCGCTTTCCGCTTCGCAAGGGGTATCTCAACGGATGCGATGCCTGCTGCGTCATCGGAGGCGACGGCACGCTGCTCGGCGTCGCCGAAGAGGCCGCGCGGCTTCAGGTCCCGATTATCGGAATCAACCGGGGCACGCTCGGTTTCCTCACCACCCTCTCCGCCGAAGAGGCTCGGATCCATTTTCACGAGATTCTCGAAGGACGCTTCCGAGTGGATTACCGGGCGATGCTCGAGTGCAAGACCCATGAAGGGCCGCGGCATCTGGCGCTCAACGATGTCCTGCTGAAGGACGAAATCAATACACGCCTGGTCCGCCTCGAGGTCTTTGCCGGCGACGAACTGGTGACCGAGTATCTCTGCGATGGCCTGATCCTTTCGACCGCGACCGGCTCCACCGCCTACAATCTGTCGGCGGGCGGCCCGATCATCCATCCCGGCTCGGATGTCATCGCAATGACTCCGATCTGCCCGCACACCCTCACCAATCGTTCGATCATTTTCCGCGACAACGTGCATCTGCGGGTCTTCAACCGTTCGGCGAATTCCCGGATGATCCTCTCCGTCGACGGCCGCCTAGAAATGCGCGCCGGGCCCGGGATGCCGGTGGAGATTCGCCTAGCCAAGATCCGGCTGCCCCTGGCTCTCCATCGCGACTTCTCCTATTTTTCCGTCCTGCGCACCAAGCTCAAATGGAGCGGCGGGGTCGCTGAGCGCAAGTGAGCGCCGGTCCTAGGGATGGACCAGCAGCCGCGTTCTCAGCTCGGGCCGGAACCGTCGGCTGGCAAATTCCGCGAGCGATCCGACCGTGACCGCGTCGATGAGGCCGTCGTATCGGCGCCACTCATCCGCGGCGCGCCCTTGAAGAACATCGATCGCCGCCTGCATCGCGCGCGAAGCGTTGGTCTGTAGGCCCTGCCTTCGCCCGGCGCGAAGTCTCGCCTTGCACCGCGCCAGCTCCTCCTCCTCCACGCCGCCCGAGCTCACCCGGGCGATCTCGGCATCGAATTCGGCAACCACCTCGGCCTCCCGGCCCGGCTGGGTACCGGCATAAAAGGCGAACATGGCGGCATCGGCGCCGGTCACTCGGGCCGAGCGGACGAAATAGGCCAGGCTCTTCTTTTCGCGGATTCGCTCGAAGAGCCGCGAAGCCATGTTGCTGAAGAGTTCGTCGGCCACCTCACCCACAAAGAAATCCGGGGCGTCGCGCACAGGGCCGGGAAAGGCCTGGAGAACGACCGCCTGCTGGCGGGCCTGGATCTCTGTAAATTCGCCGGCTTCGGCCGGACCGGAAAACGGGACGGAGAAAGACGGGGCGGGTCCCGCGGGAATGCGCGTCAGGAAGCTCCGCAGCTTCGCACCAAGCCTCGCCGGGTCAAAATCGCCCGCGACCGCCAGGACAACATTCGAACCCACACATAGGCGCCGGTGCAGAGCGGATAGATCCCGCGCCCCAATGGCGGCGACTCCGGGCTCCTCCCCATCGGAATCGAGGGCCATGGGATGAAGGCCGAAGAATTTCCTGCGCAGGAGCTTTCGCGACAACGTCACGACGTCGTCGTTGTCGTCGCGCAGAGCGGCGAGTTGGGCGTCGCGCTCGATCTTCAGCGTGGAGCTGCGAAAGGCGGGGTGGAGCAAAGCCTCGGCAAGGAGGTCCAGCGCCATCTCCGCATCCGGGGGGAGGACTTCAGCCGCGAGGCCCAGCGAATTGTTTCCCGAGAAAGGGAAAAACGAGCCGCCGGCGGCCTCGATCGCCTCGGCCACTTGGGCGGCCGTGCGCTTGCGTGTATCCTTGGTCAGCATCGTCGCGAGCAGGGCGGTTGATCCGCGTCGGGCGGGGTCCTCCGCAGCCGGGCCACCCTGCATCAGAAAACGAAAATGGAGATTCGGAAGGCGGGTATCTCTCTGGAGCAGCAGGCGCGCGCCGTTTCGCAGACGCGTTTCGATAAATTCCCCGCGAGTGGCGAGGATATTGGCGGCAGGCCGCGCAGCGGAATCCGGCCCCGCGGCCGGATCGATCGACACCGAGGTGAGGCGGCTGGGTACCAGGTAAGCCGCCAAGACTCGCCGGAGTTCCGCCGGTCCGATGTTCGCCAGACTCTCGAAGTACGAACGGCTGTGGCCGAGATCACCGACCACGACCTCGGCGAGTCCGAGCCGGGAGGCCTGTCCACCCATCGTTTTTCGCGCCGCAATCTCCCCGACGACCAGCTGCCGCAAGGCCTTTCGGATGCGCCCCGGCGTGAGGGCTCGCCCAGCGCGGGCCAGCACCCGGCCAATCGAGGCCTCCGAGGCCTCCCGCCGGCCCGCGTCGCACGTGAAGGAGATGCAGAACAGTCCGCTGCTTCCCGGGTTCCAGCTCGAAGCGTCGATCGCGTGGACCAGGCCGGCCTTCTCGCGCACCTCGCTCCAGAGGAGCGAACTGTCGCCGTGCCCAAGGATCATTGCCAAGAGGTCGAGCGCCGGGGCATCCGGATGGGTGAGTCCGGGAATGGGCCAGCCCATGACCGCCCGTGAGATTTCCACCGCCTCGCGACGACGCAGCGTGCGGGGAGCCAGTTGGAGCGGTTCCTCGGGCACAAGAACGGGAGCCAGCCGTACCCTGGGCGCCGTCCCAAAGTGCCGCTGGACCGCTGCGGTCGCCGCCGCGGGATCGACATCTCCGACGATGACCACCGCGAGATTGTTCGGCACGTATCGATCCTTATAATACGCAGCGAGCGCCCCATGGCCGACCTCCGAAAAAACGTCCTTGTGGCCGATGATCGGCTGCCGGTAGGGATGCTCGCGGAAGGCCGTGGAGAAGAAGGCGTCCCAGAGGCGGTGGTCCGGCTCGTCCTGGGTCATGGCGATTTCGCGAAGGATAACGCCTTTCTCCCGCTCCGCCTCGTCGGCCGGAAGGGTCGAGTGGAGCACGGCGTCGGCCAGCACATCGACCGCGACCTCGAAATGCTCGCTCGGCAGATCGATATAGTAAACGGTGCGATCGAAGGTGGTATAGGCGTTGATATAGCCGCCGTGTGCCTGAACCGTCGCGGCGATCTCGCGGCCCTCGCGGCGCGCTGTGCCCTTGAAGAGCATATGCTCCAAATAGTGCGAAAGCCCGGCTCCCAGGTGCGTGCCTTCGTGAAGGCTGCCCGTCTTGACCCAAACCTGCACGGAGGCCAGCTCCGCCGAGGCATCCGGCTTGACCAGAACGGTCAGCCCGTTCGGAAGAACCGTGCGTTCGATCGGCTCCCGCCAGAAAGCCTCCAAAAGTCCAAAATCCGACGCGGCGGGAGCAGAGCGGTGACGGGCGCGTGAGCGGCCGCCGACAAAAGGGCGGCCTGGCCGGCCTCGGGGGCCGGAAAGCGGGGAAGCCACGGCTAATTCAGGCGGAGCCGACGGCCGCTGTGGGCGGTCGTCCAGCTGGCAGGAAGGGCTTCACGAAGGCCTCCTCAAAATCGTAGTGCCCCGCGAAATCCTCGCGGCGGTCATTCTCCGTCTTGCTGAAGACGTTATAGTCAATAAGGTTAAATACAATATCACCGAAATCCTGGCACCGGCGCACCCCCCAGGAATTCAACACCGTCAGTGTCAGGGGCCCAAACTGGTCGAGCGCATAGATCCTCAATCCCTCCAGTAGTTCGGGTCCGCTCACATGGCGCATTTTCTCAGCCCGATTTGCATCTTTTTTGCGAATCTCCTTCACCGTGTGATCCAGTCCGCGGCGGACAAAATCGTAGGCCTTTCGGTCGAAACGAGCGTCTTCCTTGCAGATCAAGGCGATGACATCGGCGAGCTCAGGATCTTGCATGTGCGTTTGAGGAACCTAACATGGCAGATGGGGTCGGTTCGTGCAACTCCGACCTGGGTAGGACAGGGCCCGACAGCGCAAAGTCATCCGGCCCCCGATAGGCTTATCGTCCGGACCCTGATGCTCTAAACTGCGTGTAGTTGGCAATAAAGGCTCGCGTTAGCCGGCCCCAAAACATAATTTTTGCCCACGCCCAATGATTGCTTCGACACAAACCAACCACCCGCTGGCCACGCCGAAGAGCATGGGCAACATGCCGTCTCCGGTAGAGTTAGCGTGCCTTAAGCTTAAGGCAGCGGGACTGCGGATTACACAGCCGAGGCTGGCGATTCTCGCGGCCCTGATCAAACGGGGACTTCCGACCAGCATCGAAGCGCTTCATGACGAATTGGGAGCGAACGCGTGCGATGTTGTTACAGTTTACCGATGTATGGCGGCGTTCGAAGCGATCGGCCTTGTCCGGCGTGTGTTCCTCGTCAACGGAACCAGCCTATACGAGATCGATCTCGGCGACCCCGCCCGTTATCATGTCGTCTGCAAGGAATCGAGGACTGTTGAAGTCATCGACCACGCAGTCGCCACGGAGCTGACCCGCGTCATCAATCACATCGAGGAACTGCTTCGCTCGAAGGGCTATGGCGAAGTCGGGCATCTCGTTGAGTTTTTCGGAATCTCTCCCACCGACAAACGCAACCCCGTGTCAGTTTCGGTTCCGGAGACGGCGGTTCTGGTCCCGCCGCAGCGCTGATCGCGCTCGGTCCTTAGGCGGCCTTGGCCGCCAGGAAGTTGGCTCCGGCCTGCTCCCAATTGATCACGGACCAAAAGTCCGAAACGTATTCGGCACGAAGATACTGATGCTTCAAGTAGTAAGCGTGCTCCCACACGTCGAGTCCGACGATGGGCACCGCGCCATCTGAGATCGGCGAATCCTGGTTGGCGGTCGATTGGATTTGCAGCCGCCCGCCCTTGGCGCTCAGCCACGCCCATCCGCTTCCAAAGCGCTTCATCGCCGCATCGGCAAACGCGGTCTTGAATTTGTCATACGATCCGAACGTATGGTCGATGGCCGCCGCCAGCGCCCCGGAAGGAACGCCGCCCCGGTTGGGGCCAATGATCGTCCAGAAGAAGGTGTGGTTGACATGGCCGCCCACATTGTTGCGCAGCGGCGTGCGGATTGCCTCCGGAAGCGATCCCAAGTTGCGAAGAATATCCTCGGCGGTAAGCGAGAGGAGCGCCGGATGGCCATCCAGCGCCTTGTTGGCATTTGAGATGTAAGCCTGGTGGTGCTTCGTGTAATGGATCTGCATTGTCCGGGCGTCGATGTGCGGCTCGAGCGCGTCGTAGCCGTACCGCAATGGCGGCAGCGTGAAGGGCTGGGCGATGCCTGCCTCCGCACCCGTGACGACCGCAGCGCCGGGGGCTGAAGCCTGTTCGGCACCCGACACCGACACGCGGGCCAGCCCGCCGAGGCCCAACAGGGCCGCGCCGCTCCCAATCATTCTAATCGCTTCGCGACGGCTCAAGGCATCGGGAATCGAGGGCTCAGGGCTCATGCCTGCCAACCGTAGAAAAAGATGGGGACGGGAGCAAGCTCTGCGAAAAAGGCCCCGCCCGAATCCTCAGGAGCTCGGGCCAGCCGGATCGATGGGCACGCCCTCCGCCCGCAGCCGTTGCAACTTATAGGTGAGTGCGCGCCTGCTGATCGCGAGCTCCTTGGCGGTTTCAGTCCGGTTGTAGTTATTCTTGCGGAGGGCCTTCAGGATCGCCTCCTGCTCGATCTGCTCGAGCTGGCCGCCTTCAGCCGGCTCCGCGGTCGCACCGGCCACCACGCGGGCCGGCAGATGCTCCGGCAGGACCACATCGCCGCGCGAAAGCAACGCCGCCCGCTCCATCGCGTTTCGCAATTCGCGAACATTTCCCGGCCACCGATATTTCACCAGATAGGTGGTTGCGGCCGCCGAAAAGCGCGATTTCTGCTGCGAAAAACGTCCGATAAAATAGGTTGCCAAAGGAACAATGTCTTCCGGCCGTTCGCGCAGCGGCGGGATATGAATCTCAATCACATTGAGCCGGTAGAAAAGATCCTCGCGAAAATTACCCGCGGTGATCTGGGCTTCCAGATCGCGATTGGTCGCCGCAAGCACCCAGGCGTCCGTGCGGAGCGGCCGATTGGACCCGACCCTGGCGAACGAGCCGTCGTGGATGACGCGCAGCAGCTTCGCTTGGAGCGCAAGCGGCAGTTCGCAGATCTCATCGAGCAGAATCGTCCCGCCGTTGGCTTCCTCAAATCGCCCGATCCTCTGCTGAACCGCCCCGGTGAACGCTCCCTTCTCGTGGCCAAATAGTTCGCTCTCCAGCAGATTCTCGGGGATAGCGGCGCAGTTCACCTTAACGAAAGGTCCGCCCGCGCGCGGGCTCCAGTTGTGGATCAATTCGGCGACCACTTCCTTGCCCACGCCGCTCTCGCCGGTGATCAGGACCCGCGTGGCAGAGGGGGCGATCACACTGGCGTCGCGGTAGACCGCCTGCATGAGCGGACTGCCGGTGATGATTCCAGGCGGCAAATCGGGCGCCTTCTTGGCCGCGCCGGGCGATTCGCGCAGCTGTTCGGTGGCGAACTCGACGGTGGCGATCAATTCATCCAGGTCGATCGGCTTGGCGATGTAATTGAGCGCGCCATCCCGCATCGCGGCAACGGCACTGCGGATATCCGCGAATGCGGTCACCAGGAGCACGGGCAGCGTGGGCTGCTCTTGCCGGACGCGGCGGAGCGTCTCAATCCCAGAGATTCCCGGCATTCGCACGTCGCTGATCATGAGCGCGTACTTGTGTTCATGCAGCATTTGCAGCGCTTCCTCGCCAGAAGCCGCCGAACGGGTCCGATAGCCTTGCCCCCCAAGGAACGACTCCAGCAGGCTGCGCTGGCCCGGGTCGTCATCCACGATAAGAATAGGCGCTGGAGCGGCCACCGCCTCCTTCATGCGTAGGGGGTGGCGATCCGAAGCCGGCTGAAGCGGAACAGGGCGCCGCGCGGTTCGTTGGCGCCACAAACGATCTCCCAGCGGTGGGCGGCCGCGATTTGCCGGACAATGGCTAGACCGAGCCCCACGCCCTTCAGGCGCATGGTCACGTAGGGTTTGAATATGTTCTCGCGCTCGGCGGGCGGCACTCCGGGCCCATCATCGCTGATCTCCAGCACAGCCTCTTGCGGACTGACTTGAGCCACATGAACTCTTATCTGTCCGCCGGGCGCCACCGCCTGCGAAGCATTCAATAGCACATTGAACAGCGCCTGCCGCAGCAATCGGTCATCGGCCTCGATGAGGCAGGGACCTTCGGGCTGCAGAAGCGTGATCTGCTTCTCCTCAATGTCCGGAAGGAGCGTGCGCGCGACATCGGCCACCAACCGCTTCACTTCGACCGGCGCCGGATGGGCTTCGCGAGGTTTGGAATAGTTGATGAACTCGTTCAGCTGGACGGTGACCCGGTCGGCCTCTTCGATGATCTGCGAGGCATGTTCCTTGAGCGCGGGCGATTGCTCCGCCTGCATCGTGATCATTTGGGCAAGCCCGCGAATCAGGTTCAGTGGATTGCGGGTCTCATGGGCCAGGCCGGCGGCGGCAAAATTCATCGCCTTGAGATGGGTGTTCATTTCGCCGGCCTTGATTAGACCGATCTGCAACTCGTCGTTCCTGCCGCTGTTGCGCCAAGCCAATGTCGAGATGATCGCCCCTCCCAACGCAAGAATGCTGACAAGGGAGCGCAACAGAAGGTCGCTGCGCACCTCCCGCCGCATCTCGTCGGTCGAAAGCGAAATGACCAAGCTATGGGCTCCGTTTTGATGGATGACGGAATCATACTGCTCCTGGGTCATCCACGAAGGCCGGCCCAGCGGCGGGCGAGGAGTTGAAGTCGCCGCCGCCGGTTTCGGCGCGGTAACGGCCTTCGGATCGGCGGGCCGACGGGTCGAGGGCGGCCGCAGCGACCGGCGTTCGTCATCCGAGGTGACAATGGCGGTCGACGGGCGGGAGCCGCTTTCAGTCCCGCCAGAACCCAAATCCATCAAGTTCATGATCGTGAGGGTGTGTTCCCCCCAGTACACGCCCCCCGCGCGCAGCGCGTCAGGCCCCAGGTTCAAAGGCTTGCCGGCGCTTGCCAGAGGTTCGCCCGTGACGGCCAGAATGGCCAGCGACTCTAATTCTTCCGGCTGAACCAAGGCCTGAAGGGACGGCTCGATGCGCTCCTTGACGACAAACATCCCAAAGCGGCGCTGGGACCGCAGAACCACCCCAAAGGTCGACGTGATGTCGCGGCCGCGCTTGATCAGGCCATCCTTGGCCGCGCGCTCAAAACTAAGGTGCTCTTCGAGTTGCCACCCACAGACCGCGAGCCCGCATCCGATGAGCGTGATCGGGACAATCCATTTTCTTTTTGTGACCGGCCAACGCATGTGAAGGGGCTGGAGTGCCGGCCGAGCCAGGCCTCACTCCAACCCAGTTCTATTTGATGGGCGTATCATACTTGCTCATTTCGGCTTTTCCAAACGCTTTCGGCGTCAACTCCATCCTCCCGCGTTCCTGCAGGGTCAATTGGGCCAAGTCACTGGGGTCGCGTACGATGTGCGGAGTCAGGAAGATGATGAGCTCCGTCTTCGCCGTGTTCGTAGTCTTGTATTTGAAGGCGTAGCCCAGGATCGGGATGTCACCCAACAGCGGCACCGAGTTCTGGGTCTCCGTTTTCTGGGTCTGCATCAGGCCTCCGATGACGACGGTCTGATTGTTCGGGGTGACCACCACGGTATCCGCCGAGATCATATTGATCACCGGATAGCTCGTGTTATTGCCAATCGGCACCGTCGTTGCGCTCAAGGAGGAAATCTGGGGATCCAGGATCATTTCAACATTTCCCTCCGCGGTGATGAAGGGGGTCACCTTGAGGATGATGCCGATGTCCTGCTGTTCGATCGTGTTGGTCGGAGAGCCGGTCAGGGTGCTGACTGTCGAACTGGTGATGATCGGAATCGCCTCTCCCACCAGGATTGTGGCTTGCTGGTTGTTGCGCGTCAGAACCGAAGGGCGTGAAAGAACCTCCGTTTTGTTGACCGCGGCGAGCGCGTGGATCGTGGCGTTTACGTCCCGGCCGACCAGGCTGTAGAAGATGCCATTGCTGCTGACGGTCCCCGCCGTGGGCACCGTCCCCGCGGTCGCAGCCGTGGTGATCAATCCGTTTCCAAGGTCCGGAACACCGGAAACCGTGGCCCCGGTGGGATTGGCAAGACCGAGCCCGAACTGGCTGGTCGCCGTGCCGGCAGGGTTGGTGCTGATGGCAACGTTGCCTTTGTAGCTCATCTCGGTGCCGAGATCGAGTTCGTTGGTATGGGTCACCTGCACAAAAACGCAGTCGATCAGCACCTGGGGCCGGGGCTTGTCCAAGTCGGCCACGATCTTCTTGATGATCTCGTAGGTCTGATCGTCGGTGACGACGATGAGATTCCGCGATTCCATGTCGCTGGTGATCATGGCATCGCCGAGCATCGTCGAATTGGTGTATTGGCGAATCGAAAGCGCGCTGCTGCCACCCCCTCCGCCTCCGCCGCCTATCCCGCCAATGCCCCCGATGCCGCCACCACCCCCGCCACCGCCGACGCCGCCGGGTCGAGCACCCCCGGCGGCCTGGCCGAAAGCGCGCTCCGCGCCCAGGAGGATCAGTCCTGCTGCGAGAAGGAACTGCGCGTGCGATCGAAATTTAAATGAGCTCATAGTAGGAATGGAGTCTTGCCAAAGGGTGAAGGAATCGCGGCTCAATGGGCGCCTGAAGTTCCGCTTCCAACGAGATTGACGTTGGCGGCGGTGTTGTTGTTTGACGCCGCATTGGTCGTCGCGCGCGTGTTGAGCGGATCGGCCTGCGTGGCCGTCGAGGAGCGCTGGGTCGCGCTTTGAAAGAGATTTTGCAGAATCGTCTGCACCTGCTGCACATCGGCGTTCTGCATGGTGATGGTGTACGCCTTCTGCTTGCGGCCGGAATTGGAATCCAGGCGGCCGATCATTTCAGCGATATCGGGCATCTGCTCCTTCGCGGCGGTGACGACCACCGACAAGGTCCGCGGATCGGCTATGGCGACAACGGGAACGGTCCGGCCGCCGCCGCCGGCACGGGCGCCCGCGGCTCCCTGGGCCGCCCCGCGATTGCCCCCGCCTCCACCCCCACCGCCACCGCCACCGCCCCCGCCTCCACCGCCTCCCCCTGCGCCGGCGAAACGCGCCGCAAGCGCGGCACCGACGTTGAATCCGCCCCCCCCGAATCCGCCCGGAAATCCCTGGCGATTCTGGCCGGCTCCCTGGGTGGTGGCCCCTGTCGTCGGGCTTCCATACAAATTCGTGATCAAGGTCGCCATTTCGATCGGGTCTGCGTTCTTGAGCTGGAAGACCTGCGTGGTGGAGACCGTCTCAATCGAGCCGTCGAGCGCCGCCACGATTTCTACAATGTGGTGGACGTTCATCTCGGTGTCCGTGACGACCAGCGAATTGCTGTCCTGATTCGCCGTCATCGTCGCTGAATTCGGGATGAGGGTCGCCAAATCCTTCGCGGCTTGGACTGCGTCGATATGCCGAAGAGGAATGATCTGCATCACCATTTGCCCGGTGAGTGGAATGGCCGCCGGATCATTGCCGGTGTGAATCGGAATGTTCTCTTTCTTGGCATCATCCTTGGAGGAAATGATCAGGCTTCGGCCCTGGACCGAGACCGAATAGCCATTCTTGTTCAGCGCGATCTCGAGGAGCCCAACCGCTTCCGTCCTCGAAACGGGCTGCGTGCTCCACATGTCGACGGTGCCCGTCACAGGAGTCTGCAGCACGATCACATAGCCGGCAGCGGCGCTCATGTAATTCAATACGGTCTCCAGCGAGGCTCCCCGGAAATTGAACGTCAGCGTCGGCTCCGATCGCCCGGGCCGCCCCGGCCGAACAGGAGGCAGCGGCTCTCCAGCGGGCGCTGAGAAGGAGGTCTCCTGGGCCTGGCCGCTGCTCACCAGCGCGGCGAACGCCAGCATAAGGACCGGTGTGGATAGGATGGTTTTCATTGTTTCAATTGTTTCTTTCGATTCTCCATGAGCCGTTTGATAATATCGTCCGACGGAGGGGCGGGCGGCGTAGCACCGTCCGCCTCCGCTCCTGCACCTGTGCCGGCGGCCGTGGCGGGCAGCGCAGCGACCGGAGCTTGGTAGGCCGCCACCGACCAATCCCCGCCGGCCGGCCGGCGGAGCTGCTGACGGATCATCAGCGTGATTACTTTCGCGTTGCGCGTGAGATCGACGCTATCAGCGGCGATCTTCTTGACTGCGAATTGGGCAATCGCGTCCCCTTCGTGCAGCACTTTTCGGAACGCGCTGTCAGGACTGTCGAAGAAGGCCGCCCTTCCCTGATCGGAATCCATCGTGCCCACGAGCACGATCGTATCGACGCGTGGCTGTTGGACATCAGGGGACCAGCCGACCCGGCTCGAATTGAAAATATTGAGATTTCCGATCAATCGAAAAGTCTCAAAACTTGAGGGAGTCCCCGCCGCAGGGCTCGCCGCCGGCTGTCCACGGGCGGCGATGAGGACCAGAAACAGGGCGGACACGGCGGCGACCCCGAACCCGCGCAATCCCACCGGCGAGAAGAGCCGGCGCTTCATAATTTGCCCTCCAGCGGAAATAACCGCAGTCCGGTGACGGTCATGCTGAGAGTGAGCCTCTGTCCGGATTCGTCGCGGGAGGACAATTCGACGGATTCGATCCGCAGAGCCATCGGCGCCTTCCCCAGTTCATAGAGAAACCGGCTGAGAGCCGCCAGGGATCCCGTTGCATCCAAACGATACTCCAAAAGGGAGTAGTCGTCCGACGAGCCGTGCTTCCAGAGGGGCTTGCGCGACCCAAGCTCGACGCCGCTGGTCCGGCTCCAATTCTCGAATCCGAAAATCACGTCATGCTCGGATTGGGCCAGGTCTCGAGGCAATGCCCCCGACCGAAACTCGGACCAGACTTGCTGCAGATGGGGCCCGCGGGCGATGAGACTGTGGCCGTCAGCCACAGCAGTCCTGAGGCGCACAATCTCCGCCGCGTTCGCCTGCCACGTAGCGCCGAGCGGCGTGAAAACGACCCGGTCAAGGATCAGCAGGAGAACACCCGCTCCGGCGATGATGATGAGCCAGCGCTGGCGATTAGGTACGTCGAGTTTCATGAGCCGGAGCCTCCAATCCAACGAAAGGTTAAGGTGAATTGGGCAGGCATTTTGCCGCTGATATTCTCGAGATTTACGCCCTCGATTTCACTGGCCTTGCTCAATTTTTCCTGGGCTCGCAGCAACGCCTGGGCGTCCCGGGCGGTGCCGCTGATGCTGACGGTGGTAACGGCCGCCCCTTGATGCACGTCGAAGGATTTCGCGGTCAAACTCCCGTTCTCCGGGAAGCACTGCGTGACGCGGGCCAGAATGCGCAGGTCCGTGAATGACCGGTCGTACCAGGGCCGGTACGCGCGAATCTGGTCCTGGACGGCTTTCAGCGCGGTGACCTGCGCCTCCATCACACCCCACTCGGACCGAAGCGACAAGACCCGGAATTCCTGCCAGCCGAAGATCACGATCGTCGCAGCCACCAAGCCACCGACCAGCACGCCCGCGGTCGCCAGACGCTTCGAATTGTAGCGCGCCATCATGGTCTCCAGCCTCCCGGGGCGGGGTGGTAGAAACTCGACGGGTGAACCAGACCCCGCGAGGGCGTGGGTACTTCGAGCGGGCTCCAGCCACTGCTCCGCCACCGATTGGGCGATCATCTCTCCCAAACGATTCTCCGTGGATTTGGGCATTTCGATCGAGAAGCCCACCGCGCGCGCCCAATCCCCCAGCCGTTCCGCAAGCTGGCGGACCAGAGCTTCGTCGCCGCAAAGGGAAAGCTGCCGCACGCCCGCGCGCAAATCGGCCGGGACCTGTTCGTACGTGATGCGCAGCTCGCGCGCCAGCGCGCCTCCGTTGACGACTTTTTCTCCTGCCTCCGATTCGATCACCGCCTCGCACGTGCGAAAGGCCACAATCCCGCCTCCCGCCGTGACCACAAGCGTCGCGCCATGGGATTCCGCCGCTACGGTGATCCGGCCGTCCCCATTCGACGCGATCACGCCGGGCAAGGCGGCCAGACCCAGCGAGAAACTCACCGGCTTCAATCGGGCCGCCTTGGCCACCGCAGCCAGTTGCTCCAACTGCTCCTTGCGCACCGCGAGCTGAGTCACATAGGTCGCCGTCGCAGAACGGTGGGCGGAACGTGCAATCTGCAACTGGCTCAAATCACAGGGGAACCCCTTTTCGGCCTCGATCTGCAGCAGGCTGTTCTCGTCCTCCGGCGAGAGCTCCGGCAAGGCCGAATGCTGGCTCATCACCCAGCTGGCCGGAATCGCGATCACGCAGGTGCGTTCGCTGATCCCGGCGGCATCGAGATGATTGGCGATTTCGCGGCCCACCAACTCGGATTCCGGCTGCAACAGATCCAGCGAGAGGGCGGCGGCCGCGGACTTGACGATCTCCAATTTTCCCTTGGAGCGCGCCATCAACACCGCGCGGAGCTGACCGTCGGTGAAAGAAAGCCCCAAGACCGACTGCGGCCGTTTTTTTAATTTGAATTTCTTTTTCGAGCTTTCCGTTAGTTGGTCCGGGCGGTTCTCAAGGTCTGCCGGACCTGAGAACCCAATGCCCAGCCGTAAGAACTCAGGTCCTGCCGGTAGATGACCCGGGGAACCCCTTTGCTGGTGTCAAAAACCACTTTCTCGCGGCAATAGCCCCGCCCGAAGCGGCCGACGGCCACTATATCGGCGGAGAACTGATAGGACTGATCCGTGATATACGGTCCGGCGCGCTGGATGGCGGCCGAGTTGAGGACCTGGGTAATCCAGAAAAAGGACGTAAGCGCGGTGGGATTGGAGAGGCGATAAGCCACCATGGTCGCCGCGTTGTTAGCGCCGATTCCAGGAACGCAGGTCAAAACCGCGACGCTCGCGGTGTTCACGTTGACCAAACCCTGGACGCCTGTGGCCGCGGTGATCGAGGTATGTATCAATGCGAATTCCGTGGCTGTCATCCGGCTCGCGAGCATGAAGCCGGCCACACTGGTGAAAGTCGTAGCGCCGAGGTTGCGGATGATGACGGCCGCGCGCCCCGCTGTGATTCCCTTCCGGGTCATCTGCGCCGACAGACGCTGCCGGCCCGCGAGCGTGGTGATGTTCAACCGCGCCGATCCGGCGATCGTCGTGATAGGCTGGTTGCTGAAGGCCGTAACATACTCGAGCATGCCGGGCTGCAACAGGCCGTCCTGGTTGTCGTGCGGGGGCGATTGGTCCGCGTCGTCCTCGTTGGCGTCCAGGGCCCCGTTGCGGTTGGTGTCTTCTCCCAAGAGCAGGTCCAGTGTCGCGCCATAAACAAGCCGAAGCTCATCCGTGGTTTCGAAGGCGGCGCCCTTGTTGAGCCGCGCCGGATCGAGCGTTGAGTACATATTGTTGTTGGCTCCCCCGCCTGCCTGCGTCTGCCGCGTGCGCCAGGCGACAATCGCGGTGGCAAAGTCGGGGGTCATATTGACCATGGGCAGCAGGCCGAGCATCCCGGCTGTGGCGTTGTTGAGGTTGAGTTTGGACGATTCGTCCACGAGGCCGAACACCGGATCGGTGGTCGGCGGATTATTGGTGTCGCGGCCAATGAACCAGAACTGCGGATCTCCGGTCTGGTCTCCCACCTGCAACGCCGCGGAATAGTAGTCCTGCGTCGGGTCGGGCACGACGCCGCTGTTGGGCACGACCCCGTCGATCGCATAATTGTTCAATACGTAGGCGGCGTAGCGGGTGCCGGCGGCGACCGCCTGCCGGGCCTCGATATTCCCCACGCGATTGGCCGCGGCCTGGAGCTCCGAGTCCACCGATCGCGCGAAGTAGATGGTCAGTGCGACCAGGCCGAGACAAATCCACATCACGATGATCAGGACCGAACCGCGTTGAGTCCCGAGTCTCATTGGGTCCCTCCCGTGGATTGCGCCTGCAGTGCCGTCGTCAGGCTGGTGCTCGTCGAGACCACGACCGGAATCACGAGCTCGATCGGCGCCAAAGCGGGAGCGGTGCCAGCCTGCGCGAAGGTGAGGCTGAACTTGATCGCCGCCGGCAACGTGAAGGTCGCCGTGGAATCCCACGTGTTGTTCCATTCAGTGCCATCGTAATAGTCAAATTCGACCGCCGAGATCCCCGTGATCAAGGTCTGCTCGTCCGTTGTCGCCTGCTCTACCGGAAGCATATTGCGCGTCACCGCGCGCACGAGATTCTTGGTGTTGCTGCCATCGGTGGCCGGCGCCAAGAAGTAGGTCACCACCTGCACCTCTGAAAACGGATTCCATCCGTCGATTCCTCCCGAACTGGTGTAGAAATCGGGGCTCACCCGGGTGGCTGAAAACTCCTGGGTTGGCGAGTCGGTGGGCGTGTCCTGAAACTGACCGGCAAACGTGCCCGCGGGCGGCGTCGGATTCTTGGGAGGAACCATCAGCCCCGACACATCGCGGCGCACTAGGTCCAGCGTCCGGTACAGAACAAGATCCCGATCGACCCGGTCCTGCGTCGAATTGTTCAGCCGCAGCGCCCCAAAGTAGGTGCCGTTGATCGCGATCAGGATAAATGCGGCGACCACCGTGGCGATGAGAAGCTCCAGGAGGGTAAATCCTCCCGTCTGGCGACGCTCTCTGGGTGCGGTCCTCATCACTGGGATAGGGGCATCGTGGTCGACGCCGTGCCCGGCGTGCCGGCATTGGGGTCGAACAGGGTGCTCAGGCTCATCTCGTAGCTGTTGCCCTGCACGATAAAGGTGATGCGCACCGTCATCTGCGTCATCGAATCCCGGGCCCATGGAGTCGTCTGCATGGTCCAGGCATAGTTGGTATCGCCATCGGCCTGGGTGCCGCTGGCCGAGGTCGGGATCGGCTGGCCCTCGGCCACGACCGACAACTGCTCGTTGAGGACGCGCTCGGCGACGCGCATCACCGTCGTCTTGTGCTGGCCGAGCACCGCCGCGCGGCTCACAACCCCCATGCCCTGCATGGCAATGGGGACGATGATCGCCATCATGAGAAGGGCGGCCAGCACCTCCACCAGCGTGAAAGCCTTATTGGGTGGCAGCGGGGAGGATCTCATATCCGAGCCGACTTGCCGACGGCACGAGTTCAAGCGCCGCCTGGGCGCCCTGGCGGATCACGATCTTGGTGACACTCGCCGGATCAAACAGACCATCCGGCATGAAA
>Ga0302326_10012388_pt1 | contig 18204 bp, 21 predicted proteins | sample Palsa_T0_3_FD_202264 | JGI IMG/M metagenome (GOLD analysis project Ga0302326, IMG submission 202264) | Peat permafrost microbial communities from Stordalen Mire near Abisko, Sweden - Palsa_T0_3 | ecosystem: Environmental > Terrestrial > Soil > Palsa > Peat permafrost | place: Sweden: Abisko...
TCGAGATCGCTCTACTCCAGTCCCTTGGCATGCAGGAATTGGCTGACCACTTCGGCGGTGTCCCTGCGCTCGGCCTCCACGCTGTAGTTCATTTTCTGCATGTCGGCGCTGGAAATTTTTCCGGAGAGCGCGGCCAGGGCCGCGCGCAATTCCGGATGGCGGTCGAAAGCATCGCGGCGAACGATGGGCACGGCATCGTACGGCGGAAAATAGTGGCGGTCATCGTCGAGGATGGTCAAATCGCGTGCGGCGATCAAACCATCGGTAGAATTGCCGGCCACCAAGTCCACCTGGCGGTTGAGCAGCGAGCGGTAAAGCAGCCCCAGATCCATAATCCGCGGAGGCGCGGCGAATCGCAGGCCGTAGGCTAGCGCCAGGCCCCCCAATCCATCGGGGCGTTCCGAGAATTCGTACCCAAAGCCGGCGCGCCATTGCGGTGCGACGCGCGCCGCGTCGGTGATCGTCTTCAACCCCAGGCGGCGCGCGTCTTCGCCGCGAATCACGATCGCGAACGTATTGTTAAAGCCGAGCGACGGCAGCACTTCCAGGCCGTAGCGGCTGGCGTACTGGCTGCGGACCTGCTCAAAAACCGCGGCCGGATCGGCGGCAATCGGTTGTTTCAGGATGGCGGTCAGCGCGGTGCCGGTATACTCCACGTAGGCATCGAGGCGTCCGGCGAGAAGTCCCTGCTGGCAGATGTAGGTGCCGCCGAGGTAAAAGCGGCGGATCACTTGAAGGTGGGTATGAGCTTCCACTTGCTGCGCCAGGATTTCTCCCAGCACGGCTTGCTCGGTGAAATTCTTCGAGCCGATGACGATGGTGTTGCGGCGATCCACGCCGCACCCGGCGCCGCCTAAAACCGCGAGCAGAGGCAGCAACCCAAGAACGAGCCATCCGCGCGGAGGTCGCAATGGGATGATTCGCCGACGCGCGCCTCTTTTGGCCTCACTCATCGGCTGAACCGGAAGCGCCGCTCGATCCCTCCCAGGACGGCATCGGCCGTCAAAGCCAACAACGCCGCCGGGATCGCGCCGGCGAGAATGAGCTGGTTGTTGACCATAGCCAAGCCCCGAAAAATAAATTCGCCCAAGCCTCCCGCACCCACGGCGGCGGCAATCGTGGCGATTCCCACAGTCAACACCGCAGCCACGCGAATACCAGCGAATAGCAACGAAAGCGAGAGTGGCAACTCCACTTGAAACAATATTTGGCGGTCGGTCATGCCCATGGCCAGCGCGGATTCGCGGACCGAAGGGTCGACGCTGCGGATGCCCTCGATGGTGTTCTTGATAATCGGAAGCAGCGCGTAGAGGGTGAGCGCGGCGATGGCCAGGCGGTCGGCGCGATCGCCGAGCCAGGGCACCGGCAGCAAAAAGCCGAAGAGTGCGAGACTCGGGATGGTCTCAGCGATATTGGCGAGGCCGAGTATGGGCTTCGAAAGCGCCGGCCGGCGCGATACTAGAATGCCCAAGGGAATTCCGATGGCGCACGCCAGCAACAGAGTGACGCCGACGAGCCACATGTGTTCGAGCGTCGATTGGAAAATCTGCGCGCGATTGTGAATCAAGAATTGGAGCAAAGTCATTTCACTTCTCCTGTCGCGTCGTTGCCATCGGTTGCGGACGCCGGCTGCGGCTCCGGGCGGATCGAAGCAAGGTATGTGGAAATTTCGGGATCGCGGGATTGCAGAAATACCTTGGGAGAATAAACGCCCATTACTCGCCCGTTTTCAAGCAGACCTATGCGCGTAGCGAGCAAGAGGGCCTCGCGGACGTCGTGGGTGACGAATACCACCGTTTTCGACAGCCGTTTTTGTAGTCGCTGGAATTCGCGCTGAATTTCGGTGCGCGTAAGTGGATCAAGCGCCCCGAACGGCTCGTCCATTAATAAAATAGGCGGATCAGCGGCCAGCGCCCGCGCCACTCCCACGCGCTGACGCTGGCCTCCCGATAGCTGATGCGGATAGCGTTTCGCGAGCTCGGGTTCGGTGAGCCCCACCAAGTGCAACAGTTCGCCGACGCGCTGCCGGATGCGGTCCTCCGGCCAATTTTCCAGGCGCGGGACCAGCGCCACGTTTTTCTCTACGGTGAAGTGCGGGAACAGGCCGGTCTCCTGAATCACGTATCCAATCCCGCGCCGCAGCGCGATCGCATCCCACGCCAAAGTCGAGCGGCCCGAGACGAGCACTTCACCTTCGCCGGGCACAAGCAGCCGGTTGATCAGCCGTAGCGCCGTCGATTTGCCCGATCCGCTGCGCCCCAACAACACCAGCGTCTCGCCCGCCCGCACTTGAAGGTTCACATCGGACAGAATCTGATTTTTCTGAATCGCGAAGCCAACATTGCGGAATTCAATGGCCACTTCGTTCTTTGACGGGGAATCGGTGGAGGGGGCCGCGCTGGCGCGGGAAGGCAGCATGCCGGAGGCTAGCAATGGATGGCAATAGGTGTCAAACCAGCGCATCAAAAACGCGGATGCGCGACATTGCCAGAAACAGCTTGTCGATGGTTCGCGCTTCAGAGTATAAGCCGGTGTACCACAAAGAGCGCAGGAGCCAGCCCATCACCGAATCCGATCGCGACGCGCATCCGCCCACGCCAACGCAAAGTAGTTGGCTCTGGAACAAAGACCTCGCGCCGATTCCTCTCGCCCAGCGTACTTGGGGAACTTACAACTACGCCGCTCTGTGGGTGGCGATGTCCGTCAATATTCCCACTTACATTCTGGCCAGCGGGCTGATCGCCGGTGGCATGAACTGGAAGCAGGCGCTTTGTACGGTGTTTCTGGGAAACCTGGTAGTGCTCGTCCCGATGCTTTTGATCGCGCATGCCGGCGCGCGGTACGGGATTCCATTTCCGGTGTTTGCGCGCTCGTCGTTTGGCGTGCTGGGCGCGAACGTTCCCGCGGTTCTGCGCGCGTTAGTCGCGTGCGGCTGGTTCGGCATTCAGGCTTGGATCGGCGGCGCAGCAATTAACGCGCTGCTCGCCGCACTGCATCCCGGTTGGGACCATCCGTACTTGTGTTTCTTTTTATTTTGGCTTTTGAATCTGATCGTAATCTTGCGTGGGATTGAGACCATCCGTTTTCTGCAGGGCGTCACCGCTCCGGCACTCTTGCTGCTCGGCCTGGCCATGCTGGTGTGGGCCTACCAACACGCCGGCGGTTTCGGACCGATGCTGGCCGCGCCTTCGAAATTTCATTCCACCGCGGAATTTCTGGTGTTCTTTGTTCCGTCTCTTACCGGGGTGGTGGCGTTCTGGGCCACGGTGGCGCTGAACATCCCGGACTTCACGCGCTACGCCAAAAGCCAGCGGGACCAAATGCTGGGTCAGGCGCTCGGTTTGCCGCTTACCATGACTTTTTATTCCTTCATCGGCATCGCGGTAACTTCCGCGACGGTGATTCTGTTCGGCAAGGCGATTTGGGATCCGGTGGTGGTGCTCAGCCGGTTGGGTAGCCCGATAGCCGTGGTGGTGGCCATGGTGGCGCTCACGCTGGCTACCCTCAACGTCAACGTAGCGGCGAACGTCGTCTCGCCCTCGAACGATTTTTCCAACCTGTATCCGCGGCGCATCAGCTTCAAAACCGGCGGGCTGATCACCTGCGTGCTGGGCGTGCTGGTGCAGCCCTGGAGGCTCCTGGCCACCTACGGCAGCTTCATTTTCGGCTGGCTGGTGGGCTACTCCACCGTGATGGGGCCGATCGCCGGCGTGCTGATTGCGGATTACTTCGTCCTGCGCAAGAAAATCATCGCCACCGAAGATTTGTACGAGCGCGGCGGATTTTACGAATTTTCGTCAGGCTTCAACTGGCGGGCAATCGGCGCGCTCGCAGCGGGAATATTCTTGGCGCTGATCGGCCTGGCGGTTCCCGCCCTCCACGCGTTATATCAATACGCCTGGTTCGTTGGCTTCGGTGTTTCGTTCGGTGTCTACCTGCTGTGGATGCCTCGTCCCCGAAAGCTCTGAGGCCGTTGCATGGGCGCGCGCGTTTTTCTGTGGAGAACGTTCAGAATTTCGCGATCTCCGCGACGAGGAGTGGCTGCGCCACAGATAACTCAGTCATCTAGAAATAGCCGGATATCGAGCAACAATTTCGAAAGCATCTCCGGCGTCAGAACCCCGGTAAAAGTATTCTGTTGGCTGGGGTGATACGAAGCAAAAAGCTGCGGCAGTCCATCGGGCAGTTTGTACGTAGCTCCATGACGAAAAGGAAATGCGGCCAGGCTGGAAATCACGCCACGTTCTTTCAGCAAGGAAAGATAAACGCGCATCGCTATCCCGCCCAGCGCCAGCAATGCCTTCGGCTTCAGGATTTCGATCTCACGTTCGAGGTATGGGCGGCAGTTCGCCAATTCGTCCGGCAGCGGCTGATTGGCTGGCGGTGCACAGCGCGCGGTGGCAGAAATGTAAGCACCGTGAAGCGCCAGACCATCATCTCGCCGAATCGAAAGCGGCTGATTGGCAAATCCCGCATGATATAGGGCTTCGTACAAAAAATCCCCCGAGCGGTCGCCAGTAAACATGCGCCCGGTGCGATTCGCACCATGCGCTGCGGGAGCCAGTCCCAGAATCAGCAATTTCGCTTTCGGATCGCCGAAGCCGGGCACCGGCTTCCCCCAATAATCCCAATCCATGAACGCGCGCCGTTTCTCCCTCGCCACTTTTTCGCGCCACTGCACCAGCCGAGGACACTTCCGGCATCCGACGATCGTCTGGTTGAGAATGGCGAGCTCGCTGCCAACACGTTTCATACTGGTTTTACGGTTCTAGCAGATTCTATCGTGTCGATTCATCGAATTTCCGTCAACTGCAGGTCTACACGATTTGCCCTACTTGCGCTGCCCCAATTTTCCTCTAGGATAGAGACCACTGCCGGGGACATCGAACCTACGCTCCGAACTTCCCCTCCGGTTGAGGACAAGTCCAAAGAATCTGAATTGAGGCTGCAATGACCGGCACCCGGGAAGAAGTTGTGATCGTCGCCGCCGATTCCGAATGGCGCCGCACCATGCAAGGCGATCTGGAGCAAGCGGGATACGACGTGTCCGTTTTCGAATCCTCCGCGGCAGCGGCGGCGTCGTTGCACGCGGCTCCTCCACAAGTGCTGCTGGTGGATCTGACCTCCGCAGAAACGCCCACGCACGAAGCAAGCCATAACATAGCCGCCGCTGACGGACCGGCAAATCCAGCGAACGACTTTCACGAAATGCTACCGAGCCTGAAGGGTTCGGCCGAGACTGTCGACATTCGCGTGGTGGTGCTGGCCGAGCAGGCGGCGGAACGCGCAACCATTATCGATCTCGGCGCGGATGCCGTGCTGTCTCCACCGTGGGATCGCGCCGAGCTGCTCGCGCGCGTCCGCGGCCAGCTTCGCGCGCGCCGTGAGATTGACGACCTGCGCCAAAAGGTGGCCATCGCCGAGCAAGGCCAGCAGATCGCGCACACCGCATTCGAAGCCCTCGCGGTCACCGAGAAGATGACCAAGGACGCCTTCTCGCTGGGCCGCGCGCTGAAATTGGCCTTAATCGGCATTTGCGTTGCCGCCGCATTGATGGCCGTAATTTTCTTCCTGTTCTCGCACAACGCCACCAAGCAGATGAAGCTGGCCAACGCCGCCATCGGCCGCCTGGAGCGCGGGGTTATCCACCAAGGTGATCTGATCGTCGAGGCACGGAAGCTCCGCTCCGAAGGCGGCATCGCCGGCGTACCGTCGGCATCCGGCGAGACTCAAGCCGATTCGCACCAGGACTTGCAGCAGAAAGCGGACGCCCTGAAACAGCAGATGGCAACCTCGGACGCCTCGAGTATTCCGGGCTTGCAGAAGCAACTCGCCGAAACCAACGCCCGCTTGCAGCGCGTCGAGAACCAGAGGAATACCGCACAAGACGTCATCACCAGCGACGTGGCCAGCGTGTGCCTGTTGCACGTCGCCGTGGCGTTCCGCGACAAGGACAGCGGCGCGCGCATCCGGTACGCGGGGATCAATCCCCAAGGGGAGCCGCTGCAGGATAGCGACGGCCATCCGATTTACACCGTCGAAGGCCGGGGACCGGAAGTCCGCCTGGACGGCTTCGGTACCGGCTTTCTGGCCGGCCCGGGAGGCCGCGCGCTCACGAACCGTCACGTCGCGCAGCCGTGGTGGAAAGACGACGACTTGAGCGCAATGATCAGCCAGGGCGTACAGCCGGAAATTTCATCGATCACCGCGTACTTCCCGGGCAATGCCGCGGCAATGCACGCCGAAATCGAAAAAATCTCAGCCGAGAGCGATCTTGCTTCGGTGCAAATAGCACTGGATGGACTGAGCCGGCCGGTTCTTCCGATTGACGCTGCGAAAAATGCCGCCATTTCGGGTCAATCGGTGATTTCGATTGGCTACGCCACGGGGCTCGCCGCGATTCTGGCGCGAGCCGATGAAGATACCGTCCAGAAAATCATGAAAGATAGCGGCGGGGACGTCGCACAGATTTTAGACGACCTATCGCGCCGTGCCTTGATTCACCCGTTGATCACCCAAGGCCACATCGGCGACGTGCTGGAAGACAAAATCGTCTTCGACGCGCAAACCAGCCGCGGCGGCTCCGGCGGTCCACTCCTGAACCGTGACGGCAAGGTAATCGGCGTAACCTTCGCCATCCTAAGCGGGTTCGGCGGCTCGAACTTCGGCATCCCGATTCGCTTCTCGGGCAGTCTGCTGAGCGCGGCGCCCAAGCAGTAGGGTGGCCCGCCGCGGCGGGCGCCCTGAGTCCCCAAACATAGACGCGTACACCGAAGCCTCTGCTCGCTGAACCGCTCTGACCGGCTCTTAGCCAACGCCACGCGACTGAAATTGACAACTGCGCATCCGGCGTCTAGCATAGCGGAAGCGACATTTCCCCTGCCTCGTCAGGGACACCCTATATTTCTGCCATGAGCGCGGTATTGAATCCGGAGAATATTCTTGCACGCATTGTGTCCGCGCGCCGGGACGCCATTGCGCATCGCCAGCGCGTTCTACCGCTGGTGGCGCTGAAGATCGCTGCGAAGGAAAAAGCTCCCGCGCCACGTGATTTCGGCGCCGCTCTGGCCGGTGACGGCTGGAATGTGATCGCCGAATCCAAAAAAGCGTCACCGTCGCGCGGCGTTTTCCGTGACGACTACCAGCCGGCGGAGCTGGCGCGGACGTTCGAAGCGGCCGGCGCCGCGGCCCTCTCGGTCCTGACGGAAGAAGAATTTTTCCAGGGTTCGCTGCTGCATCTGCGAGAAGCGCGCAAGGTAGCAGGCATACCCATTCTGCGCAAAGACTTCATCGTCGACCCCTGGCAGGTGTGGGAAGCGCGCGCGGCCGGCGCCGATTCGTTCCTGTTGATCGTGGCGATTCTCACCGACGAGCAATTGACGGAGCTTTTGGCCCTCGGCAGGGAATTGAAGATGGAGCCGTTGGTAGAAGTCCACACCGCGGCGGAAATCTCCCGCGCCACGGCCGCCGGCGCACGGATCATCGGTGTGAACAATCGCGACCTCAGCACCTTTGAGGTGCGCCTGGAAACATCGCTGGCGTTGATCGATTCGATTCCAGACGATTGCGTCGCCGTTAGCGAATCGGGAATTCATTCCGCGGAAGACATCGAAAAATTGCGATGGGCGGGCTTCGATGCTTTCTTGATTGGCGAACAATTTATGAGCCGTCCGAACCCCGCGGAAGGCCTGCAGGAAATTCTCGCAGCGCTTTCCAGCGGATCGACGGCAACTTAGCGCGGTGAATCACTCCAGGGAGTACGCACAGGCCCCATGATACGAATCAAAATTTGCGGGATCACCAACTGGACCGACGCCCGGCACGCGGTAGATGCCGGTGTGCACGTGCTGGGATTCAATTTCTATGCGAAGAGTCCGCGCTACATCGCTCCCGACGACGCCCGGCGGATTGCCGGCCGCTTGCCGCGGCGCATACAGACTGCGGGAGTATTCGTGAATACGCCGGCGAAAGATGTGCTCAAGCTGGCGCGCGCGGTGGATTTGAACGTCCTGCAGTTGCACGGGGATGAATCGCCGGCGTCGGTGGGTGATCTGGCGCATTACTATCCGGTGATCAAGGTGTTTCAAGTGGGACCGCGGTTTCAACCCACGACTCTCGATCGCTACAGCGAGGCCGAATTCTTTCTTCTCGATGGTTACTCGCACCACCGCCGCGGCGGCACCGGGAAAACATTTAACTGGTCGATCGCCCGGCGTTCGGGCAAGTACGGTCCGATCATCGTTGCCGGCGGGCTGACGCCCGAAAACGTGGGGGCGGCGATTCGAGCGGCCCATCCATTTGCGGTGGACGTTTGCGGCGGCGTTGAAAACAGCCCCGGAAAAAAGGACCGGCGTCGCATGGAGGAATTAGTGCGCGCGGTGGGCGACGCGTCGAGGGAGATGGAATGACGCATCCCGGTAGCTCGAAAGAGGCGACAGCTCGCCCGCGGGGGCGCTACGGCGCATTCGGGGGACAATACGTGCCTGAAACGTTGATGGCGCCGCTCGAAGAGCTGGAAAGCGCCTACGAAGCGGCCAAAGCCGACCCTGGCTTCCAGAGTCGGCTCGCCGCGCTGCTGCGGGATTTTGCCGGGCGCCCCACGCCGCTGTTTCATGCGGAGAGATTGTCGCGGCACCTCGGGGGTCCGGAGATTTATCTGAAGCGCGAAGACTTGCTGCATACCGGCGCGCACAAAATCAATAACTGCCTGGGGCAAGGTCTGTTGTGCCAGCGCATGTCCAAAAAGCGAGTGATCGCCGAAACCGGCGCGGGGCAGCACGGTGTGGCCACCGCGGCGGTGGCCGCGTTGCTGGAGCTGGATTGCATCGTCTATATGGGCACCGAAGATATGAAACGGCAGGCGCTGAATGTGGCGCGCATGAATATGCTGGGCACGAAAGTGGTGGGCGTCGACACCGGTAGCCGCACCCTTAAGGATGCCATCAGCGAAGCGTTGCGCGATTGGGTAACCAACGTCCGCGATACGTACTACTTGCTGGGTTCGGCGCTTGGGCCTCATCCCTATCCGATGATGGTCCGCGATTTTCAGTCGATCATTGGCCGCGAGGCCCGCGCCCAAATTCTGGAGGCCGCGGGACGCCTGCCGGATCACCTTTTCGCGTGCGTGGGCGGAGGATCGAACGCGATCGGACTCTTCCACGAATTTCTGGGCGACGCCGGTGTAGCCATGACTGGAGTGGAAGCGGGCGGGCGCGGGAAGCAATTGGGCGAGCACGCCGCGCGGCTGGCGGCACACGCGGGATTTTCCGGCGCGGCGATGGGCGTCTTGCAGGGCACTTACAGCTACGTCTTGCAGGACGGCGATGGCCAGATCGCCACGACGCATTCTATTTCCGCGGGTCTCGATTATGCAGCGGTGGGCCCAGAGCATGCTTGGCTCTCGCAAACGGCCCGCGCGGACTACACTGCGATCGATGATGCCGCGGCGCTCGACGCCGCGCGCACCCTGGCACGGACCGAGGGCATCATTCCCGCGCTGGAATCCGCTCACGCCGTCGCCGAAGTGATTCGCCGCGCTCCGCAGGCCAGCCGCAACGAAATCTGGATCCTGAATGTTTCCGGGCGCGGCGACAAAGATATGGAGATTCTGGCGCGACATGTCTGAAACTGTGCGCACTCCGTCTACAGCGTCGTCGTCCATGACGCGGCCAATTGCCGCCACGTTCCATGCGCTTTCGCGGGCCGGCGAAATGGGCTTAGTGGCCTACGTCACCGCGGGCGACCCTACCCTTGGCGCCACCGAGAAAATCGTACTCGCCGCAGCCGCGGCGGGCGCGGATGTGATTGAATTGGGTGTGCCGTTCAGCGATCCGCTCGCCGACGGCCCGGTGATTCAGCGCGCCAGCGAACGAGCACTGCGCAGCGGCACGTCGCTGCGTTCGATCCTGGAGCTGGTCAGGCAACTGCGGTTGAAAACCACGATACCCTTGGTGCTCTTCAGTTATTACAATCCGGTATTGCAAATGGGACTCGATAAGTTCGCTGAGCAAGCCGCTGCGGCCGGCGCAAGTGGAGTGCTGATCACCGACGTGATCCCGGAGGAATCGACGGACTACCGCGCGGCGGTACAGGCCCGAGGCATGGACACGATTTTTCTGGCCGCGCCCACGTCCACCGACGTCCGGCTCGCGCGCATCGCCCAGGCGTCGTCCGGGTTTCTGTATTTGATTTCGCGCACCGGAGTTACCGGCACGCGAGACGCGCTGCCGGAGGGGTTGCCGGAGTTGGTGCGTCGAGTGCGCGCGCAAACGCTCTTGCCCATCGCGGTAGGATTCGGGGTTTCGCTGGCGTCGCACGTTTCCGTGCTGGGCGGCATCGCCGACGCGGTGGTGGTGGGCTCGGCAATTGTTTCGGCGGTTGAGAATGCTTCGTCGGCGGATGGCGCCGCCGAAGCCGTAGGCGACCTGGTTGGCCGCTTGAAGCGGGCGGGACGCGAAGGCGTCAGCCGGCGCGCCAAGGATGGCAACCCATGACACCGGAAACGATCGAAGATTGGCGACACCGCATCGACGCTATCGACCGCCAACTTCTCGAGCTTTTCAACGAGCGTTCGCGATGCGCCATGCAGATCGGCCGGTTAAAACGCGCCCAGGGTTTGCCGGTGTATCAGCCGGACCGCGAGAAGGACGTTTTGAATAACGCCGAACGCGCCAACGCCGGCCCTCTGGACGACACCGCGATTCGCCGCCTTTTCGAGCGCGTGATCGACGAGGCCCGTTCGCTGGAGACCCGCGAGGCCTTGCAGGAACGGCAGGCCGCGCCGAAGATTAAATCGTGATGAATTTGCAGCGGCCTCGATAGCGCCGCCGAGTAAGACGAGTTTCTTGTCCCGCCTTTTCGTCATAGGCCACCCGACAGGGACAAATATCCGACGTCTGGGGAGAATCTAATGGTTGTAGTCATGCACGCAGAAGCGACCGACGTACAGATTCAGAATGTGATCGATCGTCTGGTCTCCACCGGTTTCAATATTCATCGTTCCACGGGCGAGAGCCATACGGTGCTCGGCGCGGTGGGGGTCCATCCGGATTTCGATCCCCGCGATATCGAGTTGCTCGAGGGCGTGCGCGAAGTCGTTCGCATCACCCAACCCTACAAACTGGCGAGCCGCCAGTTTCGGCCCGAAGGCACCATCGTGGACGTCGGAAAGGGCGTCAAAATCGGGGGCGCCGAAATAGTCGTTGCCGCTGGTCCTTGTGCCGTGGAATCCGAATATCAAATTAACACCATTGCAGAGAGCGTGGCGCGCGCCGGAGCGAAGATCTTGCGTGCCGGGGCATTCAAGCCGCGCAGTTCTCCCTACACTTTTCAGGGCATGGGCGAGGCCGGCCTGAAATTAATGCGCACGGCGGCTGACTCCAATGGCCTGCTGGTGGTCAGCGAGGTGATGGATCCATCGCAAGTGCCACTGCTCATGGAATACGTGGATGTGCTGCAGGTAGGCGCGCGCAACATGCAGAACTATTATTTGCTACGCGCGCTGGGCGAAGTGCGCAAGCCTGTGCTTTTGAAGCGCGGCCTCTCGGCTACCATCGAGGAGCTACTTCTGAGCGCCGAATACATCATGGCCGGCGGAAATTACAACGTGATTCTCTGCGAGCGCGGAATCCGCACGTTTGAGACTTCCACCCGCAACACCTTCGACATCGCCGCGATTCCGGTGATCAAGAAACTTTCTCATCTCCCCATCGTGGCCGATCCATCGCACGGCACCGGACGCCGCGATAAGGTGGTGCCCATGGGCCGCGCGGCGATCGCCGCCGGTGGCGATGGTCTGCTGATTGAAGTTCACCACGATCCCGAGCACGCGCTTTCCGATGGCGCGCAATCGCTTTTCCCGAATCAATTCGCCCAGCTGATGACGGAACTGCGCATCATCGCACCGGCGGTCGGCCGGCGCCTGGCCGGATAATGCCTCCATCCGCATTCGCGACTTTCCCACGCATCGCGATTCTTGGCACCGGCTTGATCGGCGGGTCATTTGCGCTCGCGGTGCGCAAGGAAGTTCCCGCCGCTCGAATTGCCGGCTGGGATCGTCCGGAGACGCTCGCTCGCGCCAAGGCGGTGGGCGCGATTGACGAATCGACGGACACATTGGCATCCGCCGTGCGCGATGCGGATCTGGTGTACATCGCGCTGCCCGCGAACGCCGCTCTTGATTTTCTGCCCGCGATCGCCGAAGCCGCAAAGCCCGGTGCGCTAGTCACCGATGCGTGCAGCAGCAAGGCGGTAGTCTGCAAACTGGCGCAGCAGCACTTCACCGCTGAAGGTAGCGCCCGGTTCCTGGGAGGGCATCCCCTGGCCGGCAAAGAATCTTCGGGAGTCGAGCGTGCCGACGCAAATCTGTTTCGCGGCGCGCGTTACGCTCTGATCGCACAGGAAGATGATTCCGACCCGCGCGTTCAAAAGTTTGCCGAGCTGCTGCGCTCGATCGGCGCTCAGCCGGTGTGGTGCGATGCCGATACCCACGACTGGGCCGTCGGCGTGGTTTCGCACCTACCGCAACTCGCCGCCATCGCTCTCTCGCGCGTGGTGCTCGACGAGCTCGACGAAACCGGCCTTCCGGTCACCCTGGCAGGCAGCGGCCTTCGCGACACCCTGCGGCTCGCCGGCAGTCCGTACACCGTTTGGCGCGACGTTTGCCTCACCAACACCGAAAATATCCAGCGCACCCTCGATCGCTTTTCTCAGGCCATCGACCATCTGCGCAACGTACTCCGCAGCCGGGAACTGGAAGACGAATTCGACGCCGCGAATGGACTCTACAAAATTCTGAACAACTTGCAGTAGACTCCATCTTCTCGCTTCCCGGGCCATGGAGAATTACCAGTGGATAAACGAATCGCCGATGCCGCAACCGCTGTCGCCAACATTCCCGACGGCGCCAGTATCCTGCTCGGCGGATTCGGCCTGTGCGGCATTCCCGAAAACCTTATCGAAGCCCTCCGAGGCAAAGGCTCCCGCGATCTCACCTTGATTTCCAACAATGCAGGCGTGGACGACTTCGGCATCGGCGTGCTGCTGCAGAGCCGCCAGGTGAAGAAAATACTCGCCAGTTACGTGGGCGAAAATAAATTGTTCGAGCAACTCGCGCTCAATAAGGAAATCGACGTCGAGCTCAATCCGCAGGGCACCCTCGCGGAACGAATTCGCTGCGGCGGTGCGGGTATCCCTGCCTTTTACACGCCTACCGGCTACGGCACGCTGGCCGCTGAGGGCCGCGAGGTGCGCGAATTCAATGGCCGGCCGTACCTGCTGATTCCCGCAATACGCGCCGATTTCGCTTGCATCAAGGCCTGGAAGGGCGACCGCTGGGGGAACTTGGTGTATCGCAAGACCGCCCGTAACTACAACGCGATGATGGCCACCGCGGCCGATCACACCATCGCTGAAGTGGAAGAGATCGTCGAACTGGGCGCGCTCGACCCCGATTGCATTCACACCCCGGGAATCTTCGTCGACGCCATTTTCGAAGGCAAAGATTATCGCAAGCGAATTGAGCGCCGCACCGTGCGCAAGCGGCGGTGAGCTCCGCGCCCCTGCCACCGGAGGAGATTTAAAATGCCGCCCGAAATCGACAAGCGCGAACGAATCGCCCGGCGCGTCGCGCGCGAACTGCGCGACGGCGACTACGTCAACCTGGGCATCGGCCTGCCCACGCTGATCCCCAACTATTTGCCGCCCGGCATCGAAGTGATCCTGCAATCCGAAAATGGCATGCTCGGCATCGGACCGTATCCCTTCGAAGGCGAAGAAGACCCCGATCTGATCAACGCGGGAAAGGAAACCATCACCGAGATTCCCGGTTCCAGCTACTTTTCGAGCGCGGAATCATTCGCCATGATTCGCGGGGGCCGAATCGATCTGACGGTTCTCGGCGCGCTGGAGGTAGACGAGCACGGCAACCTCGCCAACTGGGCGATCCCCGGGAAAATGTTGAAAGGCATGGGCGGAGCTATGGATTTGGTCGCCGGCGCCCGCCGCGTGATCATCGCGATGGAACACTCCAACAAGGACGGGAAGCCCAAAATCGTAAAAAGGTGCACGCTGCCGCTCACCGGAGTGAAAGTGGTCAATACCATCGTCACCGAACTCGCGGTGATCGACGTTGCCCCCGATGGCCTGGTACTGCGCGAGCTGGCGCCCGGCGTAACCGCCGAAGAAGTGCAAAAGGCCACTGAGCCGCCACTCCGACAATCCCCACACCTAGAGATCATGGAGTCCTAGCCTAAGCGTTGTGGTCTTTAGCGCCCGGTGCGAACGGCGGCGTGCCCCCGGCCCAGTTCTAAGGTAATATCTGGGCCGGACAACATGCCATGCAACCACATTCCATCGTCGTAGTCAGCGTGCATACCCCCAAAGAAAAAGTGTGGGGAGAGCTAATGGAGATCTCCACCGCGGGAGTCACCTTGCGCGCCGTCGACGTCAATTCGTTCGACGAATTCATAAGGCAGGTACTCCATCCCGAAGGCGATCCCATGGGCCTGCCGACGCTCTTTCTCCCGATGCTGCGGATCGAACGAATTTCCCTGGATGAGCCCTGCGGTTCCATTCCTTCGCTGGCGGATATTTTCGAGAGAAAGGTTGGGCAGTCGCTGAAGTCTTATCTCGCGCAATTTTCCTGAATGCGCTGAACTCGGAATTTCTCCATGCAGACCCGCATCTTCAGCGTCCCCAATCAGCTCACCCTCATACGCATGGGATTCCTGCCGTTCGTGATCATCGCCATCCATTACGACCGTTACGATTGGGCGCTGGGAATTTTGATCGCGGCGGGGCTGAGCGACGGACTGGACGGTTTGCTGGCCCGCGTGCTGAACCAGCGCACGCCCCTTGGCGCGTACCTCGATCCCATCGCCGACAAGTTGCTTCTTTCGTCTTGTTATCTGGTCCTGGCGCTCAAGGGAAAAATCGGCTGGTGGCTGGCGATCATGGTTCTGGGGCGGGACGTCCTGATCCTGGTGGCCTGCGCGGTGATTCTGGCCGCGGTGGGTTCGATGAGTTTTCCGCCCAGCATCTACGGAAAAGCGGCGACCACCGTAGAAATTCTGCTGGTGCTGATCGTGATCATTCTGCAACTCACGGTGAGCCACCCGCTATCGATAGCCCGCGAAATTTGCACCTACTTAGTCGCCGCGCTGGTGCTGGTTTCCGGCTTCCACTACGCTATCGCCGGGTCCCGCCGGCTTCACTCTGAATCCTAGCAGCAGCGGCGGAGCGGGTGTTCTGTCGTATGGTGTGTCCTGCCTCAGCTGGAAATGGAGAAACCGTTCGTCCGTTAAGATAGCGGAGCGAACACATGAAAAAGCAACGGAAGCATTACGCCGGAAGAAAAAGTCGCCATTCTGAGGCGGCATTTGGTGGAAGGGATGCCGATCTCGAGTCTGTGTGACGAACTGGGGCTCCAGCCGACGGTGTTCTACCGCTGGCAGAAGGAGTTCTTCGAGAACGGAGCCGCGCGGATCATCTCCGACAACGGCCCTCAATTTATCGCCAAGGACTTCAAGGAGTTCATTCGCATTTCGGGTATGACGCACGTCCGAACTTCACCCTATTACCCCGCAATCGAACGGCAAAATCGAACGCTGGCACAAATCACTCAAAGGGGAGTGCATCCGCCCTGGCACGCCGTTGTCGCTGGAAGATGCACGGCGTCTGGGTAAGGGTTACGTGGAACATTACAACGACGTTCGTTTGAACAGCGCCATCGGGTACATGACGCCGAAGGACATGCTCGCCGGGTATCAGCACGAGATTCAGGCCGAGCGGGATCGGAAATTGCAGGCAACGAGGGAACAGCGGAAGAATCGCCGCCAGCGGGTCGCGTGACGAATGAAACGGATTACTTCCGGTTGGCCGGCAACTCGCCCGGAGCCTCATCTTTACGCTTCCCATAACCCCGATTGCGCAGGTATCGTAGACCGATTCGCGCCCTTTCGGAAGGAGGATGGGATGCATTTTCAGAGACGCCGACTGCTTCGAACTCTGTCATTTGCTTTCGGGTCAAGCTTCATCTTGAGCCGAAACCAACTCGGCTTAGCGGCGCAGACAGTCGTACCGCCAAAGCTCTCTCCTTCCCCTCCAGGGGCCGCTGTTCGCGATGGGATCGCTGGAGGAACGGAAATAGAAAAAGTGACGGGAATCGGAGGATTCTTCTTCCGAGCCAAAGATCCGAAAGCGTTGGGGCGTTGGTACCAGCAACACCTGGGAATCTCGCTCATACCAACGAGCTCCGAGGAATCGCCTTGGCAGCAAGAGGCCGGACCCACCGCTTTCGCTCCATTCAAGGAGACGAGCGGCTATTTCGGGGATATCACGAAGGTCTGGATGCTGAACTTTCGAGTCCGGGATCTCGACAAAATGGCGGCCCAGCTACAAGCCGCTGGAATCGAGGTCAAGATGGACCCGCAGTCTTATCCTAACGGCCGGTTCGCCCGCGTGCATGACCCTGAGGGAAATCCGATCGAATTGTGGCAACCTGCAAAGCCAGACGCCCCGCGGTAGTTTGCTAAACAGTCCGGCACTGTTTCTAGATTTCTCCTGGGTTACGGGCTAACCGGAAGTTGAGACGGATGGACGTGGTGGAGCTACAATGATCTTGCCGGGCGAAACAGAAGCGGGGCTCTCCTAAGGAACAGGGACGAGTTGGAAGCCAAGCTCTTTGGCCTGTGCGTATAGCTTGGCGCGCTTTCGGTCCTGCGTGCGCTGTTCTTGCTCCTGGAACACAGTCGCATCGTATTCCTGTTGGTTCGCCACCATGTGATACACGATTCTGGCGAGCTTGTGGGCAGCGGCTGTCATCGCTTTCGGAGATCCCATTCGAGCTTTCATTCGGCGAAAATAGTCTCCAAGGAAGCTCTGGCTGTGGTGCAGACCTGGAGCGCCCATTCGTAACGCGAGAGCTGCGCGGTTTTTCGTGGGTCTGGTTCTCGAAGAAAGCACCTGCCCGCCGCTGATCTTCGGATCTGGACAGAGCCGAAGCCACGAACAGAACGCTGCTGCCGTCGGGAAACGGGATAGATCCGGGCCGACTTCGGTCAGCAGCATCTGTGCCGTCAGTGTGTTGCTCCCAGGCACCTGCGTCAGATCCACACCGAACGCTCGATAGAGGTCGTCGCGTACTGCGGCGGTTCATTCCTCCACGGGGTCTTGCGCGGATTCTTCTCTTGGGGCGGTTTCTGACCGTCCGTGACTTTCGACGGGAGTCGCTGCATCATGCCTTTGACTCGGTGGTCAACCTCTTCAATCATGTTCTGATAGTGTCGGTAGCATTTCAGCGATTGCCCGAGCGTGCAAATATGCTCTTCGCGGTAGTCACCGACGAGCGACTTCATGATCGTCTCTTTACGGGCTCTGATTCGCCAGTCGCGCAACTCAGCCAGTTTGCCTGGATCGCGTTCACCCGCCAGGATCGCATCGACGATCGCCAGCCCGGTGGTCCCAGCCAGGTCACTGATGACGTGATGTAGTTGTACGTTCATCTGGTCGAGTGCTTTCTGCATGTGCTGAAGGTGGATGGTCGCGAGTTCAATGAGGTTATCGCGGTGACGCCATAAGCAGCGGATCGCGCAGATTTCATCATCCGGCCGAAATGAACCCCGCAGCAGCCCGCAAGCATGAAGGTGCTGGATCCACTGGCAGTCCGCAACATCTGTCTTTCTCCCTGGAACGTTCTTGACGTGGTGGGCGTTGACGAGCCGAACGTTAATCTTTCGTTGCTCTAGAATCTGGAACAGGGGAATCCAGTACACGCCCGTTGACTCCATCGCGACCGTTCGAATGCCACATTGCTGCAACCAATCAGCCAGCCTGTGCAAGTCGACGGTAAAGGTTTGGAAACATCGAACAGGTTCAGCATCCCTGTCGGTCGGTACGGCCACGAATATCTGCGTTGCACCAATGTCGATTCCGGCGGCATCGGTCTCGACAATCGGCAAACTTACAGTCTTGCTGCGCTTTCCAGGCATGCGGTATCTCCTTGTTTGCCCCGCAGCGTCGGCCCGGGCCGTGCAAACAAGGTAGTCTCCCAAACGAGATCCGCCACACGGTCAGCGTGAAGGTCATCACTGTATTGAGCACGGGGCCCGGAACCACACTGCAGGTCGGGCTAGCAGGCACCATTGAGCCCGCGGTCTTAACTGCCGACGCTCAGGACCGTATTAGCGTACACCGATCGCAGTTCCT
>Ga0302326_10012391_pt1 | contig 18203 bp, 16 predicted proteins | sample Palsa_T0_3_FD_202264 | JGI IMG/M metagenome (GOLD analysis project Ga0302326, IMG submission 202264) | Peat permafrost microbial communities from Stordalen Mire near Abisko, Sweden - Palsa_T0_3 | ecosystem: Environmental > Terrestrial > Soil > Palsa > Peat permafrost | place: Sweden: Abisko...
GACGAAGCGGTTGTAAAAAAGGGTGACGACGTCGATCGCGCCGCTGTCAAATCTCTCGGTGATCGCCCGCGCGATCTCATGGGCCTTGTCGAGGCTCGGAGAGCTTCCCGCTTCAAAGCTGGCTACGATCCTGTCTCCGAAAGACCGCCGAAGCTGGTCCCGCGCCTTTCGTCCGACGCTGAGGATCGAGACGTCCCTTCCCGCCTCCAGCCGCTCACGAATGTGCTCGCGAGCGGCGCGGGTGATGGAAGAATTGAACCCGCCCGCCAAGCCCCGATCCGAGGTCGCGACGACCACCAATTCCCGCCTGTCCGATCCGGTTCCGGCCAAGAGCGGCGGCGCGCCAGGCCCAGCGACCCCAGCGGCGAGATTGGCGATCACGGCGCTCATGCGTTGCGCGTAAGGGCGCGCGTTCTCCGCCGCGTCGCGGGCGCGGCGCAACTTAGCGGCCGCCACCATCTGTAGGGCCCTGGTGATCTTTTGGGTCGCCGTGATGCTCGCTATCCGGCTACGCAGCTCCTTCAGACTGGCCATCTAGATCGAGCTCGGCGGTGTCCGGATCATGCTCAGCCGAATGTCGCGGCGAAGGCGTCCAGCACGGTGCGCAGGTCAGCTTCCAGTTCGGGGCTGAGGGTCTTCTGGGTGCGGATGGCCTCGAGAAGATCGGCGTGATCGCCGTGCAGGCGCACCAGGAGTTCCTTCTGGTACCGGCCGACGTCGGCGACCGCGATCGGGTCGAGATAGCCGCGGGTGCCGGCATAGATGACGCACACCTGTTCCTCAGCTTGCAGCGGCGCGTATTGAGTCTGTTTAAGCATCTCGGTAAGGCGCTCGCCCCGGGCCAGAAGTCTTTGGGTCGAGGCGTCGAGATCGGATCCAAACTTGGCGAACGCCGCCATCTCTCGATACTGCGCGAGCTCGCTCTTCAGAGACCCGGTGGCCGTGCGCATGGCCCGGATCTGGGCGCTCGAGCCGACACGCGAGACCGAGAGGCCGACGTTCATCGCCGGCCGGATGCCCTGGTAGAACAGGTCCGTCTCCAGAAAGATCTGGCCGTCGGTGATCGATATGACGTTGGTGGGGATATAGGCCGAAATATCGTTGGCCTGAGTCTCGATGATGGGCAGGGCGGTCAGCGACCCGCCCCCAAAGTCATCATTCAGTTTGGCGGCGCGCTCCAGCAGCCGGGAGTGCAGATAGAAGACGTCGCCGGGGTAGGCTTCGCGACCAGGCGGACGACGAAGCAACAGGCTCATCTGACGGTAGGCGACCGCCTGCTTGGAGAGGTCGTCGTAGATGATCAGGGCGTGCATGCCGTTATCCCGGAACCACTCGCCCATTGCGCATCCGGAAAAGGGGGCCAGGAACTGGAGCGGCGCCGGCTCCGAGGCAGTGGCCGAGACCACGATCGTGTATTCCAGCGCGCCTCTTTCCTCGAGCACCTTGACGATCTGGGCAACGGTGGACCGCTTCTGGCCGATGGCGACATAGATGCAGTAGAGCTTCGCCTTTTCATCGTCGCTGGCGTTGACCTGCCTCTGGTTGAGAATGGTGTCGATGGCCACGGCGGTCTTGCCGGTCTGCCGGTCGCCGATGATGAGTTCCCGTTGACCGCGGCCGATCGGGACCAGGGAGTCGATGATCTTTAGGCCCGTCTGCACCGGCTCATGCACCGATCGTCGCGGTATGATGCCGGGCGCCTTGACGTCGACACGCCGCTTTTCCGCAATATCGGTCAAAGGGCCCTTGGCATCGATGGGCTCTCCGAGTGCGTTCACGACCCGTCCCAGCAATCCCTTACCCACTGGCACGTCGACAATTTCGCCCAGGCGGCGGACTTCGTCGCCTTCGGCTATCTGCGAGTCCGAGCCGAAGATCACGACCCCGACGTTGTCCCGCTCGAGATTTAGGGCCATGCCCTTGACGCCGGCGGAAGTGAATTCGACCATTTCGCCGGCTTCGACCTGATCTAGCCCGAATACCCGAGCAATGCCGTCGCCCACCGACAGCACCTGTCCGACATCGGAAACTTCGGCGTCGACCCCAAAATTCTCGATCTGTCCTTTTAGGATGGCCGATATCTCGGCGGCGCGAATATCCATGCTCTAAGCTCTCTTGAGGGTGAATTTCAGGGAATCGAGTTTCGATTTGAGCGAGGCGTCGTAGAGGCGCGACCCTATCTTCACCCGGAAGCCCCCCAGAATGGTGGGATCGATGCGGGTCTCGATCCGCGGCTCGCGACCCAGCGATTCGCGCAGGGCGTGTGCAAGGGCGTCAGCCTGGAGCGTGGTCATGGCGATCGCCGTCACCACCTCGGCCGAAACAATTCCGCGCCGTTCAGCCGCGAGCCGTTTGAAGGCGGCGGTGATCGCGCCCAGAGCCCCGAGTCGCCGGTTTACAGAGAGCAGCCCGAGGAACTTGCGCGTCGTCTGCGTGAAAGCGGCGCGAGCGGCGATCGCGGCGAGGGCCTGCCCCTTTTCCTCGGCGGAAAAGGCCGGCGAAGTCAGAAGCGCCCTAAGATCGGCGCTCTCTCGGCGCATGACGCTCAGCGCCTCGAGTTCGGCCTCGACGACGTCGAGAGCGCCAGTTTCAACGGCGAGATCGAACAGCGCCTGGGCGTAGCGCGCGCCGACATCGCTCGAATTGGATTCGTGAGCCAGGGAACACCCGCCTGTGACTTGCGCTCGCGCCGGGCCTGGACATCGGTCCCGGGCTTCTAGGCTTGATCGCACCTTATGGAGGCGCTGGGGCGCGGAACCTTCGGGACCGGCCCCGGACCACAGGCCGGGCGCCTGATAGCATGCGTCGTTTCGCGCCGCAACCGAGGGCCAGCCCTTGCCTGGACTGGCCTTGACCAGCTTCTGCAAGGGCGGTTTGTCACGTTTGTGGGAACTCCGGAGCGCGCTGCCGCAAGCGTCATGGATCTTGCCCTTTGCCTGCAATTCCGCTTTGAGAGCCCGATCGAGACAGCAAGAAGTGCCCATGAGGGACAAACTCAAAGTTGACTATACCGATCGCCTGAGCGCCGCCGCCGACGCGAAGCGGGCGCTTGTCGCCAAACTCAAACCCAAACCAACGGTGACAGATCCGGACTTCGACAAACGCGAAGCCATGCGCGCCCAAGAACTGGAGGCGGTGCGGAAGGCGCGCGCCGAGGCCAGGGAAGCGGCGCGGCAAAGGGTCGTCGCCGCCCAGGAGTCGGCGCTCGAGGCAAAGCGGGCCGAACGTAAGGAGCGCAAGGCGCTCACCAAGGCCGAACAGAAAGCCCGACGCGACGCAAAGTACGCGGCCCGCAAGGCGCGCCAAAGGTAAATGGGCTGACGAGCCTCTTCCCGCTAGTAAGACCCCTTGTTCGTCTCAGGTCACGGCGTCAAGGCGACTGATGACCCGTTTTTCGGCCCAATGGCTGGAAATATTGTTGCGGAAGTAACGTGGGCGCTCGGCGAGGGCCTCGGTCTCGAGCCACAGCCGCTTCAGATGCCTGACCTTTCCTGCGGACCGATCGTCGAGGTAGGGGGTGCGGCCGTGGAGGACGTGGTAATTGTTGATGAACTGTATGTCCCCCGGCTGGAAATCCATGATCACGTTATAGGCGCCGCTCTCGGAGCGCTCGTGCAGCCATGCCAAGCCTTCCCGCGCGGTCTCGGTAAGACGCGGAGCGTCGGGATGGCGCTGGGAAGCGTAGATATATGAGCCGATCAGGCGGACGAAGAGCCGTCCGCCCATTTCGGTGAAAACCGGCATTTCGTACCAGCCCCTGCGGCCCGGGGCCTGCTCGCCGCGCGTGTCGTAGGGTTGGGGCTTGTAGAGTTCGGCGGCGAGTTCGGGTCGCTCGCGAACCAGGACGTTGTGCAGACTGACGGAGTTGCACACCGCCGAGAGGCCGCCGGAGACTCCGGTCTGCAGGCATAGCAGACCCACGAGATCGGAGCCATCGCAGTGGAACTCCAGGCCAATCTGGCCAAGCTCATTGCCCCGTGCGGTGGGATCGCCCGGCCGTTTTCCTTGGTCGGTGACGTCGCCGAGCAGATGGCCATGGTGGTTTTGTGGCCAGGGCCTGCCTAGGTGCGCGCCGATCCCCCAGTACGCGATGCACATTTCGTCGTTGGTGTAGCGCTCGCGCGGAAGGCCCCGCAGCAACACGAAGCCGCGGCCGTCCATGAGTTCGGTCTCGATGGCGCCGAGCCGTTTGCCCAGGTTCGGCAGCGGGAAGTTGGCCTTGCCAATCTCGAGCAGATCATCGGACCGGGACCGCGCGTGGGTGATCGCGAGATCGATCTCTCCAACCTCCTCGGCGCTCAAGCATTCCGTCCAGACCGCCGAGTCCGCGACGTCCGCGGCATTCCACTCGCACGCTGTCTCGAGAATCTGAACTGCCATGATGGGGTCCCTCTTCATTTCGCCTGCCCAGCGACCGGCGCGCTGGTGGCGCCGCGGATCAGGCGCCCGGGCAGATTGCCGGTCGGCTCGCCGTCGCGGTAGGTGACTTCGCCGGCGACAATGCCGGCGACATAGCCGCTGGCGTTCTGGATCAGGCGCCGCCCGCCCGCGGGAAGGTCGTGGGCGACCCGCGGCGCATGAAGCTTCAGGCGGTCGTAATCGATGACGTTGATATCGGCGCGATAGCCTGGCTTCAGGCGTCCGCGGTCGAGCAGGCCGACCGCCTCGGCGGTGTCGCGGGTCTGCATTCGCACCACCTGCTCGAGGGAGAGCTTCGGCCCCCGCGTCCGGTCCCGGGTCCAGTGAGTGACCATAGTGGTGGGGAAGCTGCCATCGCAGATCATGCCCACATGGGCGCCGCCGTCGGAGAGCCCAGGAACGGTGTCGGCATGGACGAGCATAGCGCGCGCTGGGTCGAGCGATGTCTCTGCGTAGTTGAGGATGGGCACGTAGAGCATGCCCCGTCCGTCGTCGGTGAGCATATGGTCGAGGGCGACCTCCTCCGGATCGACGGCCCTGATCGCGGCGTGGGCGGCGACGGTGGACTGGGCGGTCGGTTCGTAGTCGGGTTCGCTTCCCATCAGGTGCATCCGGCCCCAGGCCCCTTGCATGCCGCGCACGCCGCCCTCTGGGGGCCCCGCGAACAGTCGGGCGCGGAAATCGGGATCGCGAAGACGCGCGACGCGCTCGGAGAGCGGCAGCGCGGCGATCACCTTGTAAGCGCGGTAGTGCGTGAAGGGATTGAGCGTCAGTTCCAGGCCGAGTAGGACGCCCACCGGGCGCGGCGCGACCTGCGCCTTCATCGACAGCCCCGAGCTGACGGCATCCTCCAGGGCCCTAAGAAGGGATTTGTAGCCCTCCGGGTTGAGCGGGCTCTGGACCAGGGAGAACGATAGCGGCCTGCCGGAACGCTCGGCGATGCGCCGCAACATGGCGAATTCCGCTTTCGAATCGGCGAAATCGGAGACGACTTGTAGGACGCCGGCGTTGGCTGCCGAAAGTCCCATAGCGATGCCGGTGAGTTCGTCCTCGGAGGCTGTGAGGGTGGGTGTCGGCTGGCCATCGCTGGTCCGATGGTTGAGGGTGCGGGAGGTGGAGAAGCCCAGCGCCCCAGCCCTGGCCGCGCGCTCGGCGATCGCCGCCATGGCGGCGATGTCGGGCTGCGTCGCCGGCTCGCGGTCGGCGCCGCGCTGACCCATGACGAAGACACGCACCGCTGCGTGCGGGAGCTGGCTGCCGATGTCGATATCGAAGCGCCGGCTCTCGAGAGCGTCCAGATAATCAGGATAGCTCTCCCAGTTCCACCGCAGACCTTCGGCCAACACGGGGAAGGGTATGTCCTCGACTCCTTCCATGAGTCGGATGAGCCGATCGTGGTCCGCCTCCCGGCAAGGTGCGAAGCCGACACCGCAGTTGCCCATGACCGCGGTGGTGACGCCGTGCCAGGACGATGGCTGCATGCGCGTATCCCAGGTCGCCTGGCCATCGTAGTGCGTGTGGATGTCGACGAATCCGGGCGTGACCACCTTCCCCCTGGCGTCGATCTCCTCTCTCCCGGCGCCGGCGATATCGCCGAGCGCGGTGATGCGCCCGGCGTCGACTGCGATATCGCCGGCGAACCCCCGCGCTCCATCGCCGTCGAAAATCACGCCGCCTCGGATCACCAGATCGTGGGCTTGGGGCAAGGGGATGTTCCTTCTTGGCCGGGATTTCCTCAGGAAGTATATTGCGCCCCCGCTCCGCCCGCGGGCAAGCGCCGCGTGACGGCCCCTGACGACACCATCGAGTGCTCTGAGATGACCCGAACAGAGAGATTTCGATCCAGCGGCTTGATCGCGCTGGCGGTCGGCTTTGCCGCATTGGCGTCCCCGGCCGTAGCCGCGGACGCCGACCATCCGACGGTGGTCGAACTGTTTCAGAGCCAGGGCTGCTCATCCTGCTTGCCCGCCGACGCCAACGCGGCGGCGCTGGCCGGTCAGCCCGGCGTTCTGGTCTTGAGTTTCGCCGTCACGTATTGGGATGGGCTCGGCTGGAAGGACACCTTCGCCTCGCCGCTCTTTACGGCCAGGCAGTGGATGTACGAACGCCGACTTGCGCGCGCCACCGTGTTCACCCCGCAGGTCGTGGTCAACGGTCGCCGCGACGGCGTCGGCGTCGATCCGCGCGAACTGCGTGGGTTGATCGTCAAGGGCGACCGCGGCGATGGCGGGCCGGCGATCGCCCTGCGCCGCGACGCCGTGAGCCTGTCGACAGCGCCCGCTCCCGCCAAGCCCGCGGACGTCTGGCTCGTGCGGTACGATCCGCGCGTCATAATGGTGTCGATCAGGCGCGGCGAGAACGGCGGCAAGACGGTCCCGCATAAGAACATCGTTCGGGAATTGACAAGGTTGGGGTCCTGGACCGGCCAGGCCGAAAGCCTTCCGATCGCGCAGGCCGGCGACCCGGCCCTGAGAACCGCCATCCTGGTGCAACTTCCCGGCGGCGGCCCGATCCTCGCCGCCACGGACAGCGGCTAAGACTTGAGTCCCGGGATAAGCGTGCTTCTGTAGGGGCGCATCTCAGCTTAGGGTCGCTTCGTTGAGAGGAAGCCGGGAACGACCATGAAGCCCATCGGCGCCGAACACGACCCCACCCGCTTCAAGCGATCGGGCAGGGGCAAGATCTACGATTCGATACTCGACACAATTGGCGATAGTCCGCTGATCCGCCTTCCTCGGCTGACAGCGCGCTTCGAGCCTAAGGCCGAGGTTACCGCCAAGCTCGAGTTCTTCAATCCGATGGGATCGGTAAAGGATCGCATCGGCATCGCCATGATCGAAGCCATGGAGGCGAAAGGACTGATCGGGCCCGGCAGCACGATCGTCGAGCCGACCAGCGGCAACACCGGCATCGCCCTGGCGTTTGTCGCCGCCGCCAAGGGGCTGGATCTGATACTGGTGATGCCTGAAAGCATGTCGATCGAGCGGCGCAAGATGCTCCTGATCTTGGGCGCCAGGCTGGAGCTCACGCCGGCCGAGAAAGGCATGATGGGCGCGGTGGCCAGAGCCCGGGCTCTGATCGAGGAAATTCCTGGCGCGGTGATGCCCCAGCAGTTCGAGAACCCGGCCAATCCGCAGATTCACCGGACCTCCACCGCCGAGGAGATCTGGAACGATACCGAAGGTCGCGTCGACGTGGTGGTCTCGGGGGTCGGAACCGGCGGCACGATCACTGGCGTCGGCCAGGTGCTGAAAGCTCGAAAACCCTCGGTGCGGATGGTGGCCGTGGAGCCCGCTGGCTCGCCGGTCCTCTCCGGCGGACAACCAGGTCCGCACAAGATTCAGGGCATTGGCGCCGGCTTCGTGCCGGCAATCCTCGACCGCGGCGTGATGGACGAAATCGTTCGTGTCTCGAACGAGGACGCGATCGACATGGCCAGACTCTGCGCCCGGGTCGAGGGCGTGCCTGTAGGAATATCCTCGGGCGCGGCGCTCACGGCCGCCTTTGACGTCGCGAGCCGCAATGAGATGACCGGCAAGCTCATCGTGACCATCATCCCAAGCTTCGCGGAACGTTACCTCTCCACGGCGCTGTTCGACGGGCTCTAGCAGCCCGTGCTGGCGGCGAAGTCAGAGAATGCCGGCGGCCGCCCCGGCGATCGCTCCCCAGATGACCAGGGATACGCCGGCGGCGAGCAGCAGCGTCGATCGTGGGGCCCAACGCCGCTCTTCGTCGACCGTGGCCGCGGCGTTCCAGTTCGTCGCCAGATGATCCTGAAGGGCGAGCGCCGGAGAGGGCGTCATGCCGCTGGCGGTGTCGGCCACGCGAGCGGCGGATGTCTTCTGCGTTTTGAAAATCACCTCGCGCGCCGGGGCGCTAGGTTTTCTGAGCGGTTGCATCATCTAGACTCGCAAACGAGGTCCGACGATAGGCTGCACTGCCCTTCGCAATCGTTAAATGGCCATTTTCGATCGCAAGGTCAGACTTGTCGGCCGATTCGCTGGCGAAGTCCCGACCTTCAGTAGGCGGCGGGGTGAAAGGGTCCCATGGTCAGGGTCCTGAAAAGGATGTCGATATCCATCCCGACCGACCAGCGGCTGACATATTCGAGATCCTTGTCGAGCCGGGCGGCCATGCAACTGGGCCCGCGGATTTCACCTCGCAGTCCCGACACCTGCGCAAGGCCGGTGATCCCGGGCTTGGCCAGGAACCGGTCGTCGTATCCCCGGACTGTGCCGCCGAAGAATTCGTCATGCGCCAGCGCATGGGGCCGCGGACCCACCAATGACATGTCGCCCTTCAGGACGTTCACCAACTGGGGCAACTCGTCGATGCTGGTGCGGCGGAGGAACCGGCCGAAGCGGGTAGTTCGGCCATCGTCGCGGGTGGCGGGGACGACCATGTGGCCGTCCTCCAGCACTGTCATCGTCCTGAACTTGTAGATCACGAAAGGAACGCCGCCGTATCCGGTTCGTCGCTGACGAAAAATTATCGGGCCAGGGTGTTCGATAAGAACCGCGATTGCGACCAGGAGCAGGAACGGGCTGAGCAAGACAAGGCCCATCGCGGCCCCGAAAATGTCGATAAGGCGCTTCAACCGGGAGGTCTGGAGGCGCTCGGCGCCGGCGGCCAAGCTTTGCGGGACTTCGGTGAACACAATCCCGCAGTCCCGCGGCATGACGAATCGCCTCTGGTGAACGGTCACTCGTCTCACCCCAGCCCAATGAAGCGGCCAACTCGGTTAACGCGGCCCCAATCCAATAGGGCGGTGAGCGGCCCCCTGCCAATACCTTTCGCCTGACAGGCGACCACACCGGGCTCCAGGGGGCGCGACGTGCTCCAACCTCAGTTTGGCAGGCCGGGCGACTCCTTTGGACATCCGATCCCTAGGGACTTGCATTGCAGGTCACGGCGAAAACTTCGGACCCGAGCCTCCGGTCTCTTAGTCGCATCAGGCTTTACTCGAGTCCAGCTTCGAACATTTGGCGGCAGCGCACGCGAGAGGCGAACGGCCTTCACACGACATGCGATCCGCGTTAAGCGATGTGGCGACATTGTGTCACGCGCGCTGAATTGACTCTCGATGTGTCTCCGGAAGTGGCCGGCAAGCAAAGGGAAGTGCCCTCCGATGCGAAGGCTGGCGGCGGCGGTGGCCGGCGCGGGGATGCTCTTTGGTGGGATCGCATCCGCCGGGCAGCTCGGCCCGACGGAACATGATATCGCCGACGCCCCGGCCGACGGCGTCTTCCAACCGACGTCCCATTTCGAGTTTTCGGAAGGTTCCCTGGCCGGACTCGAGCGGCAATGGCGATCCCGAGATCTGGATGACTCGACCCAGGCCCTTCGATTCCGTGGCCCGCAGCCGACAAGCTCGATCTTCTTCGCGGCGGAGGCGCCCAGTCCTGTCGGCGCAGGTGATCCAGGCGTTCCGACCATCGATGGAATAGCGGCCGCGCCGTGGATGACGCGACTCCCGGTGGCATCCGAACTGTTGATCGCCAGCGACCTTCCGCAGATCGGCCCGTCCGCGACGTTGATCTTAGATCGCACTCGTCCTTCGGCTCGAATTGTCGGTCTCGACCAAGGTGCGGCCGCCAGCCTCCCGGAGCCCGGAACCTGGGTGATGTTGCTGTTGGGCTTCGGCGTCATCGGATTGCTACTGCGGGCCAACATCATCGCCAATCGGGAATTGGCGGAACTCCAGCCCGAGGAAGCCTGACAAGGTCCTGGAAGACTGGTGCGGCGCCGGGAGCTCGACGGACTCGAGGTGATTCGGGTCTGAACGGCGCGACCCGGAACCGTCCGGGCTCTGGCGCCCCGCGCCTCGCCACCCTAAGTGCGCCCAGTTCTCCCAAGGATGCGCCGCTCATGAAATACAAACAGCTCGGCCGAACGGGACTCTTTGTCTCGGAGGTCTGCCTGGGGACCATGACCTTCGGGGGCAACGCCGATGCGGGAATGTGGCGGGCGATCGGGTCGCTGGAGCAGGGGCCGGTGGATGACATCATCGGACGCTCCATCGCCTCGGGCGTGAACTTCTTCGACACCGCGGACGTCTATTCGTTCGGGGAGGCGGAACGCCGGCTCGGCCACGCTCTGAAGAACCTGAAAGTGAAGCGATCCGACGTGGTGATCGCGACCAAGGTCTTCGGGCGGATGGGTCCGGGTCCCAACGACCTCGGCGCTTCGCGCGCCCACATCATGGATAGCGTCAAGGGCAGCCTCGAGCGGCTGCAGACTGACCACATCGACCTCTACCAGATCCACGGCAATGACACCGTGACGCCGATCGACGAAACCTTGCGTGCTCTCGACGATCTCGTGCGCGAGGGGCTGGTGCGCTACATCGGCGTTTCCAACTGGGCGGCGTGGAGGATCGCCCAGGCCCTTGGCGTCAGCGAGGCCCGGGGCCTGGCCCGGTTCGAGACCTTGCAGGCCTATTATTCGATCGCGGGGCGGGATCTGGAGCGGGAACTCGTCCCGATGCTGACCGCCGAGAAGGTCGGACTGATGGTGTGGTCGCCCCTGGCCGGAGGCCTGCTTTCGGGCAAGTTCGGGCCTGACGCGGCGGCGCCCAACGATGCGCGGCGGGCGAGCTTTGATTTTCCACCGGTCGACAAGGGCCGGGCGTGGGCGAGCGTCGCCGCCATGCGCGAGGTCGCAGAGGCCCATCAGGTGTCGGTGGCGCGGGTGGCGCTTGCGTGGCTGCTTTCCAAGCCGCACGTAATGAGCATCATCGTCGGGGCCAAGACCGTCGAGCAGCTCGAGGACAACCTTGCCGCGACCGACCTGGAACTCACCGGCGACGAGGTCGCCAAGCTGGATGCGGTGAGCGAGCTGTCCGCTGAATACCCAGGCTGGATGTTCGCCACGCAGGGCCGGGCGCGGGTCCCGTCCCCTTTCCAGGCGAAGGCGGAGTAGTCTTCTTCATCACCGACGCGCGGCGGGCGGAGTTGGGGAGGCGTCAATCACGAAAATGACCAACGAAGCGCCGGTCGATCGCGCCGAACTCCTTGGCGGCCTGACGGACCTGGCCGTGGTCGCGGGGGCCGTGATCTGGGAGCATTTCCAAGGCGAGTGCGCGGTCGAAACCAAACGCGACGCTTCTCCGGTCACGGCGGCGGACCGGGCGGCCGAGGCGGTGATCCTCGAAGGGCTTGCGCGACTCGCTCCGAACACGACCGTGATCGCCGAGGAGGAAGTAGAGGCAGGGCGAATTCCCAAGGTCGGACGGAGGTTCTTCCTTGTCGATCCTCTCGACGGAACCAAGGAGTTCATCAGGCGGGGAACCGATTTTACCGTCAACATCGGTCTGATCGAGGACGGGGCCCCGACCCTGGGCGTCGTCTATGCGCCGGCGCGCTCGCAGCTCTGGTGGGGTGACGCGACCCTGGGCAAGGCGTGGTGCGCCGAGCAGGCGCCGCAGGGAAATCGTCGAGGCGAGCGCAGGATCAGGGTCAGCGTCGTGGCGCTGCCCCTCCGTGCCGTGGCCTCGAAGTCGCACAGCACTCCCCCGACCGAGGCATGGCTGTCGGCGGCCGGCGTCGGAAGGCGGCTCTCGATCGGTTCGTCGCTGAAGTTCGCCCTCGTCGCGGAGGGCGAGGCGGATGTCTATCCGCGTCCGGCGCCCACCATGGAGTGGGATACGGCGGCGGGCGACGCCATCCTCCGGGCCGCTGGAGGGCGCGTGTTCGATCTGGATGGCGACGTGCTCGCCTATGGCAAGGCCGGCTTCTTCAACCCGGGTTTCGTGGCCACCGGGCCCTATGATCCGTCGCCCTTGCGTCCGTTCCTCGAGCGCGGCGAAGCGCCAGAGCCTGCTCGACAAAGATGAGCGGTCCGAAGGTCCTGACCCACCTCCAGCGACTGGAAGCGGAATCGATCCACATCATGCGCGAGGTGGCGGCCGGAGCGAGCCGGCCGGTGATGCTCTATTCGGTGGGCAAGGACTCGGCGACCATGCTGCACCTGGCGCGCAAGGCCTTCTTTCCCGCCTCGCCTCCCTTTCCGCTCCTCCACGTCGACACGACCTGGAAGTTTCGCGCCATGTACGCGCTGCGCGACAGGATGGCGGCCCTGGCGGGGATGGAGCTCCTAGTCTGGCAAAATCCCGAAGCCAAGGCGAGAGGCATCAATCCTTTCGACCATGGTTCGGCCGTACATACGGATCTGTGGAAGACCGAGGGCCTCAAGCAGGCGCTCGACCACTGGGGCTTCGACGCCGCTTTCGGAGGCGCGCGGCGAGACGAGGAAAAGTCCCGGGCCAAGGAGCGAATCTTCTCCTTCCGTTCGTCCGCCCACCGGTGGGATCCAAAGAACCAGAGGCCCGAACTCTGGAGGCTCTACAACACCAGGATCTCCAAGGGCGAGAGCATGAGGGTCTTCCCGCTCTCCAACTGGACCGAGCTGGACATCTGGCAATACATCCAACAGGAGGCGATCGAGATCGTGCCGCTCTATTTTGCGGCGATTCGCCCCACGGTGGAGCGCGACGGTCTGATCCTGATGGTGGACGACGACCGTTTTCGGCTCGCCGAAGGCGAAACGCCCGTCGAGCGCTCGATCCGATTTCGGACCCTGGGCTGCTATCCTTTGACCGGGGCAGTGGAAAGCACCGCCAGCAGCCTTTCGGACATCATCCAGGAAATGCTCCTCACCACCACCTCCGAGCGCCAGGGCCGCGCCATCGACCACGACCAGACGGCCTCGATGGAGAGGAAGAAGCAGGAAGGGTATTTCTAGGGTGGCCGTCGCCGCGATCCGACCGTCCCGCCCCGGAGATGCAAGGCGGGTCGCCTGATGGCGCACGTCAGCGAGCTGATAGAGCGCGATATCGACGCTTACCTCGCCCAGCACCGGAAGAAGAGCCTGCTGCGGTTCATCACCTGTGGCAGCGTCGACGACGGCAAGTCGACCCTGATTGGACGCCTGCTCTACGATTCGAAGATGATCTTCGAGGATCAGTTGGCGGCGCTGGAGGCCGACAGCCGCAGGATTGGCACCCAGGGCCAGGAGATCGACTTCGCCCTGCTCGTGGATGGGCTCGCGGCCGAGCGCGAGCAGGGGATCACGATCGACGTTGCCTACCGGTACTTCTCCACCGACCGGCGCAAGTTCATCGTCGCCGACACCCCGGGGCACGAGCAATACACGCGCAACATGGTCACGGGCGCATCGACCGCCGATCTGGCGGTGATCCTCGTCGATGCGCGCAAGGGGGTGCTCACCCAGACGCGACGCCATAGCTACCTCGTCCACCTTGTCGGGATTCCCAAGATCGTCCTTGCCGTGACCAAGATGGACCTCGTCGGCTACGATCAGGCGAGGTTCGAGGCGATCGTCGCCGACTATCGGGCCTTCGCCGCCTCGATCGGGATCGATGATTTCCTCGCTGTCCCCATCTCCGGTCTGAGGGGCGATAATATCATCTCCGCCTCGTCGGCGACGCCCTGGTATGGCGGGCCGTCGCTGATGGAGCATCTCGAGACCGTCGAGGTCGAGGCCGAGTTGGCGCAGGCGCGGCCCTTCGCGATGCCGGTGCAGTGGGTCAATCGGCCCAATCTCGACTTCCGGGGCTTCTGCGGACTTATCGCCACCGGCAAGGTGCGGGTGGGCGATCCGGTTCGAGTGGCGCCCTTCGGCCGGACCTCACGCGTGGGCCGGATCGTCACTTTCGACGGCGATATCGAGGAGGCCGTGGCGGGTCAGGCGGTGACGCTGACGTTGACCGATGAGATCGACTGCTCGCGCGGCCAGATCATCGCCGCGGCCGATGACCCGCCGCTCGCGGCCGACCAATTCGAAGCAACGATCGTTTGGATGGCGGAAGAGGAAATGCTGCCCGGTCGGCCGTATTGGCTGAAGATCGGCGCCCAGAGCGTCACCGCCTCGCTCGCCCAGCCCAAGTATCAGGTGAACGTGGACACCCTGGAACATCTGGCGGCGCGGACGCTGGAGTTGAACGCTATAGGCGTGGTGAACCTGTCGGTCGATCGGCCCATCGCCTTCGCTCCCTACGAACAGAACCACGACCTCGGCGGCTTCATCCTCATCGACAAGATTAGCAATGCGACGGTCGCGGCCGGCTTCCTGCACTTCGCCCTTCGCCGAGCCTCCAACGTGCACTGGCAGGCCGTCGACATCAGCCGCGAAGCCCAGGCGCGACAGAAGGGTCAGGAGGCCAGGGTGCTCTGGTTCACCGGCCTCTCGGGGGCCGGCAAGTCGACGATCGCCAACCTGGTGCAGAAGCGGCTCTTCGCGCTGGGTCGTCACAGCTTCATCCTCGACGGCGACAACGTTCGCCACGGCCTCACCAAGGATCTGGGCTTCACCGACGCCGACCGGGTGGAGAACATTCGGCGAGTCGGAGAAGTCGCCAGGTTGATGACCGACGCTGGGCTGATCGTGTTGACCGCCTTCATCAGCCCGTTCCGCGCCGAGCGGCGGATGGTCCGGGAAATGCTGGCGAAGGGCGAGTTTGTCGAAGTCTTTATCGATACGCCTCTGGGCGAGGCGGAGAGGCGCGACGTCAAGGGTCTCTACAAGAAGGCCCGCGCCGGAGAACTCTCGAACTTCACCGGCATAGATTCGCCCTACGAGCCCCCGGAGAGTCCGGAAATCCGGATCGACACCACGAAGATGACCCCCGAGGAGGCCGCGGAATTGATCGTCGGCCAGATCCTCTAGACGGGAGCTCCAAGGCTCAAATCAGCCACGCGGCGATGCCGGCGGTGACGGCGAACCTGGCGAGCCAGCCCAGGGCGTGTGCGCAGGTGACGAGAGGATGGATTTTCAGCCACTGGCCGTTGATAACGAGGAGCGGCAGCGGTCCGGCGATCCACACCAGGGCGGCCCACGCCAAGCTGTGGCCAAGGGTGATGTCCCCGGCGCGCACGAGCAGATAGGCGAAGGCGGCGGCCGAACCAACCGCGCCTATCAAGGTGGAGATAAGGATTTTTCGGGCGTCGGTTCGTCCGGGCCGCCAGACTTCGGGGTGGGCATTGTACTTGTCATGGAAGAGCACGCCCATGAACAGCCAGTCGGTAAACGACCCGGCGATCCCGGAGAGGACCACCACCAGCAGATACTTCATCCAGTCCATGACACCCCCCTACTCTTCGGTACAGCTTAGCACAGGCCGCTACAGCCGTCGCTCACGGACCTGACGCTTCGCCCGTGCGCCCCGATAGCGCAGCGGCCTCGGCCAGGGCCAGCGCGGCGAGGCCGTCGGCGAAGGTGACGGCTGGGGCGGCGCCGGCCATGACGTCGACGAAGTGGTCGAGTTCGCGGCGATAGGCCTCCTTGTAACGGTCGAGGAAGAAATCCTTCCAGGGCGCGGCGCCGGGCCCTGATCTGGTCCACGTCTCCAGACCGCTGGTGGGCGCGTTGCCGACCCTCGCCATGCCCCCGGCGCAGAAAGCTTCGATGCGCTGATCATAACCGTAGCCGCTTCGCCGGCTGTTCGAGATGACACAGAGACGCCCGGAGGCTGTGCGAAGCAAGGTCTTGGCCGTGTCGCCGTCGGGGTCGTCGGAGGATTCCGGATCGACAAGGCGGGCGGTGACGGCGAAGACCGTTGTAACCTCTTCCGCCAGAAGCCAGCGGGCGATATCGAAGTCATGGATGGCCATGTCCTTGAAGAGGCCGCCGCTGGCCCGGGCGTAGGCGGGGCTCGGCGGGGCCGGATCATGGCTGGTGATGTGGAGGCTTTCCAGGGGGCCTAGGGCGCCCGAGACGATATGTCGGCGCAGAGCGGCGAAGTCGGGATCGAAGCGGCGGTTGAATCCCAACAGGAGTGGCGCGCCAGACAAGCTTGGGGCCGCGGCGCGGGCGCGATCGAGGTTCAGGTCGAGTGGTTTTTCCAGCAGCACCGCCTTGCCGGCGCCGGTTGCCGCCTTGGCCTGGGCAAGGTGCGACTCGGTTGGGCTGGCGATGATCACGCCGGCGATGGCCGGGTCCGCTAGGACCTCGTCGAAGGCGGCCACGCGGGCGCCGGTCTCCCCGGCGAGACCATCGGCGGCGCCCTCGCTCGGATCGACGACGGCGGCGAGGCGCAGCTGGCGATGGCGGCAGGCGTTGGCGGCGTGTACGGACCCGATCCGGCCGGCTCCGATGACCGCGACCTCGAACATGCCCCCTTGTGGCTAAAAAGCCGGCGCTGGACTAGAGGTTTCGCACCCGAGCGCGGCCTGGGAGAAAAGATGGCGGAGACCGAAGATATGACGACGCGGCTCGATCTGGTGGCGATTGGTCGCGCCAGTGTCGATCTCTACGGCCAGCAGTTCGGCGGCCGGCTCGAGGACATGGCTTCCTTCGCCAAGTATGTCGGCGGCAGTCCGACCAACACCGCCATCGGCGCATCGCGGCTGGGGCTGAAGGCGGCGATGATCACCCGGGTCGGGTCCGACCACATGGGCCGCTTCATCAGAGAGATACTGGCGCGCGAGGGCGTCGATACGAGCGCCGTCAAGGAAGACCCCGAGCGGCTGACCGCGCTTGCGATGCTGGGCATTCGCGACAAGGAACACCTTCCCCTCATTTTCTTCCGAGAGAACTGCGCCGATATCGCGCTCAGCGAAGCAGACATCCCCGAAAGCCTGATCGCGAGCGCACAGGTCGTGATTTTGAGCGGCACCCATCTATCGGTCGCGGACCCGCGCGCCGCGAGTCTGAAGGCGGCCAGACTGGCGAAGGCGGCCGGCGGCCGCGTAGTCTTCGATATCGACTATAGGCCCGTGCTCTGGGGACTGGCGGGCCGCGACTGCGGCGAGGATCGCTACGTGGCCGACGAGGCGGTGAGCGCGATTCTGCAGGAGGTCCTGCCGCTTTGCGATCTCGTGGTCGGGACCCAGGAGGAAATGCGGATCCTGGGCGGCGAGGCGGAGACGTTGAGGGCGCTCGCGAAGGTGCGAGAGCGGACCGGCGCCCTCCTAATCGTCAAGCACGGTCAGGATGGCGCGACCGCGTGGCCGGGGGCCGTCCGCGAGGGCGCAGGGATCGTCCACTCGGGGTTTCCGGTCGACGCGTTCAATTCGGTGGGGGCGGGCGACGCATTCCTGGCCGGTTTCCTGCGCGGGTGGCTTCGTGACCTCGGGCTGCCGACGAGCCTGGAGCTAGGCAATGCGGCCGGAGCGATCGTGGCCTCGCGGCACGGATGCGCGCCGGCGATGCCCACCTGGCCAGAAGTGCAGGCATTCCTTTCCAGGAGGGGCGGGCCGGTTCGCCTTCGCGAGGACATCGAACTCGAGCACATCCACTGGGCGACGACGCGCGGCCCGCCGATCGAAGAGCTGATGGTGCTGGCCGTCGATCACCGGTCCCAGTTCGAGGTCATCGCCCGTGATTGCGGCGCGCCGGCGACGAGGATCAGCGCCTTCAAGGATCTTGCCCTGGAGGCCGTGGCGCGGGCGGCGCGGCGGGATTCCAACTTCGGTATTTTGTTGGACGGGACCTACGGCGCAGACGCGCTCGCCAGGGCGGCGGAGCTTCCGCTGTGGGTGGGACGATGCATCGAGAAGCCGGGATCGCGGCCGCTGGTCTTCGAGGGGCCGTCCGACGCCGGCATGGATCTTACGACTTGGCCGTCGCGGCAAGTGGTCAAGTGCCTGCTCCGCGCCCATCCTGAGGATCCGCCCGAACTGCGCAATCGGCAGGAGCGTCAACTGCTGAGACTCTTCGACGCCTGCCGTCGCACCGGCCATGAGCTGATGCTTGAGCTCATTCCGCCGTCTTCGCCGGCCACGGATGCGACCCTCATCGGCCGGCTGATGGATCAGATCTACGCC